>Ga0113563_10002384_pt1 | contig 11284 bp, 9 predicted proteins | sample Mud3Dept3metaG_FD_80117 | JGI IMG/M metagenome (GOLD analysis project Ga0113563, IMG submission 80117) | Freshwater wetland microbial communities from Ohio, USA, analyzing the effect of biotic and abiotic controls - Mud 3 Core 4 Depth 3... | ecosystem: Environmental > Aquatic > Freshwater >...
CCGGGTCGTGGAGGAGCGCTACAAGACGATGATCGACGCGATGTACGAAGGTTCCTGAGGCCGCTTGCTCGACCGCCTCTCCCGCCTCCTCTACCTGGCGACGCTCGCCCTGCTCCCCTGGGGGGCGTTCGTGCGCCTCCCCTGGCTGCACGAGAACGCGCGCTGGGGCGACGCCCTCTTCGCGCTCGCCGTGCTCGCCTGGGGGGCCGGGCTCATCGCCGCCCGGCGGACGCCTCGCTTCCGGCCGGTCCACGCGGGCTTCACCCTCTACCTCGGCTGGGCGGCGGTGTCGCTCCTCGCGGCGTCTCCTCGCGCCGCCTCGGGACCGGCCAAGCTCCTCGGCCTCGCCATGCTGGTGGCCCTGCTCGTCGTCACGTCCGACATGATGGGTCGCCCGGGCATGCCCTCGGCCGTCGGCCGCACGCTCGCCCTGACCTCGCTCCTGACCGCGGTCGCGGCGGCGGTCGGGGTGGCGCTCTCCTACTTCGGGAAGATCACGCCGCTCGTGGGCACCTGCGGCGACCTGCTGCCGGGGCCGCTCTCGCGCGCCCAGGCCGGCCTCCCGCACCCCAACCTGCTCGCGAGCTGGTGCGTCTTCGCCTCGGGCGCCCTGGCCCGCGAGGACGCCGGCCTCTCGCGCTCCTGGCGGCGCCTGGCACAGGCGGCCCTGGCGATCACCGTGGTGCTGACCACCTCGCGTGCGATCCTGGGCTTCGGCCTCGCCGCCGCGATCCGCGGCGCCACCACCCCCTTCCGCCGCCGCCTCGCCGGGGGGCTCGCCGGGGCCCTCGTGGTGGCGATGGCCGCCCTGACCCTCGTCAACGTGACCTTCAACCCGCTCCGGCCCTGGGACCTGCGGCTGCGCGAGGGGCCGTCGGTGCGCCTGCAGTCGGCCACGAGCTCCTTCCAGACGCTCCTCGCCCACCCGGTCCTCGGGACCGGCCCCGGCACCTCCCCCGGCCGCCGCGGCTCCCTGCCCTTCGATGCCCACCTGACGCCGCTCAACGTCGCGGCGACGCTGGGGCTCCCGGCGCTGGCCGGCCTCGCCTTCGCCGTCGTGGCGCTGTGGCGCGCGCGGTCGCGGCCCACGGACCTCGCCACCTGGGGGATGCTGGCCGGCCTCGGCCTCGACGGCCTGGGCCAGGACGTCGAGGACTTCCGGCACGTGTGGGTGGCGCTCGGCCTGGCGGACGCCGGGCGGAAGGGCGACGGGAAGAGCGCCTGATGGGCCGCGGCCTCCGCGCGGCGGCACTCCTCGCCGCGGCCCTCTCGGCCTCCTGCGGCGAGCGTGCCTGCGGCGGCCGGGGCGGCCTGCCCCCGGGAGGGCTGCCCACCGTGAAGCGCGGCGACGGTCGCGACTACCGCATCCTCGACAAGGGTGCCTGGAAGGGCTTCTACGACGCCCAGGGCCGGATCGCGGTGGTCGAGTACGACAGCAACGGCGACGGGCGCCCCGACTACATCGCCCACTACGACGAGCGCCGGCAGATCCGGCTCATCGAGGTGGACGAGGACCACGACTCGTGGGTGGACCGCTTCGAGCACTACGACGCGGCGGGCATCCTCGAGAAGGTCGGGCGCTGGCGCAAGCAGCGCGGCCGCGCCGACGAGTGGACCTTTCGTGCGCCGGACGGGCGGCCCGCCCGCATCGAGTACGACGACGACGGCGACGGCCGGCCCGAGCGGGCGGACGTGCTCGAGGAGGGAATCGTGGTCCGCACCGAGACCGACTCCGACCGCGACGGGCGCGCGGACCGCTGGCAGTCCTGGCAGCGTGGCCGCCTCGTGAGCGAGCAGCTCGACACCGACGGCGACGGCCAGCCCGACCGCCGCCTCGTGTTCGGCCCCCGGGCGCGGCTCCTCCGGGTCGAGCGCCTGCCGCGATGAGACACCAGCGGGCTCGCGCCGACGGCGCCCGCCCGCTGCGCGTCCTCCTCCTCGTGCTCCTGGCCTCGGGGCCCCTCCTGGCCGGGGCCGTGCACGAGCCCGTCTTCGTTCCCCTCCTCGCGGGGTGCGCGGCCGCCGGCCTCTGGGCCCACCGCCTTGCCGTGCGCGAGGGCCGCGAGCTCCCGCCGCTCCCCGCCCGCCGCCTGCTCCTGGCCCTGCACGGGCTCGTCCTCTTCCAGCTCGTTCCCCTGCCCCCCGGCGCCCTGAGGCTCGTGAGCCCGGGCTCGTTCTCCTTCTACAACGACCCGCTGCTCGTACCCCTCGCCGCCTGGCGGCCCATCAGCGTGAGCCCTCCCGACACGGTGCGGGGGCTCGCCTTCCTCGCCGCCTTCTCGCTCCTCTACCTCGCCGTGTTCCGCGAGATGGCGCCGGGCCCGTGGCGGCGCCGCCTCCTGCTGACGGTGGTCGGCGTGGGCGTCGCCCTGACCGTGGTCGCCTTCGTCCAGGCGGCCTCGCCGGAGCCGCGGAAGATCTACGGCTTGTGGCGTCCGCGCTGGGACTGGGCGGTCTTCGGCCCGTACGTGAACCGCAACCACTTCGCCGGCTACCTCGTGATGGCGGCGCCCCTCGCGATCGGCTTCGCGCTCGAGGCCCTCGTCCGGCTGCGCGCCGCCTGGCGCCGAAGGCGTCGCGGCTGGCTCCTGCTGGGCGAGGCGGAGGGCAACGCCGTCCTGCGCTGGTCGGCGGTGGTCATGGTGATCGTCGCGGGCCTCCTCGCCTCGCGTTCGCGAGGCGGCGTCTCCGCCTTCGCGCTCGCCGCCCTCGTCCTGCCCCTCGCCTCGCGGCACCGGCGGCACACCGCGCTCGCCGTCTCCCTGCTCGTCGGCCTCGGCCTCGCCTGGATCGGCCTCGGGGACATCCTCGCCGCCTTCGAGGCACGCGGGATCCGGGGCAGCCGCCTCGACCTGTGGCGCGACGTGCTGTCGATGGTCCCGCGCTTCCCGCTCTTCGGCGACGGCTGGAACGCCTTCGCCACCGCCTTCCCCTGGTACCAGACCGTGTGGAAGACCGACTGGGTCGGGGAAGCGCACAACGACTACCTGCAGGTGCTGATCGACGGCGGGGCGGTCGGGGCGGGGCTGTCCGTCGCGCTCCTCGCCGTGGTCTTCCGCGGGGCGCTCGCCCGCGCCGCGCGATCCCCGCTCGAGCTCGGCCTCTTCGGGGCCCTTCTCGCGTTCGCGCTGCACGGCCTCGTGGACTTCAACGGGCAGATCCCGGCCAACGCCGCGACCTGGATCGCGCTCGCCGGTCTCGCGGTCGAGAGCCCGGCGCGTGACCCCGCTCACCCCTCCCTTGATGCGGGACGGGGGGGCACCTAGAATGGCGGCGTTCGGCGAGCCTTCCGTCTTCCCTCCAGACGGGGCTGCGAGGGTGTGATGGCGGACACGAAGACGGCCTCTCTGACGGTGCTCGGAGGCCCGCTCGCGGGCACGCGCTGCGTTCTCCCGGGAAGCGGTACCGTGACGCTCGGCTCCGCGCCCGGCTCGGGCCTTCGCCTGGACCTTCCGACGGTGAGCCCGTACCACGCCCGCATCGTGGTGGAGGCCGACCGCGTCACGGTCCACGACACCGGCGCCGGTCGCTCGCTGCACGTCAACGACAACCCGCTCGAGCCCGGGGGCACCGTCCTGCGCAACGGCGACATCCTCTGGCTGGGGGCGCCGGGCGAGGACGACGTGGTGATGCTGCAGTGCATCCTGCCGCGCCGTCCCGTCGAGGCCCCGTCCCCGACACCCCCGGTCGAGTCACCCGGCGCGACGCCGACGACGCCTGGCGCTGCGACGCCGACCCCCGAGGTCGAGACGATGGCGCTGTGGGCCGTCGGGCCGGAGTCGTCGCCCGTACCGCGCGTCGCGGCCGAGCCGGTGCCGGGCCAGGTGACCGGCCTCGAGGAGACGATGGCGCTTCTGGCGCGGGACGGGGCGTCGTCGCCGCCGGAAGACGAGGCCCTGGTCGTCGAGGCGAGCAGCGCCGAACCCGAGGAGGAGATGCTCGTCGCCACCGAGGTGGTGGCGGAGCCCGGGGCCGTCATCGACGACGAAGGGCCCCCGGCGACGCTTCTGGTGGCGTCGCCCGAGGAGATGGCTGAGCCGGGGATCCCCGCGGCCGACGTCGCCGCGACGGTGACGTTCGAGCCCGAGGAGCCACCCGTGGCCGCTCCGCCTCCGCCGGCCCCCGCCGCGGCGGAGCCGGTTCCCCCGGTGGTCGCGAAGCCGCCCGCCCCCGGGCCGGCCGCGCCGGTCGCCCGGCGGGTGCCGCCCCGGCCTCCGCTGCCGCCCGTGCCTCCGGCACCGCTCGTCCGTCCCGCGGTGCGTCCGACGCCTCCGTCGCCTCCGCCGCCCCGTCGGGAGGCGTCCTTGCGCCCCGCCCCGCCCTCGCGCCCGCTGCCGGCCGAGCCGGAGGCCGTCGAGGAAGCCGCGGAACCCTCCCCCGCCGCGCCGCGAACGACGCTCTACGCGGCGGCCGGGTTCCTGGGCGTGCTCGTGCTCGCGGGCCTGGGCTGGGCCGCGTGGCGCTTCCTGGCCGGACGTCCGTCCGCGCCCCCGCCCGTCACGCAGGCGCAGGCGCCGCCGGTCACCTTGCCGACTCCGACGCCGGTCCCGACGGCGGTCGCGCCGCCGGAAGCCGGCGAACCCACGCCACCGCCCACCGTGGCACCGACCCCGGCGTCCACCCCGCTCGCCACGCCGCGTCCCGGTGCGACCCCGACGCCTGCGCCGACGCCCACGCCGCGGGCCACGCCCACGCCCACGCCGCCGCCGCCGCCGCCGCCGCCGTCGACCGAGGCGACCCGTGCCCAGCAGGCGGCCGCCCAGGCGCAGGCGCTTCTCGGCCAGGCCGAGGCCGCGATCGGCGCGCGCCAGTACGACGCGGCGATCTCACACCTCGACGGAGCCTTGCGCCTCGAGCCCGGCAACGCCGGGGCGGCGAGCCTGCGCTCCGACGCGGTGCGGCGTCGGGATCTGGCGCGGCGGCGCTTCGTGCCCGGCCAGACCGCGGTCCAGACGCCCAAGGCGCAGAAGGAGAAGGCGGCCGACCTCGCCGGCTTCGACACCGGCGACGCGGACCTGCGCAAGGCCCCCGACTTCCAGGGCCGCATCGAGCTCGAGATGACCCCCGCCTCCGGCATCGAGCCCGGCGACGCCTGGACCCTCCGTGCCTACGTGGTCAACGAGGGCAAGAAGGCGATCCGGGTCGCGGGGGTCACCGTCGGCACCACCGTCAACGGCACCGGCACCGGGGGGCCCGTGCCGCCGCGCGCCCGGGAGATCGCCCCCCAGCAGCGCGTGCTCGTGGCCGAGACCGCGGGCTCGTGGCGCGAGGGGACGACCTCCTGGGCGACCGCGATCACCGTCACCGCGGGCAAGAGCGAGAGCCTCCAGAACACGATCACCTGGCGCTAGCTTCGCCCGCCCCTCGGTCCGGAGAGGAAGCCCGCCGCGCCTAGCCTAGCGGAACGTCGTGACCGGCGGCGGCGGCGTCAGCGTGGGCAGCGGCAGCGGCGTCGGCACCGGGATCGGCGAGGGCTGGATGACGATCGGCGGCGGTGTCGCCCCACCGCCTCCGGTGCCCGGGCCCCCCACGACGCCCCCCACGATGCCGGCGGCGGCCGCGCCGGCGGCGATCACGGTGACCGCGCCGACGGCGAGGCCCGTCGCGGCGGCCGCGAAACCGGCCGGGGCGAGGATCGTGACCCCGGTGGAGGCCGAGAACACGGTCACCGCCCCCGCGGGCCCGAAGGCCGCGACCTTGCGGTCCCCACACTCGACCTTGTCGTTCACGACGACCGCCTCGATTTCGCGGGTCTGGCTCTCCTCGAACTCGGTGGTCGTGGACTGGACGTAGTACGTGATCGGGCTCGCCTCGACGCGCGGGCGGGGCAGCTTGCCGAAGTAGCGGCCCGTCTCCTGGCCCATCTCGACGTAGTAGAACGCCGTCCCCGCCGCGCCCTTGAAGTACACCCGTGCCCGCGCCACGGAAGCGATGGGCTCGATGCCGGCGTCGAGCAGCGGGAACTCGCCGGCCACGAAGCAGGTCACCGGCTCGAACAGGATCTGCGCCCCGGTGCCCGAGGTCTCGGCGTAGACCGGACCGGCCGGCGCCTGCGTGTCGGCCGGAGGCGTTTGGCCCTCGGCGGGAGGCGTCGCGGGCGCCGGTCCCCCGGCCGGGGGCTCCTGCGGCAGGGCGGAGGCGACCGCCACGAGCTCCACGTCCGCGCTCGCCACCTTACCGTCGGCCACCGCCACCCGCACCGGCGCCTGGCCGACGGTGAGCCCGGCCTGGCTCTCGGTCGTCACCGCGTACTCGCCCGCGGGCGCGGTGGCGGTGAAGCCGCCGTCGCCCCCCGAGGTCGCCCGGACCACCGACCCCGACTGCAGCTCGATGAAGGCGACGGTCACGCCGGAGAGAGGCCGGCCCTCGAGCCGCACCACGCCCTGGATCGTGCCGGTGGACGGGGCGGAGCGCACGTCCCCCGCGGGGAGGGCGAGGAGGAACGCGAGGAGGCTGGCGGCAGCGCGGCGCATGGCACTCGACCGACGCAAGGGTAGCGTCCCCGTGCCCCCGACGCAAAGCCGCCCCCTCCTCACGCCACCCTCCTCACGCCCGCCGCGACGGCCGCGCCGCGGCCCGCGGCGCCGCCTTGGGCGGCGTCTCCGCCGCCCGCCGGCTCGACGAGGCTCCCTCGGCGTAGTAGTTCCGGTAGTACTCACCGTAGTACTGGCTGTAGTAGTAGGAGTTGCGCTCGAGGTTCACCTTGTTGAGCACGACGCCGAGCATCTTGCCGCCGACGCTGTGCACCTGCTCGATCGCCCGCATCACGGCCGGCTTCGTCGCGGCCTCGGCCGCGAGCACGAGCACCACGCCCTCGACCAGGGAGCACAGCACCGGGGCGTCCGCCATGGCCAGCAGCGGCGGCGTGTCGATCAGCACCCAGTCGTAGTGCGCGCGGATCGCGTCGAGGATCTGCTTCATCATCGGCGAGCCGAGCAGCTCCGCCGGGTTCGGCGGCTGGTAGCCGCAGGCCAGGAGCTGCAGGCCGTCGATCCGCGTCGACTGGATCGCCTGGGACGCCGCCGACTTCCCGACGATCAGATCCGAGAGCCCCGGCGTCTTCTGCAGGCCGAAGTGCTGGTTGAGGGTGGGGCGGCGCAGGTCGGCGTCCACCGCCAGCACCTTGGCCCCGTTCTGGGCGAGCGCCGCGGCCAGGTTGGCGAGCGTCGTGGTCTTGCCCTCGCTCGGGCTCGCGCTCGTCACCAGGATCACGCGGCCCGTCGTCTCCGCCGACGTGAAGATGAGGTTGGTGCGCAGCACGCGGTAGGCGTCGGCCACCGCCGAGTTCGGGCTCCTCATCACCTGCGACGCGCTCGGGCCGCGCGCGGCGGCGCCCCCCGTCTTCACCGCCACGTCGGGGACCATCCCCAGGAACGGCACCGAGAGGTGCGCCTTCACGTCCTCGGGGGTCTTGAAGGTATTGTCGAGGTGCTCGAACCCGAGGGCCAGACCGATGCCGACCAGCAGCCCCAGGGCGAGCGCCATCTGGAGGTTTCGGATCCGGTTGGGGCTCACCGGGCCCCGCGGCGTCTCCGCCTTCTCCACCACGCGGATGTTCGTCGTCTTGAGCTCGGTCTCGAGCCCGGTCTGCTTGGTCTTGGTCAGGAGGTCCTGGTAGAGCTGGCGGTTCGTGTCCACCTCGCGCTTGAGGGTGCCGTACTCGATCGACTTGCGGTTCGTGTCCTGGGCCTCGCGCTTGACCGCCTCGAGGTTCGCCGCGAGGCGGGCCTCCTTCGCGAGGGCCGTGCGGTACTCGCTCTCCGCCGCGCGGGCCACGTTGCGCATCTCGGCGCGGATCTTCTCCTCGGTCGAGCGGATCTGCGCGCGCAGGCGGACCATCTCCGGGTGGCGGTCCCCCAGCGTGTCCGCGAGCCGGGCCTCGTCCCTCTGGAGCAGAGCCAGCTCGGCCTTGAGCGCCTGCACCGGCTCGCTGCCCAGCACGAGCGGGAAGCTCTCGATCTGGCCGGGTCCCTGCGAGCCGATCTGGCTGTAGAGCGACTCCTTCGCGATGCGGTCCGTGCGCGCGTCGAGGACGGCGCCGTTCAACATCTCGAGCTTCTGCTCGACCAGCCCCTGCCGCTCCTCCTGGTTCACGAGCCCCTCGCGCTCGCGGTACTCCTGAAGCGCCTTCTCGGCGGCGTCGACCCGCGCCTGCTGCTCCTCGAGGCGTTCCGAGAGCCAGCCCGTGGCCTCGGTGGACGTCGTGAAGCGCAGCTCGAGCGACTGCTCGATGTAGAGCTGGGCGAGCGTGTTCACCGCGTCCGCCGCCACCTGCGGGTCGTAGGCGCGGAAGCGCAGGTTCACGAGGCGCGACCCGGGCACGGGATCCACGTCGACGCGGGAGCGGAAGGCGGCGGCCGCCGGGGAGAGGGGAATGCCGCTCGGGTCCGTCACCACCGAGGCCGGGCGGCCGAAGAGGCCGCGGACGCGCTCCCAGGGGTTCATCATCGGCCCGGTGGCGAGCTCCGGGTGCGTTCGCAGCTTCAGCCGCTCGACCGCGCGCTCAGCCAGCGATCGGCCCCGCAGGAGCTGGTACTGCGTCTGGTAGTAGTCCATCCCGCCCTGCACCAGCTCGACGAGCTCCTTGTTCGGCAGGACGTTCGGCGTGTCGCGATCGATGAGGATCTGGGTCGTGGCCTGGTAGACGGGGCGGGTCGTGTAGTTGTGGAGCACGGCGAGGGCGAGGCTCACGCCGAGGCAGGTCAGGATGATGCCGCGGCGCTTGTGCAGCATCGCCATGTAGCGACGGGCGTCCTGGAGGACCGCTTGCTCGGTCACAGAGACCCCTCCCCGGGCCTGGGAGAGTTTAGCGGAAAGCGTCGCAAAATCAAAGGGTTATGTCATTTTCGGTGATGTAGCTCACGAAGTGGTCCAGCCACAGCCGGTTGGGGACTACGGTGGCCATGGCCCTACCCGTGGATGTTTCGCTGTCACCGCGGGGAGTCTCGGCCCGCTTTGCGTGTCGGCCCGTCACCCTGAGCGTCGGCCTCTGACGCCTGTCGGCCTCGAGGTTCGGAGAGGCTTGTCACCTGAGCAGCTTCGGCCCACCCTGTCACCCCGGCGTTCCGTCCTGCCGGCGCGCGAGGGGTCCGCCGTCGCCCGCTCAGAAGAACCGCTCGGGCACGACCAGGGTGTCCTCGGGAAGGACGAGATCGGTGGCCTTCGCCTTGCGTTCGACCTTCTTCCCGTCGACGATCCGCATGACCTTCGTCCGCCCCGCCGAGCCCCGCTCGGTGGCGCCCCCCGCGAGCGTGAGTGCCTGCATCACGGTCATCCCCTCCTGGTATCGGTAGGAGCCCGGCCGTGCCACGCTGCCCATCACGTACACCTGCGCCGCCTTCGGGAAGTAGACCGTGTCGCCGGCGCGCAGCGGGATGTTCTTCTCGGGGTTGCCCGACTGCAGCTCGAGAAGGCTGATCCGGAACACCTCGGAGCCGGGGGCGACGAACGGCAGGCCGGGGACGCCGGAGGCGGGGGCCGCGGGCCCGGCCCCTGCAGCGGTCTCGGGCGCAGGCGCCCCGCTGGCGGGCGCGGACGCCGGCTCGGGAGCGTCCGTCAGGCTCAACGGCACGGGAGGGCCGCTGGCGCCCGAGCTCCCCGCCGGCGGCCGCACCACGACCACCTCGTGCCCCGCGTTGGGCCCGAGGCCCCCGACGTCGCCGAGCAGCGCGAGGAGAGTCCGGTCCGACTTCAACGGGTACTGGCCCGGCCGCTGCACCTCGCCGGTCACGAAGACCTTCTGGCTGCCGTACTCGGCCACCGTCACCGTGACCTGTGGCCGCTTCAGGATGCCGTCGGCCAGCAGGATCGTCAGCTTGCGCTCGAGCTCCAGCGTCGTGTTCGCGGACGCCTTGACCTTCCCCAGGATCGGGAAGCCGACCATCCCCTCGGTGTCGACCGTGAAGCTGCCCGTCATGTCCGCCTGGCCGAGCACGACGACCTTCAGCACGTCGCCGGGGCCGATCTCGTAGTCGCCGGCGGGGGACAGGACGGCGATTCCCGCCGCCAGCAGGCTCGAGACGGCGAGGATCAGCGCTCGCACGCGCTACAGCCCCATCACGAGCCGCAGGCCCTCTTCCACCCGGCCCATCAGCCGAGTCGGGAGGGCCCCCGCCCGCTCCACCAGTCGCCGCCGGTCGGCGACGGTCACCTGCGACACATTGGCCACCGAGGAGTGTCGCAGACCGGTGTCCCGCGACCGACACAGCACGTTGCCGGGCGCGCCGGCGAGGGTCACGTTGCGGGTGAGCGGGACGAGCAGCACGGTCGCGATGAGGCTCTCGTTGAAGGGATCGGCCTGGACGACGAGCGCCGGACGGCGAAAGCCGGGCTCCGAGCCGAACGGCTGCCCGAAATCGACCCACCAGATCTCACCTCGGCGCACTCACCACTTCTCCCGCCGAAGCACCTCGAGCGAGGCGCCCTCCCACTCCGGCTCCGGGGCAGAGGAGGTCTTGGCGTAGACGGCGTTGAGCGCCCGCGTGACCTCTTCACCGGAATGCTCTCGGACGAAGGCCGCGATCGCCCGCGAGTAGAGCTGGCTGCGGGGGATGCGCATCCGCTTCGACACGCGCTCGGCCGCCTCGAAGACCGGCTCGGGCACCGACACCGCCACCTTCATGATGCGAGTATGACCAGGGAATACTCCTCGGTCAAGATCTACCGGAACGCCGGCTGCGGCGGGTTGTAGGTGACGGTCAGGCCCGCCAGCAGCCCCTCGACCCCGAACGTGTCGAACACCGACTCGCGGGTCGTGTAGGTCGCCGTGACGCCGACCCGGACCCTGGACCGGAACTGGTAGCCGAGCTCCATCCCCGCCTCCCGAACGCGGTCGTCGCGCGCCGCGGTTTGCACCCCGTCGGGCGAAACGATGGTGATGTCGCCGTCCGAGGCGAGCTGCCCGAGACGCCCGTAGAGCCGGAAGTACACGTTGCTGGCGAGCACCTTGTCGACGGACACCTCGACCATCTCGTTCAGGTTCGTGGGGGTCGCGCCCGTCGGCGCGAAGGACGAGTAGCCGATGTCCCGCAGGTAGAGCGCGCCCAGCCTCGTCTTGGGCGAGAGGTTCCACCCGGCGTCCACGTTCGCGTAGAACCCGTTGCGCTCGCCGCCCGTGTCGAGCCGGAACCAGCGGTAGCCCGCGAGGGCGTGTCCGCTGACGAGCGCCGTCTCGTCCGTCCGGAAGCCGCCGTAGGCGATCGTCGAGTCCCCGTCCCTCTCGGGCAGGCGCGGGAAGCGGTACCACTCCTGCTCGCCGCCGCCGACGAGCTGCGTCTTGATCGAC
>Ga0113563_10002386_pt1 | contig 11284 bp, 10 predicted proteins | sample Mud3Dept3metaG_FD_80117 | JGI IMG/M metagenome (GOLD analysis project Ga0113563, IMG submission 80117) | Freshwater wetland microbial communities from Ohio, USA, analyzing the effect of biotic and abiotic controls - Mud 3 Core 4 Depth 3... | ecosystem: Environmental > Aquatic > Freshwater >...
GCCGCAAGTTGTTTCAATGTCTCAACGTAGTCCAGTACCGCAGTTTCCATGTCAAACTCCGGCTTGAACTTCAGGTCTTCGCGCGCTCGTGTAATGTCGTAAACACTGTGGTAGGGGCCTTCGAGAAACTGAAGTCCCGGCCCTACGGAGATGTCAGCCCCGGGGATCGCCTTTCTTACCGCATCTGCCATATCGTTCAAGGTGTATCCGACCCCCATGCTGATATTGTAAGCGGTATAGCGCGGCTTCTCTGCGATAGTGGCAAGGTAAATGCTCAAGCCCACATCTTTGGTATAGATAAAATCATCCTTCTGGTCGCCGCCTTTTTCAATCCTCACCGGTTTGCCCGCAAAAGGAAGTTCCACGATCTGGCTCGTCACTGCCATGCCTCCGTGACGTACCATCTTACCGGGACCGAAGGTCATGCCGAAGCGCAAAGAAAGGAATTCAAGCCCATACGTACGGTGATAGAATTCGCCAATATGTTCACCCATCAGCTTGCCCGAATCGTAAATGCGGACAGGATTCTTGGGGTGGTCCTCAGGCAAGGGACTGTATGTTGGGTGGGCATACTCTCCGCTGATATATCCATAGACGCCCTTGGCGCTTGTATAGACAACCCTCTGTACCTTCATGATACGGGCTGCTTCAGCAATGTTCACGGTACCGACAACATTCACGTGAATGCTCTGGGGTGGATTCTTGCTCGATATAGCTCCGACCAGTGCTGCCGTATGAACGATGTGCGTAATCTTATAATTCTGGATGGTCGAGATGATGCGGGGAAAATCCTGTACATCGGCCAGCTCCACGTCGATCTTGTCTTCAATAGGGCCGATGAGGTTCTTGTCCATGTGGCGGGCCATGACCACCGGTCTGTGCCCTTCCTGCACAAATTTCCTCGTCGTCATTGCCCCGATCACTCCCATGCCTCCGGTAATCAATACCTTCATGTTGATCCTCCCTGTATGGGTCCGTTACCACAGGTGTGTGGTTTCATCTCCTGTCTCACCTGCCGAGATATGCCGAGACAACTCTGGGATTCTCCAGCAGGTCGCTGCTCGTGCCTTCAAGTGTAATGCTGCCTGTCTCCATTACATAGCCTCGTGTGGCTGTCCTCAAGGCAGCCCGGGCATTCTGCTCGATCAGCAGAATGGGTATCTCCTCCGCCTGGAGCCGGCCAATAATCCGGAATATCTCCTCCACCATAAGGGGTGCCAGACCGAGTGAGGGCTCATCGAGCATGATGAGCCGGGGGCGGGCCATCAGCGCCCTCCCGATCGCCAGCATCTGCTGCTCTCCTCCGGAAAGTTTGCCTGCCGACTGTTTGGAGCGCTCCCTTAGAATGGGGAATAGCTCCAGAATGCGCTCCAGGTCTGTCATGACCTCCTTTTTTTGCGAGAGATACCGGTGGTATGATCCGAGTATCAAGTTGTCGATGACGGAGAGGTTCTTGAAAATATCTCTTCCTTCAGGCACCTGACAGATGCCTATTTTTACGATCTGACTCGGGCTTTTTCCCGTGATCTCCATCCCGTCAAAAAAGATCCTTCCCTTGCGCACAGGCACAACGCCGGAGACGGCCATGAGAAGCGTTGATTTTCCTGCCCCGTTTGCGCCGAGGAGCGTGACAATCTCGTCCCGGCCCACTTCCAATGACACGCCTTTCAGGGCATTGATTCCACCATAGCTGACATTCAGCTCTTTTATCTTCAGCATGTCTCTTTGCCCAGATAGGCCTCGATGACGAGACAGTTATTTCTCACTTCGTCAGGGGTGCCCTCGGCCAGCTTCTGACCACGGTTTATCACGATAATCCTGTCGGAGACCTGCATGACCATGCTCATGTCATGCTCTACCAGTAATATGGTGATGCCCCTCTCCTTGACTTTGAAGAGTGTCTGCACGAGCGTGTTCGTCTCCGTTTGATTGAGCCCTGCGGCAGGCTCATCAAAAAGGACGAGCGTAGGGTCGGAGACAAGCGCCCTGGCAATCTCGAGCATCCGTTGTTCGCCCATGGGCAAATTCCCCGAGGGCTGCCCTGCCCTCCGTGTAAGCCCTATGAAGTCAAGCTCCTCCATGGCCCGCCTTCGGGCGTTGGCCTCGTCGCGTCTCGTAACAGAGAGACGCAGGGCAGCCGAGAAAAGGCCCGTCTTCATCAGGCGATGGTATCCGACCATCACGTTTTCAAGTACCGTCATTTCAGCGAAGGGACGGATGATCTGAAAGGTACGGGCGAGCCCGAGGCTTGCACGTTCGTGGGGCTTCAATGCATTGAGCGGTTCTCCCTTGAAACGCATCGTGCCTGCAGTGGGCTTCAAGAGCCCACTGACCATATTGAATATTGTTGTCTTCCCTGCTCCGTTGGGGCCTATCAGTGCTGTGATGCTGTGCTGCGCAACGCCGAAACTCACATCGGTTGCCGCGGTCACGCCCTCAAATGTCTTGGTCAACCCGTCTACGGTGAGTATCATCCGGCCCTCCGGCGCCGTGCCCAAGCAATGATACTCCCGGCAGTCCCCAGAAGGCCCTGAGGCATATAGAGAAGAAGAACGACCAATATGATTCCTGTGATAATCATCTGGTAGTCCAGGATGGATTCCAGGAGTTCGGGAATGCTCTTCATGATCGCCGCGCCTATGATCACACCATACACCGTCCGTATGCCTCCCAGGACCGCCATGATGATCATGGTGATCGAGTTTGAAAGATCGGCAACCTGCGGAGAGATGAAACGGTTGTAATGCGCATAGAGGCTACCGGCCAGAGAGGCGTATGCTGCGGAGAGGACAAAGGCCTGGGTCTTATATTTCGTGATGTCGATCCCCACCGAGGAGGCTGCTACATCGTCTCCTCTGAGGGCCAGAAGCGCCCGGCCCACCCGGGAGGAAACGACATTCCGTGTCAGGAGCAGGATGAAGATCGAGATCGTCCAGACGAGATAATAGTATTCGGTGACCTCACGAAAGACATAACCGCCGATGGAAAGAGGCACCACGTTCCTGAACCCGTCCGGGCCCTTGGTAATGTCCTGGAGCGTCACAAAGATCGATTGCACGATGAGGCCGAAGCCAAGCGTGGCTATGGCAAGATAATAACCACGAAGACGCAGCACGGGCAACCCCAGGCCCAGGGCGATGGCACTGGTTGCCACGACACCTATCAGCAAGGCAAGGACCGGGGGAAAACCATAGGTATTCGACAGGATAGCCGATATGTACGCCCCTATTCCGAAGAACGAAGCCTGGCAAAGAGATATCTGCCCGGCAAAGCCAACGACCAGATCGACCCCAATGGCTCCAATTATGTAGATCCCGATAATAACGAGGATATGCATCCAGTACGACCCCTTGAGCAGTAAAGGCAGCAGGTAGATTCCCACGGCAAACAAGATGAAGAAGAGGGCCGTTCTTTTCATACGCCTAATCCTCCCTCCGCCTCAATAAACCCGACGGCTTGAGAATCAGGATGATGAGCAACGCCAGAAAGGCAAGGATGTCTTTGAAGATCGAGGAGATATAGCCTGTGGAAAACGATTCCAGGAGCCCAAGAACAAGGCCGCCCACGACAGCGCCTGGGTAGCTCCCTACGCCCCCGAGAACTGCGCTCGCAAACCCCTTCAGTCCCAGCATCGTTCCCTCGTCATAGACCATGAAAGAGATGGGTGAGACCACCATCCCGCCCACAGCACCGATGGCGCCGCTCAGGAAAAAGGAGATCATGATATACCTTTTTACATTGATCCCCATCAGGCCTGCCGCACGGGGATTTTCGGAGCAGGCCTTCATCGCCTTGCCGACGATTGTCCTGTCAAGAAAGAGCTGGAGCAGCACGTAGACCACGATCAGAGTGCCTATTACCCAGAGGGTCTGGGTTGAGAACGTGGCGTTCAGCACGGATATGCTCTGTGTTTTTGAGAAGGTGGGTGCTGTGTAAGGGTCTTTACCCCAGGCAACAAGGGCCAAACCCTTAAAGAATGTAGAGGCCCCCAGGGTGAGGAGTATCATGAGCATGATTGAAGGTCGTTTCAGGGGCCTTATGGCAAGCCGGTCAAAGAGTATGCCCACTACGCCAACCACCAGAGTGGTTACGCCAAAGGCAAGACCAAGGGGCAGACCCCGGGAATAGAGCGAGATCATCGTCAAAGCCCCGAGCATGACAAACTCACCCTGGGCGAGGTTTACCAAGAGATTCACGTTGTAGATGATATTGAACCCGAGAGCAACGAGGGCATAAATACTCCCTGTGCTCAGGCCGGCAAACAGGAACTGTACAGCCTGCGAGACGTATGAGTGCTCCACGTCGCCTCTTCCCTGATTACGTCTTGCTCGATCCGATCTCTATCACTTCTGTTTCTCGTAAAGCGAGAACTTGTTGCCCTTCGCCTGAATGTGTACGAGCGCTGTTTTGTTGAGTCCGCGGTGATCAGCAGCGGAGAAATTGTAGTTGGCGCCGTATACGCCCGGATAGCCGCTCATCTTCTCGATGTAGTCCCGGATCTTTACGCTCTCGTCAGGGTCCCGTGGATTGACGCTCTTGATCGCTTCAAAGAGGATCCGGGCCGCATCGTACCCAACGGCTGCATTGAGGTCAGGATCTTTGTTGAAACGCTTCTTGAAATCCTCGACATACTTTCTGATCATCGCCTTGAAGGGGTCCTTGTCGCTGAGCTCCTGCCACACAACGAATTTTGAGCCCGGAAGGAGCAAAATATCCGGTTCATTGCCGGCAATCATTTCGAGAAAAGAGGGCGATACGTTCCCGGCCCCTGTGGCCACAGGGATCTTGAAGCCCATCTGCATGAGGTTCTTGATGACAACTCCGGCCGATTTTCCTGTGGACCCCACCATAATCGCCTGGGGATTAGAGGATTTCAGGTTGGTGAGCTGCGGCGTCACGTCAAGGTCCTTCACATTGAAGCGCTGGCTTGTCAACTGCATCTTGGGATATTTCTTTACGATTTCGTTCGAGTCGTCATGCCACGTCTGACCCGAGGAGTCCGTGGAACAGATCTGGGCGATGCGGGTAAATCCCTGCGACTGGAACCAGTCGAAGTGCTTCTCAATATTATTGTAAACGCTTACGAGCACAGCAAACCAATAAGAATCCTTGCCGTTGGGATCAAAGGAAGCGGACAGAGAATATGAGGTGATCTTCGCTTCCTGCATGATCGGCTGGACCGCACGGCAGGGGGCATTCGTAGATGGCCCAAACACAGCCACAACCTTGTCTCTTTGGACGAGTTTCTTTGCATTTGCCACCGCCTTCTCCACGTTCGATTCGTTATCGTAGGTGACCAGCTCGACCTTTCGCCCATTGATGCCGCCCTGCTTATTGATATCCTCCGTAAGAAGCTGGAGCGACCTCAGGTTAGGCTCTCCGAGCCAAGCCATAGCCCCGGTAACCTCCACATTGGCGCCGATGCGGATCGGCTCCTTGGTCTGGGCATTGACTGTGAAGGGAAGCAATGCAAAACAGACAAAGCACAAGATCATAAGCGTCGACTTGACTCTTACAGGATCCAAAACCATGCGTTTCATAAACCCTCCTTTTTTTGTTTCGATGCGGACCCACCCCTTTCGGATCGATAGCCCACCGGATGTTCCGTGCGATACCCTTGTACTCCGTTACGGACTAACCTTCGCCGCATCAAGAAGCCTCTTGAGTTCTTTCTCTCGCTCGCTCCTTGCCTTTGCTACACGCTCCATGGCCCGCGGTACGTCCGCCAGTAACGACTTCGACTGTGCGGCTGCGTTCACGTAAAAGCCTCGGATATCCTCCTCCAGTCGAATACAAACACGCAGTATGTCACTCGTAGATGCATCTTGCGTAGATGCATCTTGAAGCAACGCGGGAGCCGTGAGCATCGTATCGACTGTGAGATCGAAACAGAAGCCCGTTTCGAGTGCATCACTCACGACATTGTAGTAGGCCCTGCGGATGTTCGATTCGTATTTAAGATTCTCCTTCGCGAATGCGGAAAAGACGCTTCCCAACTCCTGGTGCAGGGTTGCCAAACGTTCGTACAGGGCAGCGCTTTCCCGCTCGATTCTGGAAACGCATGATATCACCGATGCCGCTGTCTGGAGTCTCTCTAGAGCCATCGCCGTATCACCACCTTGCTCTCAGTGAAGAATCGAACCACTTCTTGTCCCTGTCCATGCAGGACACCGAAAAACGACTCCTTTGCCCCGCTGAAGGGAAAGAATGCCATGGGAGCCACGATGCCGATGTTGATGCCTATGTTGCCTGCCTGCACACGGTATTCGAATTCCCTGGCCCATGCGCCGTTGTTCGTATAGATGGAAGCGGCGTTTCCATAAGGGATCCTATGAATCATGTCGATGGCAGCATCCAGATTCTCAGCCCGCATAAAGCAGGCCACCGGGCCGAAGATCTCTTCCTTTCCGATCGTCATCTCCGTTGTCACGTGTTCGAAGACCGTGGGGTTGAGGAAACAGGTTTCCGGGTAATTCCCCTCGATCCTGATCTTTCTGCCGTCGAGCCTGAGCAATGCGCCCTCTTTCACACCCTGCTCGATGTATCCCACGACGCGCTCCTTTTTGTCCCTGGACTGGAGCGGTCCCATTTGTATGCCCTCTTCAAGCCCGTTGCCCACCTTGATTGCCGCGGCCGCATCGATGAAGGCGTCCAGGAACTTCTTATAGAAAGCATCGTCATTGCCTACGACAATTGCGTTGGCTCCTGAAAGACACCGCTGGCCGCTGTTTCCATAGAACGACGTCAGCATAGACGCTATTGTGCCGTCGATGTCCGCATCAGGCATCACCACGAGAAAATTCTTGGCCGCGCCCTGCACTATGGCCCTCTTGCCGGTCTCGCCGCACTTCCGGTAGATGTGCCTCCCCACCTTGCTTGAGCCCACAAACGTCACGCCCTTAATGACCGGGTGCTCCAGCAGCACGTTTGCAGCATCGGCACCGCCGTGTACAAGATTGACTACTCCCGGTGGAAAACCGGCCTCGTCCATAAGCTCGTGAAGCCTCACCTGGCTCATGGGCACGCTGGGCGAAGGCTTCACAACAAACGTATTGCCCGTAGCCACCGCGTAGGGAATAAACCAGAGCGGCACCATAAATGGAAAGTTGAACGGCGGGATGCAGGCAAATACGCCAAGTGGCTCCCTGATCACATACTCGTCTATGCCTGAGGCGATATCCTGCAGGTTGTATCCCATCATGAGGGAGGGAATGCCCGCTGCCACTTCAACATTCTCAATGCCGCGCCTCGTCTCGCCCCGGGACTCATCGACGGTCTTTCCGTGTTCCGTGGACTGCGTCCGTGACAGGCTATCGAAGTTCGCTTCCAGGAGCTCTATCAGGCGTAAGAGGTACCGGGCCCTTGACACCGGCGGCGTCCTTCGCCATTCCGGGAAGGCTTCCCGAGCGGCTTCCACGGCCTGCTCCACCTCCTGTTGCGTCGACATGGGAACTTCGGCAATCACAGCGTCCAGTGCAGGGTTTCTCACTTGCAGTATTTCAGTTGCTCTGGAGTCGACCCATTCGCCGCCAATGAAATTACGTAACCGCTCTTTGTTCATCGTTGTCGCACCTCACGTCTAGATTTCTCTTCCTTACATTCACTGATATCACACATTGCCTTGCAGCTTCCATTTACTCGACACATAGCAAACCCTACCCGATAGAAACCTGTGCTGCCCTGAAGTGCGTTCCCCCAGCTCCTCGCGACGGACAAACTGCAGGGCACCGCCGATACAGTGCTGCACGCAGGCAGGATCGAGACCTGCTTCTGTCCGTCCCCTGCACTGGTCGCAGTGTCCGACTGTGCGATTCAATTCATTGAAAGAGATGCAGCCGTACGGACAGGCGTAGATACAAACCTTGCAGCCACTGCAAATAGTTTCGTCGATCAGGACAAGGCCGTCATTGGTCCTGGAGATGGCGTTGACCGGGCAGACAGAGGCACAAAGAGGGTCATCGCAATGTCGGCACAATACCGGGACAAAGTCCATATGGAGCTTTCCGGCGACGCGTCTCGGGCCCACGGTCAGCACACGGCACCAGCAGGATGCTGTCTCGGCAGTCAGGTCATGTTCCTGCCGACATGCGATCTCACATGCATGACACCGGACACAACTATCAATGTCTATCAGAAGAATCTTTTTCGGTAAAGTCATTTCGTCCTCACCCTGCAGAGTTGACACCTGAGCTGGGCGCTTCCGATCATAGGGGCGCACTTCTCATTGTCGGTGAGTAGATTCACGTTGTTCATTCCGGGCCAATGACTGGGTACCTGAATCACGCGTGGGTCGATCCCCTCGGTAATGTGAGCCTTTGCCTCCATGCTGCCTCGCGGCGATTCCACGATCATGATATCTCCATCCCCGATACCGAACCCACGGGCAGTCTCAGGGTTGATGCTTGCTTCGAGCTCCGGCACGATTTCCCTGAGGATCGCGATGTTTCTCAGTTCCGTGTGGCGAAAGACCGGTACCCTGCCGCCGGTCGTAATAATGAGTGGGTACTCCTTGGCGAGATCGGGTGTACTGACGGGACTTTCGTCAGGCTCGCGATACGCAGGCAACGGATCATAACCGAGCGCCTCCAGCTTCTGGTCATAGAGCTGCACTTTACCGGAAGGCGTGCGAAAGCCTTCAGATTCGTATTTTCTGAACACGTGCGGAAAGGCAAGGTCGCCGCGCTCTTTGAATGTTTCAAATGTCATCCCGGAGGGCTGAAGCAGAAAATCAAAGTAGGACTCGTCGGTGGGGAACATGCGCTCGCCGAAGCCGAGTCTCTTAGCCAGCTCGTTTATGATGGTGATGTCAGACCTGCACTCGCCCCTCTGGATTGTTTTCTGCTGGAGATGAAAGTGGCCTATCGATGTCTGCTCATTTTGTGTGACGCTTCCTCTTTCCATCCAGCTCGCGGCAGGAAGCACGATGTCGGCCATACGCGTGGTCTCTGTCATGAAGAGATCTGCGACCACCAGAAAATCAAGCTTTTTGAGTGCCTCCGAAACCATCTGGGTGTTGGCGTAACTGAGAAGCATGTTGCTCCCATGACAATAAACGGCTTTTACGGGATAGGGTTTGCCCGTTAGTATCGCTTTCCAGACCGCGTGGTTATGGGCCGAAGGCGTAATCATACAGGCCTCACCAGCGAGTAACGGATACTCGCGGCTCCCCAGCCGCGTAGCATGCTGTTCCGGCGTCACCCACGCAGCGCCGGAGTGGGCCGGACCAGGCGGCACCTGCCTCAACATGGTAATCAGGTTTCCGCCGGGTACGTCGATATTCCCGGTAAGCGCTGCCATCATCGCGAGGCACCGGGACGTGGAGATGGTATCTGCTACCTGGTCGATGGAGAGACACTGGGTAATGGAGGCGGGCTTGGTGGTGGCGTACATCCTGGCCGCCTCTCTGATCGTCTCCGCCGGGACCCATGTTATTTGTTCCACTTTCTCGGGCGCATACTCTGCAACCCTCTTGTGAAGCTCGTCGAAACCATGGCACCAGCGCTCCACAAAGCCTTTATCATACAGGTCCTCTTCAATGATCGTGTGCAGCATGGCGAGCAGCAGGGCGGTGTCCGTGCCGGGCCTCAATGAAAGCCATAGATCCGCTTTGGAGGCTGCCTCGCTGAAAACCGGATCGACAACGATCATGTGCGCACCGCGTCGCCGTGCATCCATCATCCCCACGCCCTTCACAGGCCACGTATTGGTCGGGTTAACTCCCCAGACAAGCATGCATTGGGTGGCATCGTAGTGTGGATTCTCCATGGCATTGCCACCGAGCACGAGCGTCTGGCCGGTAATGCGTGGATAAAAACACTGGGCGATGCCGGGGCCTATCCACTGCTTGCCATAGGCATTCGTAAACCGCATAAAGTACCGCACCCAGCCGCGATTCGTGCCTGTTGCCAGCACGATGCTTTCGGGTCCTGAGCCCCTCTCTATGGAACGCAGCCTCCCGGCCACCGTGTCGAGGGCTTCGTCCCACGTGATGCGTTGCCACTTCCCTTCGCCCCGGTCCCCTATGCGCTTCATGGGATAGAGCAGCCGGTCAGGGTGATGTGCGATTTCCTTAGAAGCGAGGCCCTTCGCGCAGAGTGTCCCCTTTGTCACTTCCGAACTGGTATCCCCCTCGACCCTCACGACGGTTCCGTCCCTTACGTGGACCAGGGCGTCACAGCCCTGATTGCAGATAAAACACTCACTCTTGTAGACCGTTGTGTTGAGGCGCTCGTCGTGCCTTACCGGGCGCAACGGCTCACTCCTGCGCTTTACAGGCTGCTTTGCTATCCGCACCGGCTCCAGACGGTCCCCGAGCAGCGAGTCAGCAAATAATTGCTGTCTGCATGTAGGGCAGCACCCGACAAGCGAGTCAACGGTTGCAGCCTCTATTTTCTGCGCGGAGCCACTGAGCTTCTTCCTCACTCCGGGCCGGAGAAAAGGCTTTCCGCATGTCCTGCACGCGGTCTTTCGTCCCGTGGCCTTTTCACTCATCTCTTCGACGCCCCGAGAATCATACGCCTCTCGTGCCAAAATACCGCTGGAGGCTCACAAGGTGACGATCCATTTTTCTTGCCGCTCCCTCTGCATCGCCCTGTTTCACATACGTAAGAATCCTGCGATGCTCACGGATCGTTCCTTTGCTGAACTGGAGATCGGGCTCCAGCGTCTTCTTCTTGTATGTGAAAAGGAAGTCCATGAGGTAGTCAACCGTGAGGGCCAGCACAGGGTTGTGCGTGGCCTCTGCGATCAGCCGGTGAAACTCGACGTTCTTCTCCTCGATCTCAAAAAATTCGGCTTCAGAGAAGATATCCCCTACCGATTTGATCTTCTGTTCACAGTAACGAATATTATTTTCCAGAACCTTGATCTCTTGTTCCGTGATGTGAGAAGCGGCCAACCTCACGGCAGCTGGCTCCACGATGGTACGCAGCTCTGTCAGGTGTTGCGAGGAGACCTTCTTTGCACTGAAAAAGCTGAACAGGGGGAGCCTCAAGGCATCGCTCTTCATCTCCCGGACAAATATGCCACCCCCCTTACCTTTCTTCTTCTCCACGAGCCCGAGCATTTCGAGCCCCTTCAGCGCTTCTCTGGCCGTGACCATGCTCACGCCGAATTGCTCGGAAAGCTGCCTCTCGGTCGGCAACCGTTCTCCCGGCTCAGTCTGGCCGGCAAGAATCACATCTCTGAGGTGTGTCTCGACCACCTCGGAGAGACGTCTCACTCTCAAGGGTTCCGCAATCAGCTTTTTCATGGTGCGAAATTTTATAAGCTATAAGATTATAGC
>Ga0113563_10002387_pt1 | contig 11284 bp, 9 predicted proteins | sample Mud3Dept3metaG_FD_80117 | JGI IMG/M metagenome (GOLD analysis project Ga0113563, IMG submission 80117) | Freshwater wetland microbial communities from Ohio, USA, analyzing the effect of biotic and abiotic controls - Mud 3 Core 4 Depth 3... | ecosystem: Environmental > Aquatic > Freshwater >...
AGGAATCTCCCCTTATTCGAAACTATCCTACTTGATTCCGGGATACAGCTTTTTGGGCAGCCAGAGAGAAATCTCCGGGACATAGGTGATGATCATCAGGCTGACGATGGCGATCGCCAGCCAGGGAACGATCGCCCGCACCACTTCCACATAGCTCTTTTTGAAGGCCCCGCTGGCCACAAAAAGATTCAAGCCGAAAGGCGGAGTTATGTTGCCCATGTCCGAGTTGACCGTGGCCACGATCCCGAAGTGGAGTTCACTGATGCCTGCCGGCTCCACCAGGCGGAGCAGCAGAGGCGAGAGGATTAGAATATTCGAAAACACGTCGACGAACATCCCGGCCACGAGCATGGTCAGGTTTGCAAATCCAAGGACCGCCCAGGGCGGAGGGTTCATGGCGATGACTGGTTCGACGATTGCGCTCGTCACCCCTTGCACGGTCAGAAGCCAGGAGAAGAGCGTCGCGGCCGAAACCATGATCAGCACGCGGGCGGTGATGGTCGCCGAATCTAGGCCAATGCTCCAGATATCCGCGAAAGAAAGCTCCCGGTAAACAAAGCGGGTCACGAACATCGCATACGCCACGGCGACGGCGGCCGATTCCGTGGGCGTGAATACCCCGCTGTAGATCCCCCCTAAAATAATAAATGGAATGCCCAGTCCCCAGAGGGCGTCTCTTCCCGCCGCGAGGATTTCTCTTAAGCCGGCCCGGGGCTGGAGGGGAATCTTGTGCCAACGGGCATAGGCATAGCAATAAATGGCGTAGTTCAAGGCAAAGATGAGTCCCGCCCCGAACCCGGCCATGAACAGGGCCCCGACCGAAACCTTGGAGACGGAGCCGTAGACGATCATGGCGTTGCTGGGGGGGATGATCATCCCCAAAAGCGCGGAGCAGGTGACGACGCCCAGGGTAAACCGGGTGTCGTAGCCCGACTTGATCAATGCCGGATAGAGAATGCCTCCTACGGCGATGACGGTCGAAGCGCTCGAACCGGTTATGGCCCCGAAAAGGAGGCAGGTCATGACCGCACAGATCGCCAGTCCGCCGGGGAAATGGCCCACGAGGGTGTTGACGAAGCGGACCAAGCGGGAAGTCACCCCGCCCCTTCCCATGAGGTCAGCCGCCAGGATGAAAAAGGGGATGGCCAGCAGAGCAAACCCCTCCACCCCCGCGAACATGCGCTGGGGCAGAATCTCCATGGGGATAGAACTGTAAAAGAAGAAAATCAGGATCGCCACCAGGGCGAGGGAAACGAAAATGGGTATGCTGGCCGCGAGGAAGACCCCAAGCAGAGTAAAGATCAAAACCGTCATGAAATCCCCGATGGCATAGGGTTGAGGAGTTATTTCCTTAATCCAGGACTTCCCGAATTTCAAGGGTTTTGCCGTGAAGCCGCGTCCAAAGCTGCTGAACAAAGCGGATAAGCATCAAAATCGTTCCTGCCGGGATGGAGAGATAAGCGATCCACATGGGAATCTCCAGGGCCGGAGAAATCTGGCCGGCGCCTTTGACCCTCATCATCTGCTTGAGGCTCAGATAGGCCAATAAAACGCAGAAGAGAATGCAGATCACATTGACGATAAAGGCCAGGACGGCATTTCCTTTCTTGGAAAGCGCCCGCGGAACAATATCCACGGCCACATGTCCTCCCCACAGGGTCACCTGGCTGGCGCCGATAAAAATAAGCCAAACCATGAGGTAGCGCACGAACTCCTCGGCCCAGTAAATGGGGAGAAGAAAAACATAGCGCATAACCACGTTCACAAAAAGGAGAAGGCTGGAGACGATGATGGCCCCTGCCAGAAACGCCTTCTCCACCTTATTGGATATCCGGTCCAGCCGGGCAAGAAAACTCATAGGCCTGGAATCTCCCCCTGTTTCAGACTAACAGGGTGTAGGGGGTCGGGAGTGGGGTGTAGAAAAGTGTGTCCGTATAATTTCTTCCTACCCCCTGCCCCCTAATTTAAAATTACTTCTTCAGGGCTGCGCGAACCTGTTCGTAGTACGGCTTCCCGCCGGCAATGTTGGCATTGAACCAGTCATAAACCGGCTCGACCGCTTTCTGGAACGCCTGGCGGTCCTGAGGTTTCAGTTCAATCACCGTCACCCCCGATTTTTTGATGGTTTCCAGGAATCCTTTTTCCCTTTCCACCACCAGCCCGCGCTCATAAATTCCCGCCTTCTTGGCCGCCTCACGGACCAGCTTCTGGTGCTTCTCCGGGATGGAATCCATGAAGCTCTTGCTGGCCACAAAGACATAGGCGATGAAAGCATGGTTGCTCAGGGTCATGTACTTCTGCACTTCGTAGAATTTCATGGTGACGATCGTGGTCAGGGGGTTTTCCTGGCCGTCCACCACGCCCTGCTGCAGGGCGTTGTAGAGTTCGTGGAAATCAATGGGCACGGGGGAGGCGCCCAGGGCCTTGAACTGTTCGCGGATGATGGGGGCGGGCATGACCCGGATCTTGCGCCCCTTGAAATCCTCCGGGGTGCGGATGGGGAAGTTGCCCGTAAACTGCTTGAATCCGCTGATGATCCAGTGGAGCCCGACGATGTTCCGGCTCAGCAACGGCTTATAAAGGTTGTCGGTGAAATCGCTGTCCAGGATTTTGAACAAGGACTCCTTGTTCGGAAATAGGAAAGGAAGATCCAATACCTGGAGCGAAGGATGGAGAACCTGCATGTTGGAGGTGGGAATCGCCAGAATTTCCAGGGCTCCCGCCTGGACCATTTCCGACATTTGGAGCCCGGTCCCGAGGAGCTGGCTGGGGAAAATTTTGACGGCGATCTCCCCGTTGCTCCCTTCCTCCACCAGTTTCTTGAAGAAAAGGGCCCCGTCGTGGTGGGGACTCTTTTCCGGTTGGTCGTGCCCGAACTTGATGTTCCACTTGGCCGCGGCTGAAGCCGTTCCGGCCATGGCCAAAGCCAAAACCGTCGCCAACAGCATTAAGACGAACAAAACCCTTTTCATTGTTCCCTCCTTACTGGATAGAATTTGAACCTGAAGGCCAGCCTCGATGAATACCTTGAAAAATCCCCCCCAACCCCCCTTTGCCATTAAAAGGGGGGTTGGGGATTTAAAGGGATTTTATTTTCCTTTTCTGCTGAATGATCCAAGCTCTCGGTGGATGGGAGTTTTGCCCGGCAAAACCAGACCGGCGTCGAACTCACAAATTTTCTAAAACCCCCGTCCGTCTGTTGAACTCTTCCGTCAGACGGTCCATCTCCTCCATCTGCCCGTGGATGCGGTCCCAGAACTCCGGGAACTCGTCCCACTGGGCGTTCAGCTCGGTTAGGGATTTTTTCTGCTGCTCGATCCAGGTGAAATATTTCAGATTATGAATTCGCCGGCAGTCAGGGTTGCCCAATTCGAGCAGGTTCTCCGTTCCTTCGCCCATCAGGTAACGATGGTAATCGGCGGCGGCGTGAAGCTGCGTGTAGGCGCCTCTCGCCTGGCGCATCTCTTCGACCCGGGTGCCGTAAAGCTGCATGGAATCGGTGAGGACCGTTAGGACGATGTCCCTCCCCGATAGCCTGTAATACTTGGCAAACTTGATGGCCGACAGAAGGTTTCCGATGCCGGAAATTCCCAACAGAAGCAGGTTTCGAATAAAACTTTCGGAAATCCCCCTCGTATCAAGGTACTTTTGTCCTTCCGGTTCGTTGAATAGCCGAACCAGGCTCACGCAGGCCTCGTCATCAATGGCCGTGACCATATCCGTATTGCGGACATTATGGATCCAGGGCACGTGCTTGTCCCCGATCCCCTCGATCCGGTGGTCGCCGTAGCCGTTCAGAAGCAGGGTGGGGCATTGGAGCGCTTCGCCGGCCACGATCCGGCTGCCCGGGAATCGTTCTTTCAAGTAATCGCCGGCGGCAAGCGTCCCGGCCGATCCGGTTTGGGAAACGAAGCCCGCACAACGCCCTCTCTCCCCAAGTTCCGCGGACAAAACCTCTTCCAGGGCCCGGCCGGTAACCTGGTAATGCCAGAGGTGGTTCCCGTATTCGTCAAACTGGTTGAAGATGACCACGTTCCCCCGGGTTTGGCGCAGTTCCCAGCATTTGTCGAAGATCTCCTTGACGTTGCTCTCGCAGCCCGGGGTGGCAATGACCTCCCCGGCGACGGTAGCCAGCCATTGAAACCGCTCTCGGCTCATTCCCTCCGGCAGGATGGCGATTGATTCGCAACCGAGTAGGGTGGCGTTATAGGCGCCGCCGCGGCAGAAATTTCCCGTCGAGGGCCAGGCCGCTTTCTGGGTAGTCGGGTCGAATTGGCCAGTGACCAGCTGCGGCACCAGGCAGCCGTACGTGGCCCCGACCTTGTGGGAGCCGGTGGGAAACCACTTGCCGATGAGGGCGATGATCCGGGCGTCCACGCCAGTGAGGGCCTGAGGGAATTCGAGGTAATTCGCTTTCCCGAACTGCCCTCCCGAAGGCACGGGCTCGTTCTTCCAGGTGATCCGGAAGAGATTAAGAGGGTTCACGTCCCAGAGCCCGATGTTCTTGAGTTTACCCTTCACTTTCTCGGGAATGCGCTGCGGCTCGATTTGTTCCTTGAACGTGGGAATCAGGATCTTTTTTTCGCGCGCCCGGCGGATCGCCCGCGCCAATTTTTCTTCGTTTATTTTCAGGTCAATCATAAAGCGTCCTTTTGTCTTTTTTCGTGGAAGAATTCGTTTTGATCATCTGCATTTTTAGCTGGCCGTTCAAATTCCCCCCTCGTTGCCCGGGTATGGAACCAATTAGCCAGTGGAGAAAATTTTTCAACGTCCTCAAACAACCCGGCACCATTCCAGAATGGTCTGCGATAAAATCTTTGTCGCTTGAATCAGGTCGTCGATGTTCGCCCACTCGTTGTTGGCGTGCATCTGCTCGGTCATGCCCGGTCCGAAGATCACCGTCGGGGTGTCCCCGTAACGATTCATGAAGCGGATGTCCGCTGCCCCTTCCCGCCCGCTGATCAGGGGGTCTTTGCCGGTGACTTTGGTAAAGTTCCGGCAGAGCGTCCGGACAATAGGGCTATCCGGGGGAATCGCCGAAGGTTCGGCGAAATACCCGGTGAAGACGACTTCGGGCGGGTGGTCTTTCAGCCAGGGGTCGTCGGCGACTTTTTGTTTGATGAATTCGACGAATTCTTTTTTCACCGCGGCCGAGTCTTCCCCCGGGACCGTGGCCATGGACCCCTTCAGCAGGCAGCTGTCCGGAAAGGCGCTGTGATAGGATCCGCTTTCGAAAACCCCCACCATGCAGGGGATGGCGCCGCGAATGTCCGGATAAAGAGGATGGCTCAATCGCCCCACTCGCACCCGTTCGAAATCGGAAACCGCCTGGGTCACCCGGTACCCCTTATCGATGGCGTTGACCCCTTCCCACCGGCGCTGGATGCCGGCGGCCTTGCCTTTGACCTTGATCTCGAACCAAATTCGACCGATGGATCCGGGCTGGACCCGCATGCTGGAAGTCTCGCAGCAGATCCCGGCCTCGGCTTTGTATCCTTTCATCACGCAGGCCAGGGTTCCATTCCCGGAAAGTTCCTCGTCCACCGTGTACTCGAGAATCACATCCCCCCCCAGCCGGATTCCGGAATCCAGGATCGCTTTCAAGGCCATGGTCATGGCCGCGAGCCCGGATTTCATGTCCGCAGCCCCGCGCCCGTAAATGCGGCCTTCCGCAAAGTCCCCGGACCAGCTTTCGTGCACCCAGCTCTCCGGCGCCCCGGCCGGGATCACATCCACGTGGCCGTTGAAGAGGAGGGATTTTCCGCCCCCTTTACCCCTCAGAATCCCGACCACGTTGGGCCGGCCATCGTATCCGCGGGAAACCTCGACAAAGGCGGGATGCTTGCGCAATGCCTCGAGATCCGGCTCGAAGACATCCACAGCAAGCCCCATTTCCTTCAGCCGCCCGGCGATAAACCGCTGGATCGGCCCCTCGTCCCCGGTAACACTGGGGATCCGGACCAGATCCTGGAGGAACCCGACGATAGCGTCACGATTCTTATCGATCCACTCCATCACTTGCTTTTGATGATTCATGTCCTCATCTCCCTTTTGGCCGTTTCCCATAAGAACGTCGCCGAGCGCAGGCAAAGAATAAGGTTTTTTGATTATATTATATTTCTCTGTGCTCTCGGTGTTTCTGTGGTGAATTGTTTTTTGTCTTTTGAATCAGGGCTTCTCTGCGCCCTCCGCGGTAAATTTTTTATTTCCCCGCAGGAACCAGACTGAGGGCCCCCACCGGGCAGATCTCGACGCACAGGTTGCACCCGTCGCAGTTTTTCGGCTTCAGTTTCAGGCGGGGGGAAAATTCGATTGCCCCGTAGAAACAGACCTTGCTGCAGAGCTCGCATCCGCCCTTCTTCAAATTGGTGCACTTTTCCGGGTCCACCTGCGAGACCAGGGGCGGCCGTTTGGAGACCTCGTCGATGGTGGTGATGTGCGGAAGGGCCTTTCCGCGGATCTGGCTTAAGGATTCGAGCTTTTCCTCCCCCAGATATTTCTCCAGGCCCTTCAGCAGGGTCTGAAAGTGCCCATACCCCTGCCACATAATGGAGGTGCAGATCTGGACGGTCGTGGCCCCGAGCATGATGTACTCTACTACATCCTCCCAAGTGGTGATGCCGCCGCAGGCCGAGATCGGAGTCTTGACCGCCCGGGCCACTTCGGAGACGTGACGCTGGGTGATGGGTTTGATGGCCGGCCCGCTGTATCCCCCATAGGCCGGGAGCTTGGGAAGCCCGGTCCTGATGTCCACCCCCGCGAAAGAGCGGACGGAGTTGCCGATGGTCAGGAAATCGGCGCCGGCCGCTTCGGCGGCCTGGGCCATGGGGACCATGTTGTGGGTTGTGGGGGTCAGTTTGATGCCGACGGGGAGGGTGACCGCTTTTTTCAAGGCCTGGACCTGGCGGTAGCACATATCCGGGTCGTTGCCCATCTGAAAACCGACTTTGGAGTTGTCGGCCGGCATCGGGCAGGAGACGTTGATCTCGAACATGGCCACCTTGCCTGTGTCCTGGATGATCCGGGCGTTTCGCCCCGTAGCCTCCGGCTCCGGGTGGGCGACGACGCTGGCGATGCTGCAGCTTTCCCCCTGGTGGGCCTTCTCCAGGTCGTTCTTCAACCACTCCTCCAGGGTTATGGTCGTGTAAAGCTCGATGTTGACCATCCCGATCCGGCTGGCGCCATGGCGGATGATCTTCATCCGGCCGCACCGGGGGTGCTGGGCGAACTTGTCCGGGGGGGCGAAGGTTTTGGGAACGATCGCCCCGGCTTCATGGATCCAGGCCTGGTGGCAATGTTCCCCGTCCCAGCTGGGCGTGGCCGAGGCCAGGATCAGGGGGTTGCGCATCCTCACCCCCGCAAAGTTGGTCTCCAGTTTTTTCATATCTGCTCCTTCATCAGAAAATCCTTTCGCCGCCCCGCCTGAAAAAATGTCGCCGGAAAAAAGAGACTCGGGCTCTCTTTCCTCGATACTCTATGCGGGAGGGTTGAAAAAGAATTTTGGGGTTTGCTCATCCAAGAGGGTTAACACCGTTTAAAGTATACCAGATGAGCCGCAGACCATCAAAAAATTTCTTGCCGCACTGTTTTTGAAAAATGGTAACCCTTCAGTCACGGGTGGCCAGTCGCTATGAATGGAGGAGCGGGGCAAAGGCCAAGAGGTGCCCTGGCCTGGGGGCCCGGCCGGTCCGCTGGAATCACAAGGCGCTGGGATCTTCGGGGAGAGGGCGGGGGCCAAGGCCTCCCGCCCCCCATTTCGGAGAAGCGGTGTTTTCTTCGAGTCTCGGAACATCCCGGCCGAGGCTTCCGGCGCGTACCGCCCGAACCCCAAGGCCCCAACAAAACTTGTTCCGGGCCACCCGTGATTGAATGGTTACGAAAAATGCTTCAATCTCATTGACAGGCCCCGGTAACTGTATTAACAAGAAATATGAGCCAAGATCTGGAGATTGAGGTTTGAATTCGGACTTGGGACAAGTGAAATTTGGATAGACTTCTTGAAAGGGAAGATATGACCGAAATCGCGCGCAAGGCGACGCTTTGTTACGGATGCAAGATATGCCAATTAGTCTGCTCTTTTCATCACACCGGGAGTTTCTGGCCGGAACGAAGCAGCATCCAGGTTTTCCGCAACCCCCAGACCGGGATCGTCCGCTGGGCCATCGACAAGACCTGCGACCGATGCGGAAACGAAGGGCAGCCCCTGTGCGTGAAACATTGTTCCTACGAAGCGCTCGCCAAGGTCGAGGACGAGAGACAGGAGGGGCGCAACCATGAATAAGGAAGGGAAGATCGGCGGGGGGCTGGCCGGGAAAATTCTGCAGGTCGATTTGACCACGGGGAGGATCCGGACCGAGAGCAGCGAACCCTATGCGGCCCGGACGCTCGGAGGGCGCGGGACCAACTCCCTCATCCTGATCAACGAAATCGAGCCCGGGACAAAGTGGCACGACGCCGATAACCTCCTTTGCTTCGGCGCCGGTTCCTTGGTCGGGACCCCGGCGCCGGGCGCCTGCCGAACGGATATCTCCACCATCAACGTTTTCAACGGCGGCAAGGGCTCCGCGAACGTGGGCGGGTCCTGGGGCGCCGAGCTGAAGTATGCCGGTTTCGACCACATCATTATCCGCGGCAAGGCGGAGCGTCCGGTATACCTTTATGTCACCGATGGCCGGGCCGAGATCCGCGAGGCCGGCTGGCTCCGGGGAAAGACAACCTACGAGACCGAAAACCTTCTCCGCCAGGAGATCGGGGACGAGCGGATCGAGATCGCTGCCATCGGCCCTGCCGGCGAAAACCGGGTCCGCGGATCGGCGGTTCTGATCGACACGGCCAAGGCCGCCGGCGGGTCCGGCGTCGGCTGCGTCATGGGGGACAAGAAGCTCAAGGCGATCGTCGTCCGGGGGCGCGGAAAAATCGACGTCTTCGACCCGGCCGGGTTTATGGAGGCCGTAGCCAGGACGCAGCGCCAATGCGAGGCCAACCGGGCCAAGGTGCAGTCCATGCGCCAATCCGGCGCGGCCCGCTTCGAGAACCTCGACTTCGAGGCTTGGGAAACCTGCATGGTCATCCGCAACGGGCAGGACGATTACTGGGAAAGGGATAAGAGAGCTCGATTGATGAACCCGGAAGCGGGAATCCCGAGCATGCGGCGGAAGGTCCGCGCCTGTTTCTCCTGCCCCACCGGCTGCATGCCTTTCATGGAAAAAACCCGGGGCAAATACGAGGAGATGAAAGGAGAGGGCTTCTGGATCAACGCCCTCTGGAGTGTGGCCCGTTTCGACATCTCAGACCCGGAATCGGCCGTGGCCTTCTGGCTCCTGGCCAACGAATTGGGGCTGGACACGGATTACGTCGCCGCCGGCCTCGCCTGGGTTTTCGAGTGCTACGAGAGAGGGTTCATCGACCAGAAGGACACCGATGGATTGAAACTTGAATGGGGCAGCGGCGAGGCCCTGATCGAGTTGATGCGGAAACTCGCTTACCGCGAGGGAATCGGGGATCTCCTGGCGGACGGCATGGTGGAAGCGGCAAAAAAGATCGGCCGGGGCTCCGAATATTTCCTCGCCCACGTCAAAGGCCAGCCTTCCATCGAACCTTTCCGGATTCCCAAGGGTTGGGGCTTGGGAGTCGCCACCTCGCCGGTGGCCGGGAGGCACCTCAGGGGAGCGATTCGGGGGCCCGTCCACTCCGGGCCCGGGGGCGACGACTACGATATCGTCCATTACCCGAACCAGGCCAAGGCGGTGGTGTGGCAGGCAAAGACAAAAGAGCTGGAAGACAACCTTGGGATCTGCAACTACGTGGGAACCTGGTCCGGCGCCCACTTCCTGAATCCGGGAAACTACGCCGAGTTAATCCGCACGGGTTTAGGGTTGAAGGTGACCGAACAGGACCTGATGGAGCATTATGCCGAGGTCGGCAGGAACCTCGAAAAGGCCTTCAACACCCTCCATACCGATCTTTCCCGGGAAGATGACCTCCCCCCGCTAAGGTTCCGTCAGGAAGAAATCAAGACTGGCCCCTACAAGGGCTTTAAGGCCGACGAAGAAAAATACAACGAAATGCTCGATGAGTTCTACGAGCTTTGGGGCTGGGACAAAAAAACCGGAATGCAGACCCGCGAAGGTCTGGAGAAGATCGGGTTAAAGGATGTGGCCGACAGGCTGGAACAAAAAGGAAAAATCAAGGGCTGATACTTCTGTCATTCCCGCGCATGCGGGAACCTGGAATCTGCAAATTTATATCAAAGACCGGACTCCCGTTTTCACGGGAATGACGGCGCCGGTGTTTGAATGCGTTCCGCGGACCCATCAATCCTTGAAGGCGGCAACGTCCTGGATAGCCTTGACGATCTTTTGATAACCCGTGCACCGGCAGAGGTTTCCCGAGATCGCGGTCCGGATCTCTTTTTCGGTCGGGCTGGGATTCTTCTTTAAGAGCGCGGCCGCGGAGAGGAGCATTCCCGGGGTGCAGAAACCGCACTGCACGGCCCCGTTGGCGATAAAGCTCTTCTGGAGTGGGTGAAGGTCGTCCGCCTGGCCCAAGCCCTCGATGGTCTCGATCTCCTTCCCTTCCGCCTGCAGAGCCAGGACGAGGCAGGAATTGACGGGCTTTCCCTGGAGGAGAACGGTGCAGCCCCCGCAATCGCCTTTCTCACATCCTTTTTTCGTCCCGGTCAGCTTCAACTCTTCACGCAGCACATAGAGGAGGGTCCAGGTCGGATCGACTTTCACCTCGACCGATTTACCGTTAACAACCATCTTGAGTAGAACTAAGTTTCCCTTCATAGGCACAGCCATTCACTCCTTTTGAAAAGCCTGTCCAGGCATCCGTATTTCCCTTTTCCCCTTTTGCCCTTTCCCCTATACTTTATGCCTTCAGGCCCGCGGCCTCCGCCAGGGCCCTTCTCAAAAGCACGGTTCCCGCTTCGATCCGATACCAGGCCTTGGCCCGCTGGTCATCGATCGGCTTGCTCGCCCGTATGGCTTCCACGGCGCATTTCGAGAGCAGCTCCGGGTCTGCCTCTTTGTTCATCAGCATCTGCTCCGCCTGAGGGCAGCGAATGGGCGTCGGGGCAACCGACCCCAAGGCGATCCGGGAATTCCGGCAGATTTTTCCTTCCATCTCCAGGAATATTGCCACATTCACGATGGAAAGGGACATGGCCTGCCGGCGGCCCAATTTGTGGAACACCCCTTTCCCTTTGGTCAGCCGTATCGCGACTTCCGTCAGCAGTTCATTGGGTTTGATCACCGTCTGTCCGGGGCCGGTGAAAAAATCC
>Ga0113563_10002389_pt1 | contig 11282 bp, 7 predicted proteins | sample Mud3Dept3metaG_FD_80117 | JGI IMG/M metagenome (GOLD analysis project Ga0113563, IMG submission 80117) | Freshwater wetland microbial communities from Ohio, USA, analyzing the effect of biotic and abiotic controls - Mud 3 Core 4 Depth 3... | ecosystem: Environmental > Aquatic > Freshwater >...
CAACAGGATGATAATCAGGGTGGTCGGGATAAAAGATGCTGCATCAAGAATTGACCCGAATAATCCTGGCAACCTGTTATGAGGTAAGCAAAGATCTGGCGAGTGAGTTTCTTGAGTCCTTATCTATCCTGAAAGGTAATTTGATAGTTCTTGATAGGTTCACCAGGATAAAGTAGGCTTAGATTTCTTCAAAGGAGCAACCATACATGGAAATTCCTCGCCATTGGCGCTTGCGCAAGCAACGTTACAGTCTTGTTGGTGAAGTATGTCCGCACTGCGAGGCAAAGATATTTCCACCGCGCGACGTCTGCCCAGAATGCGGTCAGGAGGCGAAAACCCTCTACCAGTTCAGCGGGCGTGGTGAAGTGTACTCTTACACCACCATTTATGATCCTCCGGCGGGTTTTGAGGAGAACGCCCCCTATACAGTGGCGCTGGTCAAATTGGAAGAAGGCCCCGTCGTGACCGCTCAGCTCACCGATCTGGAAGGTCAGAAGGTTCAGATCGGGACGCCGGTTGAGATGGTCACGCGCAAGCTGCGCGACGACGGCGACGAGCGGGGCATAATCATATATGGGTATAAATTTCGTCCAAGACTCGTTCAGCAGGCTGTACAAGGCTAGCTAATTTCACACAAACAATTGCCCTTCTCGGAAAGTACGTTCCCTGAGAAGGGCTTATGTTTTAATCGGGGGAGAGAAATGCAACCGCCAGTCCTTGTTCGTCATCCATCGACAGTTCAAGGTGATACCCGGTCTTAAACGCGGAGACCTCAAGCAGGCGGATGCAAGGCTGGTGTCCGTCACAGGTCATAAAGTCAGTCAAACTGTTCGGGGTGTTATAGAAAAAATCACGGTTGAAGATTGCATTTGGATCGTCTAGATTGATTGCCAATGGAAAAATTTGCGCCTCCATTAAATCCTGAAAGAAATGCGTTCCCAAAGACGGTTCTGGAGCCACGCCGATCCCCTTACCAGATAGCTCTATTAAAGCTCCGGTATTGCAAACATCTGAGTAACTGACATACACTCCAAGGTCGGTATTGGTTGTACCCCAGCGACCTGGACCTACGCAGATATATGACTTATCTTCCAAGAGGGAGTTCAGGCGAGCAATCACGCTACCCAAATCTTTTCTGGCCTCCGTTGTATAAAGCGCATAATATTCTTCCGGCGGTACAAAGAGCACATAGCGTATATTGGATATTTGCCCCTGGGGTACCATGAAGTGGGTCGAAAAAATGATCTCATCTGTCTTAAGTTCTTTAGGGATGCGCACGACTTTGGTCGACTTAATATAGCTCTGCGGACGACACTGCAAGAGGGTAATTTGAACTTCCGGTTGGAAAGCGCGGGGATCGGGTATTTGAAGTGTAAACTCAACATCTACTGCACTATGATAGTGCTCTTCCAACAGGCGCAACATCCTGGAGAGAATAGCTGCAAAAGGCGTTCGTCTCAGTAACTCGTCGAAAGTAATCACTAATCTTGGGATTTCACTCTCCATCACCCGGCCGCGTGGAGTGGTTAGATAACCTTCCTGTTCCAGTTGAGTGAAGTACCGCGAAGTTGGGTAATACCATTTGAGTACCTCATGAATTGGCAAGGTCTTGAAAGTTCTCTCTTCTAAATCGATCAAATCCACGTATTGTTGCGAGTAACGACGGATTGCCTCTGGGGCATCATCTGGCTGCAGGGTCGGATGGCTCAGAGCCACGGGGCGAGGGTAATCATTCCCCACCCGCTCGACAGCCCGGGTCCCTAATCCCCATACCAGGCGGGCGAAGCCGGCATCACGTCGAATTTGAGGTGACCAACGGTAAAGGTTATGACTGAAAGCCACTCCCGCTCCGTGTGGTAGATAATAACGACCAAATTCCTCTCCCTGCACGACTTGTAACAGAATTGCCATCCGCTCATCATAATCTTGTAAACCCTTGCTCCGCCGATAGAGCAGTGCTTCGGGTTTGAATGTACTGGCGTAAGTGAGGGCGATCGCCTTAGTCAAGGATCGCAAATTCTCCTGGGGATTGCTCTGATACGGGCAAAAGTGGCTATCATACTTGCCAGCGAAGGCAGTGCCGAAGTTGTCCTCGAGCTGGCTGGATGAGCGGACAATAACAGGCTTAGATCCGATTTTCTCTAACAGCCCTTGCAGCGCGCTGAGCACCTCTGGAGGGAATCCACCGGTCTGAAACTCCTCTCTTGCTTGATCATAATCGGCCCGAATCCTTTCCTCAGATTTGTATTTCTGGTCATTCCAATGCATTAAACCGTTCATCGCCATGAAGACATACATGACATCCGAACCAAGGAAGAATGATTCGGGTACGCGGATGCAGGCGCGATCGGCTTCAGTTGCCATCTCCTTAATAATTCTAGCAGCCAGTAACATTCCGGCTGCTTTTCCGCCAATCTTCCCATACCCGATCTTATGATTATAAATATCGGCTAGATCGGCAATGGTGAACCACTCTTTAGCGATATTGATATAACCAAGTTGGTCGCTGATCATCCTGCGAATGAGCGCAACTTTGATCTCACGCAAGTGATGCTCAAATTGAGCACGCTCATTATCCGAGAGGTTTTCAATCAACTGAGCACGCTTGAACAAGAGGGTTTCTGGGGCAAGCTCGGGATCGAAAGTAGCCAGCGCGTCTCTTACACCTTCCACGCCAACACCAGGTTCGACTGCTATTGACAGCGTAGCAAAATCCTCACGTACCCAAACCTGGTTTGAACGTACATACATGCTATTCACAACAACGCCATAACCACGCCGTTCGATGACATCTTTTTGATCAACCAATTGCACATCAAAGGTGAAGCAAGCAGGCTGAGCGTTTCTGCAGCCGATTTTTCGCCGGCTTTCCGATAGTACCGTCTCCAGTGTATCTCCGAGAGCGTTCAGCGCTGCACTCTTACGATCGACCCAGGCGACCAAATTAATGCCCCCCCGGCGACCATTTTTAGCATGATTACTGGTTGTAGGGCGCATGGTGATATATTCTGGCTCATACCTGTAGATCGCTCTGACGGTCCTATCCACTTTGCCAAGGTATTCCCCCACCTGATTGATCAGGCTTTCCGAAAGATAGCCACAGATATCACAACGACCCTGGCGCAAAGCCAGAGTTGCCTCTCGGACATCGCCAGAATATTTTTTATCAGCACAATAAGCGATGGCATTCTGCACCATCGTATCGGAAAGAGCTTGATCGATCTGAACGGTTGACATCTCGTCCTTCCTGGTCAATCAATCAACAGGCACGTTAAACACGAAAGAAGAACGCTTCTACCAGTAAGCTTCAATCATCTTCAGGGATCGATGGTTTGAAAGTTTCTAATTGTCGTGTTTACCATTCCTGCCATTGCCGTCCCCGGTTTGGGAAAGCGCTTCCCACATGGGGAGTGGACGCTCGTAGCCGGCCATTTTAAGACCCGTAAGGGCAGCCGTGTTGAATTCCATGGCGCGTAGATCCTCGGTGGATAGTTCCTTGATGCTTCGGTGGCCGGAGAGCATGGTCAGAATTTTGACTTCCTCAGTGCATGCATGAATAAAGTTCGCCAGACGGTGCCCAGTTTCAACAGGATCCAAACGAGCGCGCATCTCAGGCTTCTGGCTGGTGATGCCATACGGGCAGTTGCCTTTCTGGCAAGCATAGCAAACTCGACAACCCATGGCGATCTCAGCTGCAGAAGCAAATCCAGCAGCATCCGCTCCCATCGCCATGGCTTTAAAGGCATCCAGTCCGTGGCGCATACCACCTAAGGCAATCAGTTTGACCTTGCGATGCACACCATGATCCTTCAGCGCCTGTACAGCCGGTGGGATGCACGCGATGGTGGGGATTCCCACTCCTTGGGTGACGATATCAGGTGAACAACCCGTGCCACCGACCATCCCATCAATGCTGATCGCATCGGCTCCAGCTTCGATACAAGCGGATACATCTGCATACGGGCGAGACGGACCCAGCTTAAAGAGGATGGGGACTTTGTAGTTAGTCACATCGCGCAGGAAAGCCACCATGTGCTTGATATCATCGAGCGTCTGAACATCGTAATAACGACATGGGCTGAGAGCGTCAGATCCCACCGGTACTCCTCGCACCCGGGAAACATCTTCAGTAACTTTGGCGCCCAACAGGTGACCGCCCATGCCTGGCTTAGCACCTTGTCCTATCTTTACCTCCACAGCATCTCCACTATTCAAGTAGTCTGCTGAGACACCCCACCGTCCGGTGGACCATTGAATGATGAGATAGCCGCCTGGTTCCCATCTCTTATGGGTCATTTCCTTGTCGATATAACCACGCGCCAGCCAGGCTTCCTCCTCGACAAGGCCGCCCTCCCCGGTATTGGTAGCGATACCGGTCTCCGCCGCTCCGATTGCCAGAGCCATCTTGGCTTCTTTACTCAGCGCGCCAAATGACATGGCAGGCCATACAAACGGTGCTTTCAAGGCAATCGGTTGATCACAGGTGTCCTCGCCAATCACCACTTCAAGATCACATTCTTCGCGGTATTTATCCAATGGGGCAGTGCTAGCGATCTGGCTGGGTACCACGGTGATCATATCGAAGTTTGGCGTTTGACCATGGGTACCAAAACCGCGTAGCAGATACTCGCCGGTTTGGGCTTTGTAGTGAATTTCCTCTACGGTCGCGAATGTCCAGGGGTAGCGGGTAATGTACTCCGGTTCGGCAGGATTAATCCGGATGGCATTCGCCGGGCAGAATTCAGCGCAGATTCGACAACCCACACAGGTGTTGAAGTTCTGTACGTTCATCTCACCCGTTCTAACATCCAGCGCGTAAACATTATGAGGGCAAACCTCTGCGCAGGTGGCACACTTGCCGGGCATGCGCGCATTAATACAGATCTCTTTATTCACGCTTACACAAAATGCGCCTATGACAGCCATGGTTTCCTCCTAATGATAGAAAGGCTTTTCTGAGGCGGCGGCAATTTTTCTAAAACCAGCCGGGGCAGCCACAATCTGGAATGTCTCGAAGTATGCGCGCAGCTTGGCTTTATCTTCATCGGTTAGCGGCTCAATTTTGGTATTATTGCCGATGCTTTTCCACTGACCACCGATATATACATTGCCGCGGATCAGATAGTTAGCAAAATGCTCTCCAGCATTTCCAAGGACGATCAAGTCGCCTTTGAGCATATAGGTGCCAACTTCATCGCCCACATCACCGCACACTATGATGGTCGCTCCCTTATTCATCGTAGCCGTGAAATCGCCGGAGTTGCCTCGCACAACCACTGTGCCGCCATAACAGTATTGTCCGGTGCCATAATCAGCGTCACCTTCAATAATCACTGTGCCGGACGTCATATTATCGGCAACGTACCTGGCAGCGTTCTTTGTCACCCGTATTACAGCACCCGCATTCAAAACACCCACGTAATCCCCGGCATCTCCCTGAATGACGACTTCGCCATGTTTCATGCCGGCAGCCAGGCCATGCAGGTGGGAGACATTTTTTACCTTTACAGCCACGCCATTCACAGACGCTTTTAGCTCGGTATTTACGGCTCTTAGGTCTTTGTTTTTAGCATCGATGATCTTCATGGTTCACCTCCCTAACATCCTGTACACCCGCTCCTCAACTCTTCCCGGACGCCAGGACGCACCGGGGTCCGGTACAGCCGCACAAACTGCTGGATGGCTTCATTGCGTTTAAGGGGATCCGCTAACCCATCGAGCATCAGAATCTGCAGATCCTTAAAAGCCTGGGCTCGTTCGCGCCGGTCTTTTTCTGCCGCAGCGGCCGCCAGAGCGGCCTCATCCACGCGATGAGTGGTCTCAAGTAAATTGAGCTGTACGGCATTGCGCACAAATACATCTCCCATGCGTGATCGGATGATCAATGTAGAAGCCCCTTCCGGAGCGCCCAGCGTGCCGACTGCCAGATCAGCTGACTCGCCCAGGTAATCGTCGCAGCTCCCGCAACCCGGGCGAGTAAAGCTCTCAGCCTGCTGGCGCGAGATGGTGCGCACACTACCATCCCAGAGAACTGCTCGCATCCACTCGCGATTCGGCGAAATTTCTAACCGTTTGACCTGTTCACGCACGACATCCATGCGCTTGACCAGAATCTCCTCGATTACATCTGACCGATAGATACCGGTACAGAAGATAGCGATCGTCAGGCGGAGGGCATCCTGATACGGTTTCAGGCGAGGGTTGGTTGAAGCCTTCAGCTTGCGGACGGCCTGTGCAGCACAGGGTGTGCCAACGATGGCGATATCTTTCATGCCCCGCTGGAAGACAGCCTCATTCAGAGCATCGAATACTGGCGCCCACAGGTATTGCGGCCCCAGAGCACTGACAATTTCTTCAACGCTGGAGACTACCCGTGCAACAGGCTTCAAATCCCAGGCATCCACATCGAGCATGACAACGCCGTCCAGCAAGCTGGTGCTTCGCCCTGCCGTCAGGATGGAACGGATAACATCGTTGGGGGCTCCAGATTTCACAGGCCCTCGAGCGCTGGCTGCCAGGGTGGTCCTGGCTTCGAGCGCTGCCCAGCGATCCAGCCGCGGACAGGCTTCCTCGCAAAACTTCTGGCAAAATGAACAGCTATCTAAAGGTCCTTTCGTATATCCCACGGTCTTGGTGCGCTTTTCTAACACCGGATGATCGCCCCCATCCCACATCAGGACCTGCTTCGAGCAGGTCGCCACACACAGGCCACATCCAGCGCAAGTATCCAGCGACCAGACCTGTGACTCCAATCTTTTCGACATAGTTCCTCCTGATTTATCCTGAAATTCCGTGTGGATCCAGTTGCAATTAATCCATCCTTACTTCCGATAAATCTCAGATTGAATATCAGTAACAAAATCAGTCACAGCTTGAGCAAATTTTTCACCATTTTCCAATGTCATGAATTCCAGGCGTAGGCGGCGGGGATTAATACCGTGAGCAGAAAGTTCTTTCTTAAGCTTCTCCACCCGTTCACGGGCATACAGGTTACCTGTGCCATAATGACATTCGCCGGGTGGGCATGCTCCCAAAAATACGCCCTCGGCGCCGTTCAAGAATGCCCATAGGATATGGTAGGGATCAAAACGCGCTGAACAATTCATCCTCAGGATACTGACGTTGGATGGGTAAGAGATCCGGCGAGTACCAGCCATATCAGCCGCAGCATAGGCGCTCCACTCGCAAGCTAACGCAATCACTTTTACTCCCCCATTCTGGCGCCTCTGTAGTGCAGCGCTGATCTGGGCAGGAATCTCAATGTTATCCCATCCAGGCAGCGAGATAGCCTTCACCGGACAGACGACTACGCAATTGCCACAACCGATGCAGCGCAGGTCATCCACCTCCGAGAGAGAGAGCACCCCATCTCGCTTTTCCAGGTGGATAGCTAATGTGGGACATACCTGTGGGCAGTTACCACAGCCTGTGCATAGCGTTGGATCAATACTAGCGACAGGCGTCTGTACACTGATTGTTTCCTGGCTGAGGAAGCGTGCCGTTCGCGAGCTAGTCAGGTAAGCCTGGAATAAGGCTTCGGTCGTGTCAGCCGGTTGCTGAGCGCTCCCCAGTACATAGATACCGGGATCGGCATAACGCCCAGGGCGAAGACGCATGCGCGGTTCAGCCAGGAAGCCAGCATCATCCTGGGGCAAGCCGAGCAATGCCGCCAGGGTCTTAGCATTATCATACGGAATCAGAGGCATGGACAACACCACCCGCTCAAAGGGTACGCGTACCGGCTCTCCTGTTAGCGTATCGAGGACATCGACAGTCTTGTCACCGATCACAGGCGGTCGGTCGCGACGGTAGCGAAAAAAAGTCACACCCATCTTGCGGGCTTCCATAAACTCGACCTCATGAGCCCCTCCGACTTCGCCCAAGTAAAGATCGCGGAACAAGACGGTGACATTCGCATCCGGATTGAGCTGCTTGGTCCGGATCGCTTGGCGTATACCGATGTTGCAGCACACACGTGAGCACCGCTCTAGCTGAGTCTCTTCGGCGCAAAAGATCATCACAATATCGTTCAATTCCAGCATCTTGCCCGGTTCAGTGGCCTCTTCCAATTCGGCTTCGAACTCGGCTTGTGTTTTTACCTTGTTCCGGTCAAACCACCGGCTGGCTCCCAGCTTCTTATGCTGAGCGCCGTTGTCAACGATAATCGCGCCGATTGCATACGTAGTGGTTTGATCGCCATGCTGGATGCGGACCTCGTAATCACCTGGATGGCCACTCACCTCGGATACGTAAGCGTTGAACAATGTATCGATCATCGGATGCTTCAAAACCGTCTGGCTTTTCTCGAAGATCAACTCAAGCGTGCGTACTTGTAGATCAGGCACAGACCCACCCAGAGCGCCGGTTTGCTCGACCAGCGTCACGCGTATTCCTCCATCCGCAAGGGCCAGAGCGACAGTGAGAGCGCTGAGACCACTGCCTATCACCAGTGCCGACTTGACCACACGACCAGTATGAGAAGGGGCAAGAGAGGTCGTTGCCAGACGGGCCGTGCCCATCTCGATCAGACCATTCGCTTTGGAAACAGCCGCCGGGTCACCAGCATTCACATAGGCGACGTGCTCCCGGATATTGATCACGTTTAGATAACTAGGGTCTAGTCCAGCGGGTTGGACAGCCTGGCGGAATAACTTCTCGACCAGACGTGGAGAGCAGCCAGCAATAAGCAATCGATCTAAGTGTTGTTCTACGATAGCTTTCTGGATCCGTTCCTGACCATCCTTGCTGCAGGGATATGTGTCGCGGACGGAATACACCACCTCGAATTGATCGGCAACCTTTTTGCGCAATGCCTCGGTATCCAGCACCCCGGAGATTTTGTCCCCGCAGTCACAAATGACCACGCCGATTCGTGGAACGAATTCTGCTGTCTGCTCGCCCATAATTATTTCCTTCTTCATTCTTCTTCCTTCATGCTGATCAGCAGTTCAGCCACATCTTGAACAAAATGCGGGCGTAAGTCTAGCTCACCACCCAAGCGGTAATAACCAAGACGATAGGCTGACTCTAAGGGGGATACATACTGGAAACCCGTCACACTTTCGAACTTGAATGCCCCCGTGGGGCAGATCAACACACATGTGCCACAGCCTATGCAGCGTGAAGAAGTCACCTGGAAAGGAGTGGCTACCTTTTTCGCAATGCCACGCTGAATGACACTGATGGCGCTTACCCCTACAATTTCCTTGCACGCCCGTACGCACAAGCCACACAGGACACAGGCGTTCTCCTCAGGAAGCTTGAAGCGCACTTCTTTGACTCCCAGTTCCTCGCCTAATGCCAGCATTTCTGGGGTGTGGTAGGACCCCGCTAAGATGAGCTCGGCGGTCATGCGTCGACTGCGGATGACGGTCTCGCTATTGGTTTTGACCACCACACCCTCTTCACAAGGATAAACGCACGAGGCAACCAGGCGCGACCTACGCCCTGGTTGGCTCAATTCAACGACGCATAAACGGCAGCCGCCGTAAGGTTCAAGGGCCGGGTGGTAGCACAGTGTAGGGATGTGAATGCCATGCTCGCGGCAGGCTTCCAGTAAGGTGCGATTCTCAGCCACCTCAATGGGTTTATCGTCGATGGTTAGATGGATCATTGCCACCTCTTCAATTCACCACGACTGCATCAAATTTGCACACATTCATGCAAACACCACAGCGCGTGCATATTTGAGGGTTAATCACATGCACTTCCCGTTTGGCGCCGCTAATGGCATTGCTGGTGCAATTCCGCAAGCAGACCAGACAGCCAGTGCATTTCTCAGGGATAATGGAGTAATGAATCAGACCTTTGCACACTTTAGCCTGACACTTCTTGTCAATGATGTGGGCCTCGTATTCATGGCGGAAATAGCGAATCGTGGATAGCACCGGGTTGGGAGCAGTCTGCCCAAGACCACACAAAGAGCTATTCTTGACATCATCCCCTAATTCAAGCAGGTATTCCACGTCACCTGGCTGACCTCCACCTGCACAAATGCGTTCGAGCGTTGTCAACATTGCCTTGGTGCCTAACCGGCACGGCACGCACTTGCCGCAGGATTCTTGCTGAGTGAAGGACATAAAATAACGAGCGAAGTCCACCATGCATGTGTCCTCATCAGTGACAACCATCCCCCCCGAACCCATGATGGCTCCCAATCCCGTTAATGACTCGTAATCGATCGGTACATCCAGGTGTTCAGCCGGGATACAGCCACCGGAAGGACCTCCTAACTGAACTGCCTTAAATTGTTTGCGACCTGGGATCCCACCACCCACATCGAAGATCACTTCACGCAAAGTAATGCCCATGGGCACTTCTACCAGACCAGTGTTATTGATCTTCCCGACTACCGAGAAAATCTTGGTGCCCTTCGATTTCTCCGTGCCAATCTTGGCGTATTCTTGACCACCCTGATTGATAATATAAGGGACATTCGCCCATGTCTCAACATTATTGATATTGGTAGGCTTACCCCACAACCCGGACTCCGCCGGGAAAGGAGGTCTCGGATGGGGTTCACCAATCCGTCCCTCAATGGAAGCCATCAAGGCTGTCTCTTCACCACACACAAAAGCCCCTGCACCGAGGCGGATCGCTAAATTAAAGTCAAAACCGCTGCCCATAATATCTCTACCCAGAAGTCCGGCAGCTTCTGCCTGGCGAAGGGCAATCCGCAGGTTCTCCACAGCTAAGGGGTATTCGGAACGGATATAAACAAATCCCTGGTGGATGCCCATTGCATACGCGCCGATGATCATGCCTTCGATCACCGAGTGGGGATTTCCTTCCATCACAGAGCGATCCATAAACGCGCCTGGATCACCCTCATCTGCATTACAGACGATGTAACCGTCTCCAACTTTTTTGGTATTTTTGCTGCAAATCTCCCACTTGAGCCCGGTGGGGAAACCGGCACCTCCCCGACCACGCAGACCCGATATCTTGACTTCGGCAATTATCTGCTCAGGCGTCATTGAGCCCAGGACTTTTGCCAGGGCGCGGTAGCCACCCAGTGCGGCATAATCCTCAATTCGGGTGCCGTCAATCCGCCCATTGAAGTCCAGCACCAGACGTTTTTGTTTTCGGTAAAAAGGTAAATCAGGTTCGAGGTGAATATGCTGTCCTGTCTGAGGGTCTGTATAAAGGAGACGCTCTACAATAGCGCCCTTCACCAGAGTTTGTTGGACGATTTCGGGAACGTCGCTTAACTTGATTTTTTGGTAGGAGATGCGTTGAGGATAGACCGTGAGCAAAGGCCCACATTCACAAAAACCAGGACA
>Ga0113563_10002390_pt1 | contig 11280 bp, 10 predicted proteins | sample Mud3Dept3metaG_FD_80117 | JGI IMG/M metagenome (GOLD analysis project Ga0113563, IMG submission 80117) | Freshwater wetland microbial communities from Ohio, USA, analyzing the effect of biotic and abiotic controls - Mud 3 Core 4 Depth 3... | ecosystem: Environmental > Aquatic > Freshwater >...
GTATGCGCGAGGTTGTTGCCCGCCGCCGCCAGCATGGGGTCGATCTCCAGCGCCTGCCGGAAACAGCCGGCAGCCTCGTCGAGGCGCCCCTGTTTCTGCAGCACGATGCCCAGGTTGACCAGCGCATCGACATGCTGCGGCGACTGGGCACGCGCGCGCTCAAACCAAAGCCGCGCCTGATCCAGCTCGTTCCGCTCCAACGCAAGAACGCCGAGGTTGAACATCGCGTCGACACGACCGGGGTCTAAACGCAGGACGGTTTCGAAATGATCGCGGGCCGTTGCGCTGTCGCCTAGGCGCGCGAATGCCTGCCCCAGGTTCAGGTGGCAATCGAGATTGCGCGGTTCCAGTTTGAGCGCTCGCTCGAGCGCCTCGACCGCTTCGGGGTACCGTTGCTGGTGCAGGGCGGCCAGCCCCAGCCGCATATGCACCGATGCCGGCGCACCCGGCAGCGCAACCGCCTTGCGCAGCGCATGCTCGGCCTCGGCAAACCGGCCCAGCAGCAGGTACGCGAGCCCGAGATTCTCGAGCGCAGCGCCGTGCCGCGGCGAAGCTAAGACCGCGCGCTCCAGGAACGGCACGGCGTCCCCTGCCCGACCCGTGATCAGGCAGCCGATGCCGAGCAGGTACAGCGCCTCGGGATCGCGCGGCGAGCTCCGCAATACCTTCTCGCAGAGAAGTTGCGCCCCGGCGATGTCTCCCTGCTGCAGACGTTGTTGGGCTTGCTCGAGTTTACGGACGGCGGACGTTGACATGAAGTGTGAAGGCTGAAAATGGACAGCCGCTAATATATACCCGGCGGCCGGTTCCTCAAAGAATGCGGCGGCGGTTTCCGGTCGCGCGATCGCATTGATCGGCAATCGACCGCGACTTCATTGTGCCGCCGAACCCGCAAAAAAACTTAGACACCGCTGCCCGATGCCACATAGAATGTGGCCACGACGAGCCGCAGCCGCTTACTTTCGTGCAACAAATGGCCAAACACAAAGACATCCGTCCGAGCGTGCAGGAGAGCCTGGAGAGCGTCACCGAGCTTTTGCACAAGCACGAGCTGGTGGAGGACCTGGTTCACCGCCAGGAAGGGCCGCGCCAGGAACTGGTCGAGACGCTGGTCCACAAGCTGCACCTGGTCGAGCTGCAAAAGCTGCTCGACAAGCTCCATCCTGCCGACGTCGCATACATACTCGAAGCGCTGCCCGTCGAGCAGCGGCTGATCGTCTGGGACCTGGTCAGGGCGGAGCGCGACGGCGAGATCCTGCTCGAGGTCTCCGATGCGGTGCGCGAGACGCTGATCGCGCACATGGACGAGAAGGAGCTGGTCGCCGCCACCGGGCAGCTCGATACCGACGAAATCGCCGACCTGGCGCCCGACCTGCCGCGCGAGGTCATACTCGACGTCTTCAAGGCGTTGTCCGTCGAGGACCGCGAGCAGTTGCGGGAAGCGCTGTCCTACCCCGAGGGGACGGTGGGTGCGCTGATGGACTTCGACATGATCAGCGTGCGCGACGACGTCACGGTGGAGGTCGTGCTGCGCTATCTGCGGCGGCTTGATGAATTGCCCGATCATACCGACCAGCTGTTCGTCGTCGACCGCGAAGAGCACGTCAAAGGGCTGCTGCCCGTCAACCGCCTGCTGGTGACCGACCCGGAAACCGTGGTGGCCGAGCTGACGGTGACGGATTTCATCAAGCTCCATCCCCATGAAAAAGCGCAGGACGCGGCGCTCGCTTTCGAACGCTACGACCTCGTATCGGCCCCGGTCCTCGATCAGGACGGGAGGCTGATCGGCCGGGTCACGGTCAACGACGTCGTCGATTACATCCGCGAGGAGGCGGGCAGCGAGCTGTTGTCGGCAGGCGGCCTGCGCGAAGACGAAGACCTGTTCGCTTCGGTATGGAAGAGCGTGAAAAACCGCTGGACCTGGCTGGCGCTCAACCTGGTGACGGCGTTCATCGCGTCGCGGGTGATCGGGGTGTTTGAGGACTCGATCGCCAAAATCGTGGCCCTGGCGGCGCTGATGCCCATCATCGCCGGCATCGGCGGCAATTCCGGCAACCAGACCATCACCATGATCGTGCGCGCCCTGGCCCTGGGCCAGATCACGGCGACGAATGCGCGCAAGCTGTTTGCCAAGGAGCTCGGGGTCAGCGCCTTGAATGGCCTGATCTGGGGCGGCGTGGTGGGGCTGTTCGCGTTCCTGATCTACCACAGCTGGCAGCTGGGCGCCGTAATGACAGGCGCGATGCTGCTCAATCTGCTGCTGGCCGCGGTGATGGGCGTGACCATCCCGTTGATGATGCAAAAGCTCGGCCGCGATCCGGCGGTGGGGGCGAGCGTGTTGATCACGGCAATAACGGATAGCGGCGGGTTTTTCATTTTCCTGGGGCTGGCGACCGTGTTTCTCGTCTAGCCGTTCCGGCGAATGCAAACTTTTGACCTGGCTGTAATCGGTTCCGGCCCCGGCGGCTACCGCGCGGCGGTGCTGGCGGCGCTGCGCGGGCTCAAGGTCGCCATCGTCGAAAAAGGCGAGTGGGGCGGCTGCTGTCTGAACCGCGGCTGCGTGCCGAAAAAGGCCTGGTATCACAGCGCGCGCCTGCTCGCGGCGAACCGGGAATTCACCGCACGCGGCATTCATGGCGAACTGAATGGCGATCTACACGGCGCCTGGCGCCACCAGCGCGATATTGTTGTCAGGGTGCGTGACAGCTACACCGATTATCTGAAGCGCCTCGGCATCAAAACATTTCACGGCGCCGCGCGGTTTCTCGACAGCACTACCCTTGCTGCCGGAGATTCGATGCGGATCACTGCCGGCCATGTGATCGTTGCCACGGGCTCGTCGCCTTTCATTCCCGCCGGCCTGCCGCTGGCCCGCGACCGCATTATTTCAACCGATGACTTGTTTGACCGCGAGCCGCCCGCCGGCAGGCGCGTCGCGCTGATCGGCTCGGGCGTGGTCGGCGCCGAATTTGCATTCATTCTCGGCATGTTCGGGCTCGACGTCGTATGGCTGATGCAGCAGGAGCCGCTGTCGCGCAGCGCCTACAGCGCGCCGGCGCGCAAGGCTTTGCTGGAAGCGTGGTCCGCCCTTGGTATCCGGCCGCGCACCGCGAGCCGTATTACGGCGGCCGAGGTCGGTGCCGACGGCGTGGTGCTGACGCTGCCGGACGGCAGCCGGGAGACCGTCGACTGGGTGCTGCTGGGCGCAGGGCGCGTGCCGCACACGGCCGGTCTTGGGCTTGCCGCGGCGGGGGTTGGCGTCGATAGTGAGGGATACATCAAGGTCGATGCATACCAGCAGACGAGCGCGCCATCGATTTATGCAATAGGCGATGTGGCCAACCGGGCGATGACCTCCAATCACGCACTGGCGGCGGCAGCAGTCGCCGTCGCGAACATCATCGAGCCGCAGTCACGGCAGCGCGATGACGATGCGGTGCCTGAAGTCGTCTATTCCGCACTGGAACTCGCGCGCATCGGCTTGAACGAGGATCTCGCCGAAGCGCGTGACATCGAACCCGCCATCGGTTTTACCGCGTTTGAAGCCAACCCTGCCGCACTCGGGCAGGGCGATACGCGCGGCTTCGTGCGCCTGATCGCCGACATGGATAGCGGCCGGTTGCTCGGGGCCGAGATCGTCGGCCGCGATGCGGCCGAGCTGATACACATTCTGGGCGTGGAGTTCGGAACCGCGGATGCGCTTAAAAAGCTTGCCGGGGCGGCCTATAACCACCCGACGCGCGCCGAGGAAATCCTGAATGCGGCGGAGACGCTCGCTTCGCGCTGGCGGTTGGGGGAGCACGTCTTCGGTGCGACAGCAGACCCGGCCAAGCCTGCCGATTAATATTGCTGATCGTCGTATAAAAACATTCCAAAGCATCAATAATGCGGGTTGGTGGAATAGTTTTGCACTATGCCCTGTTGATGCAGGTGCAGGGATGTCCTGCAACACCGATCTCAGGAGATACCAAGTGATTCAGTTCAAGTCCATTACACAGATGCTGGCCGCGGCAGCGCTCATCGCGGTGACCGGCGCCGCAGTGGCGCAGATGGCTCCGGCAAAGTACGAAGCGGGCGTGCTGGTGGGGCAGAATGGCATGACGCTTTATACTTTCGACAAAGATCCGGCGGGTGCGGGCAAAAGCATGTGCAACGGCCCGTGCGCCGGCAACTGGCCGCCGCTGGCCGCCGCCAGTGACGCCAAGCCGTCCGGGGACTATGCCGTCATCACGCGCGACGACGGTGCCAGGCAGTGGGCATTCAAAGGCAAGCCGCTTTATTATTGGGCGAAGGACCAGAAGCCCGGCGATAAAACCGGCGATGGGTTCAACAATGTCTGGCACGTGGTAAAACAATAAGGAACCGGAATTGGAAGAGTTCGGCACGCAGGTCGTCCCGCATATTCCCCGGTTGCGCCGCTACGCGCGGGCGCTGACCGGGGAGCGCACCGCCGCGGACGATCTGGTGCAGGATACGCTGGAGCGCGCCTGCAACAAGCTTCACCTGTGGCGGCGCGGCAGCGACCTGCGGGCCTGGCTTTTCACCATCATGCATAACGTGTTCATCAATCAGGTGCGGGGACGCAGGGCGGTGCCGGATGTGCCGCTCAACGATGAAATCATGGAGCTTCCCGCCCATTCGGCGCAGGCCGACCGGCTGGAAATCCGCGATCTCGATGCGGCGCTGGCCCGGCTTCCCGACGAGCAGCGGGAAGTACTGCTGCTGGTCGCATTGGAACAATTATCGTACGAGGAAACAGCAAAGGCTTTGGGCATCCCGATCGGCACCGTCATGTCGCGCCTGTCGCGCGCGCGCGAACGGCTGCGCGCCATCATGGCGGGGTTGCCCGGGGTTGCGACGCTGAAAGTGGTCAAATGAACAAGCTAGCCGTTACCGAAGCCGACTTGCACGCTTACGTGGATGGCGCGCTGCCGGAGGCGCGCCGCGCCGAGGTCGAGGCCTATCTTGCCGCGCGGCCGCAGGAGGCCGAACGCGTTCAGGCGTACCGGCAGCAGAACGAGGAACTGCATCGGCTGTTCGACCCGGTGCTCGACGAGCCCGCGCCGGAGCGCCATCAGGTGCCGCTGACCACGCGCCGGGGTTTCTTTCCGCTGCGCTATGCTGCCGTGGTGGCCTGGATGACGCTGGGCGGCGTGATCGGCTGGCAACTGGGTGGCATTCAGCACGCGACGACCGCCAACAGCGCCGCTTTTGCGCGGCGGGCGGCGATTGCGCATGTCGTCTACAGCCCCGAAGTACGGCATCCGGTTGAAGTGGGCGCAGACCAGGAGGCGCATCTCGTCAACTGGCTGTCGAAACGGCTCGGCGCCCAGCTCAAGGTACCGCATCTCGGTGACCTCGGCTATACCCTGGTAGGCGGCCGCCTGCTGCCCGGCGACAACGGCCCGGTCGCGCAATTCATGTATCAGGACGCGAAAGGCCAGCGGCTCACGCTCTACGTCCGCACCAACGCTGAGGAAAAGCGCGAGACCGCCTTCCGCTTCGCGAAGGAGAACAACGTCGCCGTGTTTTACTGGCTCGACGGCAGGCTGGGCTATGCGCTGTCGGCTGAGATCACCAAAGATGAATTGCTGCGCGTTGCCACCGCGGTATATCGCCAGCTCAATCCCTGATATCGCGTACATCGGTACAGGTATTAAGAGGTGAGCAGTGAGCGGTGAGCGGTAAGCCGTAAGACCACCCGATCACACTGCTTACTGCTTACTGCTTACCTGCTTACCTGCTTACCGCTTACGGCTTACGGTTCACCACGCCGATCGCAAGCGGCGCATCATAACTAATTGATTATATTTAACAATCATATTGTTCGTGCGGGCGTGGTGACAGCGGACGCCGGGTATTGACAACCGCGGGCGGGGACCGGTTGCGATGGCGGATACATCGCAACGGATACAGTACAAAATAACAGGGGCCGGTTTCCCGGCCCCTGTTACGTACTAACTACAACTACTTCTTGGCTGCTTTCTTCTTAGCTACTTTTTTCTTTGCTTTTTTCTTCGCTGCCATCTTAGTCTCCTTTAAAGTTAACTTAGGCATCGTTAAAGTGCGGCGTTTGTTCCGCACCACCATCACACAACTCTCGAACAACTCACATTACTGCTTGTCGTTTTTCCGAAAAAAATTCGGAAAAGTTGTGGCTGGTGCGCCAATTCTAATCCACAGTGAAAAAAAAAAGCAACACCTTTGTAAATAATATTTGACGATGGAATATGACGTGTGTGATCGCCGCAACATCAAAAGTAGGTGATCGAGGCCGCAAAAAGCGCGGCCGCTGCGGTTATAAACTGCGCAACGGCGCGTACGATCAGGGCAGCAGGTGTTCGCGCGCGATCAGTTCTTCGACGGATTCACGTTCGCGGATCAGATGCGATGCGGTACCGTCGACCATCACTTCGGCAGCGCGCGGACGGGTGTTGTAGTTGGAGCTCATGCTCATGCCATAGGCGCCGGCCGACATGATGGCGAGCAGATCGCCTTCCCGCAGCGCCAGCCTGCGATCGCGCGCCAGGAAGTCGCCGCTCTCGCATACCGGACCGACGATCTCATACTGCTGCCCGCCTGCTTCGCTGGCGGCGACCGGGAGCACCTGATGCCAGGCATCGTACAGCGCCGGGCGCATCAGGTCGTTCATGGCCGCATCGACGATCGCGAAGTTCTTTTCCTCGCCGTGCTTCAGGTATTCGACGCGGGTGAGCAGCACGCCGGCATTGCCGACCAGGGCGCGGCCGGGCTCGAACAACAGTTTCTGGGTACGCGCGCCGATCAGGCCGGTCAGGACGCTCGCATATTCCTCGATTGCCGGGGGCGTTTCGTCCCGGTAGCAAATTCCGAGCCCGCCGCCCAGGTCGAGATGCGTGATCGCTATCCCGTCCTGCTGCAGACGATCCAGCAGATCGAGAATTTTTTCCAGCGCGGCCGCAAACGGCGCGATTTCGGTCAACTGAGACCCGATGTGGCAGTCGATGCCCTCTATTCTGAGGTGCGCGAGGTCCCGCGCCCGGCGGTAAAGGGCGGGCGCCTCGTGGTAGGAGACGCCGAATTTGTTCTGCTTGAGACCGGTGGCGATGTAGGGGTGGGTCTTGGCATCGACGTCGGGATTGACCCGCAGGCTGACCGGGGCGGTCATGCCGAGTTCGCCCGCGATGCGGTCGAGCCGGATCAGCTCGCTCTCGGATTCGACGTTGAAGCACAGAATCCCGGCCGCGAGCGCGCGGCGCATTTCATCCGCTGTTTTGCCCACGCCCGAAAACACGATCTTGCCTGGGTCGCCGCCGGCGGCGAGCACCCGCTGCAGTTCGCCGCCCGAGACGATATCGAAGCCGCTGCCCAGCCGCGCGAACAGGTTGAGGATGGCGAGGTTGGGGTTGGCCTTGACCGCATAGCACACCAGGTGGTCGCGGCCGCTGAACGCAGCGTCGTACGCGCGCCACGCGTCGGAGAGCGCGGTGCGCGAATAAACATAGCAGGGCGTGCCGTGCTGCCCGGCGATGCGGCTGAGCGGCACGGCTTCGGCGTGCAGCTTGCCGTGTTGATAACCGAAGTACGTCACTGGCCGGAAGGGTCCTGCTTGCCGGTATTCTGAGGGGGCTGCGGCGCCGGCGCGGGCTTTGCCGGCTGGGTTTGTGGCGTGGGCTTGGGCAGGACGAGCGGACCCTTGAAGCCGCATGCACCCAGCAGGGCGACGAGCAGGAGCGGTGTAATCAGGCGCATGGTGTGTGGAGACACGGTGAACGGGTTGGATGAAATATTAGCACAGCCGGCACTGCGCCGCCGGTCCGGCGCGTTCAGACCAGCAGGTAGCGATGACCCTCGGTCCTGATTTCGGATCTGCGCGCGCCGTAATCCGGGATCAGGCGGGCAACCGCTTCCCAGAAGCGGGGCGAATGATTCATTTCCACAAGATGCGCAAGCTCGTGCACGACCACGTAGTCGACAAGACGCAACGGAAACTGTATCAGGCGCCAGTTGAGCCGGATGCGGCCATTGACATGACAGCTGCCCCAGCGGGTCCTGGCATTGGAGAGGCGGATCTCCGGTTCGGCGACTTCGAGCAACGGATGGAAGTGCGCGACCCGTTCGCGAAAGCACTGCAAAGCCTGCCGCCGCAGCCAGTCGGTTACCGTAGTGCGGATGGCGTCGGCGTTGCCCGACTGGTCGGGGCTGACCACCATACGGTCATGGTGGAGCTGGATGTCCTGCAGGCCGGACGCGAGCGTGAGTCGCAGCGCCTGACCCTGCAGCATCAGCGTATCTCCATCCTGCCAGTGTCTGGGCGGTGGACGGCGCGCGTGCCACTCGGCAAGTTTTTTGAGTATCCACGCGGCATGCTTGCGCAGCAGGTCGTCTATCGCATGGTCGCTGGCCCGCCACGGCGCGCCTACGCGCAAGCCCTGCTCGTCTACGGTGAGCGCGATCCGGCGCCGGCGGCGGCTGCGCTTGACCGTGTAGTGGATCAGCGTGTCGCCCAGGCGGGTCTGCGCCTGCGCAATCAGCACGCTGCGGCGCAATCCCAGGGGCAGCTCCAGCCCGGCGCTGTCAGGGCCGGGCTTGGCCATGCTGACTGATGCGCTGCATTTCGTCTTCTATCCACTGCTCAACCCGCTGGTTGAGTTCGGCAACACTCATATTGTGCGGCGGGATCGGGGCGCCGATGCTGATCGTGATCAGGCCGGGCCGTTTCAGAAAAGCATTGCGTTGCCACAATTCCCCCGCGTTGTGGGCCACCGGCAGCACCGGCGTTCCGGTCTGCAGCGCAAGCCAGGCGCCGCCCGAATGGTACTTGCTGCGCTTGCCGGGCAGGATGCGCGTGCCTTCCGGAAAGATCACGATGGAGAAGCCTTGCGCGAGCCGGTCGCGGCCCTGGTCGAGCGTTTGTTTCAGCGCGCGGGCGGCGGCGCCGCGATCGATGGCAATGGGCGAGAGCATCGCCAGCCCCCAGCCAAAGAACGGCACCCACAGCAGTTCCCGCTTGAGCACCCACACCTGGGGCGGGAAAATGACCTGGTAAGCCATGGTTTCCCATGCCGACTGATGCTTGGACAAAATAATGCAGGGCTCGCGCGGAATATGCTCGCTGCCGATCACGCGATAGCGTACGCCGCACAGGATGCGCGCCGCCGCGACATTGAGGCGGGCCCAGTGGGAGATGATGCGGTAGCGGGTCAGCGGCTCGAACGGAAAGGTGAGCAGCGCAATGAGGGTGAATACCGGGGTGATGACGATCTGGAACAGAGCAAACAGGCTGGATCGCAGCACTATGCCGGGGCTCATCGGATGAGGGCTTTGACGGCCTCGGCAAGATCGGCAAAAACCTGGGTCTCCGGCGGCACGCAGTCCTCGGACTGGGTGCGTTTGCCCTTGCCGGTGAGCACGAGTATGGGCCGTGCGCCGACCGCGACCGAGGCTTGGAGATCGCGCAGGGAATCCCCGATGCTGGGAACGCCCTGCAGATTGACATTGAAGCGGCTCGCGATCTCCTTGAGCAGACCGGGCTTGGGTTTGCGGCAGTTGCAGTCGGCGTCATTGGCGTGCGGGCAGAAGAACACGGCGTCTATGCGTCCTCCGGCCTGCCCCACCGCGCGGTGCATCTTGTCATGTATGGCGTTGAGCGTGGCCATTTCGAACAGCCCGCGGCCCACGCCCGACTGGTTGGTGGCCACCACCACGTGATAGCCGTCCTGGTTGAGTCGCGCGATCGCCTCAAGGCTGCCGGGAATCGGTTTCCATTCATCCGGGCTCTTGATGTAGGACGCGCTGTCGTAGTTGATGACGCCGTCGCGGTCGAGAATTACAAGTTTCATTTGGGTAGTGGGTAGTGGGTAATGGGTGATGGGCGATGGGTGGTGGGTAATGGAAGGCTTTTACTCATAACTTATCACTCATCACGGTCTTTTATGTGGCGAGCTTGGAGATATCGGCCACCTGGTTCATTTCCCGGCGCAGGTCGGCGAGCAGCGCCAGACGGTTCTGGCGTAATTTCTGATCGTCGACCATGACCATGACTGAATCAAAGAAGGCATCCACCGGCGCCTTGAGCACCGCAAACGCTTTCAGATAGCCCGCATAGTCGCCTTGCCGGAACAGCACATTGGCCTGTTGGGACGTTTTTCCGAGCGCATCGAAGAGGCCGCGCTCGGAAGCTTCCTGCAGCATGCCCGCCTCGGCGTTTGCAAAGGATTCGCCCTTGGCTGCAGCCTGTTTGAGGATATTCACCACCCGCTTGTTCGCCGCGGCCAGGCTCTGGGCCTCAGGCAGTTCGGCGAAGGCCCGCACTGCGGCAAGCTGGCGCGGGATCACGTCGATCCGCCCGGGACGCATGCAGAGCACGGCCTCCACTTCGTTGGCGCTGTAGCCGGCCTCGCGCAGGTAGCTGCGCAGCCGCTCAAAAATGAAGGATTCGAGATCCGTATGCGCATCACCCAGCTTGTCGCGCGGGAATGCCGAAAACGCCGCGTTCACCAGATCGAATAACGTATGGGGCAACTTGCCCTCGATCAGGATGCGGATCACGCCGAGCGCGTGGCGGCGCAGCGCGAACGGATCCTTGTCTCCTGTCGGCTGCTGCCCGATGCCGAACAGGCCCGCCAGGGTTTCCAGCTTGTCGGCCAGCGCCACCGCAACGGCAATATCGTTTTCCGGCAGCGCGTCGCCGGCAAAGCGCGGCCGGTAGTGCTGTTCGATGGCGTCGGCCACGCGCGGGTCTTCGCCGTCTGCCAGCGCATAGTAGCGGCCCATGACGCCCTGCAGCTCGGGAAATTCGCCGACCATATGGGTGACGAGATCGGTTTTGGCCAGCAGGGCTGCACGGTCGGCGAGTGCCGGATCGGCGCCGATTTTTTGCGCGAGCGCTTTGGCCAGCGCCCGTACCCGCTCGGTGCGCTCGAGCTGGGTGCCGAGCTTGTTGTGGTAGACGATCGCGCCGAGCTGCGGCACGCGCGAGGCGAGTGGGGTCTTCTTGTCGGTCTCGAAGAAAAAGCGCGCGTCGGCCAGGCGCGGCCTGATGACGCGCTGGTTGCCTTCGACGATGTTCTTCGGGTCCTCGAGCTTCATGTTGCTGACGATGAGAAACCGGCTGGTCAGTTTTCCCGCGGGATCGAACAGCGGGAAATACTTCTGGTTCTGGCGCATGGTCAGGATCAGGCATTCCTGGGGCACGGCGAGGAACTCGGGGTCAAACTCGCCGGCATAGACCGCCGGGTACTCGACCAGCGCGGTGACTTCATCGAGCAGCGGCGTATAGCCGTTCTCGGCACCCAGGGA
>Ga0113563_10002391_pt1 | contig 11277 bp, 6 predicted proteins | sample Mud3Dept3metaG_FD_80117 | JGI IMG/M metagenome (GOLD analysis project Ga0113563, IMG submission 80117) | Freshwater wetland microbial communities from Ohio, USA, analyzing the effect of biotic and abiotic controls - Mud 3 Core 4 Depth 3... | ecosystem: Environmental > Aquatic > Freshwater >...
ACGGAAGCAAATCATAGAGGGATCCTGTCATATGGGTTGGATTTAGTTCCCCTGCATCGGGTCCTACCGGGTGATCCATCAACTGGTATTCAAAGCCAAGGGCTGAATACTTTGTACCATATTTCTCAGACATCTCTTCCGAAACATTATACTTTAGCCCTGTGTTGCCTGATTTATTTACCCTCCATTCGAAGGACAATTCAAAATTCTCATATGTATCAACAGTCATGAGGTCGCCGCCTTCAGCGGGTCTGCCGTCAGGAAGTTTTTCAACATTTCCAGTATTGACCTTTTTGATCAGCCCGTTTTCAATAACCCACAGTCCGGCCGGGACATGATCTCTTCCAATCCCCCGCCAGCCGTTGAAAGTTTGCCCGTCAAACAGGAGCTTCCAGCCTTCTCTGATTTCAGCTTTAGTCAATGTATTGATTTCTGATGCCTCAGGCTTATCCTTTTTTGTTTTCCCGCCACAGTTAATGAAGATCAGTGGAAATATCAATGCAATAATGTAAAGACTGAGTTTTAAAGATCGATTTTTCATTTTCAAGTTTATTAATTAATATAAACGTGTTGTACAGTTAACCATCTTCTCTGGATGCATGTACTCATCCCCCCGGCCCCCTTCTCTGCTGTCGCAAAGAAGGGGGAGACTATTGAATTACATTCTGTTTATTATCAGAGTACTGTATCGATAAAAACGAGAATTCTCTTTAGGACTTAGTTCATGTTTTGAAGCTCATCATTTTTTATTCTTAATATATGAATGCCACGATTTTGTAGTTCTGAATCCCTCCCCCTCTTTGTGCTAGCAGAGAGGGGGACGCAAGGGGGTGAGTACATGTGATTGAAAGGGGAAAATAAGGGGGCGGATTCATGAAAGTCATATTGGGATAAACAACTTAATTTCAAATATATTAAGATTTCAATCGTACAAGACATTTTATATAAGTTTCTTTTAAATCATAGTTACAACAAATTTAAGAATTTATGTCAAATGGAAGAACACCTGTAAATGGATCAAAGTCTGTATAAATTATCTTTTACCTTACCAGCACAAATCCCGCCCACATAAAAGGCAGAAGGGGATATTTGCCTTTCATGAAATCCTGTGCAGCTTTAAGTGCTTCCCGCGTCGGCTTCCCGGAAAACCATTCTGCATAGAACCTATTCATTAATTCTGATGTCTGGTAATCCGGGATTTGCCATAAACTCATAAGAATGTATTCTGTGCCTGCAATTTTAAACGATCGCTGAAGACCGAAAACACCCTCACTGCCTTTAATTTCTCCAAGACCGGTTTCGCAGGCTGAGAGCACAACAAGCTCAGTTTTAGGCAAATACATACCAGATACTTCATAAGCGGTCAGTATTCCATCATCCAGCTCAGGGGGAATCTCCTCCCCTGCCCAGGCATGGTTGGCACCTGCGAAAGCTAACCCTGACCTCATAAGCGGATTGTCTGATAGCCTGAAAGCATGGGTGGCCCTTTCTCCGACAGCCATCGAACCACTCTTATCATAATCCTTCTCTGCATCAGGAAAGAAGAATCCATGTGTGGCAATATGAATTACTTCAGGGCTTGAGTTTCCGGACAGGTTTTTTACAGACTCTTCAACTGCTTCATTACCGGTTAAAATAACAGATTTAATGCCTTTCCCCTCAGCAAATTTCCTGATCTTTTCAACTTCAGCCAGTGTACCGTCAAGGTACATCCACGATCCGCTTCGCGTATTTTCCCGGCTGAGTGAACGGGTTGCCTGCAAGGAAGGTTTTTCAAACGACTTGTTGTACTGATCTGCTATACTTTTCATTTTATCAAAACCTGCGTCATAATTTATGCCTCCGTACAGGACTATTCTTTTTACAGGACTCTCCTGGTGTTTAATTGTCACCCGGGCCGTACTGCTGAGCTGATGCAGCTGAAATCTGTCGGACAGCATTTCCGTTCCTCCGCACGGGATGGCCGCAAATGACAATTGATGGAGGCGGCCCGATGGAGAAAAATATACCGCATGAATTCCGTCAAGATATGTCTCCAGCGGTTTCCAGACCAGATCATAAAGTTGCTGACCTTTCCCCGGAATTGATTGATCGTCAGGATCTATCCAACGGTATAGATCATTGATATAATTCATTTCTGAGGCTCTTCCCCTTTGTAAAACTGCGTCAAGCTGTCTGCCCTCAAAAAGGGGGATTATTGCCGGGTGCGTATCATCTTTCTTTAACAAAAGCGCAGCATACATTACACTGTCGGTCCATTGCCTGCCGTTATAAAAAGGGAAATGAGTAAATTCAACAGCTATTTCACCCGGATTCAGTTGGTTCTGAACATCCTTCCAGTGTATATTCTGCAATCCCGCCAACTCATTTCTTCCTGAAAATACCCTGGCAAGCTGCCTCTCCAGGTCATTGGCCTTATCTTCCAACGCTTTTGTGTCAGTCATTTGTTGTGTCAAAGGCATGGAATATTGTCTTGCAAGTGATGCCCTGACCGTTATCCAGGAATTATATGTCCTGACAGCGCTGGAATCGCCGCTGTTCAGAATAAACATACGGAGCTGCCTGTCAGCATTAAGCATCAATCCCTTGCCGGATAATTCAATATCATACGCTTTCTCTCCGATGTGCGGATTAATTGCATGCTGCCCGATGATGAAGTTCTGGTAAGTCTTGAAAAAGAACATAATCTTATCCAGATATTTCTCCTTTTCTTTTTCCGACAGAAATCCGAATTGCTGCCGGATCTGAGAGAGATATGTATTCAGGGCCTCCTCATACGATTGCTCTGCCAGTTTGAAATTACCTGTGCTCTGATACAGGACAGCAAGATTGCTCAGTGTAGTAGCATAATTAGGGTGATTTTTCCCGGATACTTTCTTTGTGATTTCCAACGCCTGCAGGTACAGGCTTTCTGCCTGCTCATATTTACCCGTTGCATCATACAGTTCTGCCAGGTTGTTTAAAGCAGCAGCATAATCAGGGTGCAGTTCACCCTGGATCTTCTTAATGATCTGCAAAGTCTGAAGAAACATGGCCTCTGCCTTATCATATTTTTTTACATAATTATAGAACAGAGCCAGATTGTTCAACGCCACTGCATAATCGGGGTGCTCTTCACCGTATGCATTTTTCCGGATATTCAAACCCTGCAGAAAAAGGGTTTCTGATTTCGCAGCATTGCCAGTTTCCTGGTAAAACAGGGCGATATTGTTCAACGATGTTGCATAATCAGGGTGTCCCTCGCCTATCGTTTTCTGTCTGATATCCAATGCCTGCTGATAGAAAGGTTCGGCCTTTTCATAATTGCCCAGATCATGGTATAACAAAGCAATGTTATTCAGCGATGTAGCATAATCAGGATGATTTTCACCAAGTACTTTCTTCCGGATGTTCAATGCTTCAAGATAAAGTGATTCGGCTTTTCCATAATCACCCTTATTATGATATAATGCACCGAGATTGTTCAATGCAAGGCTATAGCCGATGTGCTCTTCTCCATATGCCTTTCTGCTGATTGCCAGGGCCTGCTGATACATTGGCTCTGCCCTTTCATAGCTGCCCATCTTAAAATACAGCTGAGCCAGATTATTCAGTATTATGGCATAATCAGGGTGATCGGAGCCAAGCGTTCTTTTCCTGATTTCCAATGCCTGCCGATAAAAGCGTTCCGCTTCTTCATAATTGCCAATATCATCAAACAATGTCCCCAGGTTATTCAACAAGGTAACAGTATTGGGATGCTCTTCTCCATAAGCTTGTTTACTTATTTCCAGTGCCTTCATATACATTGGCTCAGCTTTAAGGTAGCTTCCCGATTTATGATACAGCGTGGCAATATTATTCAGCAAAACTACATCCCCGGGATGCATATCACCAAAAACCTGCCTGCTGATCCCCAATGACTGAAGATAGAAGGATTCGGCCTTTTCATACTTGCCCATTGCCTGATATAACCGGGCAATATTGTTTAATGTATTGATATAATTCGGGGACTCTTCGCCAAATACTTTCTTATTTTTCTCCAGAGTCTGAGTATACAAGGCCTCTGCATTTTCGAATTTACCCATGGTACGATATAATTCGCCCAGTTTATTTATTGCAGTAATATAGACATCGTTTGACAGGGCATTGATCTCTTCATAAATAGAAATGACCTTTAAGTAATATTTTTCTGCTTCAGCATGCTGATGAATTCCTTCACAGGATACTCCGGCATAGATCAGGAGAAACGAATATAAAGTCGTGTCAGATGCTCCATATTCCTTTTCAATCAAGGGCAACACCTTTTCAAATTCAAGTGCTGCCTTTTCGTATTGCCCGGCATCAAAATATTTATAGGCACTGTCAAGACTTTGTGAATACGCATTTAACAGCCCGAAGAATAAGATAATCAGGATTGAAACGCCTTTGAGGACAGCAGGTTTAATATGAAAATACAGCCTCTTCATTCTTGTAATAGCGAAGTTAAAACTATAAAACTATCTATTTGCAAATTATTTCTTAATTTCGTAAGCAGTCTCTTAAGATTGAAAAATATGAGAGTTCATCATTCCCCATTTCGATTGATCCTTTCGGTGTTAATGTTTTCCTGGTTTAGCCTGACTTCATCCCAGCAGTTATCCGGGGTAAAAGGAAAAAGCGAAAATATGCTTCGTTTAAGGAACTTTTCTTATGTTGACCAGCAGGGAACGGGTATAGAAGCTTTCAGTTTTCTGATGCCATCCGACTGGAAGTTTGAAGGCGGCATTACATGGTTACTTGACAACCCTATGATGCCTTCCGTTACAGCTTTCAGGATCTTCAATCCGGGGGGCAAAGAGGAATTTGAGGTATTTCCGAATCATTGTTTTTTCTGGACAACAAACCTCCAGCTGTTGGGCATGTTTCCCCCAGGAAGCCGGTATTTCGGAAGCGTTGTTAAGAAAACCATGTCAGCGCAGGTAGTACTGCGCAATATTATCCTGCCTGAGCAGCGAGGCGGATTTCAGGATCTGAAAATTTTAAAAGATGAAAATGTACCTGAACTGCCTCAGATCCTGGGAGCAGGAAAACTGGGACAGGGACCGGTTACATCAGAAGCAACCGGTGCCAAACTAAGGATAAGCTACAGCAAAGCGGGAATACCTCTTGAAGAAGAAATCTATGCCGTTGTCGAAACAATAAATATCCCGGTTCAAAGCTATTTTGGTACTACCTACAACATCCTCTGGTATGTCGACTATATTTTCTCCTTCAAGGGTGAAGCAAGCAAACTCGAAGACCATACACTTGATTTCCAGATAATTACGTCCTCCATCAAAATAAATCCGAAGTGGTATGCCAAATACAGCAACGTCATTGAATATCTGGCGCAGCAGCAAATAGCCCGCATCAATAATATCGGAGAGTTCAGCCGGTTGCTGAGCCAGATGAGTGACGAGATGAGAGAGGAGAAGATGCAGCAGTTTAAGGCAAGCGGAGATGTATATGACAGGGTATCACAGAAATTCAGCGACAACACACTTGGAATCGACAGGTATATAGACCCTCACGAAGGAAAGGAAGTCGAATTGCCGGCCGGTTATAACCATGCCTGGTGCAACAACAACGGTGAATACATTATTACCGGCAATCCAAATTTTAATCCGAATGAAGGTTCCAATCTGCACTGGGAACCGATGCAGAAAAAGTGAATCAGATGGAATTCCTTTCCGCGAAAAGCAGGATGCCTGTACCTGCAACATGATTTGCACCATTTTTCTGCATTTCTGCAGAACATTATTGACGATGAATTGTCATTAGTTTAATAATAGAACAGAAAACAATTAAAAGAAAACCACATGGAAAAACTTTTACAAACAACAAGATCAGGAAAAGGCAGCGCCGGCAGAATTTCTGCACTGATATTATTTATTGTCCTGACCATAAATCTTTCGGGACAGAAGCTTCAAACGACTCTGATAGAAACATGGAAAACCGGAGCCTGGCAGAATTTATCAAAGATGACGTATAGTTATGACGGAAACGGATACGAGATAAGTAACCTGTACCAGGAATGGGACGTGCCGTCAACAAGCTGGCTGAACAAGGTCCAGACAACCAACACGATTAATCCAGATGGGACCGTAAACAACTCGGTAGTCCAGGAATGGGATAATGCATGGGAAACTGTGCAAAAGACCACCAACACCTATAATGCGGCAAAGAAAGTCCTTACATCGGTTTCAGAATTATGGACAGGAACAGCCTGGATGAATTTCTCAAGAACAACCAATACGTATAACGTTAATGGTTATCTGACCAATAAACTGGTTGAAAGCTGGAATTTTATATCAAGTTCCTGGGGCAACTCTATTCAGACAAATTATACATATAATGCGAACGGAACTGAAAACCAGGTTGTTACTCAGACCTGGAACGCGGGAACAATGGCCTGGGATAATTTAAAGAGATCAACATCCGCTTACGATGCTTCCGACAGAGTACTCACGAGGACTGACGAAAAATGGTCATCCGGTAACTGGGAAAACCAGTATTTATCCACAAACACCTGGGCGGCAAATGGCAGTTTAAGCAAGGAATTATTCCAGACCTGGAACACTGTCTCAACCAGCTGGGTGAATGAAGGACAATCAGACTATTCGTATTATCCAAACGGTAACATCAACCAGATCATCGATCAGGATTGGCTGACGAATGCATGGGTAAATGCAGAAAGAATAACATATACATATGGGACATCAACAGGTCGTGTTGAAATTAAAGATGAAAAATCAATTACTGTCTATCCCAATCCGGCTGATGATATTATCACAATAAGATCCGATTTTAACTTCAGCAGTTCAAAATACTCACTGGAAGATCAGGCTGGCAAACAAGTACGGACAGGAAGATTGACTGACAGGACTACGACCCTGGATATCTCCGGGCTAGCTGACGGGCTCTATATTCTCCGGGTGGGAGATACAAGACAACATATATTTAAGATCATAAAGAAATAATCAATAACCACCAGGGATCTTTTGATAAGCCATTTGACAACCGGAAAGGTTCAAAGCCGATAAAAACATGAAATTCAGGATAATTACTGTTTTGATATTGAGTGTTATTATCGGCAGCTGCTCGTCTGTCTTAAAGGAGAACATCACGATCGAAAATGGTTTTTTCAAATATGAGATTAGCAGCGATGGCAGGAACCTGCATTTCATTGACAAGGGTGATGGAAGCGATTACCTTGATCCAGTAACCGCTTCCTGGTGTGCGGTTATAGTAGAGAACGGAATAAAGACGAATGTTTCATCAGTATCCCTCAACGGAAAAAAGCTGAAACTTGATTTTGATGATGCCGGAGTAACTGCTGAGATCCTTATCAAAAGCAGAAAAGAACATGTTATTATCGAAGTAGCATCAGTCACCGGGCCGGTGGAATCACTTGAATTCCTGAATGTTCCGCTTAAACTGGAAGGAATGCCTTACGAACCGTTCGCAGCATGTGTTCTTTCCATGAATTTATTTACCCAGGTCCGTCAGCTTCCGGCACTGCAAACCCACCTCTGGGCTTCCTGCCATGAGCGATTTGGCATGAAAGGCGCAAAGATCGCGCTGGTGGGAGTTCCGCAACAGAGAATTCTTCCGGTTATCCGAAGAGTAATGGAGTCTGCTGAAGATATTCCTCATTCTGACAAGGGTGGTGCATGGGCTCAGATGCAGAAAGAAGGATATGGTTCATACCTGATGAATTTTGGTACTCTCACCGAAGAAACCGTTGACGAATGGATCGGCATGTGCCGCAATTTGGGATTCAATCAAATAGACAATCATGGAGGTGGTGACTTTTTCAGATTTGGCGATTTCGAACTTAACATGGAAAAATGGCCTGACGGATGGGATTCATTCAAACTGATAAATACACGGTTACATGAAGCAGGCATTTCCTCGATATTTCATACATATGCATTTTTTATTGACAAAAACTCAAAATATGTAACACCTGTTCCAAGTGAAGATCTGGGGTATTTCAGCTTTTTCACGTTGAAAGAACCTCTGGATAGCCTGTCAGATGAAATTGTTGTTAATGAATCGACGGAAAACGTATCCACAATTATCGGCTTTTTTGTCAGGAACAGTCTTTCTCTTAGAATTGGAAGTGAGTTGATAACATTCAGCGGGGCCACCAAATCGCCTCCATTTAAGTTTACCGGTTGTAAGCGTGGGGTAAACGGGACATTACCATCATCACACACGACTAATGAGAATGCATTTCACCTCCGGGAAATGTTCGGCAGATTTGTACCGGGGCCTGAAACCGCTCTTTTTGATGAGATTGCAAGAAGAACGGCTGAAATAGTGAATAGTTGCGGATTTGATGGGATATATTTCGATGCAATTGATGGAAGCGATATACTTGGTGGCGATGAAAACTTCTGGTACTATGGCACCAAATTCATCTTTGAAGTTGCAAAACGTCTGGAACACCCGGTCGGAATGGAGATGAGCTCCATGTCACACCACTGGTGGCATTTCCGTTCACGCTGGCAGGCATGGGACAGACCTGTACGCGGATATAAACGATTTATAGATATCCATTCAGCTGCAATAAAATCCATGAATGTTTTTTCACCTGCAAATATCAAATCGAATGAGTTCGAACATGGTTTATGGCGTGGCCACTCACCCCTGATTGACAAATATTCAGCTCTGGAGAACGGAGGTCTGTTGCTCCCGCTCCACTTTGGATGGTGGGGTAATCAGACCTGGAATCCGCCGCAGATTGAACCAACATTTCCAGATGATGTTGAATATCTCTGTTGTAAGATGATTGGCAATAATGCCGGTCTTTCAATGCTGGGAGGGGTTGATAGAAAAACCCTGGATGAAAATCCGCTTTTTGCAAGGCTGGTATCCATCATCAGACAATATGAAGAATTGCGTCAAAGCAATTATTTCAATGATACCATTCGTGCGCTTCTCCGCCAGCCGGGAAAAGAATACACACTGTTCCGGGAAAAAAACAAATGGAATTTCAGACCGATTACATATAATAAGCATAAAGTTTCCGGACTGGATCATCCTTCGGCACGATGGACTGTGAACAATCAATTTGAGACACAACCTGTTCAACTTAGGATTGAACCATTGATGTCAGTGAGACCTTATAATGATCCTGGTAATACTACAATAGCCGGTTTTTCAGAATCGGGAGAAATTATAAATGAAGGCAGCGCAGCCGGTGTATCAGGAGGAATTAAAAGCACAGATGAAAAAACAAAAAGCGGGGAAGTGCCTGGCAATTTCCATGCTCAAAGTTCGGGCCTGTCGCCACGGGAAGCATCATGGATCAGGATGGAGAAAAGATTTGATCCCTGGCTTGATCTTGACAGGAAAAACGCACTTGGTGTCTGGATCAAAGGTGACGGCAAAGGGCAACTCCTGAATTTAAGGCTTGAAAGTCCCAAACATATTTCACATGGTGCGCATGGAGATCATTTTGTCATCATAGATTTCACTGGATGGAAATATTTTGAACTTGTCGAGACAGAATCATCCGAATACAGTAATTACATCTGGCCCGATTCTCTTTTTTACGTCTATTCTTCATACCGTACATCGGTTCAATTCAAAAGCATTGATAAGCTGCAGTTATGGTACAATAATCTCCCTGCCGGGAAGGATGTAAGTTGTCTTATCGGACCAGTTAAAGCACTGCAGATGATTCCGGTTACTATAGAAAATCCTTCAATAACCATTGGAGATGAAATCATCGAATTCCCGGTAAGTTTGGAACCCGGTATGTATCTCGAATTCAGATCTTCCTCCGACTGTACATTATTCGGCCCTAAAGGTGAGTTTATTAAAGACGTATGGATTGAAGCAACGATCCCTACAATCAAAGAGGGGGAAAATCAAATTTCATTTAAATGCAAATCGCCGGGGCAGATTAATCCCAGGGTTCAGATCACCGTGATAAGTCAGGGGAAGCCTTTGTAATTCAATACAATCCCTGCCCGCGGCATGTTGAGTAATAATGTTTCCTGGCAGTGATCCGAGAAGGGGCAACGGATCATTCCCTGAACAGTTTAACCTTCATGGCAGAAAGTCCTTTGGGGCTTTTGCCGATCTCAAAAGTGACAAGATTATTTTCCGTTACAGGTTCCAGGAGGTTATTGGCATGAACGAAAATGCTCTGCTGTGATTCCAGGTCGCGGATAAAACCGTAACCTTTTGACTCATTGAAGAAAGTAACAACTCCCTTCCTGACGAAATCAGGAGCACTCTCAGGGTTGTTTCTGGTTATTTTAAGCTCAATGCTCTCAGCATCAACAACCGTTTTCTTATCAGGATCGGGAGGAGTTGAGGTGATCTTTCCGAATTCATCGACATAGGCGATCATATCGTCAAAGCTGCTCTTCTTCCCCTCGCTTTTCTTCTTCGCACGCTTTTGCTCCTTCTCTTTTCTCTTTTTCTCTTTCCTGTTCCTGACTTCCTTTTTATTGAATGTTTCCTGCGATCTGCCCATATTTTCAATTGTTGAATCTGCAGGTAAAGGTACAATAAAATCCCGGGAATAGAACTATCTTCCTTTTGTTCTGCTTTTACTGCAAGTTGCTACTTTTTTACTGTAACCGGAAGATTTTTATTGCCGGGCTTATTTCCGCTTTTTTAATATGCAATTAAAGAAGCTTAAAGAAACAAAAAAATCATTCAAAACATCTTATCTTAGCTGCCACATCGGCCTGAAATAATATAGAAAGATTAATCATAATTTTATATCGAACAAAATAAACCACATTTCTTATGAAGAAAGACATGAAGATCAACAGGCGAAGGTTCATCACCAGCGGTGCACTGGGGGTTTTAGGGCTTCCCCTTCTTTCAATACCTTCCAGGAATGCAGCCCCGAGCGACAGGGTCAGAGTGGCGGTTATCGGTCTGGGAAGCCAGGGAAGAGCCCATATGAACTGGTTTAACAATCTACCTGATGCTGAAATTGCTGCATTATGTGATCTTGATAAAAAAAGGCTTGAAGAAACACGGAAACAACTTCAGTCAATAAATCCTGATTCCCGGGCAGATATCTATACTGACTTCCGGCATGTTCTTGACAGGAAAGACATAGATGCAATTACCTGCGCAACACCGGATCACTGGCATGCACTGGTCGCGATAATGGCATCTCAGGCTGGCAAGGATGTCTATGGCGAAAAGCCCCTGACATATTCACTGACCGAAGGACAGGCTATGTTTAAAAACCTCAAGGGAAATAATTCCGTCTTCCAGCTGGGAACACAGATACATGCC
>Ga0113563_10002394_pt1 | contig 11276 bp, 9 predicted proteins | sample Mud3Dept3metaG_FD_80117 | JGI IMG/M metagenome (GOLD analysis project Ga0113563, IMG submission 80117) | Freshwater wetland microbial communities from Ohio, USA, analyzing the effect of biotic and abiotic controls - Mud 3 Core 4 Depth 3... | ecosystem: Environmental > Aquatic > Freshwater >...
GATCGCCCACATAGCAGAAACTGCGGGTCTGACTGCCGTCACCGTATATGGTCAATGGCACATTCTGCAGCGCCTGCACGACGAAATTGGAAACGACGCGTCCATCGTTGGGATGCATGCGCGGACCATAGGTATTGAAGATTCGTGCGACCTTGATGCGCATATGATGCTGGCGATAATAGTCAAAGAAGAGCGTCTCGGAACAGCGTTTGCCTTCGTCGTAACAGGATCGCGTGCCTATGGGGTTGACATGACCCCAGTAGCTTTCCGGCTGCGGATGCACCTTGGGATCCCCGTAAACCTCACTCGTCGAGGCCTGCATGATCTTGGCCTTGCAGCGTTTGGCAAGCCCCAACATGTTGATTGCACCAATGACGCTGGTCTTGGTGGTCTGCACCGGGTCAAACTGATAATGCACCGGCGATGCCGGGCACGCCAGGTTGTAAATTTCATCGACTTCGACATAAAGCGGGAACGTTATGTCGTGGCGCAGCACCTCGAAATTCGGATTCGCGAGCAGGTGTGCAATATTGTCGCGCGTCCCCGTAAAAAAATTGTCGACGCAAAGCACGTCACAATTTTCCTGGAGCAGGCGTTCGCAAAGATGCGAACCGAGAAATCCCGCGCCCCCGGTGACCATGACCCGCTTTTTGACGCTATATGTTCTGGTATTCAATCTGCAACCTCTGTCTGGTAACGGCCCACTCCGGATGCCGGAAACCGCACGCCCGGACGCAGCCCTGCCCAACGGATGATGCCCGTCGAAAACACAAACATCGAACCGATTCCGTCAGTCGCCTCGACATACGGACGGCAATGTGCAGCCACCCGACCGCGGCAATCAGCATATCCATACCCTTGATGTGGCGATAGGCTACACCACACCCATGATACGGTACGTCAGGGTGGAGACCGGGGCAATATAAAGCGACATGCACAGACCGCCTCTTGGGAAACACCGGTGGCCGAAAGTCTGCGCCCGAAACACGCCACTGCCGTGATGCGCGAGTGCGTTCTGTTGCTCACGCCTGTGCGGCCGCCTGTCGTCGCAGACGACGTGATGCAGCAGGTCCCAGTTCGCGTGTATTACACCGTCGCCGTTTGCCCGATCAGGTGAACATGATCCGGCAGCAGAGCTTGCGCTTTCCGTGCTGTCGTTCGATCGAGGGTTCGGTGACACGCCCGACCTGTTGCTCCCACCACGAGCTTTTCATCGTGGGCAACACATTTTGTGAAAACGGTCGGCCTTGCGTGCCCAGCGTTCTCCCTGCTTGATAGCGACGACCGCGGCCCTCCAGCTTGCTGCGACATCGGGAGCCAACCCCGGGAGGTCCTCATCGCCCTGCATCGATAACTGGATGGTTGCCCAGAATGAAGAACGAATCCTGTAGACAGATCGGGATCTTGCCGGGATTGCATCGGACTAGCCGTAGCCCCGCCGGCAGTAAAGTGCCCCACGGCAAGGTCGACAAAGAATCAATTTAATCAATTGAATATAGCTGTTTCCCGTCATCCGGTAACTGGCCAAAAGTCGGGGTCTGTTCTCGTCTAGGAGGAGATGATGCCTATCCGGAATGGGAGGAATCTCCCACAAAAAAAAGGAGGAAATGAGGATCAAATTTTTCAGCAGGTTGACTATTCTCTAGCCGTGCAAAAAGCTTGGTCTCGGCGTGAGACGGCCAAAAAGAGGGGTAATAATTATGAAAAAGTTCTGCTCTGCATTGTTGTCGTTGGTGATGGTATTTGGGTTGACCGGCAATGTTCAGGCCAGCAATTTTCTTCTGGGTTTATTGAGCTCGCCTGGTTCTTATTCATTCGACAATCATACTGATCCCCAGTTCGTCGGTGATGTGGCCACCATACCGTTGGCTGCCGGAGCGGTGTTAGATAACCATATTTTTGGAGTCAATACTTTGTCGAGCCTCGGGGCAGCGGTTACCAGTATTAATGCGACCGCAGACGCATCCGTGTTCACCTCGTTCAGCCTTTCGTTATCGGAGTTTGACGGAGTAGTGTGGAATGAACTGGCGACGAGCGCAGGTACGCTTATTGGTAGCCTCTGGGTAAGTGCCTTGAATTTTGCTCCGATTGATGCATTAGCCGCCCAGTCCGATGCTTACAGACTCACTGTGTCTGCCAACAAACTCGAAGGTGCAGGTGGCTATGGTGGCAATTTGACGGTGACTCCCATTCCCGAACCTGAAATCTACGCCATGATGGCGGCAGGGCTCGGCATCATGGGCTGGATCGGACGGCGCAGGAAACAGCAAGTCGTGTAACCAGCACCGACCTTCACACAAACCCCGCTGCGGCGGGGTTTGTTTTTGGTTACGTTCGCGTGTTGACTCTCGGCCTGACGTTGCAGCTAGACAACGTTGACGTACAGCCCGCCCTCCGCCAACCATCGTTCGGACGATCGCGGCAACCCTCCGTGTTTCGGCATCGCCGGGGGTCGGTTAGCCGGTGCATGACGACCGGCTCGCGCGTAGCCTAACCCCGCGGCAAGGTGTCGCACGCCTGCTTGACGGGAGTGAGGGCAGGTATAGCCTTTGCCGAATTCCTGCGCCGCGCTGCGGTTCAAGCGCGGACACATCCAATAACAAACCGGAACACATCCCCAGGAGGAACATGATGAGCACTGCATCCATCCGCACCGGCGGCCGTCGCGCTGCTGGCAACCGGCGTGCTGTTCAGCGCAACGTCCACCCTGCACAGCACTGTGCCGACACGTGTGATACGCATGATCGTGCCCTTTGCCGCCGGTGGCGGCACGGACATCCAGGCGCGATTGTTCGCAACCAAACTGACGCCCGCGCTCGGCCAGACGATGATCGTCGACAACCGGCCAGGCGCCTACCCGACCTTCTCGTACAGCAGCGTATTCGCCTTCAGCAATTTTTCGTCGATGGTGACGCCGAGGCCGGGTCCGATGGGCACGTTGACGTGGCCGTCGATGATTTTAAAATCGCTTTCAGGGCACAGCGGGTCTTTCGCCGTCGCATTCAGGCCCATCACGAATTCGGCGGCGCCCATCATGCGCGACAACGGCACGCTCGAATAAAAATGCGCACCAGCCGCAGCCTCAAGCTGTGACTGCACGGCAAGCCCGCCGCAATTGAGCTGGATGTTCGCGGCTTCGGCCACGGCGGCGATTTTCTTGGCGGGCGTAATGCCGCCGATCTTGTAGAGCTTGATGCAGTAGGCGTCCACCGCGCGCGCTTCGGCCAGCGCATAGGCATCCTGCACTGTGAAGACACCCTCGTCGGCCATCATCGGCACGCCGCCCGCGGCGCGCCGGATTTCGGCCATGCCCTTGAGGTCACGGCGTTCGACGGGTTGTTCAATGTAGCCGAGGCCCATGGGTATGATCTCGGCAATGGCGCGCAGCGAGTCGGCCACTGTCCATCCGGCGTTGGGGTCAATGCCGATCATGATGTCGTCGCCGACCGCGGCACGCACCGCGGCAAAGTTGGCGACATCGCGGCGCCAGCCGCGGCGATCGGCCATTTTCAGGCACAGCACCTTGATCCCGAATTCATCGACGGCGCGCTTGCTCTCCTCAATCATCGTCTGCACGTCATCGGCCATGCTGACCGACCATTCGAGCGGGATGTGTGGCTGGCAGCAGCCGCCGATCAGGTTATAGAGTGGTGTCTTCAGCGCCTTGCCCATCGCATCGCGCACGGCGATATCGAGCACCGCCCGCGCTGCCGGATTGTTGGCGAGCCGGTTGTCAAACATTGCGTTGATCGATTCAATGTCGAATATCGATTTACCCAGCAGCGCCGGACCGTAGATCTCCTTGATCGCCGCGACCATGCTCTGGGTAGTATCGGCGACGAAGTGGCCGGGGCTGATCGGCCGGATCTGCGCCATACCGACTACGCCGTCGGCGTAAATTTTCACCAGGACCGGCTTGCTTGTGATGCTGTCGGCGGGGCCTGTGTCGTACACCCCGCTGGAGAAAATACGCTTCAGGCGCGCAGACAGTGCGGTAACATGGATTTCGATCCGATCGATCATGAAGAATGCCCCTGGTTCGGCACGATGGGTTATTGCGGCTTGATGCGCGCGGCCTTGACAACCTTGTCCCAACGCGGAATTTCCTCGCGGATGAACTTCGCGAACTCTTCGGGCTCGTTGCCCACGGGTTCAAAACCTTGCCGGTTCATGCCGTCACGGATCGCGGAAACCTCCATCGCAGCGACAATCTCCTTCGACAGGGTATTCACCACCGCCGTTGGCGTGCCAGCCGGCAGCAACAGCCCGTACCACGAAGCCGCGTAATAGCCGGGTACCCCAGCTTCGGCAATCGAAGGTACGTCCGGCAAGGCATTGCTGCGTTTCGAAATCGATACGCCGAGCGCCCGCACTTTTCCGGCCTTGATCTGCGACAGCGCGGTGGGAATCGATGTGAACAGCGCTTGCACTTCCCCGCTCAGCAGGCCCACCACCGAAGGCGCACCACCTTTATAGGGAATGTGTTGCATCTCGATTCCGGCCGATGACATCAGCAACTCCATCGCCAGATGGGTGACGTTGCCAATGCCCCCGGAACCAAATGAGAGCGCGTTGGGTTTGGACTTGGCCAGCGCGACCAGTCCCTTGATGTCCTTTACCGCCAGACTCGGACTCACCACCAGCACCGAAGGTCCGAGTGCAATGAGGCTCAGCGGGATGAAATTCTTGCGGATGTCGAACGGTAGCTTCAGCGACAGGCTGGGGATGGCAATGGTCGAGTTCGACATCAGCATGGTGTAACCATCCGGGGTGGCTTTAGCCACGATATCTGCACCAAGATTCCCCGCGGCGCCCGGCCGGTTGTCGACTATAAATGTCGTACCGAGGGCATCGGACAGTTTCTGCGCAATGGCGCGCGCGGCCAGATCGGTCCCGCCACCCGCGCCGAATCCGACAACAACGCGCACCGGTTTCGTCGGATAGTTCTGCGCCGTGGCGGTACCAGACAGCGCCAGCGCGGCGCCGAGAAGCGCTGACGTCATCAATACCTTCTTAAACATTTGCTTATCCTCCTCGTGTTGTTCTGAGATTGCGGCCTACGCCACGGCCGCGTGATAGCGCCTATGCGGCGGCAGGCTGAGTGCGTCGGGCGCTTCGTACGGGCAATGGCCTTCGACTTGCGCGGCGTAGAGCACGCGCCGGCTGTTCGAGTCAAACGCGTCGCGGCGATGCAGCGTCGCGCGGTTGTCCCATACAACCACGTCACCCACGGCCCAGTGGTGTTCGTAGATGAATCGCGGCTGCGTAGTGTGTGCCCACAGCTCGTTGAGCAGCGCTTCGGATTCCTCCAGCGTGCAGCCGTTGACATACGCACTGTGGCGGCGACCGAGAAAAATCATGTTGCGTCCGGTTTCGGGGTGAGTGGAGATGATCGGGTGACTGGGACCGGGAATATCGCGAATGTCCATGTCAAGCGAGGCACCTGGCCGCACCTGCATCGCGGTATCGACGATGTTGGCCTGCTTGATGGTCTTGCCGGACATGCGCCGCTTCATGTCGGCGGACAGCGCGTCGTACGCGGCGTAGCAATTCAGAAAATAGGTGCAGCCGCCCGCTGGCGGGATTTCGACGGCGAGCAGCATACGCGCAGCGGTGGGCGCTTCCTTGAACGAAAAATCCGAATGCCACACCACTTCGCCGTCGCCGAGGATGCCGACAGGCTTGCCATTCTCGCGCACGTTGGTGACCACCGTAACCTCCGGCGGCAGGTTGAACACCTTGTTCGCCGTGCGTTCTGCCAGATCGCGCTTGTGCAGATTGGAAGAAGTCACCGGCGTACCGAACCGGCGCACCAGGTTGACCAGATCCTGCGAGGCGAACTCTTGCCGGCGGAACACCAGCAGCAAGTGTTCCAGCCACAAGTCGTGGATGGTTTGAAACGTGGCGCCGTCTATTTTGGTCAGATCGACGCCACGGATTTCTGCGCCGAGTGCGGCATCGGCGGGCAGTACGCTGAGGTCAGCGCGCTGCTGCGCGCCTGAGGCTGCGGTAGTGGACATGGTGGTGAACTCCTCCTCAACGTCAACAATACGGTGGCGGCGCACGCGCAGAGTGGGGCTACTCTCCGGCGTACACTTTCAGGTAGCTCGAGCGCCCGCCGTCCGCGACGATGGTGGTGCCGGTCAGCATGCGCGATTCGTCGGACGCCAGAAACACGGCGATTGCTGCAATGTCCTCGGGCTCGCCCTTGGAAAACGGATACAGCTTCTGGAACACCGCGCGCTCGCGTGCCGCCGCGCTCGGTTTCTCGGCGAGCATGTAGTCCTTGTTCTCGTAGCGGGTAATCTGGCGCTCGGTGCGAATCGAACCCGGCGCCACGGCATTGGCGCGGATGCCATATTCGACGTATTGCGCTGCCAGCGTCTTGGTGAAGGAAATGATCCCCCCCTTGGTCGCGGCATAAGCCGGCTTGACAGTCCCCACCAAGCCGAGGTGGGAGGTAACGTTGACGATGGAGCCGCCGCCCGCCTTGATCATGTGCGGAATGCCATGGCGGCAGGTCAGGAACGGATGCAGCAGGTTCAGCGCAATGGTCTTGTGCCAGACGTCGAGGTCCATCTCGTGCACCGGGCGATCGTCCTGAGACGAGCCACCGGCACAGTTGAACAGTACGTTGAGCTTGCCGAAGTGTTTGACCGTGGCCGCGATCGCGTCGCGTACGCTGCCGTCCTGGGTAACGTCGGTGTGAACGAACAACGCATCGCCACCCGCTTCGCGGATTTCGCGTTCGGCGCGTTCGCCAGCCTCACGAGTGATTTCGCATATGGCCACACCCGCGCCCTCGCGTGCGCAGGCATGCGCAGTCGCCTTGGCAATGCCGGCACCCGCACCGGTCAGGAACACCACTTTGCCGTCGAGTCTTGCCACTGCGAACTCTCCTCATGCTGCAGCCGGAAGCGCGCCCCCGACAATTTTTGGATTTCCGTTTGAATTTAATGAAACTCTGGCGAATCCACAATCAAAATCGGTAGATTGCATAATATGTGGACGCATCTGCGGCCCGCATCCTGCGCTGCAAGCGCGTTCCGTGTTGTCAACGCCGCCGCGCTGGCGCGCGACACAACGCAACGATGTCCGCAACGTCCGTTACTCGCTCCAGTGTCCACAACGTGTCCAGCAGCCGCGCGACGCGCACCTTGGGCAATACGCTGCCGGCGAGCACACGGAATTTGGCGTCGAGCTGGGCGTCGGTCACCGGATTGGCCGGGCTGCCGGTAGCGTGCGCCACCCACTCAGTATGCGTGCTTCCGTCCGCCAGCGTCAGTGTCAGTTCACATTGATCCTGAGCGATGGCCGCATCGCCCTCGACCTGGATCTTGCGGCGCAAGCCGGCAACCACCGGATCGTGCACACGCGCATCCGTGAACTGGGCCGGGAAACAGGCGCCGTCGACCAGTGCTACGGTCATTGCATGCTGAAACGATAGCCGGCCCTCCAGGCCGGTCGCGGGTTCGGGCCGGCTCTCGAGTTTGATGGTCAACGGATTCACGCGGCCGCGGATGCTATTGATGTGCTCCGGTGCGACGCCCAGCTGCTGGCGCAGCGCAAGCATGCCGTCGACCAGTGGATGGCTGAGAATCGCGGACGCATAGGGTTTGGGCGCGTTGTTCATGACTTCCCAGCGCGCGCCGAGGTCGTCGGCAATACACTTCAGGTCGGCATCGTTGGGAGCGAAGGCTGCAGCGAATCCGTGGCGGCCTTCAAGGATGGTCGTGGAGCTGGTAAAACCCTGCTGCACCAGCAGCGCGGCCAGCAGTCCGGAGTGCGCCGCACGCGCCGGATGAAACGCTTTGGTCATGGTGCCGAAGGTATCGCGCAAGCCCGAGGCCTGGGTACCAGCAAGGCCAAAGGTGCACGCCATGTGCACCACATCCATGCCCAGCAGCCGGCCTGCCGCCGCTGCACCGCCAAACACCCCGGCCGTGCCGGTCATGTGCCATACCGCGCCGTGGCGCATGTTTTGAATGGCAAGCGCTACGCGACAGGTGGCTTCGAGGCCCAGCAGGCTGGCGACCAGGAAGTCGCGCCCGGTCAATCGCCCCTGCTCGGCCAGCGCTAGCGCCACCGGGATGGTCGGCGCAGACGGATGCAGCACCGTCGGGAAAAACGTGTCGTCGTAGTCGTCGAGATGAGCGAGCAGCCCGTTGGCCATGGCCGCGTTTTGAAGGCTGGTCTTGAATCCGGCCCCGAGCACCGAGGCGCGCCTGGCACCACCCTCGGCCGCGAACACATCGAGCAGCATCTGCAGCGCAGGATCCTGCGTGGCGTGCAGCGCCACTGCAAGCATGTTGATGATGCAGCGCTTGCCTTGGTGGAGCACAACATCCGGAATCTGGCCGACGCGCGTATCCACCACGAACCGCGCCAGGTCCATGGTCGTAGTGGCAGCGTCGTTCATGCGCGAATCAATCGTTCTTGGCGCCCGCTGCCTTGACGACCGGGGCCCACTTGGCGATTTCCCCCTGGATGAATGTCGTCGCCGCTTCCGGAGAATTGCCTACTGGTTCGAGCCCCAGGGTTGCGAGGCGCTCCTTGAGCGCTGTCGATTGCAGCGCCTTGACTGATTCGGCATTCAGTTTCGCGATGATTTCGCGCGGTGTGCCGGCCGGCGCCATCATGATAAAAAAGCCAGTGACTACGAATCCGGGTACTGCGGATTCGGCGATGGTCGGGACTTCCGGCGCCACTGGCGTACGTTTCGGGCCAGTCGAGGCGATCGCACGCAAACGGCCCGACCGCACATGGGCAATCGCTGATGCGACATTGCTGAACATGAAATCGATCTCGCCGCCGATCAGAGCGGCACCTGCCGGGCCAGCGCTCTTGTACGGCACGTGGATCATCTTGGTACCCGTCATGTGTTGGAGCATCACGCCTGCCAGATGGTTGGCGCTGCCGTTGCCGGATGACCCGAACGTAATCTGCCCCGGGCGCGCCTTGGCCAGCGCGAGGAACTGCTGGACCGTCTTGACCGGAACTGTCGGGTGGGTGGTGAGGAAATACTGTCCCGATGTCAGCTGGGTGATGAAGCTGAAATCCTTGATCGGATCGTACGGCAGCTTGCGCAGGTTGGGCTGGATCGAGAACTCCGGCGCCACGGTCATTAGCGTGTAACCGTCGGGGGTGGTCTTCGAGAAGTATTCCGTGCCAATCACAGTGCCGGCACCGGGACGGTTCTCGACAAAAATCGTCACGCCCAGTTGTTCGCTGAGTCTCTGCGCAATGAGCCGGGCCATACTGTCTGTGCCACCACCGGCGCCGATCGGCACGACCATGCGTATGGTCTTGCTGGGGTAGACTTGCGCATGGCAAGCAGTCGCGGTGAAGCCAAGCGACGCGGATAGCACGACCGCTACTAACACGGGCGGTTTTCTTGATTTCATGGTTTTCTCCTCCAGATTGATAAAGCGCAGCGGTTGCCGGACGTCAGTCCACCGCCACCTTGAGATAGGACGAGCGTCCGCCATCTGCCGCGATGGTGATGCCTGTCAGCATGCGCGATTCGTCCGAACCGAGGAACACTGCCAGAGCGGCAATATGTTCCGGTTCACCGACTGAAAACGGATACAGTTTCTGCATGGTCAGCCGCGCCCGCGCCGCCGGGGTCGGATTTTCGGCGAGCAGCCATTCCTTGTTTTCCCAACGCTTGATCGAGCGCTCGGTGCGCACGATGGCCGGCGCAATCGCGTTGGCGCGAATGCCATAATCCACATATTGCGCGGCAAGGGTCTGGGTAAACGACACGATGCCGCCTTTTGCTGCCGCATAGGCCGGCTTTTCGGACCCCTTCAGCCCCAGATGCGATCCGAAGTTGATAATGGAGCCGCCCCCAGCCCTGATGATGTGCGGGATCGCATGACGGCAGCACAAAAACGGGTGCAGAAGGTTGAGCGCGATCGTGCGATGCCATACATCAAGATCCATCTGGTGCACCGGTTTGTCTGCCTGCAAGGAGCCACCCGCGCAGTTCATAATGACGTCCAGCCGCCCGTAGGTCTTGACCGTCATTGCCACTGCATTCCTGACCGACTCATCCTGAGTTACATCGGTTTCTATGAATATCGCATCACCGCCTTCCGCTCTGATTTCATTTTCCGCAGCCTGTCCCGCTTCGCGATTGATTTCGAACAACGCGACTTTCGCGCCTTCGCGCGCAAATGCCTTCGCTGTGGCCTTGGCAATGCCAGCACCGGCGCCCGTCAGGAAAGCAACCTTCCCTTTCATTCTGTCCATGTTTGCCTAGTCCTGAATCCAGTGATCGAGAAATCGCGGCCGGTTACCATCAGGCCTTGCCGGTTCCCTGTATGATGAAATCGCGCGCGGCCTTCGCGCACGCCTCCGCATCACTCGCTGCCACGTGATACGACCTGCCCGGTAGCACCAGGAGCCGCGAGCCGAGGATCTTTTCCTGCCATTCCCGGGTGCGCTCGACGGTGCCGAGGCCACTTTCCTCGGTGGTGATCACCAGCGTCGGACACTGGATGTTCGGCAGATCGGCGCGAATGTCGGCGTAGTTGATGCCGCGGTTGAAACCGATCAGAGATGACACCGGTGCACGGCCCATGAACTGCGTCCACCACTCGACGCCTTCCGCCGGAAAATGTTCGCCCAGGCGGCCGGCCATCGTACGCCGCGCCCAGTGTTCCGCACCCTTGGTTTCGTATTCCTCGAGCAACGCGGGGATCTGTTCCGCGCCCGGGCGCAGCGCCTGCGGCGTGCCGACGACGGTCAGTGACTGGATGCGGTCCGGGCGGCGACCGGCAAAGGCGCGGGCGATGGTACCGCCGATTTTCGCAGCGACGAGATGAAAGCGGTCGATGCCCAGGCTGTCCATCAGCCGGCAGTAGTCATCGATCAGCTTGTCGAACCTCCATTCGTATTCGCGAGCCATCGGCGTCGATTGCCCGTAGCCGCGCATGTCGGGCCGCACCACGCGGAACTGCCGCGCCAGCACTGGTACCCATGCGTACCACGACAGACTGCTCTCGGCGTTGCCGTGGAGCATCAGCACCGTGTCCGGTCGGGTCCAGGGATCGGTGAAGTCGTCGACCTGGTAATACAGGTCGCAGTCGGGCAGCTTCAAGTTCGGCATGGTGATAGCAGCGGCGGATCAGGTCCGCGCAGCCAGCAGGTGCATCAGCCGGTCGGGGTTAGCCGACTGCGCGAAGCCGCGCACTTCCGCAAGCAAGACATCGACCTGCGCAGCGGTGAACCGCTTCGCCATTTCCTGTTGAAAGCGGGCGACGTGATCCGCC
>Ga0113563_10002398_pt1 | contig 11272 bp, 8 predicted proteins | sample Mud3Dept3metaG_FD_80117 | JGI IMG/M metagenome (GOLD analysis project Ga0113563, IMG submission 80117) | Freshwater wetland microbial communities from Ohio, USA, analyzing the effect of biotic and abiotic controls - Mud 3 Core 4 Depth 3... | ecosystem: Environmental > Aquatic > Freshwater >...
AGGCGATCGTCAAGTACGGGCTCCTCAAGGGCGTTTCCCTGGGGACCCGACGGCTTCTGCGCTGCCATCCTTTTCACGCGGGCGGGATCGATCCCGTGCCCTGAGAGTGAGACACATGGAAAAACGACTCATCCTGGCCATCGTCCTGATCTTTCTGGTCTTGATGGGCCTCCAGTACTTCTTCGTCAGGAGGGCCCCCGTCCCCGTGAGCCCGCCGGCCCCGGCCGCCGCCGCTCCCACGAATCCTGTTCCCGGAACGGCCGGCGCTATCCAGCAGCGGCCCAAAACGGCTCCTGCCGAGGCTAAGCCGGCTCCGGACCAGCCGGCCGCGCCTGTGGACCTTACCGCCGTCGCCGGCCAGGCGGAAAAGGACATCGTCGTCGACACGCCGCTCTACCGGGCCGTCTGGTCGAACAAGGGCGCCGTCCTCAAGAGCTGGAAGCTCAAGAAATATCAGACCGTTTCCGGGACAAGCATCTCCTGGAATAAGCTCCCGAAGTTGATCTGGGCGAAGCTCAAGGGGAAAGGAGCCAGCCCTCAGAAGGAAAGTCTGAAGGAGGACCTCGAGCTCGTTCCCACCCTGGAGGGAGAGATCGGCCGCTACCCGTTCTCCCTCGGGCTCGAGGATGCCGCCCTTATGGCGTCTCTCAACGGGGCCCTCTTCGAGGCCTCGGGAGCCGGGCTCGACCTCGTCGAGGGGGCCCAGGGCGAGGTGCGCTTCGTCTACTCCGACGGCGCCACGGTCCGGGCCGAGAAGACCTTCTCTTTCACCGGCGGATCCTATGCGCTGAAGACCGACGTCAAGATCTGGAAGAACGGCCAGCCGGTCACGGCGTCCTTTCTCTGGGGCCCGGGTCTCGGCAATATCGCCCCCGAGGAGACCAAGCAGAGCTTCAGCGCCAGCCGCGGCTCGGCCGTTTACACGGGCGGCAAGGTCATTCGCATGAACGAGGCGAAGTACAAGGCCGGGGCGAACGCGTACAACTTCGTCGATTGGGCCGCTTACGAGGAGAACTACTTCGTCGCGCTCTTCCTCATGCCGCCGCAGAGGGGGCAGGCGGCCTTCCTCCGCGAAAGCGGCGAGGTCGCCGGAGGCGAGGTGCAGGCCCATTTCGTTTATGCGACGGGGCCGACCGAGGCTTACATCGGGCCCAAAGACGTCGACATCCTCAAGGCCTATGGACACGACGCGAAAAAGGTCATCAGCTTCGGATTCTTCGGCAGCATCGCGGAACTCCTTCTGGCCGTCGTGAAGTTCTGCCACAAGCTCGTCCCGAACTGGGGCGTGGCCATCATCCTCCTGACCCTCTTCATCAAGATCATCTTCTTCCCGCTGACCTACAGCTCGACGAAGTCCATGGCCAAGATGGCCGACCTGGCGCCGAAGATCAAGGCCCTGAATGCCAAGTACAAAAAAGCCAAGACCGATATAGATCAGAGGCGCCAGAAGCAGGAAGAGATGATGAAGATCTACAAGGAGAACGGCGTCAACCCGGCCGGGGGATGCCTGCCGCTGCTCATCCAGCTGCCGGTGTTCTGGGGGGTCTTCCGCATGCTCGTCGTGGCCGTCGAGTTCCGCCACGCGCCCTTCGCGCTCTGGATCACGGACCTGTCGGTGAGGGATCCCCTCTACGTCACGCCCGTGCTCATGGGCATCACCCAGTTCATCTCCCAGAAGATGACGCCGACCTCGGCCGACCCGTCCCAGGCCAAGATGATGCTCATCATGCCGTTCGTAATGACCATATTTTTCATCAACTTCCAGAGCGGCCTGGTCCTCTACTGGCTGACCACGAACGTCCTCCAGATCGGCCAGCAGGCCCTGATGAACCACCTGATGCACCGGCATCCCACCACCGGCAAAGCGAGATCATGATGGATAACGATACGAAGATCGAGAACGGACAGCCAAGCGGGCAGACGGACGAGCCCGCCAACGGCCGGCCGGCCGTACCGCCGGCCGACGAGCGGCCGGAGTACAGCGGCCGCAATCTGGAGGAGGCCATCAGCCTGGCCGAGCACCGGTTGAAGCTGCCGCGGGAGAAGTTCGACTACGAGATCGTCACGGAGAAGACGAGGCTCTTCGGATTGAAGGGCAAGGAGATCGTCATCCGGGCCTGGGCCAAGGACGAGCGCGCCGACAACGCGGTCGAGCGCTTCCTGGCCGAGCTCATGACGGTCTTCCCGCTCGAGCTCACGTACCAGGTCAAGAAGCGCGCCGACATCATCTTCGTCATCTTCGACGGCCAGGACAAGTCCGTGCTCCTGCGCAACGACGGCTCGCTGCTGCTGGCGATCCAGCACGTGCTGAACAAGGTCTCGCCGGTCAAGGTCCAGGTGGACTGCGAGTTCTACCGGAAGCGGAAAGAGAAGAAGCTCCGGGAGTACGCCCAGCGCATCGCGCGCCAGGTGTCGGAATCGGGACGCGAAGAGGTCCTGGAGCTCATGAATCCGTACGAGCGGCGCATCGTCCACATCGTCGCCAACGAGACCAACGGCGTCACCAGCGAGAGCCTCGGCGAGGGCTTCCTCAAGAAGGTCAAGATTTTCAAGGCCCCGCGCTGAGGCCTCTTCCGCAAAGGAACATTCCCCGCGGGGGTGGGGCCTCTTCCCGATCGGCACAATGCCGATAGTCGCCCGGAATATCGCTCACCGTCTTTCGCTCGGAGTATTCCCTCCGTCAGCCGCTCGCCGGCCCGGCGCGCCGGCTCGCTTCGTACCCGGGCTTCGATCTCCTCTCCCTTCGGTCGAGGATCCGTGCCCGCTCCGCCCTCCCACGGCTTCCTCCGGGAACACTCCTGCGCGCGGTGGTCGACATTCCGGGCCTTTGCATGCTGACTCGAGGGCACTAGTGCGGGCCTGAGATCCAGGGCTGGCGACGCAACGGCGTGGTGGGCCCCCACGCCTCGCGTCATCTCTCCTCGCCTCCTCACCGAACGCCGGTCCCAATTTTTCCGCCCCGTTTGACAGAGCGAAGCGCGGCTGACGGAAGGAATACCCCGAGCGGAAAACGGTGAACGGTATTCCCGGCGACCTTGAATCCGGCGACTTTGAGCGCTTGCCTTCGAGTGAAGCGTCACCTAGAATGGGGATTCGGACAGGAACGAGGACGTGCTCGAAGATACCATCATTGCGATCGCGACGCCGCCGGGATTCGGCGGGCTGGGCATCGTGCGCCTCAGCGGCCGGAAGGCCCTGCCGATCGCCAGGCGGATCTTCGATCCGGCGGGCCGCAGCAAAGGGCCGTTCCCGGTCAGCCGGCCGGTCTTCGGGACGATCCGCGACCCCGAACGCGGGGGGGCTCTCGACGAGGCCTTCCTGACCTATTTCAAGGCGCCGCGGTCCTATACCCGGGAGGATGTGGTCGAGCTGAGCGCGCACGGCAGTCCGGCGGTTCTCGAGGGCATTCTGAGGCTTGGAACCCGGGCCGGGGCCCGGCTAGCCCGCCCGGGCGAGTTCACGCTCCGCGCCTATCTCAACGGCCGCCTGGATATCCTGCAGGCCCAGGCTGTCAACGACCTCATCCGGTCCGTTTCCCTGCCCCAGGCCCAGGTCGCGTCGCGCCAGCTCGGCGGAAGCCTGTCCCGGCTGATCAAGAAGCTTCGGGCCCGGCTGATCGTTCTGCTCTCGCGCGTCGAGGCCGGGCTGGAATTCCCCGAGGAGAACCTTCGTCCCGGCGCCGCGGCGGACAGAAAAACCCTGGACCGCCTCATCGGTGACGTCCGGCGTCTGGTCGCCAGCCACGAGACAGGCCGGGCCCTCGCCGAAGGCGTCACTCTGGCCATCGTCGGCCGGACCAACGTCGGCAAGTCCACCCTGTTCAACGCGCTTCTCGAGCAGGACAGGGCCATAGTCACCCCTTTCCCGGGGACGACCCGGGATTTTCTCCGAGAAGAGCTGGTCATCGACGGCGTCGTCTTTCATCTGGTGGACATGGCCGGACTCGGCCGGCCCGCCCATCCCGTCGAGAAGCGGGGGATCGCCAAGGGCCGGAAGATCGCCGGGCAGGCCGACGGTCTGCTCATCGTCCTCGACGCTTCGCGCCCCGCCGGGGAGGAGGACGCCCGGATGCTCCGGAAATACCGGGGCAAGATAGCCATCGTCGTCCTGAACAAGAGCGACCTCCCCCGAAGGACCGCCAAGACCGATATCCGTAAGTTGGCCGGGGATCGCCCTGTCGTCGCCATCTCGGCCCTGAAAGGCCGGAATATCAACGTTCTGCGCTCGCGGATCAGCGCCATTTTCGCCCCGGGCGCCGGCCGCGAAGAGGAGATCATCCTCCATACCCGGCAGAAGGACAGCCTCCAGTCGGTTCTCGAGGCCCTGGAGCGGGCCCGGAGCCTCTTGGCGGGGCGGAGTTCCGCCGAGATCTATGCCGAGGAGATCCGCTCGGCGCTTCGCCATATCGGCGAGCTGACCGGCGAAGTGCGCACCGAAGAGGTCCTCGAAGACATTTTTTCGCGGTTTTGCGTCGGGAAATAGGCACGAGATGAGCAGGGAGAACGATTTCGATGTCGTCGTGGTCGGGGCCGGCCACGCAGGCTGCGAGGCCGCGGCGGCGGCGAGCGCGATGGGCCTTCGCACCTGCCTCGTGACCATCCATCTCGATACGATCGCCCAGATGTCGTGCAATCCGGCCGTCGGCGGGCTGGCAAAAGGCCACCTGGTCCGCGAGATCGACGCTCTCGGGGGCCTGATGGGCCTCGTGGCCGACGAGACGGGAATCCAATTCCGGCTCCTCAACAGGAGCCGCGGCGGAGCGGTCCAGGCGCCCCGGGCCCAGTGCGACAAGGCGGCCTACCGCCAGGCGATGAAACGCCGGCTCGAGCGCCTGCCCAATCTGACCCTCTTCCAAGGCATCGTGGCCGAAGTGGTCGTGACCAGGGGGGCGGCCAAGGGTGTCCGAACCCTCGACGGGACCTTTGTCGGGGCCAAAGCGGTCATCCTGACCCCGGGAACGTTCCTGAACGGCCTCATCCACATCGGCCTCGAAAGCTATCCGGCCGGCCGGGCCAACGAGCCGCCCTCGGTTGCGCTGGCCGAGCAGCTGAAGAAGATCGACCTGAAAGTCCTGCGGCTGAAGACGGGAACGCCCATGCGTCTCGACCGGGAGACGATCGACTGGAGCCGATTCGCGCCCCAGGCCGGCGACGACGAACCCGTGCCCTTCTCCTATCGGACGCGCGGCCGGCTCGAGAACAAGGTCCTTTGCCATCTCGGGTACACGAACGCCGGGACCCACGCCGTGATCCGCCGGAACCTCGACCGATCGCCCCTATATGGGGGGAAGATCAAGGGCATCGGGCCGCGCTATTGCCCTTCGATCGAGGACAAGGTCGTCAAGTTCCCCCACCGGGCCCGCCATCAGTTCTTCCTGGAGCCCGAGGGCATGGAGACGACTGAGATCTATGTCAACGGTCTGTCTTCGAGCCTGCCCTATGAGATCCAGAGGGAGATCCTGTCGACCATCCCCGGTCTCGACAGGGCCAAGGTCCTCCGGCCGGCCTACGGCATCGAGTACGATGCCGTCTCCCCTGCCGAGCTCCTGCCGACCCTCGAAACCCGCAAATACCGCCGCCTCTATCTGGCTGGCCAGATCAACGGGACATCGGGCTACGAGGAGGCGGCCGCCCAAGGGCTTATGGCAGGCATCAATGCCGCCCTGAGCCTCAGGAAGAAACCGGCCTTCATTCTGAGGCGGGACGAGGCCTACATCGGCGTTCTTATCGATGACCTGGTATCGACCGGGATCGACGAGCCTTACAGGCTTTTCACCTCCCGGGCGGAATACCGGCTGCTCCTGAGGATCGACAACGCCGACGCCCGGCTGTTGAAATATGGCCGGGACATGGGACTTATCACCGACGAGACCTGGCGGGAGTATCAGGGTAAGGAACAGCGGATCACCGCCGCCTTAGCCCACCTGAAGAAGACCAGGGTAAAGACGGAATCCGGAAACAGCACCGCTCTCTACGAATATTTGAAAAAACCGGAGATCGCCCTCGAGGATGTGCTAAAATACGGGCGTCTTCCCGTGGACCTGAGCCATGAAGAAACGCGATACATCGAGTCGGAAGTCAAGTACGAGGGTTATATCCGGAAACAGGAGCGGGAGATCGCCAAAGCCGGGAAGGCCGAGGCCATGAAGATCCCCAGGGACATGGATTTCCGGATGGTCTCCGGATTGACCCGCGAAGCGGTCGAAAAGCTCGAGCGGACGCGGCCCGCGACCCTTGGCGAGGTCCGGAAGATCCCGGGGCTAACCCCGGCGGCGGCCCAAAATATCGGCCTCCACCTGGAGATCCGGAGAAAGAAAGGCATTCCGATGGCCTCCGTTCCACGTGAAACAGAGCCCGACAATGAATAAGATCCTGGCTATCGCGAACCAGAAAGGCGGAGTCGGCAAGACGACCACCGCCATCAATCTTTCCGCATGCTTGGCTCTCAAGAACCGGCGGACGCTTCTCATCGATCTCGATCCCCAAGGCATGTCGACGCTCGGCCTGGCCAAGCCCAAAGAGCGGGGCAAGGGGATCTACCAGGCCATGATGAACGGCCGGGACCTCATGGATTGCATTCTCGGCACCGAACTCGAGAATCTGTATCTCTGCCCCTGTTCTCCCGAGCTCGCCGGGATCGAAGCCGAGCTTTACAGGGAAGAACAGAAAGAGAAGCGACTGCTCACGGCCTTAGAGAAGGCCCGGCGGTACTTCAATTTCATCGTCATCGATTGCCCGCCCTCCCTGAGCTTCCTGACGATCAACGCCCTGGCCGCCGCCGATTCCCTGATCATCCCTGTCCAGACGGAATTCTTCTGCATGGAAGGAATTCCCGACCTCTTCCAAACCCTCGAAACGGTCCGCACCTACTTCAATCCCAAATTGGCCATCGAGGGCCTCCTTCTGACCATGTACGACGAGCGGACCAATCTCTCCAAGCAGGTCGCCGAAGAGATCCGAAAATCCCTGAAGCACATTCTTTTCGAATCCGTCATCCCCCGCAGCATCCGCCTGGCCGAGGCCCCGAGCTTCGGCAAGCCCATCGTCCTCTATGACATCCGGTCCAAGGGGGCGGAGGCCTATCTCAGTCTCGCCGAGGAGATCATTCGCCGATGAGCAGCAAAAAAGCCCTGGGAAAAGGTTTGGGGGCGTTCATCCCCGACGAGTTCGCCATTCTCAAAGACGAGCGCTTTGCCGAGATCGAGCTGGAGGACGTCAAGCCGAACCCCTTTCAACCGCGGGTGAAGTTCGACGACCAAACGATCGAGGAGCTGGCCCAGTCGATCAAGGAGACGGGCATCGTGCAACCGGTCATCGTGGTGCCCGAGGACGATCATTACAAGATCATCGTCGGGGAGAGACGGTGGCGGGCCGCCCAGAAGGCGGGTCTGCGCAAGATCCCGGTCCTTATCCGGAACATCCCCCAGGACAAGCAGCTCGAGGTCTCGCTCATCGAGAACATCCACCGCGAGGACCTCAACGCCCTCGAAGTCGCACAAGCCTATCAGCGCCTCATCGATGAGCACGGCTACGCCCAGCACGAGCTGGCCGACAAGGTGGGCAAGGACCGCAGCTCCGTCACGAACTACCTCCGCCTGCTCAAGCTGCCCCAGGAGATCCAGGACAAGCTGGCGGACGGAGAGATCTCCATGGGACACGCGCGGGCCATGCTGGCCCTCGAGGAGGCGGCCACCCAGCTCTACTGCTGCCGCCAGGTCATCGACAGGGGGCTCTCGGTGCGGAACACAGAGTCCCTGGTCAATAGGCTCAAAAAGAAAGCCCCCCGGTCCCAGCGCAGCCTGGCCGACCCCGACCTCCACGCCCTCCAGGAGGAGATGCTCAAGCTCCTGGGGACGAAGGTCCTCGTCGCGGGCAGCCGGAACAAGGGCGTGCTGAAGATCTATTATTTTTCTCTCGACGACCTGAATCGGATCTACGACAGGATCAAAGGAGCAAGCGCATGAAAGACAGACCCCGGGAGCTGAACGAAACAAAGCTGGCCGGCCTGATCGACATGGAGTCGGAGTTCAAGGGCGAGCTGACGTTCAAAGGCTCGTTCCGGATCGAGGGGACCTTCAAGGGCACCATCGTCTCGGACTCCCTGCTCGTCATCGGGGAAAGGGGCAAGGTCGAGGCCGACGTCAAGGTGGGCCAGCTCGTCATCAACGGCGAGATCCGCGGCACGCTCCAGGCGACGGACAGGATCGAGGTCCACGACAAGGGCCGCGTCTTCGGGACCCTCCTCGCGCCCACGCTCGTCGTCGAAGAGGGCGCTTATCTCGAAGCGACGTGCCAGACCAAGGGCCGGTCCGAATCCTCAATCCCGGCCGCCAAAGAACCGGCGGGCGCCTGAGCCTGCCCGACCGGAGCGCGCGCTCGTCCCGCGCCATTCTCCGCTTGAGTGGGGAGCGTGGGATGGATATAATCGGGTAAGTCATTTTCCGGGAAGAATTGCACATGACCAAGTACATTTTTGTCACCGGCGGCGTGATTTCGGGCCTGGGCAAAGGGATCGCCGCGGCTTCCATCGGGCGGCTCCTGGAAAGCCACGGCTATCGCATCACCATCGAGAAGCTCGACCCCTATCTCAACGTCGACCCGGGCACGATGAGCCCCTTCCAGCACGGCGAGGTCTATGTCACCGACGACGGCGCTGAGACCGACCTCGACCTCGGCCATTACGAGCGCTTCACGTCGACCAAGACGACGAAGCTCCACAACTGGACCGCCGGCCGCATCTATGAGGCGATCATCCGCAAGGAGCGCAAGGGCGAATACCTCGGAAAGACGGTCCAGGTCATCCCCCACGTCACCGACATGATCAAGTCGGCCGTGGAGGGCGTCTCTGACGGTAACGATATTGTTATCTGTGAGATAGGAGGAACCGTCGGCGATATCGAAAGCCTGCCTTTCCTCGAGGCGACGCGCCAGATCCGCCTCGCGCTCGGGGCCGACCGGACGCTCTTCGTCCACCTGACGCTCGTCCCCTTCGTCGGCGTCTCCGGCGAGCTCAAGACCAAGCCGACCCAGCACAGCGTCAAGGAGCTGCGGGCGATCGGCATCCAGCCGGATATCCTCCTCTGCCGCACGAACCGCGATCTCTCGGATGATCTCAAATCCAAGATCGCGCTGTTCACGAACGTACCGGTCGATGCCGTCATCACCGCCCGGGACGTCGAGACGATCTACGAGATCCCGCTGAACTACGCCGAACAGGGACTGGACACGACCATCCTCAGGATGCTCCGCCTGCCGCGCCGCAAAAGGAACATGGCGGCATGGGAGTCCATGGTCGAGCGTCTCAAGAATCCCAAGGACATCGTCGAGATCGGCCTCGTCGGCAAATATGCCGGGCTCCACGATTCGTACATGAGCCTCAATCAGGCGCTCATCCACGGCGGCCTGGCCAACCGCCTCTGCGTCAAGATCGACTGGATCGAAGCCGAGGCCTTGGAGAAATGCGATCCGGCCGAGGTCCTCGGCGCCAAGGACGGCATCCTCGTCCCCGGCGGCTTTGGCAAGCGCGGCATCGAAGGCAAGATCCGGGCCGTCACCTACGCCCGCGAGAACAACGTGCCGTTCTTCGGCATCTGTCTCGGCATGCAGTGCGCCTCGATCGAATATGCCCGCTCGCTCGCCGGGCTGAGGAAGGCGAGCAGCACGGAGTTCGCTCCCGAGGCGCCGCACAAGGTCATCGTCCGCTGGCGCGAGCTGGCCATGGACGCGGACATCGGTGGCACGATGCGGCTGGGCCAGTACCGTTGCGATCTCCAGAAAGGCTCGTTGGCGCACAAGGCCTACCGGGCCCTGCGCATCTCCGAGCGCCACCGCCACCGCTACGAGTTCAACCCTGCCTACAAGGACGCGCTGGCCGACGCCGGCATGATCTTCTCCGGGATCAATCCGGACTACGGCCTGGTCGAGATCGTCGAGGCGCCCGGCCACCCCTGGTTCCTGGGCTGCCAGTTCCATCCCGAGTTCAAGTCCAAGCCGCTGGCCCCGCATCCGCTCTTCAAGGCCTTCATCGGGGCGAGCTATGCCCGGCGCCGCCAGGCCGGGCGGGCCAAGGAGACCGCGAAAGTCTGACCGGGACAGCATAAGCCTTCGGGACAGAGGAGGGTTCTTTGGATATCAACGGGAAGATCTTTCGGGAATACGACATCCGCGGCATCGTCGGGGAGGATCTCGACGACGCCGCGGTCGAGATCCTGGGCCGGGCCATGGGCACCTTCTTCCTTGCCCGCGGCCAGGGCGATGTCGCCGTCGGGCGGGATGTCCGGCTGAGCTCGCCCGGTTTCGCCAAGGCCCTGATCGGCGGCCTTCTCTCCACGGGGTGCGACGTCGCCGACCTCGGCGTCGTGCCGACGCCTCTGCTCTATTTTTCCGTGTTCAACAACAAGATGCCGGCCGGCGTCATGATCACCGGCTCGCACAATCCGCCCGAGCACAACGGGTTCAAGATGATGTCCGGCGAGGAGACGCTCTACGGCAAGACCATCCAGGCCCTCTATGAGATCGTCCGCAAGGGCGTCTTCCCGAAGGGCGAGGGCCGGGCCCGGCCGCTCGATATCGTCCCCGAGTACACGGACTACGTCGCGGCCAATGTGCGCTTCGCCCGCCCGGTCAAGGTCGTCCTCGACGCCGGCAACGGCACGGGCGGCGCCGTCGCCGTGCCCCTGTTCCGCAGGCTGGGGGCCGACGTCATCGAGCTGTTCTGCGAGCCCGACGGACGGTTCCCGAACCATCACCCCGACCCGACTCTGCCCGAGGCGATGGAGAAGCTCGTCGCCAAGGTCCTCGAGACCGGGGCGGAGCTGGGCGTCGCCTACGACGGGGACGCCGACCGCATCGGCGTCGTCGATGATTCCGGGCGGGTCATCTGGGGCGACCAGCTGCTCATCCTGTTCGCCCGGGACATCCTGCCTTCGCGGCCGGGCGCGGCCGTCATCTCCGAGGTCAAGGCCTCCAAGGTCCTCTACGACGAGATCGCCCGGCTGGGCGGCAAGCCGATCATGTGGCGGACGGGCCACTCGCTGATCAAGAAGAAGATCAAGGAAGAGAACGCGCCCCTGGCCGGCGAGATGAGCGGGCACATCTTCCTCAACGACCGCTGGTACGGCTTCGACGACGCGATCTACGCCTCGGCCCGCCTCGTCGAGATCCTGGCCCGCTCGAGCGTACCGCTTTCGACGGTGATGGCCGGCCTGCCCAAGACCTTTGTGACGGCGGAGATCCGCATCTACGCCTCCGACGAGGTCAAGTTCAAGATCGTC
>Ga0113563_10002399_pt1 | contig 11271 bp, 10 predicted proteins | sample Mud3Dept3metaG_FD_80117 | JGI IMG/M metagenome (GOLD analysis project Ga0113563, IMG submission 80117) | Freshwater wetland microbial communities from Ohio, USA, analyzing the effect of biotic and abiotic controls - Mud 3 Core 4 Depth 3... | ecosystem: Environmental > Aquatic > Freshwater >...
CGGGTTTGAACGCATTCACGCCCGGGAAAAGTCCGAGCGGGTGCTGCGGCACTTCAATTCGGTCGCGCATGTCTACGATTTCATGAATAGCCTGCTCAGCTTCGGCATCCACCACGCCTGGAAGCGGGCATCCGTGCGCGCGCTCGAGCTGCGTCCCGGGGACCGGGTCCTGGATGTCTGCGGGGGGACCGGGGACCTCGCGATTTTAGCTGCTCGTGGGGTGGGATCCAGCGGCCGGGTGGTTATCTACGACATCAACCGCGCCATGATCGACGCCGGGCTGCACAAGGTGCGGGGCGGGTCTCTGGAAAACCGCATCCGCCACGTCCAGGGCGACGCCGAACAGATCGCCTTCCCCAACGAGAGCTTCAACGCCGCCATGGTGGGCTTCGGCATCCGTAATGTCACCCGCATGCGCCAGGGGTTTGCCGAAATGCACCGCGTGCTCAAACCGGGAGGCCGGCTGATGTGCCTGGAGTTTTCAAGGCCGGTGTGGCCCGTGTTCCGCTGCCTGTACGATGCCTATTCGTTCTATGCGATGCCTTTTCTGGGAGAGCTCATCGCAGGCTCCCGCAAGGCCTACATGCACCTGCCGGAATCCATCCGCATGTTCCCGCTACCGGACGAGTTGGCGGAGATGCTGCGCGGGGTGGGCTTTTCCCGTGTGGACTACCGCCGCTTCACCAACGGCATCGCCGTGGCGCACCTGGCGCTAAAGTAAAAAACCTGGGACGCAGGAAGAATCGGCGGCTGGAAGCTGAAAAACCCATCAGCTTTCAGCGTCCATGTTTTCCTGCCGTTTAGGGTTGGACGGATGAAACTCAACCCGCTCGAGCGCTGGTTCGTGAACAGCCCCATGGGTTTGGCATTCAACATGGGGGATGACAGGGTTTGTGTGTTAACTTCTACTACAAAGTGAGAATTTTTCTTCACAGAAAATAAAATTAAATTATACCCTTCCTTGCTTCCTCGAAATGCCCTTTTTCTAAGTGCCTGAAATAGTTAACTGCGAAAACCCCCAAAATCCGGCGCAGATTTCGCATGTCGACTAAGCTCAGGCAGGTCAGTGTTCTCCTGCCTTTACTAAGTGAGGTCATATATGGCTAGAGCTTGTTTCACAACCCATACCGTCAAGTCTGTCCCATTGAAATTATTAGTGTCGAAATCTTTGAAAGGAAATTATGAAATCACTTCTACCTACTCAACTCTTGATGTTTCACGCATATTGGGAATCGAAAAATCAAGAGTTCGAAATTGGATTGTGAAAGGTTTTATTATACCATCTTGGCATTTAGCGATGGCAAGAGGAGACAAGAATCTATTAACGTATGACGATTTGTGTTCTGTTTATCTTTTTCAACAACTTTTATCCAAAGGGCTTCATCGCACCCCGATTGCCTTTATTATTAGTGAAATTGCAAAAACAGGTTTAGGCAATAATTTAAAATATGGTTTTAGGTATGTGATTTGGAATACTAAATACCCTAAAGAGGGAGGGATGGTAACGATACTGAAAAAAATACCAAATTCAATGATAGACACTTCAACTCAAATGTTGGTTCTTGACCTGTTGGAAGTTAAAAACGAAGTCGATCGCAAAAGAGAAAAGAGAGGAGGCTAAACGCAAACCTCAAAATATTCCGAACCTATCCCCAGTTAAGGCGTGTCGGCTATTCTTTTTCGATCGGGAAGGTCATAGAGGCCCCGTTCCAGCCGATCACGGTCACCATGGCGGACAGCGAGAGCACCAGCAGGATGTAGAGCAGGCCGGCGCCGCTGAGCGCATCCAGAATGTTCGGGAACTCCAACCGCCAGATGAAAAGCACGATCGAGGTGATCATCATCGCCAAGGTGAGGGGGATCTTGATTTTGACCGGCTTGAGCGGTTTGGCCATGTAGTTCAGCCACCACGTGTAAAAGCCCGTGGCGATCGCGACCCCGTTGAAGAGGACTCCCGCCCCCAGGCAGTGAAACGCGGTGGTGTCGAAGGATTTCTCGCCGGTGATGAGATACAGCAGACTGAACACCGTGGTGGAGAACATGAACACGATCGGGAAGTGCACGGTCATCGGATGCGGATGGCGCCTAAAGAAGGGAAAAATCCGAAGCAGGGCGGCCAGGGGCGCGGGCACGCGCGGGTCTTCGGTCTCTTTCTCCGCCTTGAGCATGCCCACCTGAGAGAAGCGCTGAAACACCTCCGGTGTGTGGGGCGCACCCTGGATGTCGGTGGTGAGGTCTTGGCCGGAGTGGTGCCGCTTCATGTGCGTTCCGGTCTTCCACATTTTGCTGGCGCTGACGTCATACACCTTGCCCTCGTGGGCTATATAAACCGGCTTTCCGTTTTCGCCGTTGAATTGCGCCAACTCCTCTGATGTGAATTCCTTCATTTCCTCTCCTCTCGGTTATCGCCTCGCGATGGTCCAGTAAGCTCGTTTGCCAAAAAAGGTTTTTACGCTGCCATGAATCCCAGCAGCACCACCCCGAGCAAGACCGGCGGAAGATAGCTCGCTCGGGTAAAAAGGTTCATGGCCGCTGCCCGGTCTTTGGTTTCGAACAGCCGCAGGCCGGGCCACGCCAGAAGATAGCAACCGGCAGCCAGGGCCGGCAGTGCGAGAATCCCTGCGTGCCGCAGGGGGCTGAGCTGGAAAACGACTACGTTGAGCACCAGCGCGAGGGCGGCCGCCGCCGCGGCAAGGGTCACGGCGCGTTCGACCCCGAAGTGCACCGGGATGGTCCGGGCCTGCATGCGGCGGTCCTCCTCAAGGTCGGTCAGGTCATTCGGGATGTTCTGCCCGCCGATCTCCCAGAAGAAGATGGCAAGAAACAGGGCGACCACGAACCCGGGCGACGGATGGGGGTCGACCGCGAAGACAGCGGCCATGGAGCCGGAGGTTTTGACCGCCCCGCTCACCAAGGCCCGGTAAGGGCTCACACGCCACAGCCAGCAGTAGACGGCTTCGAAGGCGCAGCCTCCCAGGAAAATGGCGGCACACACCGGGTTAAGCATGAACGCGCCGAGGAGGGCCACCGCGGACCAGAACAGGGCCCAGGTCAAACCTTCCCTGAAACTGAGAAGCCCCTGGGCCATCGGGTGCCGGACGATCACCCCGTCGATGTCACCGCCTGTGGCAGCAAGCCCTCCGGCAGCCGCCTTTTCCCGGTCCACACGGTAGTCCACCACGTCGTTCAGGGCATAGACCGCCGTATAGCCCGCGAAGGTGGTGATCAATCCGATGACAATGACGTGAATCGGAGGGAATCCGCCCAGCCAGAGCAGGGCTGCGAAGATCGGAGTGCACATGTCCAGGAGCCCGTGGGGTGTCCTGGACAGGGCCCAGAAAAGCTTCAGCCGGGTAAAACCGCTGAAAGATGGATAACGTGCCGGATCTGCCACTTCACCAATCCCGATCAAGTGCCGACAGGGGGCTAAAAAACTGCGCCGAAAGCCCTCATCCGGCGTTGTGCGGCTTTAATGAATGCTCGCTTTCAGCCAATCTGCTGCGCTTTCCAAAACGCCGCACGCCTTGGCTGACAACCTGATGCCTGTTTTTCAACGCCCTCCAGATATGGCCGACTGCAGTAAACGGTTGTGGTCTAACACGGCTCTTGAAACCGCGTCAAGGCAATGCGCTCATTTGGGATTTCTCTTTTTCAGGCAACCGGAATCTGCTAATGGACTCCACGACTCACTGCTTTTGCCATGATGGTGTGAAGCACAGCGAAGAGGTTGCGAAAAATGGACCGTGTCGATCTCTGGGGTATGTTCCTGCTGGGGCTGCTGGGCACGGGTCACTGCATCGGCATGTGCGGGCCGCTCATCTTTGCCTTTCCCGGCCGCACGGGCCGATTTCTTCCGCACCTTCTTTACCACCTCGGCCGGGTCACGACTTACACCCTGATTGGCGGGATCATGGGGGGCATCGGTCAGCTGATGGCCGGGGCCGCCGCCGGCAGCGGCTCCGGCGGGGTCGTCATGGTCAAGGTATTCCTTTGGCTGATCGCAGCAGTGCTGCTGCTGGTGCTGGGAGTCACCCGGCTGGGCATCATCCGTGAACCGGGCTGGCTCAACGTGGTCTCGCCCGAACGAATCCCCGGCTTCAAGACCGCCCTGGAGGGCGCCGCGGGAAACCAGGGGCAGGCCGCCTTCTTTTCGATGGGGGCGATGCTGGGGTTTCTCCCGTGCGGCCTTTCCTACGGCGCCTTTGCCCAGGCCCTCGGCAATGCCAGTGCCGTCCAGGGGGTTCTGGCCACCCTGGCGTTTGCATTGGGCACCGCGCCCGGTCTCATTCTGCTGGGCACCGGAGCGTCGGCCCTTTTCAGCCGCTACCGTCGGCAGTCGGACCTTATCTCCGGGATCCTGATGATCTACATGGCCGTCAAAATGGGCTACAAGGCGATCAAAATGGTTCTGTAAAACCCGGGGGCATGCAACGTCGCAACCCTCACCGCATCTGATTTCACTGTTTCATGCGGCACTCGGCGTCCCACTCCGGACAGGCGTCCTTGGCGGGAACCTCAAACTTGGCCATGCACGCGCCGCACTCCATGTCGAAGTTGGGCACATTGCCGTAGCGCGCTTTCAGCTCCTCTTCCGACAGCACCGTGGCCCCGCTGCAGCCGCACTGCGGGCAAGCCGCCTTCACCGTGTAACGCTTCTTTTTAGCCATGCAACCTCCTCTGGGTTAGATATCCAATAGTTTGTCGATTTCCGCTTTCGTCAAGGTTTTTTCCTCGAGCAGCACGTCCCGCACCGTTCGGCCGGAATCGTAAGCCGCCTTGGCCACCGCCGCCGCACGGTCGTAGCCGATGCGGGGCACCAGACCCGTCACCAGGGCCAGGCTGCGTTCGATGAACGCGGCGCAGGCCTCGCGGTTGGCGGAGATGCCCTCCACGCATTTTTCGGCAAAAACAGCCGACGCCGACGCCAACAGCTCGATGGACTGCAGCAGGTTGTAAGCGATCACCGGCATCATCACGTTGAGCTCGAAGCTGCCGGACTGCCCGCTGATCGTGATGGTCGCATCGTTGCCGATCACCTGAGCGGCCACTTGGATCACGGCCTCGGGGATCACCGGGTTGACCTTGCCCGGCATGATCGATGAGCCCGGCTGAAGGCTCGGCAGGACGATCTCCCCCAACCCGCAACGCGGCCCCGAACCGAGCCAGCGGATGTCGTTGGCGATTTTGGTCAGGCTCACGGCCAGCGTCTTGAGCGCACCGCTCGCCTCCACGGCCGCATCCTTCGCCGCCTGGGCCTCGAAGAAGTTGACGGCCCTGCGGAAGCCGATGCCGGTCTCCCGCGCGATCAGGGCGATGGTCCCGTCTGCGAACGCGGGGTGGGCGTTCACGCCGGTACCGACGGCCGTGCCGCCGAGCGCCAGCTCGGCCAGGCGAGGTTCGACCCCCCGCAGCCGTTCGATGCCGAGTTCCACCTGTCGGGCATAGCCGGAGAACTCCTGGCCCAAGGTCATGGGCACGGCGTCCTGCAGGTGGGTGCGGCCGATCTTGCGCACCCCCGCGAAATCCGCTGCCTTGCCCGACAACGCCTGGTGCAGCCGCTGAAACGCCGGGATCAGCTTGTTCCGGATCGTCACCAGCGCCGAGATGTGAATGGCGGAGGGAACCGCGTCGTTGCTGGACTGGCCGAGGTTGACGTGATCGTTGGGGTGAACCGGGGATGTCCCGCCCTTCCTCCCGGTGAGGATTTCATTGGCCCGGGAGGCGATCACCTCATTCAGGTTCATGTTGCTGGAAGTGCCGGAGCCGGTCTGGAAAACGCCCACCACGAACTGGTCGTCGAACCGGCCCTCCAGGACCTCCCGGGCGGCGGATGCCACCGCGTCGGCCAGCCGGGGTTCCAGAAGCCCCAGGTGGCGGTTGACCTCGGCCCCGCAACGCTTGATCAGCGCCAGCGCGCGGATGAAGTCGAGCGGCATCTTGAGGTCGCCGATGGGGAAGTTATCGAACGCCCGCTGGGTCTGCGCGCCGTAGTAGGCGGTCTCGGGCACTCGGACCACGCCCATGGTGTCTTTTTCTTCGCGGTGGGTGGCCATAGGGATGACTTGGTATTGGGGTATTCCGGTATTAGGGTATCTGGGTCAAAAACAAGAACACCGAGCCAACCGGATGCCATCAGGCGTCCTTCAAGCGGTCGATGTTGGCCCTGAGCTGCGCGATCTCGATGCCGAGGCCCACGCACTTCTGGCCCAGCATGCATTTTTCGGCGTCCCCCTCTTCCAGAAACGTCTTGAGATGGTAGCTGCCCTTCTTGAGGTGCACCACCCAGCTCTTCTGGGCGGCGTCGTATTCCGCCGCGACATCAATCCCGCACTCGCCGACATCGGGGTACAGTTTCCGGATTTTCTCACAAAGCTCTTTCTTGTCGATCATCAAAGGCCTCCTTCGCGCTTCCGGGGTGAAATGGCCTGCCTCGCGGTTGATTAACGGCAGAGGGTTTGGAAGACATTCTGAAAGATAATGCGTCAGGCGCAAAAATCAAAAACAAAAGCAGCGGAATAAAGACTCAAAAGAGATGGGCCACGTCCTTGATGATCTCTTTCACCTTGGCTTCGACTTTCGCGATCACCTCCGCAGAGATGCCCAGCAGCACCGCCGACGGGAGTTCGGCCGGGTTTTTGGAATCCCACTCGAAGAAACTGAAGCCCATTTTGCGAGCCAGCAGGTTGGCCAGATGCACAACGAGAATGGCGCTCTCCGTGTCCTGGGTGAAATTGGATCCCTCGTGCAGCGCAATCACACGCGAGAACTCCTCCCCGAACCCCCACCGCTTGACCAGCAGGGCACCGATGCTCTGGTGGGTGTCCTGAATGGCGGACACGATCATATCGTAATTCAAGCTTTTCCCCTGCGGGATTTCCGCAAACGCCCTCAGGAGGATCACCTTGCCGACATCGTGAGTCAGCCCCATGAGAAACAGGTTCTCCGGATCATCCAGCAGCAGGCTTTGACCGATCAGCTTGGACGCGAAGGCGACCGCGAGCGAATGGACCCACATTCGGTCGAGCAGCACGCGGTGCTGCGGGTGCTTAGTTTCATAAAGGCTCTTGTTGGTGATCGCCACGACGATGCTCAACGTCTCCTTGAACCCCAGCCGGGGGATGGCGGCCTGGACACTCTTGATCTCGCCATACCCTTTGTAGATCGGGCTTTTCGCAACCGAGATCAGTCTGAGAGATAGCACCGGGTCCTTTTCGAGCACGTCGGCCAGGTCTTTGACGGATGAGTCATGGCGTTTGATCACGCTGCGCAGCTCGAAGACGACCTGGGGCATGGCCGGCGGCACAACCTTGCCGGCGCTGAACTTCTGCAGGATTCCGGCAAAATACTGCTTGATGAGGGCCGTTTCTTTTTTTGCCAAAAAATCCTGCCGGGCTCCCGATTCGGCCTCCATGTAGGCCACAAACTTCATAATCAGCTCGGGGTCGAATTCCTGGCCCGCCGATTGATGCATTTCAGCCAGGGCCTCTTCCCGGCTCAACCCTTTGCCCGCCCCACCCACGGATGTGAGCTTGTCGTAATGGTCTGCCAAATGAAGGATCCGCGCGCCGAGAGGTATCTCTGCGCCCTTTTTCCCGTCCGGGTAGCCGCTGCCGTCGAACGCCTCGTGGTGATGCCGGATCGACTCCAGGAGCGCCTCGAAACGCTGGTAATTCGAAAGAATGTTGACGCCCACAACGGGGTGGCGTTTGACCCAGACCAGCGCTTCTTCCGAAGGTGCTTGGATTGAGGCGCGGACTTCGGCGGGCGCTGATATGTACCCCGTGTCGTGCAGCAACCCCGCCAAGTAAAGATGGTGCAGGTCGTCACCGCGAAGAACACCTCCGCCTTCGGCAAAATTGGCGGCCGTGTTGGCCACTCTTTCGGAGTGTTCTCTGAGGCGTGAATCCTTTTCGCCAAGCAGCGATAGAACCAGTCTGGCGGTTTCGTTCATCTGCTGCAGGTCCTCTTGGCCGATGTTCGGAGCGTTTTTCTCAACCATGGAGTTCATTTCCCTTGAACGGCATTGACGGTTTATCTAAACGATACGAGGAACAACCCGCGCATCAGAACAGGTGCGCGAGTTCTTTGACGAGGGCCAGGGTCTCCTCCCCCAACTTCTTGATGTCTTCCGGCTGCAGGCCGAGAAGCTGGGCGGAGCGGATGCTCGCCGGATCGGGGGCGCTGCCCTCGAGGAGACTGTGGCCGATCGTGCGGGTCAGCATGTTGGCGAGGTTGACGACCAGGCAATCCTGGGAGACCGCGGGGTCGAACTCGTTTTTTTCGTGCAGGGAAACCGCTCGGATGAAGTTCTCGTTGAACCCCCAGCGTTTCAACATGACGGAGCTGATGCCGAGGTGCGCTTCCTGGATGGCGGTGATCACCAGCTTCATGTCGAGGTTCTTTACCTTTTCTTCCTCTGAAAACGCCTTCACAAGAAAGGTCTTGCCGATGTCGTGGGTGAGCCCCATAAGGAAGTACACGTCGATGTCGCCCAGCTTCAGATGCTGGCCGATGAGCTTGGCGCCGTAGGCGGTGGCAAGCGAGTGCGACCACAGCTTGTCCATGAGGAACCGGTAGTGGGGGTTCTTGGTCTCGTAGAGGCTCTTGTTGGCGATGGCCATGACCACGGTCATGGTTTCCTTGAGCCCGAGGCGCGGGATGGCCTGCCGCACCGTGCGGATCTCCTTCGTGCCCCGGTACGCCGGGCTGTTCGAAATGGAGATCAGGCGCAGGGCGATCACCGGCTCCTTCTCGATGGCCGATGCGAGCTGGTCGGCGGTGGCGTTCGGCTGCTCGATGATCTTCTGAAGCTCCTGGGCGATCTGGGGCATGACCGGCGGAACGATTTTACCGCTGGTGAACTTCTGCAGGATCTGGGTGAAAATCTCCTTTATGTTGACGGTCTCCTTCTTCCTGCCCTGGATGTACTCCTTGGAAACGCCCGACGTGGTCTCGATGAACTGCGCGAACTGGTCCACCAGCGCCCCGTCGAACCGCTTGCCGGCCAACTGGATGATCTCCTCCAGGGCGGTCACGTTGTCGACGCCCTGGCGCGGGAAGGGCGGTGCGGTCAGCCAGTCGAAATGGTCGAAAAGCGCGATCAGCCTTGCCCCCGGCGGGATATCCTCGCCTTTTCGGCCGTCCGGGTAGCCGCTGCCGTCCCAGGCTTCGTGGTGATGGCGGATGAGGGGCAGGCTCTTAGCGAGCAGACTCATGCCGGAAAGCATTTTTTCGGCGAGGACGGGGTGTTTTTTGAGGTCGGCCTTGGCGGCATCGGCCTGCGCTTCACTGACACTGACGGCCTCGGCGGGGCTGAACATCAGCCCGAGGTCATGCAGCAGGCAGGCGAAATAGATGGTGTCGATTTCCTTGGGCGGCAGCAGGTTGAACTGTTCGCAAAAATGGGTGCAGTAGTTTGCGACCCGCTCGCAATGCTGCCTGAGATGGGGGTGTTTTTCTTCCAATACGGCGAGCAGGGTGTTGACGAATTCCAATGTCAGCTCGCGCGGCGCATCGCCGCCTTTGGCAAGGATTCGTTCCGCCATTCTGGCGATATCTCCGGTTCAGGATGGGCCTTTCGATGGCGTTTTCTTTTTTTTTAACATCTTACCATGAAATTCAGTAGGTTGCAAAATTTTAGATATCCGCCGGCAGCCCATGCGTCCGCGAGAGGATCGTTTGACACTGCCTATCCTTTTCTTTATGATCCGTCCCAGTTTCATGAAAGGGATCCGATTCCTGATTGCCGGAGGACTCACTCCCCATGGCTTCTTCCCTGATCACCCTGAACCTTGATTTCATCGAATCGCAGTACGCCAAGTGGAAATCCGAGCCGGGTGCCCTTCCCCAGGACTGGCGGTTCTTTTTCGAGGGCTTCGAGCTGGCGGCCTCCGGCCGGGTGGAGGGGTTCGGCGCGGCGGACGCCGAGCAGGCCCTGAGCCAGGCGCGGGTCCACGCCCTCGTCAGCCGTTTCCGCGAAATCGGCCACCTGCTGGCCTGCCTCGATCCCCTGGAGGCATGCCCCATCGACCATCCCCTGCTGAGCCTGGAGGCGGTCGGGCTTTCCCCCGAGGATCTGGAAAAGCCGTTCATCGTCCCCGACGGGCCGCCGAACGTGAAGGCCCAGTTGCGGGACATCCTCGCCGGCTTTCGCGAGACCTACAGCCGCTCCATCGGGGTCGAGTTCATGCACCTGCAGGATCCGGCCGAACGGCGCTGGCTGATCGATCGCATGGAGCCGGTGCGCAACGCACCGAAATTCGAGGCCCCCGCGCGGCGCCGCATCCTGGAAAAACTCATTCACAGCAACGTCTTCGAGCAGTTTCTGAACACCAAATACGTAGGAGTCACGCGCTTTTCCCTCGAGGGCGGGGATGCCCTCATCCCGGCGCTGGACATGCTCGTGGAGCGGGCGTCCGAACTCGGCTGCCGCGAGGTCATCCTCGGCATGGCCCACCGCGGCCGGCTCAACGTCCAGGCCAATATTCTCGCCAAGCCTTTCACCGACATCTTCAGCGAGTTCGAGAACTGTTACGACCCGGAGATGCTGGTAGGCGCCGGCGATGTGAAATACCACAACGGCTATCTCAACGACCTGAAAACAGCGGCCGGCCGCGACCTGCGAATGATCCTGATGAACAACCCCAGCCACCTCGAGGCGGTGGACCCGGTGGTGGAGGGCTTTGCCCGCGGCCGGCAGGAGCTGCTGGCCGACCGCAAGCGAAAGCAGGTGCTGGCGCTGCTGATCCACGGGGACGCGGCCTTCGCCGGCCAGGGAGTGGTGGCCGAGACCCTTAACATGTCCCAGCTCGACGGCTACACGGCCGGCGGCACCATCCACGTCGTCATCAACAATCAGATCGGCTACACGACGCTGCCCGAACACGCCCGTTCCTCGCGGTACTCCACGGACATCGCCAAAATGCTCATGGTGCCGGTGTTCCACGTGCACGGCGAAAACCCCGAGGCCGTGGCCCACATTTTGCGACTGGCCGCCGACTACCGCTGGGAGTTCGGCAAGGACGTGGTCGTCGATCTCGTCTGTTTCCGGCGCTTCGGCCACAACGAGGGCGACGAGCCCTATTTCACCCAGCCGCTCATGTACGAGCGCATCCGTCAGCGGCCGTCCCTCGACCAGGTTTACGCCGAAAAGCTGCTGGACGAGAAGCTCGTCAACGCAGGCGAAATCGAGGCGGTGGTCGAGGAACTGCGGGGCCGCCTGAATGCCGACTACGACGCGATTCACGGCAGCGTCTGCGTTTTCCCCGAGCA
>Ga0113563_10002400_pt1 | contig 11271 bp, 10 predicted proteins | sample Mud3Dept3metaG_FD_80117 | JGI IMG/M metagenome (GOLD analysis project Ga0113563, IMG submission 80117) | Freshwater wetland microbial communities from Ohio, USA, analyzing the effect of biotic and abiotic controls - Mud 3 Core 4 Depth 3... | ecosystem: Environmental > Aquatic > Freshwater >...
AACCAGAGCTTCCTCACGTAGAGCCCGGTTTGAACGAACCAATAATTCTTGTTGATTGGCCAGGGCCTCTTGAATCTGGTGAACTGTCATGTCCACATCCTCGCCAGGTGAGAGACGTAGTGCAAGGGCAGTGATGGCCGGGTCATTCCAGTTCTTGCGGTAGACGGGTAGCGCCATGAGCACCGTGCCTTGGGTAGAGGCATAATCATAATAAACACCGGCTACCGGAAATTCCTTACTCCCGCCATCCGTGTGGAGAGTGATTTTTGCACCATGCGCCGGCAAGTTAAACCGGTTTGCAAACGGTTCGGAAACGAGCACAGCGCCTGAGAGCATCTCATCCCATACAGATGATTTTGCTCGATCGAGAGATTTGAACTTTCTTTCCTGAGCTAGGCTGTAATTATCCGTGGCAGCGATATTAATCGGCCCAACAGGAGAGTCGATTGACACTGATCGCAGTACATCGGCTCGCTCTATCCCTGGCCACCCTTTTAATTGCTCGACAACTTGGGGATCAATGGTAGCAGAAGGGTTGGTCGAAGAAATGTTAGGCGCCGAGATGTAAATATCCCCTTGCAAGGTCTCACCCAGCCAGACGATCACAGTGTGGCGAAAGCTGTTTACCATCAGGCTAACACCAATTGTGACCGAGACGGCGACCATTAAAGCCATCACCGCAATTGCGGTGCGGCTCAACGAATTGACGACGTTGCGCGGCGCCATACGACCCAGGGTCCCCCAAAGTTTTCCCAGGCCTGGCATCACCCCCTTCATCATCCATTCTGTAAATAATGGCGCCAATAAAGCGAAACCAACAATAATTGCGAAAGTCCCGGCAAAGCTGATCACCAGCGACCGGCTGGGTAAAAGCAATATCAGGCTGCCTGCAATCCCAAGGATCAAACCGCTGATAGCCGCCAGGATTATAGCCTGCTTGGCTTTTCCTTCTAGTCCTGAGCGAGAAAGTGCGGCGCGTGGTTGTACGGCAGCCGCCTCCCAGGCTGGCGGGGCAGTGGTGAATAATGTTGCAAAGAGTCCCAGAATCACCCCCTTAATTAAGCTTTCAGGTGCAATTTGTATTCCTCGGACCGAAACCACAAAGAATAAATCATTGATTGTTTGTGTGACGAGACGCACTGCGCCTTGGCCCAAACCTATCCCTAAACCGATGCCAAGCAGTGAACCCACTACACCAACGAGTAACGCCTCGGACATTACTAACAGGAACAGTTCGCGGCGGGTTACACCTAGGCAGCGCAATGTTCCGAATAATGACCGGCGCTGGACGACCGAGAAAGTCATAGTATTGTAAATTAAGAACATTCCGACCAGCAACGCCAACAGGCTTAAAGCAGTCAGGTTGACTCGAAAAGCGCCTGTCATTTGTTCTACTGCGCCGGAGCGCGCCTCGACGGGTTGGATGCGCGCATCGGTAGGCAGCAAAGCCTGGATGACAGCCAGACAGCCTTGCTGTGCACTGATAGCGCTTTGGCAAGCCTGACGTTGATCGTCGGGCAGGATCAAATCGATCCGGTCAATCTTGCCCAACCGACCGGTAAATTCTTGAGCTGTAGATATGTCTGCGATAATCAGGCTATCCAGGGCACGCTGACTGAGCCGGTCGGTCGATTTCAATAAAGCGCTGATATATGCGGGCTGCGGCCTTCCGTCTACTGTTAGAATAACTGTTTGCCCGGTGTGCAGGTCGTATTGTTTTGCCAAGCCCTCCGAGATGATGATACTCCCTGGTTTCGTAAGGAAGTAAGTTAAATCGATTGCTGTTGGTTGTGATATCGTTGGCAAAGCTTGATTCCGATTCTGAGCGGTCGCGCCCAGATAGCTTCGGAAAGGTGCGTCTGCAAATGGGTCTATCCCAAGAAGTTGCAATGGCCGGCCACCGAGCTGAGGTGAAGATGCGTAATCCTCAATTACCGGAGCGATTGCTTGAACGACCCCGGTGATCCGTAAGCGAGTGTAGATTGTCTCATCCAGGCCTTGTGGTCCACCGGTGATCTGGTGGGTAGCTTTTCCGGCAATGGCTTCAGTGCTGAGGTTAAAAGCACGGCTGGCACTGGAATTTGCTAAGTCGACTGCAACAGCCACGGCCACCCCTAAAGCGATTCCCAATATCATTAATGTGGTTTGCCAGGGATGGCGTAGGGTATGACGCCAACTGACGCGGAACAGACTCATAACTTTCTATGAAACACTCGATGATTTTTATATGCTTTCCCGCCCAGATTGATCAGGTCGCTGCGCATTTCAACAGCGCTTTCCGCTACTTGTGTCAGATCCGCATCAGTAAAACCGAAGTCTTTGACAGTTTTTTCCATTTCGGAGTATAGCAAAGCGTTACCCCCTCGCCCCTGGAACTCAGGCAAGACGCCTGCACCATTCATGGCGACCCATTTTGTACGTCGCATTTCCAACATAATATCGATGATGCCAAATGGAAGAAGGCGCCCTTTCGATCGCTGTAGCGCCTCCGATATGTCCCGAAAGCCTAACAAGAAACCCACCGCCTCGTTATCATGGCTGATAATTTTTATTAACTTTGGATCGGCGATCGTCAAAATAGTGTCCAGGACGAATTGGATTTCTCGTTCTGTTAGTGGGACATACTCCCAATTGTTGACGAAGGCCTGGTTGTAAGCCTTGCCGATGCGCGCCGCCCAGGCTTTAAGATCTGCTTTCGTCTGAAACCGTTCAACTTTTAACGTACCACGTTTCTGCACGCGTTCGGCGATGCTGTGAATGCGCTCGGGTAGGTTGAAGGAATCTGCATTCAAATAACAGGAGACGAAGTCTACTTCCTTCTCAAAACCGAGGGATTCGATCAGCTTGGGCAAATATGCCTGATTGTAATTCATCATAGTAAACATCTGGCGGTGCTCGAAGCCCTCTACGAGCATTCCATAGCCATCCAAGGCGCCAAATCCCTTAGGACCGACAATTTCATCCAACCCGCGCTTTTTTGCCCATTCGAACGCTTGCGAGAATAAACCATTCGCAACTTCTAAATCATCGATGCACTCAAAGAAGTAGAACTGCGCTCGTTTGGTGTGATGGTAGGCGTTGTAATGGGTATTTTCTAATACGGCCAGGCGACCTACATCTTTACCATCCCGGCTTGCAAGGAAGAATTCCGCAAATGAATGTTCGTAAAAGGGATGTTTTTTCCGATTTAGGGCTCCAGCTACGTCGATTCGAATTGGCGGCACCCACTGGGGGGTATTGGTGTACATCGGGAAAGGCAGTTCAATAAAGCGCTTTATTTGAGATTTGTTATTCGTATCGACCTGTTCAACTTTGAGCATAATGGCCTCCAGAATAAGATGAATACATAAAGAAATTATGTTTCGCTGCGCTGATCTGTTAGATGGCCATCCCGCAAATAAAGAATGCGATCTGCGATTACAGCAGCACCGGCGCTGTGGGTGACCAGAATCATATTTTTACCGGCCCGGCGGGTAAGACGATCCAGTAAATCCAGAATATGTAACCCCGTTTGTTCATCTAAGTTACCAGTTGGTTCATCTGCCAGAACCAGGAGAGGATCGTTTATCAACGCCCGCGCGATAGCAACTCGTTGTTGCTCCCCGCCCGACAACCGGTCGGGAAAAGTTTGCATCCGGTCCAGCAATCCAACTCCGGATAGGAGCGGCTCTGCATGCTGCCGTGCCTCCTCAGGACTTAAACCGTTAATTTCTCCGGGCAGAGTGACATTTTCCAGCACCGTTAAAGTCGGGATCAGATTGAAGAATTGAAAGATAAATCCAATATTCCGGCGGCGAAATATAGTACGCTGCTGATCATTCATACATGTTAAATCCTGGCCATTAAGCCATATACTTCCGCTATCGGCCAAATCGATACCGCTGATCAGATTAAGTAAGGTGCTTTTACCGCTGCCGCTCTTCCCAAGTATTGCGACAAGTTCTCCTTTTCCGAACGAAGCGTTTGTCTGGTCGAGCACTCTGCGCGATAAACTGCCTTCTTGATAATACTTGGAGAGATTATCGAATCGAATGAATGGTTCGGCATCCATGAAGAGCTTCTCTAAAATATCTGAATCGTATTAGAAGGATCCGCCTTAGTTAACTTATTGTTTCCCAAACGCCAGCAAAGTCGACGTCTTGAGTACCCAGCGTTAGCCACCCGTTTGATCTATCTGTTAATATACGCTGCAAGAGTGTCTTTCACTTTAAAAGTGCGCATATAAGGAGCTATATTTTCAGGTAAAAATGGTTTGGGATTTTCGATAAATTGGTTTAAGGTGTTGCTAGTTGTAACATTGCTCACTTGTAACAATTCCAGCAGGCTGCGTGTGACAGGCGGTGAGGGTAGAATGGCCTCCATAATGCTGACTGCCATATGTAATAAACTCATTGGAAAATGAATCAGCTTACGCTTAGCTCCTATGGCCGCTAGGGTCCGGCGTTCAATTTCCTCTAGGGTCAGGATTTCCGGGCCGCCAAGTTCGTATTCTTTTGCTATTGACTCAGGCATATCCAAGGATTTTATTACCGCACAGGCGACATCTTCCACCCATACCGGTTGGAATATTGTGTTTTTATCTCCGATGATCGGGAAGATAAGCGGCGTAATTGGAATAAGCTTGGCAAAGGTATTGGCAAATTCATCTTCCGGACCCCAAATAACAGATGGGCGGAAAGCGGTCCAATCCAGGCCTGATCTTGCGACGTAGTCTTGAGCTCTCCCTTTGGAAGCGAGGAAACGGTAAGGTAGTGTCGCATCTGCCCCAAGCTGAGAAATATTGATTAGTCGTTTGACGCCGCTAGCTTTGGCAAGATCTACGATATTCACCGTTCCTTGAAAATTGATTGCCTCATAGGTCAAATCGCCTTTTTCGACTGCTATAGCGACTGTGTGTATGATTGTCGTAACCTCTTGAAGAGCGGATGCTAATGTTTCCGGTTTTGTAACATCACCTTGAACCCATTGGATCTCAAGATTCTTCAACCGCTGCTCTTTTTCGGTATGTCGTAGATTATGGATCAATGCCCTTATCGGGAAGCCCATTTCTGCCAACCGCCGGGTGATATGACTACCCAAATATCCAGATGCGCCAGTAATGAGTATCAATTATGTGCCTCCGATCGCTGCTGTTGCTACACTTTATGGACGAAGTAAATTATAACCAACATCATCTATCGTGTCAATATATTGTCTATAATATGTGAACACACCTTGACAAAATAGAGTCTTGATGATAAATTTTGTTCATGAAAAATATACGAAATTAGTAACTGATCAGATCTAAGGAATCATCATGAGCCCTCTACCAGAAGTTTCCGCCGGTAATACTGAACCTCTTTACAACATCGGAGTCGTAGCTCGCATGACAGGAGTTTCGATGGCCACGCTACGGGCCTGGGAACGACGGTATGATTTTCCAGAAGCCGAACGTACAGCCGGTGGCCATCGCTTGTACTCAGAACGTGATGTCCTCCGGTTACGGTGGGTTAAAGAACGGATAGAGGATGGGATGCAAACCGCACAAGCAATCAATGCGCTGCGCCATCAGGAAACCACCGGGCATCTTGTGCAAATCCCACAGGCATATGCAAAGTTTGAGGCACCTTTTCCTGAACCAGGCGCTCATCTGGGGAGGTTTCAAAGACAGTTGTTTGATGCATTAGTTCAGAGAGATTTTCAGGCAGCCGACGTCGTGCTTGGTGAATCGCTTGCTGCATCGACGGCTGAAGATTTAATCCTGGAAGTAATTGGTCCAACATTTGCACAAATTGGCGAGGCATGGGAAGCTGGCCAAATTAACATTGCGGTTGAACATCTGACAACGAATTATTTGCGTCAAAAGTTATTGATGTGGATGCTGAGCAGTGCGCCACCGAGAACAGTCCATCCGATTATCCTGGCTTGTGCTCCAAACGAATGGCACGAAGGCAGTTTACTCATTCTTGGAGCGTTGCTTCGTCGCCGGCGTTGGCCGGTAGCTTATCTTGGCCAAGCTACGCCACTCCATGATTTAGCCAACTTTGTCCGAGATTTACATCCCTCATTGGTGATATTAGCTGCAATGACGGAGTCGTCTGCGATGGAATTAATCGAATGGCCGCAGTGGCTCCCAGAGGCGGCACAAACCGGATCACCGATTATTGGATATGGCGGCCGGATTTTTGTTCGACAACCTGAATGGCGGTTGCGCATAGCTGGAACTTATCTCGGTGATGACTTGCGCGCAGCAATTGAAAACATAGAGCGCATGCTCTAAACTTTTACCGATAACCGATTTCCTCCTGTACTTCTTCGGGGAGTTCATTCTCGCGATCAACGCTGATTGGTATACCTCCAGTGCGAACGTACGTGACTTGTTTTCCCCCATAGCGAAGGATGCGTACAAAGGTACCGCCATAACGAACGACAGTCACTGGAATTCCACCTTGACGCACAAAAGTTATATAGGCTCCGGGAGATAATTGGTCAGCCACTTTATTCTCCTGAATAGCCGGGAGACTTTGCAACAATCAGGCAACTCCCGCCGAATGGTAGTGTTTTGCGTCGTCGAAGAATTTTCAATTCGATCCGTAATATCCGATCTAGAAAATTATTGGCTGTATCAGACCTTGGGCTAAGTTCGGATTTCTCCCGGCTGAAATCATTCCGTTTACGCCAGCCGAGTTGGCTGGGAAGAGTACGTAATAGGAAAATTGGGACCGGCAGGGTAGCAAAAATGTATGTTGCATATTCAATGCTGAACCCAGTCAAACCGAGTCGATCTTTTAGTTTGCGAATAGAATAGCGACGATAATGCTGGGCAAAGTCATCCTCTGTCGACCAAAGAAATCGATATGCAGGCACGGTTAAGTATAAACGCCCTTCTGGAACCAGCAGACGTCGAATCATAGACAAGAAATCAATATCGTTTTTAATGTGCTCGAGCACATCAAACATTCCCACCGCAGGTAGTGAATAATTGTTAAAATCGGCATCTTCTAATGACGCGCAAACTAATTGATCGATACCTCTTCGTTTCGCATTGTAAATACCCTCAACTCCTGGTTCGACCAGGACGGTTTCGATCCCAGATTCGCAGATTGCCTTGGCTACAAAGCCGTTCCCTCCACCAATATCGAAAAGCGTACCCTTGGGAGGATAACGCTGTAGGGCTTCTAGGATAAAGGAGTTGCGGTGGTTAAACCAGAAAGACTCCTCTTCAACACCGTAACAAAATCTGTTTCCATCCTCCGGATATGCGATTGGAGAATGGTGTTTGGCATACCAGATGCCATCAGAACGAAGTTCCAAATTCGAAGCAATTGAATTCAGGTCAACCATATCGATAAAACCACCAAATTATAACCGTTAAATTAAATCATAGACCTCCGAGGTCCTTTCCATCTCGGCGGTCTGGTTTCGGTTATTCGGTTAATCAATTAATCGTCGACGGTATTTGAGTGCAGGATTATCAAGTAAATTGAGGCAGATGTATCTGAGACATTCGGACTGGTTCGTTCACCTGGCATCCGCCAACCGCAAGTCTCCAGGACGATGATCGGCGAAATAGGGTTGATGAACGGTAGTAAATCCGGATCGAATTGGGCTGCATAAGCCAGGGCATCAGTAATCGGTGTATTGATATATTCTCGCACGCGAGCGGCCGGTAAACGTACTGCTGCCACGACTTTAAGTTGATCTTCCATTATGTCGTTCTGTGTAATTGTAACCGGACTACCGATGATTGCCTGGAGATTCTTCTTAACCTGACGAAGTGGATACCCAGCCTGGTCGAACCCAGTTCCTTCCAAAGCATTACGCAACAATTCCGCCTCACCGCCAATCCCTGAATGAACTGTGATAAAAGTTATTTCCACGCCAAAGCTATCCTGGAAAGCATTGATACAGGCTTTTCCATTACCAAACTTACACCGTGAAGCCGGGTGAAAGGAAATATCGATTGGTTTCCCTGAGTTAACCAGTTTGGTATCTGGTTTGATCCTGAAATGTATGTTCGGCTGTCCGCTCTGAATTTGAATACCTGATGGGCTTCTGCTGGCTGCTTGGTCAACCTGGATAGCCGGAGAAGCGCGCACTAGGATTAAGGTCGGAGTTGGTAAGATCGGTTGGAAAGGAGTTGGATTAATTGCCAGGTGATTCAATGATAATCGGAAGAAAAATATTTTATTCAAGAATATCGTTATCAGGTCGCGAAATCCATATCCTCCTGGAGACGGACGGTGAGAAGGTATAGGTGTACTGCTCGGTAATGGGGTCATTGTAGGCGTTACTGTTTGGGTGGTGGTCGCAGTAAGTGTTGGCGTTACGGAAGTTGGCGGAGTAGGGGTTTCACGAATTTGATATTCCTTCAAGGGCTGCCAATTTCTCCCACAATAATAGGTGTCTTCGCCAGTCCGCCGGCATTGATTCCCAATAGGTGGAACAGGCAGATCGGGTCGCAAACAATACGTGTTGACTATCCAACCAGATGGGTGACATAAGCGGACACGCTGGCGATTGCCGCTTACCCCTGGCACGGGGCCAACACCCAGGTCTTTACAAATAGTCCAGCCGTCAATAGGCTTCTCGATTTGTATCTGGGAAATCGGCAAAGGTACTGCGGCCAAGACAGGTTGAGGCTGTACTTTCCAAATATAGAGACTGGCGAGAAGGATTGTCGGAAGAAAGCTTAGTAGAAAGATCTTACATTTCATGCATTCATCCTGCGCCAACAGATGAAACCAAGAATTTCTTAAAAAGTTATTAATTTTTATTTTAACCCTAACTAGATATTTATACCAAATAAGTTAGGACTAATTTTTAAATTATTCAATAGATTCCGTACACATTCTATGCCAGGTGCAATTCCTCCGAACTCCAGAAACTATAACTTCCCGGCAGCCCTAGCTCGTGACAGGATCCGTTCAGCAGCCTTCACAATAGGCATATCGATCATCTTACCATTCAGCGCAAAAGCCCCTTTACCGTCAGCCTGGTTCTCTTGAAATATCTCAATCACTCGTCGGGCTTGGACGATGGCCTCGTCATCTGGGGTAAACGCCTCTTGCACTGGCTTGACCTGGTTAGGATGAATGATCTGTTTCCCAGAAAATCCCATTTGAGCGCCTTGGAGCGACTCTCGTAGCAGACCTTCATTGTCTTGAAAATCAATATAAACCATATCAATAGCCTGGAGATTGAATGCAGCAGCGTGGGTGATTACCGCACTACGTGCGTAGAATATCTCCCATCCATCTCGCGTACGGGTCGCGCCGATATCTCCAGCGAAATCTTCGGAGCCAAAAATTAATCCTTCCAGACGAGGATCTGAGCCAGCGATTTCACGGATATTGATAATCCCCATAGCTGTCTCAACAATCGCCAACAATGGAATTCTATTATCAGGCCAACTGAATCTCTGCTCGAATTGTGAGATTTGGCTGCTGACCCACTGTACTTGCTCAGCACGGTCAACCTTCGGTAACACAATTCCGTCTGGATGTGCGGGCAGAACAGTTTGCAAGTCTTCCAGCTCGAATCCCGACTCAATTGGGTTAATGCGTGCCAGGCGTTCAGTTTGACCAAAATCGATCGAATTCAGAGCGTCAACGATTGTCAAGCGGGCTTCCATTTTCCGGTTTAAAGCAACGCCATCTTCCATATCCATACAGGCAGCGTCAACCCCAAGGGTAGCTGCTTTACGGATTTTTTTTATGTCATCGCCTGGCATGTAAAGCAATGCTCTTCTAGAATGCATCGTTTTCTCCAATTGACTTATCGATGAAGGAGGTTTGAATTTGTTATCAACTATTTTTTAAAAATAATATTGATCGCTCCAGTTCGATAACTACTGTGCCATCCGGTTTCTTGCCCCATTGCTTCAAACGGACGACTCCACAATCTGGTCGAGACCGCGATTCGCGCTTTTCTAAAACCTCGCTTTCTGCATAAACCGTATCGCCATGGTAGACCGGATTTGGATGATTGATCCGATCATAACCCAGGTTGGCGACGATCGTACCTTCGGTGAGGTCGGAGACGCTCAGGCCAACGACCAAAGCTAATGTGAACAATCCATTGACAATGCGCTTTCCGAATTGAGTGTGGGATGCGAAATCTTCGTTCAGATGTAATGGTTGCGTGTTCATGGTCAATGCGGAGAAGAGCACGTTGTCCATTTCTGTGACGGTCCGCCCATTCGCGTGACGGATGCGTTTTCCGACTATAAGGTCTTCGAAATATTGACCAGTCATCGATCCTCCCGATGAATAGAGTTAATAGTTTTGTTTTAACTGACTGAACTGTTTAGCTCAAACAACAATTGACCTTGATCAACTCGTTGGCCAGGTTGGACGTAAATGCGAGTGACCTGGCCGTCAATCGGGGCGGTAATGCGAATTTCCATTTTCATTGCTTCTAGAAGCATGATTGTCTGACCTTTAATTGCTTGAGCTTGTTCCATTATTTCCACAGCACGGACCTGCGCTGGCATTGGAGCACGCACAATATTCTCGCCAGATTTCTCCGATCGTTTATTGGAAGGTCGATTAACTGGCTTGTCCACGATATAGGTGCAGCCCTTATATGAGATCCAAGTTCGGCCGTTCTGTTCGGCCCAATACAGACGGATCGAGTGATCTTGAACGCGCAGGTCGATGTGTCCGGGGCGCTGATCAAGGATTTCCACAATAAAATCCTGATCTCTAAGTGTGGCATGACACTGTTCATCGTGCCATTCAAGCTTGATCTCATACAATTGGTTATCTACTTGACAGCGAAAAATCAAGAGCCGACTCCATTGCGAAAATAGTTTGGTAATTTCCAGGGGCTGAACGGATCTTTTCCTGATCGGTCCTGTTCTAATGGGCGGTCAAGGTTATTTTGTGTGCTGATCAACCCGGCTGCGATCAACACCTCAGCCGGTGTCTCACAGCCCGTTGAATGCCAATCAGCAAAATTTTGTTCGACCCAGCCAGTATGGATTTTTGCCTGAAGAAATGCATCATTGGATAAAATATCTAATAGAAAAGCTACGTTGTTGGGTATACCTAATAAAACAGTATCTCGCAGAGCTGCTTGCAATCTCCGGATTGCTGACAGACGATCTTCTCCATATGCAATGACCTTTGCAATGAGTGGATCGTAATAAAGGGTAATATCATCTCCGCTGCCAAACCCTGAATCGACCCGGATGCCGGGTCCTTGAGGTTCGGTGAAACTGAGTATCGGTCCGCTGGCAGGAAGGAAATTATTGGCCGGATCTTCAGCATAAAGGCGACATTCGATTGC
>Ga0113563_10002401_pt1 | contig 11270 bp, 12 predicted proteins | sample Mud3Dept3metaG_FD_80117 | JGI IMG/M metagenome (GOLD analysis project Ga0113563, IMG submission 80117) | Freshwater wetland microbial communities from Ohio, USA, analyzing the effect of biotic and abiotic controls - Mud 3 Core 4 Depth 3... | ecosystem: Environmental > Aquatic > Freshwater >...
AAGGATGCGGGAATGTGGGAGGGGTTGCTGCGACGTACTTTGATCGTATGGGGGCAAGGGTCGTCGCCATCAGCGATTCACAAAAAGGACTCTACAATGAGAAAGGGCTGGATGTGAAGAGGGCTTTGGAATACAAAGCGAAATATAAGTGTTTTGTTTGCGAGTCAAAGGATGAAACGGAGATCTCTAATCAGGAGCTGTTAGAGTTGAAATGCGATGTTCTGGTTCCGGCTGCCATTGAAAGTCAGATCACAGGGGAAAATGCTCCTCGAATCAAAGCGAAAGTTATCGCCGAAGGGGCCAACGGACCGACCACCCCGGAGGCGGATGAGATTTTGAACGACATGGGAGTTTTCATTGTCCCTGACATTTTAGCCAATGCAGGAGGGGTGACCGTTTCCTACTTTGAGTGGGTGCAAAACCTCCAGGAACTCATCTGGAGTGAAGAGGAGGTATTGGACCGACTGACCCGGATCATACAGAAGGGTTTCAAAGAGGTATTGGAAATCTCCCTTTCTAAGAAAATTCCCATGAGAACGGCAGCCCTTGTGCTCGGGATTGGAAGGGTTGCGGAAGCCTCGAGGCTCAGAGGAATTTATCCGTAACATTACAGATCGATCGTCCAATGATCGGATACCCGTTGAAACAATGAACTATGAACAAAAAAATAATACACTGTTCATCGTTCGTCTTTTAACGTTCATCGTCGTTCCGGGGATCGGTCGTCGCTCATCAGATATTACGGGTTTAAGTGGGAAGGTGATATGGAGAAACTCATCATTACTGTCGGGATCACAGGATCTCGAATTACAAGAGGACAAACCCCTTACATCCCCATTACTCCGGAAGAGATCGCCCAGTCGGGGATCGAGGCTTGGAAAGCGGGAGCTTCTATCCTCCATATCCACGTGAGAGATCCAAAGACAGGGTTAGGAGCCCAGGATTATTCTATCTTTAAAGAAGTCGTGGACCGGATTCGAGGCGAAACCGATGCGATCCTCTGTCTGACCACGAGCGGGATTCCGGGCAGGAATCTCCAATTTGACGAAAGGCTCGTTCCTTTATCCTTCAATCCGGAATTGGTTTCCTTTGATGCAGGCTCTATCAATATGAGGGAGAATGTTTTTCTCAATCCCCCGGAGTTTTTGGAGATGCTGGCCAGAGAGACGCTGGCGAAGGGAATTAAGCCCGAGTTGGAGGTATTTGAAGTTGGCATGGTTGAAACCTGCAATAGGTTTTTGGAAAAGGGCCTTCTTAAACCTCCGCTCCACTTTCAATTCGTTCTAGGCGTTCTCGGCGGCATGCCCGCCACAGCAAAATCTCTCCTCCATTTTTCAGAGATTCTTCCTCAGGGTTCGACATGGTCTGTGATCGGGATCGGTCCAGGTCAGCTCCCCATGGCGATGATGGCTCTGGCGATGGGAGGTCATGTCCGGGTGGGCTTGGAGGACAATATCTACTATTCAAAGGGCGTGCTGGCAAAGAACAATGCTCAATTGGTGGAGAGAGTGGTCAGGATTGCAAAAGAGTTTGGAAGAGACGTTGCTACCCCGCACGAGTCCAGAGAAATCCTCAGCCTGTTGTAGCCGGGACTTACCAGAAATTTCCTGTCAAATTTATCATCGAGTCGTTCTAATATCAAATTTTCCTTAACCCTCAATAAATCACCCCCGTGTCCGGCCATTGGCATAAGACTTGCTTTATAGACCATTCATGCTGAAGGAAGCCGGGAGCAAGTCTGATCATAAGAGAATTTGCTTTTTCCAATCTTTTTGTCATTTGTTTAATTATTTTAGGGGGTTTTGTATTTCTGCAAATCGTGAAGAGGCGACTGGAAGACAAATAAATCGCTTCAGTGGCTCCAACGAATTTGGGCCGATGGTTACAAAATTGTGAAACTCCCCGGCCTAGGCCGGGGGCCAACCGAGGAAAGATGACTGGTAAAGAAATCTTGGGGATTCAGGAAACGGAAGAAGGAAGAAAAATTGAGATTAATTTCTGGACAGTCGCCCGTTTGGTCTTGGCTTTCACGAATGCTTTCTTTGTTTCCTACTTCTTTGCCAAATTGTTTCAGTGGATTTAGAGTTTCTGCTTATTTCAGCCATTTTGACAACGCCCTAAACTCCTCAGTCCCAGCCTCCTTCAGCAGCTGAAAGGCGATGATCTCGGTGGTCGAGATCATCGCCCCCTTTCTTTCCATCCATCTCAGACCGATCTCCCAATCCAGTTTCCTCCTGGAACAAATAGCATCGGCTATTGCATGGACCTCGTGGCCTTTCTGTATTAAGTCGTCGGCGGTTTGGAGAATGCACACGTGGGTCTCGATCCCGGTGAGGATGACCTGCTTCCTTCCCGGTTGATTTATTTTCTCGTTGAACGTCTCCACGCCGCAACAACTAAAAGAAACTTTTTCGATGGGAAGGGTGGGCCCCAGCTCCATTTTGATATCAGAGACAGTTGAGCCCAACCCTTTCGGATACTGTTCCGTGATCACGACGGGGATGGCCATTTCCTTGGCGAAAGCAAGAAGAGTCCGGATATTTCGGATCACCTTTTCTGCTACCCCTTGATTCATCTGCTTCATCAGGACATCCTGGACATCGACCACGACCAGCACCGCTTTTTCCCGGCGAATCCGAGATAACCCATTCATCCCTGGTTCTCCTTTAAGTCATGATGATCTACCCTTCTCCTTCTATCCTCCGCCAACCACCGACTGCCTCCCGCAGGCAGGGTGGGCAGGGAGAGGAGAAAAAAGGGATAACTTTGATGTTGAATTCTAAACTAATATGTTCTATTTGTAAAACGAAGATAAGATAAATCATCTTCCCTCGCCCCCTTCGAGACTGTGTCGTCATCACGATGAAGGAGAGATTTGGGCGGGATCGATTCGTTGTTGGAATTTTGGAAATTGGGTATGATTTGGGTAGGGGTGCTTGGGCATTGGATATTTCATGCAGTCGCGAATTGCCTGTTGAGCTATTTTGAGTGAGCGGTTGATGAAACTGAAACGATATCTTATCGCCTGGTGGAGGCTCTCACGGATTCCTTTTCTTTCCGTAGGAATTCTTCCTTTGATCTTGGGGTTTCTCTTGGCCTGGCGGTGGGGGTACAAGGGACCTTGGGGGCTCTATCTGCTTTCTACAACGGCGGTCATCCTCATCATGTGGATGACTTACTATCTGGGAGAATGGAACGATCTGGATGGGGATCGCATCAATCGAGATTTTAACCGGTTTTCGGGCGGGTCGAGGGTTTTGGTCAAAGAAGTCTTTCCAGCCTGGGGTTCGCTTCTCTTGGGATACGGGTGTTTGGCTGGGGCGATTCTCATCGGTTCTTACATCTATCTCCGATACCAGACCGATTTTCGGACCCTCCTGCTAGGGGGACTGGGACTCTTTTTTGGGTTTTTTTATTCAAGCAAACCCTTTCGATGGTCTTATCATGGATGGGGAGAAATTCTGATCGGGTTCTGTTATGGATGGCTGCCTATTGCAACAGGCTTTTTTCTCCTCACGGGGTTCTTCAGCCCACAGATTTTGCTGCTTTCCATCCCCGTCAGTCTTTCGGTTTTCAATGTGATCTTGATCAATGAATTCCCCGATGAAGAAGCGGATCATGCCATTGGAAAAAGGAACTTGGTCGTGCGGTTTGGAAAGGAGAGGATGGGAGATCTCTACGTGGGGCTATCGATATTGACCGGGTTCTCCTTTATCAAAATGGTATGGGGGAAAGGCCAGTCTCCTTACTGGCTGCTCCTTCTCTCAGGAATCCCATGCTTTCTTATCCTATGGAATCTGATTCAGGTCTGGCGGGGAAATTATCATGACCACAGAAAACTAGAACTCCTCTCCCGTAATACTCTTTTTGTGAATCTTACCATGACCATGCTTTTGACGATTCAGCAGACGATCATCCGACCCCATTTTACCCCTCCCTCTTGAGAGATTGGGTCGTCATCATGACGGAGGGGACATAGGGGCGGGATCCCGTCTTTTAGGGGGAGTGTTTTTGCTTCAATTATGATACAGTCTCTCATGGAAGAGGGAGTGTGGGGGGGTGAGAAGGGAAGAGGGGTTTTTGTTTATCCGCCACCGCAGAAGACCACGGGCTTTGCCCAGGGAGCTCCATTTGTGAAAAGAGAGGAGATCATGGAAAATGTTGAGACCCTGATGGGACAGATCAGGACGGATATGACGAGCGGGAAAACCGATGATGAAATATTTCAATATCTTCTTCCATGGTTAGAAAAAGACCCGCAAACCGGCGGGAAGTTGGCGGAGCGATTGGTCACCATTCCTGATCGGTTGTCGGGCAGACTTCTCCACCGGATGTTCGAAGCGACCCAGGATAAAAAGGTTCGGAAAATCATCAAGCGATCTCTCTATCGACTGAGAAGTAAAGGGATTGTGGTTGAAGAGGTTTTATCCAACAAAGAGCGTTCTATTCTTCATCCCATGCCGGAAGAGGCCAAAGAAGGGTTTGCAAGCGGGATTGATTTTCTCGGGCACCGGGTTCTGTGGCTCATCGTTCCGCATCCGGGCCGGGGGGTGGGGGTCATGCACGGGGTCATCAGCGATCGGGAGGGGATCGTCGATTTTTCCCAAGAGGAGATGACACGAAAGGGGTTTCGGGCCTTCCTTAAAGAAGTCAAAGAAAAAAATCCATTCCCAATTGTCGACATCGAACCCTCCTATGTGGCCTGCCTCTTCGGACAGGCTTATCAATTAAATCTCGAGAAGAAAGAGGCCTCTCCTCAGGGTTATCTCCAGGCCAAAAGCGAGATAGAAAGGATCATGAAAGATTATGCAAAGCCATTGGTCTATTCCTATCTTCAAGCCAGGGACATTGCAGGAGACGATCGTCTCTTGAGGAAAGGGACAGATCTTCTTAAAGCGGATGTCTTCTCCAGTTGGAGGATCGAGGAGGAACAAATGGGTCCCTATGCGGATGAAGTCCGGGAGGCGGAGGAGTCGAAAATTGTCCTGAACCCGGGTCAGAAGGAAGTGCGATTCCAGGCGATCTTTGAAAAGGCATTGACGGATCTTTTCTCCGGGGAGAGGAGGCTTCTCTATCAGCGAAGATTGGAGGAGATGTCTTATGTTCTCTTCAGATTGGGGAGAGAAGAGGAGGCAAAGATTTCCTTGGCGGTAGCCATGGACCTGGAAAAGCCTCTCCATCCGATTCAGCCCAGCCCTTTCCTCTTTCAACTGGTGACGAAGTCGATCTTCAGCCTTCTGGCAGAGGCCAAAGAGAAGAAGTCGAAGGAGGTCTCGCTGATTGTAAAGCCCTAGGCCAAATGTGGATTTCGGATTGCGGATTTCGGAATAAAACAGAAATTGTAGAGATATTCATTTTGGTTCTTTACTCCGCAATCCGCATTCTGCATTCCGCAATCGAGGGATATGTCTCAAATCATCGCTTGCTCCACCCCTGAAGGGATCGTGCTGGCCACCGATAGCCGGGCGACCTGGTTCGACGAAACCGGGGAGAAGAGGCATTTCAGCCTGAAGAAACTTCTCCGGTTAACCTCTCACTCCGCCCTGTTGAGCGCCGGGGCGGGAATTGGGGTAGAGATGAGTTTGGCTTTTCAACATTTCCTTCAGAGGCGAGGAACAGAGGCGATCGAGGATGTGGTTCACATGGCTTTGTTCTTTTTTACCGATCAGTATGGAAAATGTCTAGGCAAACGTGAGACGCCCCGTGCTCCCTCTCCCCCGACACCCGACGGGACATCCGAAGAGGCTGTTCCGTTGAATGAGGTTTATCTGATTCTCGCCGGATATTCCTTCAGAGATCGGGCTCGACCCTATCATCTTCACCTCCTGAGCAGCGAACGAGAGGGAACCTCTATAAAAGCTCTTCCCACTTCTCATATCGTCGTTGTTCCCCGGTCTCTTTCGATGGAGAGAAGATTGGAGACTCAGCGTGAGACGGGATCACCCCTCGATCCACTTCTTGCCCTCTGCAAATCCTTTCTTAAGAAAAGGTCCGGAGAAGGTGAGGAAGTGGGGCCGCCCTTCTATTTTGCCGCCATCACTCCTTCTGGCTATAAGGAAATTGCGGATGAGGAGGTGAAAGGATGAAGAAATGGCTTATCCTGGTCGGGGTCCTTGTCGTCCTCTTCCTCGGAGGGTATCTTGTCCTCACCTTCTATGCGGTGAAATTCATTCAACCGCGCCTTCAAACGATGATGGGGCCCGGATTCGCTCTGGAGGAAATCAGGCTGAAGACCACGTACCTCTCTGCCAGGGGAATTCAATATGAAGACCCTCGTTCAAAACAGAGATTCTTTCAGGCCGAGGAAATGCGGATCTATCCCTCCTTTCTCTCTCTCTTGAAAAAATCTTTGCTCATAAGAGAGTTGACCGTGCTCCGGCCTTCGTTCTTTTTCTATCGATCTCGAGAAGGGCAAATGGTGGGTCCCTGGGTGATGCCGGAAAAAAAGAATGAAGAGCAAGAGACTTCCGGAGAGGAGAAGAAGAGACGAGAAGCCGTTGCAATTCAGATCGACCGGATTCGAATCCAGAAAGGCTCCATCGATTTTGAAGATAGAAAAATAGGAGACCCTTCCCCACAAATGAAATGGAGGGAGTTGGATCTTGAGATAAGAGACATCCGGTATCCTCTCACTTCTTTGCACTCTCCCGTTGAATTGATGGGGAAAATGAAAGGGAAGGCGCAAGAAGGAAGCATCACCGTAAAGGGGTGGATCGATGCGAAAACCATGGATATGGAAACTTCCTTAAAGATTCGAGGAATCGAGGTGAAGACCTTTGAACCCTATTATCGGAAGAGGGTCACTGCAGAGATTGAGGCCGGCACCCTGGATATGGACTCGAGAATTGCTGTGAAGGAGAAGAGAATCGATGCGCCCGGGGAACTGGATCTCGTCAACCTTTATATTAGAAAAGGGGAGGGAACGGTGTTTTGGATCCCGGCGGAAACCCTGGTCTCTTCATTGGAGAAGAAAGGGCATCGGATAAAAGCTAAATTCCACGTGAAGGGAAATATGGAAAATCCTCAGTTCAACCTTCAGGAGACATTCTTGACCCAAGTCGCCATCTCTCTGGTGCAGGCTCTGGGAATTCCGATTAAGGTGGTGGGCGAAGAAGTCCTTCAGGGTACCTTGAAAGGGGAAAAAGGCCTCTTCAAGAAAAAAAAAGAGAAAAAGAGGTGAGTGTCCTCAACCACATCCTTCCATTGAACCAGAGACGGGTTAACGAGGGAGTCCATCATAAGACACCATCGATTTGAAGGTCTGGCCATTCGAAAGCCCTGGACTGGACTCCGGCTTTCGCCGGAGAGACGAATTTGAGGCGTCGTCCCTTTTTGTCATTCCGGCCCCGTTCTGCAACGGGATAAACTCCAGCCGGAATCCAGTGGCATTAAGGAAGGGTTTGATGTCTATACGATAATGGCTTTACGAGTAACTTAGGTTTCCGGATGTCTCGCTTTCGACGGATTCTTTCAGTCTTATTGGCGCCCATTTTAAGGGAACGAAGCATTCCTCTTGTAAGACCCACTCGGATCGATTGGAGCCCTTCTCTTTCTCCACAGACGATTCAGTTCAATGGCCATACGATATTTTATACGGTGAAAGGAGAGGGGAAACCTCTTGTATTGATTCATGGCTACGGCGCTGGGATCTGGGTATGGGAAAAGCAGATCGACGTCCTGTCCCAAGGATACAGGGTTTACGCCCTAGATCTGATCGGTCACGGTTTCTCGGACCGGCCGAAGATTCCTTACACCCCGGAGACCTACATTCATTGTTTAAAGGGCTTCATGGATGGAGTGGGGATTGAGAAGGCTACCCTGATCGGAAATTCGATGGGAGGCGGGGTCGCTTGGGCCATGGCGATCCTCTTTCCCGAACGGGTAGATCGACTCATCTTGATCGATTGTGTTCCTCCGGATGTCCTTCATCAGGTCAAAAATGAATCCTTCCGGATGTTGGCAGCGGTCAAGGATATTCCATTCCTTCCTTATCTGGTCATGGCAGCTCGGAACAAAAGCTCGATCAGGCAGATCCTTCTGGAATGTGTCTCGGATACGAGACTCGTCACTCCAGAAGCGGTGAACCGGCAGTATCAACTTTCCAAGATCAAGGGGACGCCCCGGGTTCTTTACTCCACCTTCAAACATGCCAAGGAGGCGTTCAAGCTAAAGGATGCGTTCTCTCTTATTCGCAAACCTACCTTATTCATCTGGGGGGAAAGGGACCTCGTCTTTCCTCCCCCGTTGGGGGAAAACCTCCATCGAGCCATCGCGGGTTCGAAATTTCGGAAGATCGAGAAAAGCGGCCACATCCCCATGTGGGAGACTCCGGAGGAAGTCAATCGGGCTATCCTGGACTTCCTAAGTGAATAACGCATAGGGCAGAGGGCATAGCGCATAGCGTAGGAATAAGAAAATTAGTTGGCAGAAGCATCAGGCAAAAACCGTTGACTTCACCTACTTATCAACAGTCAGGGCAAGCAAGGTTGACTGAACATTTGCGATTGAAATAAACAAAAAATCAAGGTCAATTAGGCCCGTTTTTTCGGCTTCATCTGTTTTTCACAGCAGATGATATCGCAGGTATCCACACACCCGCAAACTTCATCCACTGTTACAGCAAGTCCACAAACGCCGCATTTGTAAACATCGCCCTTCTTTACAACCTTTTTCGCAACCTTCTTTAGTGGCTTCTTTTGGACCATGACTTCCCCCTTTCTCAGTTGAAGAGGCCGTTGGCTATAACTAAGGTAATTGTTAACAGGTAGAGTTACGAATATCCCCATTTACTATCTGAACCATCCGCATTAAAACCCTTTTCTAATAAAATTGATTTGACCAATCTGAAAATTTCATCAGCTTTTATTGAATCCTTCGAAAAGAAATAGTTGGCTTTGTTTTGTATTGCTGCTTCTCGATATTCTGGTAAATCATGACTTGTTAGAATGATGACAATTGCTTCTGGGTGATCAGCTTTTATCTTTCTGGTTAATTCAAGGCCGTTCTCCCCGGGTAACTGGATGTCCATAAAGATTAGGTTTGGATGATGAGAGTCGATCTTCTGAAACGCTTCTATCCCGTCCCCCGCTTCAATAATGTCCATTGAAGGAAATTGATCTTTTAAATTATTTTTTACCATTTGTCTAAATGAGGAATTATCTTCGACGAGCATTGTTTTAAACATAATATTGCTCCCTTTTTCAAGACTGTTTTTGACCGTTTGTTCCTTATTTTTTACTTCTTCAGAGATTCCCGTTTCTCTTTTGATGAATCCAAACCCCTCACATTTTTTGCAAACATTAAAACCACCTGGGTTCTTGGGCAATCTACCCTTTCCGTTGCAAAGAGGACACACAGCCATATTGTATTTTTCGGGTTTAAAAATATTGCCCATATCAGCCTTCTCACCTTTTCCTGTTTCTCGTGTTTGGCACCTGCCCCATTCTTATCAATTCCCGGTTCTCCAAAATCACCTGGTCGACAATCTCCCCGCAGATAACACATTTCCATCCCCAAAAGTATTCACAAAGGCCATAAAATTTATCATAAATCATGACACTATTGCAGCGAAGACACTTCATAGAAATACCCTCCTTCAGGCCATTCGCTGATTATATAGGAGTGATTTAGGGACTAAATAGGGCAAATACTGTATTTTGGGGTGAAAAGGGCTGTATTTAGGGAGAGGTCATAGGGTCGAATAACTATATAAAACTTGGTTCCCGATATGATTAAAAGGGCCACAATGCCCAAATTGTAGTTCCCGATCCTTTAGCAGATTCAATATAAAGCACCCCACCTGAGAGCTTAGCTCGCTCCATCATCCCGGCGAGCCCCAACCCGCTGTAGGTGCGTTTCTGACCCAGCGTCGCCTCTACATCGAATCCTTGGCCGCTATCCTGAATAACAAATTCTATCTTGCTTTCCTTTATTTCTAAGCCAAGATTTACAACCTTGGCTTTGCTATGTTTGATAATATTGTTCAGAGCTTCCTGCATGATTCGATAAATGACGGTCTTTATGGTGGCGGGTATTTGATCTTCCTGGATATTGAGCTTTGCTATGATTTCTATTTTTGGATTAGCCTTTTTAAATTCTCGAACAAACCAATTAATGGTTGCCAGAATTCCTAAGTCGTCCAGAAGTGCGGGTCGTAAATTCATTTGTATCCGGCGGGTTTCTTCTATCCCTGTTTGAATGACAGGAAGAAGGTCTTCTAAGGGCGTGGCTATCTCTTTACCAAGTTGTTCGAGGACGTTTTCTAATTGAAGTTTAACGGTTGACCAATGTTGCCCAATCCCATCATGGATTTCCTGAGCAATCCGTTTCCTCTCGGTTTCCTCAGCTAAAAGCAGTTTGAAAGAAACATCTTTAAGTTGAGCCTTTGTTTCCCCCAATTCCTCCTCTGTATGCTGACGCTCGACTCTTTCAGACTGCAATGTTTCCTCAGCTTTTGCCCGCTCTCCATTTCTTTCCTTAGACCAACGAATATGGTTCTCTTCATGCTTGTGCTCATGATTATTCCTGTCTTTCCTGACGGCTCGTAACTCTTCCCCAAGTTGTTCATTTTGGGTTCGCAGGTTTTCGCATTCTGCAAGAAGTTCCTCTTTGGTTCGGGCATCTGTTTTCAGAAAGATCAGCTCCTTTCTTCATATTTTGGAATATATTTTCATGATTTTTAAAAAAAGGTCAAGAGAAAATTTCGGCTATAAGAGGCCAAGGTCTAATTTGTGGTCTTGGCTTTCTTATGTCTCGAATGGCAGAAGGCTTACCGGTTAGCGATTAGGGATTGAAATCTTCTATGCGACAACGAATATACAGAAACAACATTTCAGGAAGAAGCCAATAACCTGATAATTAGTTCTAAATAGAGGTGGCTCTTACTTTTCCTCATGGGTTGTCAATCCCCCTTGCGCTATGCTCTATGCCCTATGCGTTTTTACTTCACGAGCGCCAAGCTCAGCCAGGGGACGTAGGTAATGATGGCTAATACAAATAAGAGGACAACAATAAAGGGGAGGGAAGCCATTATAATCTTAGACATTGGTTTTTCAAAACGGAGGCTTGAGATAAAAAGGCTCATTCCGACAGGGGGGGTCAGGGCTCCGATCTGGAGGTTGGCAAGGAAGATGATCCCAAGGTGAATTGGATTGATCCCGTAGGCGGTGGCGACCGGGGTGATCAGAGGTACGACCACGATCAGAGCTGAGAAGATGTCCAGCAGACAGCCCACTACTAAAAGAAAGAGGTTTAGAAGGATCAGAAATATG
>Ga0113563_10002403_pt1 | contig 11268 bp, 9 predicted proteins | sample Mud3Dept3metaG_FD_80117 | JGI IMG/M metagenome (GOLD analysis project Ga0113563, IMG submission 80117) | Freshwater wetland microbial communities from Ohio, USA, analyzing the effect of biotic and abiotic controls - Mud 3 Core 4 Depth 3... | ecosystem: Environmental > Aquatic > Freshwater >...
CCGGCGAGGTGTGCGGCGCCAACGCCGATGCCGCGAGCTTCGATCCCCTGCTCGGCACCCAGAGTGGCGATGCCGGCGGCTCCAACCTCGTGATCAACTTCGTCGGGGCGCCCGCGACCACGGCGACGTTCATGGTCGCCGACGTCAGCCCGTTCAGCGACATCAACGGCTCGGGCTTTCTCGATGCCAACGAGCGCGCGAACGACGACAACCGCGCCGCGCTCCGCATCGTCGGGACCACCGGCGTGATCGGCGATGCGAGCTTCGCGATGGACGACTGCCTGCCCGCGACCCCGGAAGTGGAAGGCTGCCTCTACCTCCAGGGCTCGATGCCGGTCGAGCTCGGGGAGGCCACGACCCACTGCATGTTGCCCGATGGCACGGTCGCCCCCGCCTGCATCCCGACGTCGCTGTCACCCCAGGCGATGTACGCGACCTCGGTGGCGATGACCGCGAAGGTCGGCATCAGCATCACCACCAATACCGGCACGTCGGTGCTGCGGATCCGCGAGCCGGCGACCGGCCCGATCCAGGGCTACGTCATCGACGACGGCGGCACCCCGACGATGGTGGCCGCGCTCGACCTCTACATGGACGCACCCGACATGACCATCCCGATCCCGCTCGCCAACCATGATCTGATCAGCAAGCCGCTGTCGGTCGTGATGAGGGGCGCGATGACGTTCCGCCCCGATGGCCGGATCGCGATCTCGCTGCACAACACCGGTGAGGTCCCGGTGAGCGTGGCGATCGATGCCCCGCTCGGGATCGGAGGCACCGTCGAGATCGTCATCCCCAGCGGCGAGATGAAGCTCCAGCTGGTCTCGCGTCCGGTGCGCGGGGTGGAGCTGTGAGCCGCGTCGGGCTCGGGCTGGTCGTGCTCGCGACGCTCGGAGCGACGACGTCCGCGCGGGCCGAGACCAGGCCGAAGCCGAACCACCATCGGTTCTACGTCCGCGGCGGCGCGCTCCACGTCTCCTCGCTCGCGGTGTCACGCGAGCTCGAGCTCGCCGATATCGACGGCCCGGCCAGCCTCGCCGTCAAGAACGGCCCGCTCGCGGGCTCCGGATCCTCGATCGCCTCGGCGACGGTCCCGGCGGCCACCATCGGCTACGTGCTGCCGGTGATGCACGGCAGGCTCTCGCTCGAGACCATGATCGGCCTGCCGTTCACCGCGAAGTTCCGCGCGACCGGCACGCTCGCGAACGAATCGATCGCACCGATGGTGCTCGGCATCCCGACCGGAGTCCCCGCGCTCGGCCCCGAGCTCGGCGAGGCGAAGGCCGCGCCGCCGATGGTCACCGCCGTCTATCAGCTCCACCACGGCGGCACGATCCGGCCGTACGCCGGCGGCGGGCTCACCGTGCTGCTCGCGTACGACGCGCACGTCACCAACCCGATCTTGACCCAGGTCCGTCAACCGAAGTTCGAGATCACGCCGGCGCCCGGGCTCGTGCTCCAGGCCGGCGTCGAGGCGAAGCTGTGGAAGAACCTCTACGCGCGACTCGACGTCAAGTTCATCGCCTTCATGCTGGCGCGCGCGAAGGTGACGCACATCGAGGTCAAGACTCCGGAGCTGCCGCTGTTCGACACCGTCGAGGTCGGCACCGCGAAGATGAGCGTCTGGGTCAACCCGCTGATCGTGCAGGGCGGCGTCGGCTTCGATTTCTAGGCGGTCTCCTGGCGGGCCAGTCGTCCCATCCGTCGACGATCTCGAGGCGCGGCGTCGCGCCGAGCTGCACGATCGCGAGCCGGCCCCGGGGCAGCGCGAGCACGACCTCGCGCGTGCGCGCGCGCGCCAGGGTGATCACCGGCCGCTTCCACGGGAGGCGCCGCTTCCACGGGAGCACCCGCGCGACCTTCGCGAGCTCCGCCTCGATCGTCCGCCGATCCTGCTCGCCCGGCACCTCCCACCCCGAGAGCTCGACGGACGCGCCCTGCGCGCGGCCCCACGCCAACCAGCTCGCCTCGTCGATCCTCCAGCCGCCCGCTCCGCTGGGGACGATCAGGCCCTCGCGCCGCGCGGGCAACCCGCGTGCCGCGACATGACGCACGAACCGCGCGGGCAGCCGCACCGAGTGCGCCTCGACGTAGTGCGCGAGCCCCTCGGGCCACACCCAGACGCCGTCGGTGAGATCGCGCCGCCCGAGCTCGCTCGGCCGGATGCCGCACGCAAACCGGCAATGCGAGCACGCGCGATACCTCTCGAACATGCTGCCGGCCCGGAGGTGCGCGAGCACCTGCGCTCGTTGCCGCGCCGGCCACGCGCCAACCAGGCGCTGCGGCCGCGGATACGCATTCGGCGCGCGCTCGTTGAACCAGTAGCCGAGCGCTTCGAGCTTCCGCTGCCCCACCGCGCGAACCTACTCGATCGAGCCGAGCTCGGTCCTCCCGCCCGCATCACGGTGCGTGCGGCTTGCAGCGCATGTCAGGGGTTTCGTATTGATTCCGCCGTGCGCTCCTCCTAGGTTCGCCCTCGATGAGGATGAGCACAGCCCTGGTCCTAGGTCTTGCGGTGCTCGCGGCGTGTGGTCCCAGGCCGCGCGACGAGGATGATGACGGCCCGGGCCTGGCCGATGCCGACCCCGGCTGCACGAACGTGTGCTCGCCCGATCTGCACGCCGTCGTCGATTGCCACGGCAACGTGACGACGCCGTGCGCGGGCACCGACGCGTGCGACGCGTCGACGCTCACCTGCAAGGATGCGTGCATCGCGGCGTTCGCGAACGGACGCTCCGTCGGTTGCGACTACTACGCGACCAGCATGGACGTGGCCACCACGGGCCATTGCTTCGCGGTGTTCGTCGCGAACACGTGGACCGCGCCTGTCCACCTCGACGTCAAGTATCAGAACGCCGCGCTGCCGGTGGCGCAGTTCACGCGCCTGCCGGTCGGGTCGGGTCCCGGCCTCACCTATGCCGCGTACGATCCGGTCGCCGGCGTGCCGCCCGGGGAGGTCGCGGTGCTGTTCCTCGGCGGTCAGAGTGGCAGTGCGCCGCTCTGCCCGTTCCCGTCGGCCGTGCCGGGCGCGGGCCTGAGCGGAACCGGGATCTCGAGCTCGTTCCAGATCACCACCGATGTTCCGGTGGTGGCCTACCAGATCAACCCCTACGGCGGCGGCTCGGCGGCGGTCACCGCGGCCTCGTTGCTGCTGCCGACCAGCGTCTGGGACGTCAACTACGTCGCGGTCAACGTGAGCCCGGCCGGCATCGGCGGCGTGCCCTCGCTCAACATCATCGCCCGGGAGGACGACACGATCGCGACGCTGACGCCGGTCGCCGCCGTCTCGGGCAGCGGCGGGATCCCGTCCGGCGCCGCAGGTCAGCCGCTCACCATCATGCTCGCCAAGGGCCAGCAGGCGCAGATCTCGCAGTCCGCCGAGCTCACCGGCAGCACGATCACATCGAACAAGCCGGTCGGCTTCATGGCGGGCCAGCCGTGCATGAACATGCCGAGCAACGTCAGCTTCTGCGATCACGGCGAGCAGATGATCCCGCCGGTTCGCGCGCTCGGGAGCCGCTACATCGGCGTGATGTACCGGCCGCGCGTGCCGGCCGAGACCTCGACGTTCTGGCGCGTCGTAGGCGCCGTCGATGGCACCGTCCTCACGTACTCATCGGCCGTGGGCGGACCGCTGACGCTCGACCACGGACAGTCGGTGACGTTCCAGACCGGCACGCCGTTCGTGGTGAACAGCCAGGACAACGAGCACCCGTTCATGCTGTTCACCTACATGACCGGCTCGGACTTCAATGGGTCCACCGGATCCGGCTACGGCGATCCCGACTTCGTCATCAGCGTACCGCCCGAGCAGTACCTCCAGCAGTACGTGTTCTTCGCCGACCCGACGTATCCCGAGACCAACCTGGTCGTGGTCCGTGGTCGCGGCAGCGATGCGCAGTTCCACGAGGTGATGCTCGACTGCGCGGGTGCGCTCACCGGCTGGACGGCGATCAACGCCGACTTCGAGTTCACGCGCACCGATCTCCAGCGCGGCAACTTCGTCGACCAGGGGATGTGCTCGACCGGTCGCCACGAGATCAAGAGCGACGCGCCGTTCGGCCTCTGGGTCTGGGGCTGGGGCACCCCGGAGACCTCGTCGTTCACCGAGAACGTCTCGTATGGCTATCCGGGCGGCATGAACGTGTCGCCGATCAACAACGTCGTCCTCGAGTAGTCGGCACTAGCTCTTGAACCACGCCAGGAACGCGGTCACGGCGTCGGCACCGGGCTTGTCATCCTCGACGTAGTGCTCGAGGGCTCGTCGGACGCCACGGATCGTGTCCTTGTCCGACGACCGGGCCAGGAGCTCGCGGAGCTCGGCCTCTGCCTTCGCCACCTCGCCAAGCCCGAGATAGGCCGCGGCCACGTAGCGGGAGAGCAGGTCGCGGCCGACGTTGTCGAGCGTGTCGCGGAGCAAGCTCGCGTGCTCGATCGCGGCCGCCGGCTCGCCGAGCTCGCTCGCCATCAGGTCGATCAGGTGGACCTCGGCGTACGCATCGCCGATCGCGATCGCGCGGTGGTAGGCCTCGCGGGCGTCGCTCACGCGCCCCACGCCCTGGAGTGCGCGGCCGTAGAGCCGATGGGCACGCGCGAGCTGGTCGTTGCGACCCTCGGAGGGGATCGTTCCGAGGCCGTCGATCGCGTGCTGCAGGATCGCGATCGCGTCGTCGTGGGCATCCGCCTGGAGCTTCCTGGTGACCTTGTCGAGCGTCCTCTCGAGCTCCTCGAACGGCGTCTGGGCGTCGGCGTCGACCACGCGCGCCACGAACAACTCGAAGGTCTCCCACACCGGGTAGATCGAGCCGTTGGCGTGGACCCACAACCCGACCGGGTACGGGGACACGGTCGAGATCACGAGGAACTCCGGGCCCGAGCTGGATCGATCCAAGTCGGTCCGCGCGGAGCAAGGATCGACTTCACCCCACGGCGAGGGTCCCCCGCGAGGGGGGCCCTCGCCGAGGGTCGCGAACGGCACCCAGTCCGGGTGATCGCCGGGCGGGATGCGATGGGCCGCGAACAACGCGCAGTCACCGAGCGACACGAGCTCGAACCGAACCTTCGCCCCGAGATCGCGATACGGCAGGCCGTAACACGACTTGCCTTCGAGCGCCGCGGCGATCGGCTCGAGCAAGGCCACGAGCCCGGGCGGGACGGTTCGCGACATGGAGGTGGGATCGGTCACTGCTGGTTTCTACCGTGCCCACCTCTTGTGACGACGTCACCGGCCAGTGCAACGGAGGGCGCCAGGTGCGGTACACACGATTTCGCCAACTTGGCCAGGCTCACCCAGACCGAGCTGTGCGCCGCCGGGGGCCTGTCCGGTTGCTGAGCCAGGGCCGCACGGCCGCCAAATGCGCGTTATCCTCGCGCGGCATGCGGCTGTTCATGCTGATCGCCTTGGCGAGCCTCCTCGTGGGGTCGGGGCAGGCACTCGCCAAGCCCAGGGTCGCGATCGCGCCGATCGCGGGTGACTCCGACAACAAGGTGACCGACGAGCTCGCCGAGCTGATGTCCGACAACATGTCGCCGGTCAAGCAGCGCGAGGTCACGCGCGCCATGGACAAGCTCGGCCTGGCGGGCGAGCTCGACACCAAGGGAGCCCGCAAGCTGCAGGGCAAGCTCGACGTCGTGGCCGTGGTGCACGGCAAGCTCGGCAAGGACGGCCGCAAGAAGACGCTCCAGCTCAGCGTGTCGGCCCGCAAGAAGAAGACGACGCGGTTCACGGTCGAGTTCACGACCACGATCTCGGAGAAGTTCCGGACCAAGGTCCGCGACGAGCTGGAGCGGCGCATCCTCGCGACGGACGACGACGCCGATGACGAGGCGGCGAGCAGCTCGGTGCGCAAGAAGAAGCGGAAGCAGAACCACCGGAGCAAGGCGGAGGATGGCGACGACGAGGCCCCCGCGCTGTCCCCCGAGTCGATGGTCCGGGCCGCGCTCGGACCGACGATCGGGATCCGCCGGCTCACCTACACCGCGAGCGGCCCCAACCCGCCCCCCCGCGTCGGGACCGGCGCGCCGAGCGTGCGCGTCGCGGCCGAGGTCTATCCGTTCGCGGGCAAAGAGGGCGCGACCGCCGGCTTCGGGCTCGCGGGCGAGTACGACAAGACCTTCGGGCTCACCATCGAGATCCCGGGCACCGGCATCGTGGTGCCGATCAACGAGGGCCACTACTCGCTCGGCGCGCGCTACCGGTTCGTCGTCGGCGAGGCGTCGAGCGTCGCGCTCGGCCTCGACTACGCCCGCCGTCACTACGTCGCCGACCGCTCCGGGCTCGCCAACCCCAACCAGCTCGATGCCCCCGACGTCGACTACACCGCGATCGTCCCGAACGTCGCCCTGCGCACGCCGGTCGCTCCCAAGTTCATGCTGTTCGCCGATGTCGGCGTCCTGCTGATCCGGTCGACCGGCGCGATCCAGGAGTCCACCAGCTACGGCGCCGCCGATGTGTTCGGTGCCCAGCTCGACGCCGGCGTCGACTACGCGCTCGCCAAGCAGATCGCGCTGCGGTTCGCCGCCGACTACGGCCAGATCAACTTCAAGTTCAAGGGCAAGGGCGACCTCTCCACCGCGCGCGGCGTCACCGCCGCGACCGACCGCATGTTCGGACTCGCCGCCCTGCTCGCCGTCACCTACTGAGGGCGGCGCGGCGGAACCGCCGTCGGGTGTGCTTGCGTACCGCAAGACCTGTATGATCGCGGTGGAATGCAACAATCCCCGTCGTATTGCCGCAAGCAGGGGGCCAGCGAGCGATGACCAGCGAGAATCCAGATGTCATGGTCATTGGAGCTGGAGCGAGCGGATGTATCCTGGCCAGTCGGCTCACCGAGGATCCCAATCGAAGGGTGCTACTGCTCGAGGCCGGGCCCGACTTCGCGGATGTGTCGGCACTCCCCGAAGCGTTGCGGCACGCCTACGACAATCCCAAAGATCCCGATCCCAGAGACTTGTGGGCCGAGGCGTTTGGCCCGACGACGGCCTTCGGATGGAACCTCACCGCGACGACAACGCCGGCCATGGACCCGGTCTACCTGCCGCGCGGTCGAGTCGTTGGTGGCTCCGCCGCGGTCAACTGCGTCGTCTTCCTTCGCGGGAAGCGAGACGACTACGACGACTGGGAAGCGGCCGGCAATCCCGGGTGGCGGTACGAGGACGTGCTGCCGTATTTTTGTCGCAGTGAACGCGATCTGGATTTCGTAGCGGACTATCACGGGACGGACGGCCCGATCCCTGTGCAGAGGGTTGCCCGACCATCCTGGCATCCCGTGCATGCCGCGTTTCACGATGCTTGCCTCGGTACGGGTTTCAGCGCCTGCTCCGATCACAACGCTCCGCTGGCGACGGGCGTCGGGCCGCTTCCGCAAAACCATGTCGATGCGATCCGTTGGAGCACGGCAGTGGGGTACCTGCTCGGTGCGCGGTCGCGGGCAAACCTCACCATCGAGGCCAACAGCCTGGTGCACCGCATCCTCTTCGATGGGGATCGCGCCGTGGGTGTCGAAGTGGAGCGCGAGGGGCGCGTGACCAAGAGATACGCCGACGAGATCCTCGTGTGCGGTGGCGTATTTGCTACTCCGCACCTGCTCATGCGCTCGGGGTTAGGTGCGGCGATTCAACTGCGAGAGCATGGGATTGACGTGGTCGCCGACCTCCCTGGCATCGGTGAGAACCTGCGGGACCATCCCACCGGACCGATGGTCTTCCGCACCAAGCCCAACATCCCCCTGTCGTGGCGCTCGGTGCGGATGAACACCGCGTTGTGCTACACGGCGAAGGGATCGAGCCTGAGCAATGACATGGTCATGAAACCATGCCTCAATGCGGTCGACGGTGACTTTGGAATGCCAGGACTCCGTCCAATCGGCTTCTACTTGGTCAACCAGGTCCTGGGAGCTCGAAGTACCGGGACCGTCAAGCTCGCGTCCGCCGATCCGCGAGCGCAGCCCGTGATCGACCTTGCTTTACTGTCTCACCCCGACGACCTGGCGCGGATGCGGCAGGGGATTCGCCTCGCCCTCGAAGTGGTCCATCAACCCGAATTTCGCGAGATCGTCGACGAGCGGATCTTTCCGATTGACGACGATCTTGCGAGCGACGACGCGATCGATCGCTGTCTGCTGCGCAACTGCGATCTGAGCCATCACAGCACGGGCACGTGCAAGATGGGCCCGGAGCGTGATGAGATGGCCGTCGTCGATGCAACGGGTCGCGTCCGCGGAACCCAGGCCTTGCGGGTTGTCGACGCGTCGATCATACCCGGAATGCTCCGCGCCAACCCCACGGCAACGGTCGTCATGCTCGCGGAGAAGATCGCAGACGCGATTCTGGGTCACGGCCCCTCGCGCGTCAGCACCAGCCGGTAGACATCGTGGGGCTACCAGACTGGAGACGATGTCCTGCGACGGATCCGGATCTCGTCGATGACGGCGTTGCTGCGGGAATCCAGAACGAACTCCACTGCGCGTGCGACGTCGTCAGGATCCATGAAGGCCGACAGATCGGCGTCGGGGTGAAGGTTCGTGAGCATCGGAGAGGCGACTCCGCCCGTGGAAATCACGTGAACGCGCACGTCGTGGGGCTGCAACTCTGTTGCAAGCACCTTTGAAATACCCAGCAGCGCATGCTTGCTGGCCGCATATGCGAGCTCGTTCTTGTAACCCGTGTGGGCTGCGACCGATGCGATGTTGACGATGGCGGCTCGCTTGGACTCGAGGAGATAGGGTCGAGCCGCCTGCGCCAGAAGAAACGGTGCCCTCGCGTTTATCGCCATACAGCGATCGAACGCATCTACGGTCGTGTCGTTCCAGGCCGCCGAGTGGGCCACGCCGGCATTGTTGATGAGGACGTCGATTCCACCCATGTGCTGAGCCGCTTCTCGAATCAGCCGCTGTGGGGTGTCTGAAAGCGCGAGATCGCCGGCCAGGCTGAGAGATGGACTAGCAGCCTCTAACTCGCGCGCGAGTGTCGTGACTTTCTCGAGGCTGCTGCCAACAAGTGCGAGCCGCACGCCTCGGCGCGCGAGGCGCCGCGCGATCGCGGTGCCGATCCCGCCCGTGGCCCCCGTCAACACGACGCGAAGAGTCAGTTCATTCATGAGGAGTCCGTTGATCCAGCCCTGGGCTGTGGTAGCGTCGGAAACTCTGTTCCACAGGAGGATCGCTTGGGCGCTAGATTAGCAGGCCGCATCTGTGCTGTCACCGGAGCTGCGAGCGGCCTTGGTCGTGAGACCGCGCAACGATTCGCCAGCGAGGGCGCGACCGTCTTCGCGATGGACACCAACGCAGACTTGCTGCGCGAAATCGCGACGGACTCCATCGTCCCCATGCAAATGGATGTCGCGTCGAGTCAGAGTGTTGAGAAGTCGTTTGCTGCGATCAGGGACAAACACGGCGGGTTGGATGCCATCGTTTGCGCAGCCGGAATCGTGGGCAGCAAGTACGGGGACGGTCCCGCGGCGGAATGCACCGAAAGCGGCTGGGACATGTTGATGTCAGTCAATCTCAAGGGAGTCTGGCTGAGTTGCAAGTGCGCAATCCCATTGATGCTCGCTCGAGGAGGCGGGAGCATCGTGACGATCTCCAGCGTCACGGCCCTGAAGCCGCCAATGGAGTTCTTTCGCTCCCACGCCTACATGACAGCGAAGGGTGGCGTTGTGTCTCTCACGAAAGCTATCGCGGCGTACTACGGGCGCTCCAAGATCAGGGCGAACGTGGTCGCGCCGGGAATGATCGATACACCGATGAGCAAGCGTATGCAGGGAGTGAGTGAGATCATGGAGTTCCTCGACAAGGTGACGCCCCTCGGTGCCCTCGGAGAACCGTCTGATATCGCCAACGCCTGTCTCTTCTTCGCCAGCGACGAGTCGAAATTTGTGTCGGGTCAGATCATGTCGGTCGACGGTGGGTGGACGAATCATGCCTGAGAACCCGAGGGTCTTCTCCAATCGCCGGATCGACTGGAGCAGGATCAAGGCGGTCGGATTTGATCTCGACCATTCGCTGGTCAACTACCACGACGCACTCCACGAGATGACCGTAGAGTGCGTACTCGAGCGTCTCGCTGCGCCCCGATACGGGTATCCGAAGACGCTGGACTTCGAGTACCAGGAGAGTTTCGGCATGCGGGGGTTGGTGGTCGATGAAAGCGACGGCGCCATCCTGAAGCTCGATTCGCATCGCGTCGTTGATCGCGCCATTCTCGGCAACCACAGGTTGACGCGTAACGAGATCGACGACCGCTACCACGGGGCGTCGCTCAAGGTGGACTGGAGTGGCGGGGACTTTACCCACTTGCCGGACGCCACCGCTCTGCCGTTGGTGCACTTGCTGCCTCACCTTCTGACTCGAGAGAAGGCGCATGGCCGGACCTTCAAGGTCATGTGGGACGACCTGGTCCTGGCGCTGACCGACGTGGTCAATGAGGCCGGTCCCGACCCCGATCACGAGACCAAGGGAATGCAGCGGAAGCGCGCGACCGCAAATCCCGAGAAGTATGTGCGCTACGATCCCGAAACCGTTCCCATGTTGGAGGCCCTTCGACAGGCGGGGCGCAAGACGTTCCTCGTCTCGAACTCGGAGTGGGCCTGGGTTGATGCCATGGCACGGCAAGGATTGGGCCGCGAGGACTGGTGGTCGCTGTTCGATTTCGTGATCGTGAAGGCGCGCAAACCTCGATTCTTCTCTGAGGGTACGCCTGCCTCACGCGTTGATGTTGCCGGCGGGCCGCAGGTCATCCGCGGTGGCTCGAGGCGCGACGTGGAGGAGAGGGTGGCAGGGCGGGGCGAGCAGATCCTCTTCGTATGCGATTACTTGGCCGAAGAGACCATCCCAGCGCGCAACATCGGTTGGCACAGCGTCATGGTGGTACCGGAGCTGGAAGAAGAGGGCCGACAAGCGCAGCAAGCGGCACAGACGCGCGCAGAGCTGCAACGGGAACGTTCCGGGCTTCTCGCCCAAGGACATTCTGCCCGGTCCCGAATCGTCGAGCTATCGAAGACGATCCGGGAGCTGGATCAAGTCGTTGATGAGGCCGGTCGATCGCCGTGGGGCTCATTCTTTCGAACGGGAACGACCGAGTCCTACTTTGTGAGCGAGATGCTGAGAAGCGCTTGCGGCTACACGAGTCGTGCCTCTCACCTCCGACGTGAGATCGAGCTCCCTGATGAGCTCGTGTTCAACGCCAATCTTCGTCTATGCCCACACGAATTGTAGGAGCCTGCTTCAATGCATGAGTTTAGAGAAACCATGTTTTTCATCGATGCACCGC
>Ga0113563_10002405_pt1 | contig 11264 bp, 9 predicted proteins | sample Mud3Dept3metaG_FD_80117 | JGI IMG/M metagenome (GOLD analysis project Ga0113563, IMG submission 80117) | Freshwater wetland microbial communities from Ohio, USA, analyzing the effect of biotic and abiotic controls - Mud 3 Core 4 Depth 3... | ecosystem: Environmental > Aquatic > Freshwater >...
CCGGCGACGGTGCCGGACCGCAACTGCCGCGGCATCACGTATCTCTGCATCACGCATCCTCCCGCGTCGGCGCCTCAACCCCCGCAGCCATGAAGAAGCGCTTCCTGATCGTCGCGCTCGCCGTCGCTGCCGGGCTTTTCTGGCGCGAATTCCTGCCCGCGCTGGCCGTCATCGATCCGAGCTGCGCCGGCAACGTCTGCGCCGGCACCGTCACGGTCGGCGGCCAGGACATCGGCTATTCCTGGACGCAGAACCACGACGAGAACGACGCCAGTCTCAAGGTGAGGTTCACGAGCGGGCCCTACGCCGCGGATACCGACCCCGTCCGTTTCAAGATCACCGTCGACAAGGCCTTCTCAGCCAACGCTTCCCTGAAGAATCCCAGCCCGGTCGCGAGCCTCCCGCCCGACCAGACGGTCAACATCGCGAAGACGATCGTCGAGCGCGCCTCGACCTCGAGCGCGGCCGGCGTGACGTACGATTTCACGCAGGACCTGCGCTACGTCTCGCCGTCGGCGGGGACGATCTCCCTCACGCTCGAGTTCGCGCAGTACGGCGCATCGCAGATCGTCGGCCCGTTCACGGTGAATCTCGACGCCGCCTCGCCTTCCAACCGCGACGAAGGAGAATCGCTCGCGGGACTGTTCGGGCCGTCGCATCGCCAGTGCTATGACGGCGTCGACAACGACCTCGATTACCGTATGGACTGCGCCGATTCGGATTGCACCGGCGAGAGCATCGGTGCTTCCAGCGTCTGTGAGTCCCCGGAAACGACCTGCAACGACAACCTCGACAACAACGGCAACGGCGAGACGGACTGCTCCGACCCGCTCTGCAACGGGCGGCCCGGCAACGGCGCGGGCACGAAGTTCTGCGGTTCCGAGAACGCGGGAACCGGCCACGCGAATTGCGCCGACGGGTTCGACAACGACGGGAACAGCGAGCTCGATTGTTCCGACAACGATCCCGGCACCGGCTGCTGGAAGTCGGGCTTCCAGGATTGCGCGGCGGTCGAGACGTCCTGCACGGACAACGTCGACAACGACCGCGACAAGGATTACGACGGCGCCGTCGACGCGAGCGCCGGCACCGGCATCGATTGCCGCGACTACGACTGCAAGGGCCAGGGGAATTGCACGATCAACGAGCGTCTGCGCTGGGATGCGGGTTCGAGCACGTTCATCGACACGCCGAGCCAGTGCTTCAACGGCCTCGATGACGATCTCGACGGCGACAAGGACTGCGCGGACTTCGATTGCCTGGGCGTCGCGTTCGGCGCCAGTTCCTGCGCGAGCTACGAGGCCTATCTTCCGCCCAGCACGCTCGGGGACGGCAGCGTCCTTCCGGCCTTCTATTTCAACCTCTGCGACGACAACATCGACAACGACGGCAACGGCCTGATCGACGCGCTCGATCCCGACTGCAAGAACGTCTTCGGCGCCTGCGGACCCAGCCCCGCCACCGAGTCCTACACGTTCCTCTCCTGCGCGAACGCCGCCGATGACGATCAAGACGCCGCGATCGATTGCGCCGATTCCGAATGCAGGACCGACCGCAAGGTCGGACGCGCGGGCTGCACGACCGCCGCGTGCGGCGCCCGATACGCCACGCTCGCCACGGACGTCGCCGTCTGCGCGGCGGCCGAGAACAGCGCGAATTATTGCGGCGACGGCATCGACAACGACGGCGACGGTTCGGTCGACTGTTCCGACTCCGGCTGCGATGCGCCTGCCCAGCGCCACGGTCCGACCGTCGGCTCCACGCCGTCGGCGCCGTATTTCTGCGGAGCGGAATCCGGCGCGGCGACCTGCGCGGACGGCGCCGACAACGATTCGGACACGGACGCCGACTGCTTCGACACGGCCTGCCAGGACGGCATCCAATGCCGGCAGCGTCCCGGCGCCGGAGGCTGGACCCTGGCGGCGAGCTGTCCGGCCGTCCCGAACACGACCGCGCTTGCGCCCATCGCGTCCGGCGGCACGGCCCAGTTCGCGCATGACGATCGTCTCTACGCGAACTCCGCGTACCGCATCCGCTTCACGGGGGCGGGTTCGTATACGTCGCTGACGATCGTCATCGGCGACAACGCCGCGCCGGCGAACGCTTTCCCGTTCGACGCCGGCATCGGCAACTGCTCGCTTTCCGGCACCGGCGCTTCCCAGATGCGCTACGCAAGCCCATCTTCGGGCGCGGGCGTCATCACCGAGAACTACGGCGAGACGATCTCCGACTTCGACGTGACGCTGACATGCGCGATGTCCTCGCCCGCGCCGCTCGGTCCGGAGGACTTCAAGCTCTCGATCGTCGCGAACCGCTCAGGTTCCGTCGAGTTCGGCGAGTCCACGCTCACGACGCAGGTCTACGAGTCCGTCGCGCCGACCCTGCCCAGTCCGGCGGTCGAGGTCGAGGGAATCGTCGCGGGCAAGGTCGACGTCCCGGTCGGCAGCACGATCCGCCTGCAGGCCACGCCGAACACCGACCCGTCCGGCATCTGCCGCTGCGATTTCGACCTTGAAGGCGCGGCCTACAGCTCCGCGGACGGGAACTGCGTCGCGACGGTCGGACCGTTCGCCAACGACAGCGCGAACTTCGACGTCGCCAGCGCGGCGATCGACGGCGCTTCCAACAAGAGCGCGACCTCGACGCAGACGATCGATATCAACGTCGTGCCGTCCGTCGATGAGAACCTCGTCCTCGGCAGCGACGTGAACGGCGCCGCGGTCCTGACGTATCGCGGGAGCGAGGATGTCAGCCTGACGACCAAGTTCCGCACCGACACGCTCAGCACCTTCCCGGTCGCGAGCACGTGCCGCGTCTACGTCTATGACCAGGATTGGGGCGGCGGCATCGCGGCTTCGGCCACGATGGTGCCGACCGCCATCGGCACGACGCTGACGTGCCAAGGCGTCTACGCGGTGCCGGCGGGCCTCGCGGCCGGCCGCTACTGGATCTTCGTCGAGGCGACCGATTCGAGCGGCGACATCGTCCGTTCGAACGCGCAGTCGTTCCTGAAGTGCGAGAACTCGGACGTCGGCGCCGGCGCGTGCGCCGACGCGGACTTCGATAACGACGGCACGCCGGAAGGCCGCTTCACGCCGACGGGCTACTCGTCGCCGCCGACCCCGACGTACTTCGGCGCCCCGTTCCCTCGCGCCTGCGACAACTGCGTCAACTTCTACAACCCGAACCAGCGCGACAAGAACGCCAACGGCGTGGGGGATTCATGCGAGGCCGGCCTCGTCGGCCGCTGCAAGTACAAGTACTGCGGCGACGCGCCCGATGATCTCACGCCGGGCAACATCTGCTCGGCGGACGCCGACTGCGCGGACGGCGACCTCTGCGTGATCGTCGACCAGCCGATGTGCACCGTGAACTGCGGCGTCGACGCCGACTGCTCGCCGCCCGTCACCGCCGCGCTCGGCGTCTGCAGCCTCGACTGGGGCGCCTGCGGCGAAGGCGCGGCCGATCAAGGCAGCTGCTGCTTCTCGAACGCCGACTGCCTTTCGAACGAATGCGCGGCGCTCGTCAAGCCGTTCATCGAGACGGTCTCAGGACAGGTCTACTCCGGCGGCGAGATCCAGGCAGGCGAGGAATCCCCGATCTACAACGCCACGTACTGCCTGCAATCGGGAGGCCTGATCACCAATTTCACCAGCGAGCTCGGATGCGCGCTGGCCGAATCCCGGGTCTACGAGATCCCCAAGCCGGAGAAGAACTACGTCGGCTCCTTCGGCGCGATCGACGTCGCCGGCATCCTGAACGGAAAGTACGGCGCGCTGCAGCAGCCAGGTTCGCTTCCGGACCAGCTCGACGGCAAGATCTATTACTTCCCGTCGGGGCTGACGATCACGTCGCCGATCGAATTCAAGAACTCCTCCGGCGCCTCGCGCGCCAACGGCCTGGTGGTGGTCGAAGGCGACCTCGTCATCGACGCGGATCTTTCCTACCAGGACCAAAACGAGAGCGACCTCAAGAACTTCGCCTCCGTCGGCTGGATCGTCCTCAAGTCCGGCGGATCGGGCGGCAACGTCTTCGTGGGTCCTACGGTCAATCGCGCGGTCGGGGCGTTCTTCGCCGAGGAGACGATCGATACCGGCGGCGGCACGACCCCCTTCGAGGCTACCGGGGTGTTCGTCGCCAAGAACTTCGCGTTCAAGCGGGAATACGCTTCCCGCACCGTCGGCTCGGAACGCGTGATCTTCGACGCCCGCGTCATCCTGAACCCACCGCCCGGCCTTTCCGACGCCACCCGCTCGCTTCCCGGCTTCCGCTCGACCTCGGGGCGATAAGCCGCGTCGTCCGCGGACGGCGCGGTAAGGCTGGATAAGGGGAGTGTGGTATACTGAAAGCGAACCTATTCACTGGAGGAGCTATGGCATTTTTCGGCCAATCGAAACCCAGCTATCTCGGCATCGACTTCGGCGGCGGCGGCGTGAAGGTCGTCGAGTTGATGAACGAGAAGGGCCGCGCGCGTCTCATGACGTACGCGTTCGTCGACCGTCCGGTCGACGAGATGACCCGCAACTACATCGACGACACGCAGGGCACCGCCGAGCTCCTGAAGAAGATGCTCAAGAAGGCCAAGACGACCAGCCGCAAGGCGGTTTCGGCGCTGCCGATCTCGTCCGTCTTCAGTTCGATCATCAGCGTGCAGAAGACGGCGAAGAAGGAGGAGCTCGAGCAGGCGGTCATGTGGCAGGCGAAGAAGCTGATCCCGCTGCCGATCGAGGAGATGACCGTCGACTGGAAGCCGATCACCATCGGACCCCAAAGCCCCGACGACAAATACGTCCAGGTGCTGTTGACGGGCGCCGCCAAGTCGCTCATCAAGAAGTACGCCGACATCTTCGCCGCCGCCGGACTCGAGCTGACGAGCCTGGAGACGGAAGCGCTTGCGATCATCCGTTCGCTCATCGGCCGCGACAAGTCGCCGACGCTCGTGCTGGACATCGGGACCCTGCGTACCAACATCCTGATCGTCGAGAACGGCGTCCCGTTCGTCAGCCGCTCCGTCGGCCTCGGAGGCCTGACGGTCACCAAGGAGATGTCCGTCGCGATGGGCATGCCGGAAGAGCAGGCTGAGAGCATGAAGATCGACTCCGCCTCGATGGCTTCGATGTACAACGCCGGGTTCCCGAAGCTCTTCGAGAAGGTCCTGGCGCCGATCCTCACGGAGATCACCTATTCCACCAACCTGTTTCTCGGCCAGAAGGCCAACCAGGACAAGCGTCTCGACAAGATCATCCTGACGGGCGGCGGCGCGCTCTTGCCGCAGCTCGCCGACTACCTCACGAAGGCGATGAACCTGCGCGTCTACATCGGCGACCCCTGGGCGCGCGTCGTCTATCCCGAAGCGCTGCGGCCCGTCCTCAACCAGATCGGATCGCGGTTCGGCGTGTCCGTCGGACTCGCCATGCGCGACATCGACTAGCGAGACGTTATGAGCGACATCAACTTTCTCTCAGCGCCGGGCGCCGGCAAGGATGAAAAAGCCGCGGGCGGATCGAAACCGCTCGACGACGAGTTGGCGTTGCATATTCCCGAACCGCTCAAGGACGAGGCGGAACCGAAAGGGCCGAACCTCGTGCCGCCGAAGCCTTCGCTCGCGCTTTCGCCGTCGCTCCTGAACCAGAAAGTCCCGACGCTTCCTCCGAAACCCGCAGCCCCCAGACCCCCCGCTCCGCCCCCGCCGCCCAAACCGCCCGCGCCTCCGCCGCCGAAGCCTCCCGTGCCGCCTCCGCCCGTGGAGAAGGTCGGCGACACGCTGCGCGTCAGTCTCATCACTTCGGGCGCCGGCGCCGGCATGTCCGAAATCACCTTGCGCCGGCGAATCAAGACGTTCGCGCTCATCGGATTGCTCGGCATCGCGCTGGACGGCATGATTTTCGGCGGGCTCGCGTATTACCGGTCCGTCGTCGAACGGCGGAATTCCCAAGCGGAGCAGTCCGTCCGCGGCGTCGACGCGAAGATCTCCGAGCGCGAGGCCAAGCTCGCGCCGGTCCGGGATTTCCAAGGTCTCGTCCGCACCGCGGCCACGGTCCTCGATAACCACGAGCATTGGACGCAGGTCCTCAAGCTGTTGGAGGAGCGCGCCCTTCCGAACGTGCAGTTCGGGAGCCTGGCGGGCGCCGACACCGGTACGCTCAGCTTCGAAGTGCGCGCGAGCGACTACACGACGCTGGCCAAGCAGATCATCGCGTTCCGCGAGGATCCGCGCGTCAAGAAGGTCGTCGTCGGCACGGCCTCGGCCGACTTCGCGGAGAACAACCTCTTGAAAGGCACGCGCGCGTCGATGATGCTCACGGTGGATCCCTCGATCTTCGATTTCAAGGCCGCCGAGGCCGACGCAAAGACCCCGAACTGATATGGCATCCCTCTCTCAAAGCAAGATGCTCGTCTGGATCGGCAGGAACCTCCTGCCGTCCGGTTTGGCGCTCATCGGCGTCCTGCTGGCGCTTGGCTATTTGTTCGTCTTCCGGCCCGAGTTCGCGAGGATCCGCCAGGCGGACCGCACGTCGCGCCTGCAGGAGGAGCGCACCGCCAAGGAGGCGTATCTCGCGAAACTCGACGAGCTGAACGCGGCGTTCGAGGCGTACGACGCCGAGGACGTCGAGCGCATCCGCGCGATGATCCCGATGGAAGAGGACACCCCGGGCCTCATGGCCATTCTCGAGGCGGCCGCGCAGAACAGCGACCTGCAGCTGACGTCCATCAACTTCGCGGCGGGCGACACGACCGGCATACCGGGCGTCCAGGGCCTCGGGGCCCTCAACATCTCCATCGCGGTCCAGCACGGCAATTACCAGCGCTTCAAGCTGTTCCTCGAATCGCTCGAATCCAACCTCCGGCTCTTCGACGTCCGCAGCGCCAACATCGCGCCCGTGACCGCGAGCTACAGCCTGACGATCCGCGCGTACGTCTGGACGACGGCTAAGACCGCCGCACGCCTATGAAACTCAACAAGAGCCAGAAACAGCTGATCGTGCTCGGCGCCGTCATGGCGGCCATCGTCGTCGTGCTCGGCATCGTCTTCTTCTCGCCCGCGCCGTATACCGAGACGCCGTATCAGGCCAAGACGGTCGACACCGCCATCCCCACGGACGTCGTGGATCATCCTGAGTACGTCCAGCTGCGGTTGCCGGTGGACCTGCCGCTCGTGCCGGGCCGCATGGGCCGCGACAACCCTTTCGAACCCTACTAACGCATCGCATGGCCGTCGCCCTCAAGACCGCCGCCGGCCTCCTCGAACTGCTGGCCGGCCAAGGAAAACTCAGCAAGGAGACGTTCGTGGCGCTTGCCGCGGAGTTCGCCGGGCAGGACGCCGAAGGACTCGAGCGCGCCTTGTTGGAGAGGAAACTGGTGCAGGATGAAGACCTCGCGCGCGCGAAAGCCGAAGGCCTCGGTCTTGAGTTCGTCGATCTCGCGGGCCGGCAGATCGATCCGGACACGCTCAACATCATCCCGAAGACCGTCGCGGAGACGTATCAGGTCATCGCCTACGAACAGCAGGGGACGACGCTGAAGATCGCGTACGTCGACCCGCTCAACTCCGCCGCCGCCGAAGCGGTCGGCTTCCTGATGGCCGAGCGCAACATGCAGGCCGTGACGTCCGTGACCACCATCCAGGCCGTCGCCGCCATGCTCAAGCAATACGGCGCGCTGAAGAAGGAAGTGGCGACGGCGCTCGAGACGGCGCAGCAGGAACAGACGGAGTCCGAGGACGAGCTTCTGAAAGGGGAGGAGTCCAAGATCGAGGAGGTCATCAAGGGCGCTCCGGTCTCGCGCATCGTCTCGGTGGTGATGCGCTACGCCGTCGAGTCCAAGGCCTCGGACATCCACATCGAACCGAAGGGCAAGGAGACGCGCGTGCGCTACCGCATCGACGGCGTGCTCCGCACCCTGCTGACCCTGCCGGGCTACCTGCATTCGGCGGTGGTCTCGCGCGTGAAAGTGCTCGCCAACCTGAAGCTCGACGAGACGCGCGTGCCTCAGGACGGCCGCATCACCCAGGTCATCAACGGCAAGAACATCGACTTCCGCATCTCGACCTTGCCGGTCGTCGACAACGAGAAGGTCGTCATGCGCGTCCTCGACACCTCGACGGGCGTGCCGACGCTCGAAGGCCTCGGTTTCCGCAAGAAATACCGCGACACGGTGCAGAACGAGATCAGGAAGCCTCATGGCATGATCCTGATCACCGGCCCGACCGGTTCGGGAAAATCGACGACGCTCCTCACCATGCTCGGCATGATCAACGACGAGGGCGTCAACATCTCGACGCTCGAGGATCCCGTCGAATATTTCCTCCCCGGCGTCAACCAGTCGCAGATCAAGCCGGAGATCAAGTTCACCTTCGCCAACGGCCTGCGCGCGCTCCTGCGCCAGGACCCGAACGTCATCATGGTCGGCGAGATCCGCGACCAGGAGACGGGCGAGCTCGGCGTCCACGCCGCGCTGACGGGCCACCTGATCCTGACCACCATCCACACCAACGACGCCATCGGCGTCATCCCGCGCCTGACCGACCTCGGCGTCGAGCCGTTCCTGCTCTCGGCGACGCTGAACCTCATCATCGCCCAGCGCCTGGCCCGCAAGATCTGCGAGCACTGCAAGATGGACGCGGAAGTCCCCGAGGGCACCGCGCAGATGGTCCGCGACTCGCTCAAGGACGTGCCCGCCGAATACCTGCCGAAAGGTTTCGCGATCGACGGACCCCTGCCCTTCAAGAAAGGCAAGGGCTGTCTCCGCTGCAGCGACACGGGCTATTCCGGGCGCACGGTCATCGCGGAGCTGATCAGCGTCAATACGGAAATCCAGCGGCTGATGAACGCGGGATTCCCGATCGAGCAGGTCAAGGCTGAGGTAAAGAAACAAGGCTGGATCACGATGCGGCAGGATGCCATGCTGAAGGTCATCGAGGGAGCCACCACGGTTGACGAAGTGCTCCGACTCGCGAGAGAATGAAGACGATATGACGACGAACAGCCTGAGCGACGTGAAAATCCTTCTGGTCGAGGACGACTCCTTCCTGGCGAGCGTCTACGCCACCAAGTTCGAATTGGAGGGCTTCACGGTCCTGCACGCCGCCGACGGCGAGCAGGGGCTCAAGATGGCGGAGAAGAGCGGCCCCAACATCATCCTCCTCGACATCCTCATGCCGAAGATGGACGGTTTCGAGATGCTGCACCGCCTCAAGCTGGACCCGATGCTGACGAAGATCCCCGTCGTCATGCTCACGAACCTCGGACAGAAGGAAGACGTCGAGCGCTGCCTCAAGGAAGGCGCGGTCGACTACCTGATCAAGGCGCACTTCGTCCCAGGCGAGGCGGTCAAGAAGGTGAAGAAGATCCTCAACCTCAAATAGCCCGGCATGCCGATTTTCAGCTACAAGGTCAAGGACTCCCGAGGCCGCGACCTTGATGGCGCCGTCGAGGCGGCGGATTCGGCGCAGGCCAGCGAAGTCCTGCGCGAGCGCGGCTATCAGGTCGTGAGCGTCGTCCAGCGCGAGGAGACCTCGATCGGCAACCTCCGCTTCACGTTCCTGCAGAGGATCAAGACGGAGGACATCGTGGTGTTCTCGCGCCAGCTTTCGGTGATGGTCGGCGCGTCCATCTCGATCGTGCGCTCGCTCCGCACCGCCGCGCGCCAGACCACCAGCCCGAAACTCCAGCGTATCGTCCTCGACATCGCCTCCGAGGTCGAAGGCGGCGTCCGGCTTTCTGACGCGTTCGCCAAGTACCCGTACGTCTTCGGCTCGTTCTACGTGAACATGCTCCGTTCCGGCGAGACGTCCGGCAAGCTCGACGAGGTGCTCCACTACCTGGCGGACCAGCAGGAGAAGGACCTCGACCTTCGCCGCCGCGTGAAGGGCGCGATGACGTACCCGATCTTCGTCCTGATCATGCTCTTCATCGTCGGCACGGTCATGATGGTCTTCGTGGTGCCGAAACTGACGGCCGTCCTGCGCGAAAGCGGCGCCGACCTGCCCGTCACCACCAAAGGGCTGATCTTCGTCAGCGATTTCTTCGTGCGATTCTGGTACCTCATCATCGCCGGCGCGCTGGGCGTGACCTTCGGGACCCGCGCGATCTACCGCACGCCCGTCGGCAAGCGCTTCATCGACAAGCTCCTCCTGCGCATCCCGGTCTTCGGTCCGCTCTTCCGCAAGATCTACATCACGCGCATCACGCACAGCCTCTCGACGCTGATCGAAGGCGGCGTCGACGTGGTCACGAGCCTCAAAGTGGTCGCGGGCGTCGTCGGCAACGAGGCCTACCGCGAGGCCTTGGTCAAGACCGTGCAGGAAGTCTCGGCCGGCAATACCATGGCTTCGGTCTGGAAGGGCCGCAAGGAGATTCCCGACATGGTCACCCAGATGGTCGCGATCGGCGAAGAGACGGGCAAGCTTCAGCAGGTCCTCATGCGCCTGACGGATTTCTATACGCGCGAGGTCAACGCCTCCGTCGCCACGCTTTCGACGGCCATCGAACCGATCATCATGCTGGTGATGGGCGTCGCGGTCGGCGCCCTCGTCTCGGCCATCATCCTGCCGATGTACAGTCTCGCTCAACAGATGTGATCGCTATGCGCAAAGGCATGACCCTCGTGGAGATCCTGGTGGCCGCCGGCCTCGTGCTGCTCTTGAGCGTCCTGATGCTGCTCGGCGTCCTCGACGCCCGGCGGCGCGCCCGAGACGCCGCCGTCGTCTCCGCCGCGCGCCAGGCGCAGGCGGCCGTCGAGACGTATCGCGCCAAGAACGCCTCCTACCCGGGAGAGGCTTCGGACCTTCCATCCGGCGAGGCCGAACTGGCGGAAGCGTTCGGATACCTCGCCGAACCGGCGGGGTGCGCGCCGGACAAGGCCGAGACCTGCCGGGCGTACGCCCTGAGCTTCAGCCTGGAGGGACGCGTCGGTACGCTCGCGGGCGGCGCTTGCGCGTTGCGTTCCGCGGGAGGCATCACGTGCGTCGCGCGGTAAAACGTGCTAGACTGTGGATAATCGCCTTTGAAGAATCTTTGAATTACCTTCATCATATGCGTATGCCGCGGCGCGGCCGCTGGAGGTCCGATCCGCCATGCTCCCGTTAATAAGTCACGTTAGAAACTTTCGTCTCACGGTATGAAACGCTCTTCCGCCAAGGGTTTCACCCTTATCGAGCTGCTCGTGGTCATCGCGATCATCGGCCTGCTCTCCACGCTCGCCGTCGTCGCCCTTAACAGCGCCCGTCAGCGCTCCCGCGACGCCAAGCGCGTCTCGGACATCCG
>Ga0113563_10002407_pt1 | contig 11262 bp, 9 predicted proteins | sample Mud3Dept3metaG_FD_80117 | JGI IMG/M metagenome (GOLD analysis project Ga0113563, IMG submission 80117) | Freshwater wetland microbial communities from Ohio, USA, analyzing the effect of biotic and abiotic controls - Mud 3 Core 4 Depth 3... | ecosystem: Environmental > Aquatic > Freshwater >...
GTATTATTTAATTTTTAGAGCAAACAAGACAGTGGTCCCGGTGGACACTCAAAACTGATCCGCAGTTTGGACATGTTCTGCGTTCTGATTCGAAAACAAGGAAATTGTCAATACCTTTATCCTTTATTATTGTCAGGTTTTCAATAAAACTGGTTTTGTATTTTGTCCGGTACCGTTTATCAAGTTGTTTCAGTCTTTTGCATGGATATGTTTCACAGTCGTAGCAGAACTTTGAAGCAGTTCTGTCAAGATTAGCACACGATGTAATTATGCACCTTCGAACTGAAACAGCTTTGTCTGCAGAATAAACCCGGCAACCTGGACACTTGTTTTTGACTCTGAGATAAGCAATGCATGTCCCGCAATTCATTCCACACGGAGCTATCAGGGATTTATCAAAGTTTACAGCAGTTTTCATCCGGGATATTATTTGTTGTTAATCTTGAGTTTAATCTTTTCTTATTCTCCACCAGGAAAGGATCATAATATACGACATCTTTGGCTGAGATTTGCCATTTGCCGGATAATTTTGTGATATAAAAATGCAAATAATATTCTCTATTATCAAGTAATACTTTTATCTGCTATACTTCAATAATTATTTTCTGAAAGTACTTCAGGTGGGACGGCAGTTTTAAAAATAGGAATAAAAACTCTGCCACATAAAAGTATCGGTGCAAGGATTAACTGGCTTGTAACTCTTTCCAGCCTGAATTTACAATCAATATTGGGATTTAAAAAAATTGACTCTGGTTATAATAAGTTGTAACTTGGGAATAGATAAAATATAAATCCTATGAAAAAGCTTGTCCTTATAACGGCCGCATTCCTTATATGCATTTCGGTTTACCCTCAGGAAAGACGTCTGGCATTGATAATAGGAAATTCTAATTACACCAAGCGTTCACTGGCAAATCCCGTAAATGACGCAAGATCCATTGAAGGGGCACTTAAAGGGATAGGTTTTGAAGTGCTCCGATTTGAGAACATGGGTCAAAAAGAAATGACCAGGATGATTGATGACTTTGGAAACAGATTGAAGAATTATGATATTGGATTGTTTTTCTATGCCGGGCATGGATTACAGTCAAAAGGATTTAATTACCTGGTTCCGGTTGATGCAGTCCTGACAACTGAATCTGATGTGGAATATAACTGTGTCAGAGCCGACAGGATTTTAGCAAAGATGGAAGATGCAAAAAGCAAAATTAATATTGTAATACTCGATGCCTGCAGGGATAATCCTTTTGAACGAAGCTGGACCAGAACTGCTGCAGGACGTGGTCTTGCTACAATGACAGCTCCTGTCGGAACCATCATCGGATTTGCCACTGCTCCGGGTCATACGGCTTCTGACGGCACCGGGGCAAATGGATTGTATACTTCAGGATTACTGACATATATTAATGAACCCGGAATAACTGCAATCCAGATGTTCCAGAAGGTGACAGCCTTTGTTATTAAAGGATCTGACAATCAGCAATTACCGTGGGTTTCGACCTCCCTTACGGGTGATTTCTACTTTGTTCCCGGTTCAGTTAGAGCAGATAATACGGAAGTCCTTAATAGTCCTGATATAAAAATAAATCTTGCCGACAGGGAAAAGTCAGTCGTGGTGCTGCCATTTAAGAACCTCACCGGAAAGCAGGATCAGGACTATCTTGTCCAGGGACAGAATGATGCATTGATATCAGAACTATGTATGATAAGCCAGGTCAAGCCACTTCGGGTGCTTTCCGGGATGACGGCGTCTGCAATTGCCAGTACCACAAGGTCAATACCTGAAATTGCTGATGAGAATAATGTCGATTATATTGTCGAAGGATCAGTTTTGAATGTGGAAGACTCGATTAATCTGCAGCTGAGGCTGATTCAGGCCTTTCCTGATGAAAAACTTTTATGGGCCAAGAATTATAAAAGTGATATTATTAATTCACAAAAACTATACAACAATGTTGCGGGTCAGATAGCCGGGAAAATTGGCTTTGCTCTTACCCCTGAAAATATTGTTCAACTTCCTTCACCTCGTAAGATTAATCCTGCTACTTATGCCACATATCTCAGGGGTATGTATTATCTCAACCAGTCAACGGATGAAGGAGTATTAAAGGGCATTGAATATCTTAATGAAGTCCTCAAAACAGATCCGGGGGATCCCTTTGCATATGCAGGTCTGTCGCTAGGGTACGCAACAATAGCGCACGGAACATTTGATAAGGGCGATGCACTCGATAAAGCTGAAGCTGCAGCTATGCAGGCATTAAGGCTCGATACAACCATGGCAGAAACTTATGCATGTCTTGCACTTGTGTCACAGTATTATCTATGGAAATTTGACCAAGCGGAAAGTTACTTCAGGAAAGCTCTTGCACTGAATCCAAACCTGGCTATCATTCACTATCATTACTCATGGGGCCTTCATTTGTTGGGCCGCGATAAGGAAGCTATCATTGAGCATAAGCTTGCGAAGAAATATGATCCTTTTAATCCCCTGCATACTGCATGGCTGGGAGGACTATATTATTGTGAGGGTCAGTATGACGAAGCTGTAAAAGTCGCCCTGGAATCATTCGAGATACAAAAGGATTATCCCGTTGGTTATTTCATATTAGGTCTTTCATACAGAGCAATGGGCAGGATTGAGGAAGCTATAAATGCCCATAAGAAACTTGCTGAACTTTATCCGGAATGGCTTTGGGCCCTGGGTCTTACATACGCAGCTACCAACCATCGTGAAGAAGCTGAAAAAATCCTGAAGGAGATTGAATCCCAGCCTGTCAATCCTTATAATGCCTACTGCCGGATTGTTATGAATACGGCATTGGGGAAAATTGACGAAGCTTTTAAATGGGTCAATTATCAGCCCCATCATGCGTGGACTGCCTGGGTAGCTGTGGAACCCTGGTTTAATGAACTTCATGGTGATCCTCGTTTTGATGAATTTGTTAAAGAGCTTAATCTGCCAAAGAAGTAGCAGAAAATCTGAAGAAATGGATGTTGAATGTGCAGAAATAACCTGACAGTTTTGGTTATCGACAGAGTTTTTGTTTATTTTTTGTATCTTACTGATGGAATTAGTTGTTATCAGATTAATCATCCTAAAGAATTAAGCTATGAAATCTATACGCACTAATCTTTATGCCATATTCCTCAGCTTGTTTCCGGCTTTGGGAATTACTCAGGAAAGCCAGCCGGAACCAGAACGCGGAAGTGTATTACCGGGTTTTATTATTACCCTTAACGGGGATACTGTAAAAGGATATTTGCTGAATATAAATCTTTGGTTAAATCAGAAAATGACTTTTTTCTACACCAATCCCGACGACAGGGAAGGAAGGGTCAAGTACACGCCAAAAGAGATCAGGGCTTACCAGGTAGGTCCAAGATATTATGAAAGCTTTAAACATCCATTTACCAACAGTATCCGCCAGGAAAATTTTCTTCTGCGGAAAGTGGATGGACCGATAAGATATTACGTTTGGTATTATGATGAGGATAAAACTAAACTCATGGTTTGGGATAATATCTCGCTGGCTGATTTAGGAAAAGCATTCCTCTTTGATGAAAGTGAACTCTGGAAGGATGAGTTCGGAAAGAAAAAAAATGAAGAGACACTTATGCCATTTGATTTAAAATTCCTGATCAAATTCGCAAAAAACATGGCTGAATATGTTAAGGATAATACGGAACTTGCACAAAAAATCGCCAGTAAAACTGAAGGTTACAAAAATATTAACATAGAAAAGATCATCAGGGAATATAATGCCTGGTACTTAAAAAAATAGTCTTCGGATCCGATGGTTATTATATTTCCTGAAGCAAGTGTTCCAGCTATGTTAATATTGAAACATGCTCATCGACCTGACCGAAATTAGCCATTGCAACAGCCGCCGAACTGACGTAAGAATGCTGAATGACCCATCTGACTGCTTCAGAGTAGCACGGTTCGGTATCAGGTGAAGGAGAATATTTGCCTCCTGAACATGTTTTCATAGCCACGACACCGATTCCTTTATTTCCGGCTTCAGTAAGAGCTGAGATCAGTCTGTCCTGATCCCATTCTGAATATCTCCCGTTAACAGAATGGACAAATGAACCCTTGTGATTGAACGGAACCATGATGACATCATAGAAAAGTTCTTTATTATTCCTTTCGTGGAGATTAATAAGATCATTATGTGTTGAGAAACCGTGAGCCTTAATTACTCCTGAGCTTTTCATCCCGTCAAAAAACTTCATCACTTCAGGATGGAAAAGCAGATCTTCTTCTGAAGCGTCATGGTACAACAGGATATCAATATAATCCGAATCAAGGGCCTTCAGGCTTGCCTCCACCTTTGAGTTCAGGATACTCCTGATCTCTTCAGCACCCTTTCTGCCTTTTCCTTCCGATGGCAGTTCATTTGGATCGAGCCTGATTTTTGACTGGATCACCACATTATTCCTGACCCCCGAAACAGCCCTGCCAACAAGCCTCTCATTATTACCGTTAGCGTAATTTCGGCCGGTATCGATAAAATTTATTCCCTTGTCAATTACATACCTTATCAATGATTCTTCGTTTGTCCGGGATGCCCCTAAACAAACCGGACTTACAAGTATCCCTGTTTTTCCAACAGATCGCCTTTGGGTAATGATCTTCAAATTCCCGCTCCCGGCAAGCGGCATTAACTTTATTCCGGTCAGTCCGGCAACCGCTGCTGACAGGAATTTTTTCCGGCTCATTGTATTTTTGACGATTTTGCTCATGCGTCAAAAATACTATTTTTTATTTGTGATATTATACAGCCTGCATAATGTGATTTTATTTCAGGTCCCGAAAACAAGTCCGCGGTTCACAAGCCTTTCATGTTCCCATGTTGCATAGTCCTTTGGTGGATTGATGATCTCCTCTTCAGCCTTCCTCTCAAGCCTGGCAACAATTTCCGGGCACCCTGATGCACATAATCCGCATCCGATGCATTTATCCCTGTTGACGACCGAGATCTCATCCTGTGCAGATATTGCATGCATCTGGCACCGGGAGATGCATGTACCGCATCCGATGCATTTGCCGGGGTCAATTACGGAATAGTAGTTGGCTGCCGCAACAGATTTTTCAATGCCGAATTCGGTTATTCCTCTCAGTATTCCGCAGCAGCATCCGCAACAGTTGCATACATAAAAAACACCTTCAGCCACATTGCTGACTGTATGAACCAGCCCGATCTTTTCTGTTTCATTGAGCACAGCCAGTGCTTCTTCCTTTGATACATAGGGTGGAACCGGAGGATCAGCCGGGGCTTGTGCAGTGTAGAAAATAAGTTCAACATGCAGCGGGAAGGAACATTTTTTTGTTCCTTCCAGTTCCTGCTGTTTCCTGCAGATGCAGTCCCTTACCCTGAAAGTGTTGCACGACAGAAGAAGCTCCTTAAGCTTATCGTAAGGAAGTATCCATTCTGTTTTTACAGCACTCTGAGCCGGAATAACCCTGTGGATAGCAGGCCGAGGCCTCATAATATCAGCACCTCCCTGCTCGAAGTACTCCTCGATAAGATGAGCCAGTTCGTGATCCATCCGTTCAAGCTGGCTTTCATAGATACCCACAATGAACGGAGAGAGCCTGAACATACCCCTGGCTACGTTTCCCCTTACGAAATCGCGTGCCATCATTGCTTTAAGCCGGCCTGATGTCTCTTCTTCGGAAAGCCCTATACGCCCTGCTATAACGCTTACTGGTTCCGGAGTTCCTGTCAGCTGACCTGCCAGGAATGCTTCCTCAGGAAGGAAAATCTTTTTCAGAAGAGAGATTTCGATGTTCGATTTTGTTCTCGGGAATGAGTTGGGAAGCTTGTTTAAAGCATTTGCAAGTCTTTCGTACCATCCGTTTATTGTTTCAGGATCCTGTATGAAAAGGTTCTTCCCCGGAATTGTAACTGCCATCCCTGCAACAGATGCAGTTTTCAGAAAATCACGTCTGCCGACATGAATTTTGCTATGATCTTTTTTTTGCATACCTGCCTCCTTCTGATTACTGAAAATGAGTATCAAAGGTATACCGGGAATTAATCCGAGTCAAATTTTTCTTTAAGAAATGATTCATGGAACACTCCGATGAACCGGAGCAGACTCTCCGGTGTTCAAAAAAAATGACAACAGCTGCAACCTGTAAATGATGAAACCACTCAGTGGTTTCATCAAAAATGGATATAATACAGCAGTGAGATTAATGTATCGCGGAGCGATTCCATAAATGTCATGTATTATAACCATTTTTATATGTTCTGAACCGCGGAACGGTTCCACTATTTTTATAATTTGATATCCTCTTGACTTTGACTTGCAGAAAGTCTAAATTTACCAATACAAACACTTGAGAAATGTCAACCTGGACCAACGAGATTAAAGAGATTGAGGTGCTTCACGGAGCTCTCAAAGAACAACTTCCCGAGCTGAATAAGGAACTAGACAACCTGATCAAAACAAAGGATGAGAACGTTGCATTGCTCTATTCAAGGAGATGCCTCGAGGTTATTGTCACAGACCTATGCGAGTGTGAGCTTAGAAGACCAAGGAAGACCGAACCTCTCAAAGGTATCATCGACAAGCTGAACAAGGAAGAAAAAGTTCCGTCGTATATCATAACATCGATGCATAGTCTTAACAGCCTGTCGACTTACGGTGCCCATCCGAAGGACTTTGATCCCGAACAGGTAAAACCGGTCCTTAACAACCTAGCAATAATTGGGAGGTGGTACCTGAAATACAAAGGGATTCAGGTTGAATCATTTTTAAGGTCTGAAGAAGAAAAGTATGAACGAAAATTTCGGGAAGTCCCTGAATCAGAGAAGTCAATAGCAGTATTGCCCTTTAGAAATGACAGTAAGGATGAAGAAAATACTTACTTCATCAATGGTCTGATGGAAGAGATTCTGAACAATCTTCAGAAAATAAAAGATCTCAGGGTTATTTCCCGTACTTCGGTCGAACAATACAGGAACCAGGCAAAACCAATTCCCGAGATAGCAAAAGAACTGGGAGTAAATTATATTGTAGAAGGCAGCGGACAAAAATATGGCAATTCTTTTCGTCTGAGGACTCAGTTGATCATGGCAGCAAAGGAGAGTCATCTCTGGGGAGAATCTTACCAGCAGAAAATAAATGAAGTTGAAGATATTTTCATGATACAGAGTCAGATTGCAGAGGCGATCGCTACAGAATTAAAAGCGGTGATAACTCCACAGGAAAAGAAGATTATTGAAAAAGCACCTACTTCAAATCTTGAAGCATATGATGCTTACCTTAAAGGCCAGTTTTATTGGAGAAGTCTTGGTCAAAATGATCTTAATACTGCCATGAAGTATTTTGAGCTGGCAAAAGAAAAAGATCCTGATTATGCTCTTGCCTATGCCGGAATTTGTGATGTCTGGATAGGACGTCAGCAAATGGGATCTGCGTCACCTGAGGAAGCAGGTCCAAAAGCTATGGAAGCGGCAATGAAAGCTCTGGAACTCGACAGCACACGTGCTGAGGTCCATTATACTTTAGCACTAATGAATATGGGTATGTTATGGGATTGGGATACAGCTGATTCAGAAATGATAAAAGCTATATCACTCAATCCCAATTTTGCAGAAGCAAAGGCATACTATGCACATTTATTGAATATATTAGGACGACATGAAGAAGCATTGGAATATGGAAAAGCATCAATTGAGCTCGACCCTCTTAATCCTCTTTTAAAAGCTCTTTATGCCGCAGATCTAATGTTTGTACATAAGTTTGAAGAATCCATTTTAATCAATCGTGAAGTGCTCAAGATGGATCCAACAAATGTGCTAGCATTAAATAATCTGGCAATATCATTGCACTTTGCAGGAAAATATGATGAGGTACTGGAGCCTTATAAGTTATTTTTATACACTACATATAAAGATGCTGTACATGTCATCGATCAGGATTATGCTAAGAAAGAGTATAGCGTGGTTCTTAACCATGAAGCTGATACCCTTGCAGCTCAATCAAAGTCCATTTTTATAATGCCTTCAGATATTCTTTGTCTTTATATCTGCGCCGGAAATAAGGAGAAAGCTTTAGAATGGCTTGAAATTGCATATCAGGGGCATGATCCAGGTATAATTTATTTACAGTTTCCATGGTTTGACAGCTTGCGTGATGAACCCCGCTTTCAGGAGATTGCCCGGAAGATGAACCTGCCATATAAATAAGGCGGCAGGCTGAAGGCAACAGGCGGAGGGAAGAAAAGGACCTACCCACGCTCCCAGGCTCATAAGGAGCTAAATATTATCAACAGGACATAATAACCATTTCTTGCGGATTACTTACCCGGGATTAATGAACTATATGCAAAAAATATTTATTTTGCCATTTCTTAAAGAAACAATAAAATTCCGATTGTAAACCTTTTACGAGCACATGGCTGAACCTGCAAACAACTCAACATCTCCCTGCCACGATAGGAAAATTCCCTTATGGCTGGTGCTTTTAGATAATGTACCGACACTGGTTTTATTCATCCTGGGGATAATAATAATTAGTCAGATCTCTGCAACCGGAGCCATATTCTACGGATTTTATGCAATTTTCAGCGTGGCATGGTTCTGGGCCCGGATTTGTCCTTACTGTCATCATTATGATACTCAGGCCTGTCCTTGCGGATATGGTGCGATTTCATCTAAACTGTTTATAAAGGGCACCGGAAAGTCATTCAGAAAAGTATTCAGGAGAAATATAAGTATCCAGTTTCCAAACTGGTTTATTCCACTGGCAGTCTCGATATATCTGATGTCAACACACAATACGAAGGAGATTGTAATACTTACAGGTCTTTTTGTCCTGATCGGTTTTTTAATTATTCCCGTTGTTTCGAAACTTGTGGGCTGCAAAAACTGCGCAATAAAGGAAGATTGTCCGTGGATGGCAACCAGCAGAAAATCAACGCATTAAAATACGTTTTTAAATACGTTGATAAATACGTTTTTTAATACGTTGATTGGAATTTACACTATTTACGTACTTCCAGGATATGCAGTGCATCCTTTGCGATTCCCTCTACTGTAATCAAGTCCGGCTTTGACAGGCTGGTGTCAGGGTTAAGGTATTGCATCCTGACCCTGACCGGAGTATCAATTTTATATGGTTTGCCAGAGGGAATGACAGTGATCGCCCGTTTTGCACCTTCATATAATGCCTGCCGGGTCTCCTCAAACGGATAGAGAATTGCGGCTTCTCTTGATAATCCCTTTTTTACAGCAACGGTAACTATATTATTTCCAAAGAATTTCCTTGCTTCCCTTGTTGTGGCTTCATCGCCGGTAACCATTATTACCGGCACACCGTAATACCCGGCTATCAGGGCACTCTGTGCCATTTCGCCCGATTCCACACCATTATACCAGTAACGGTTCTCCGTTCTGGAACTCTGTGTATGATTCAAAACGCCATCGGGTGTTCCCATCATTGCATGGAACCCTAACAACACCATTCCTGCGAATGAACTGTCAAGAGCAGAAAGGTTTCCTGCTCCGGGTCTTGGACGGCCGGTGATATATTTTGCACCGGGTTCCATCAGATGAGGTATCACAGCCTGTGATCCGTGACCGTCAAGGACCACTATATCGGTTGCTCCGCCGTCTCTCAGACCACGGACAACTGCAGCAACATCACCCATGAAATATTCACAAGCCTGAATATTCAGAGGCGTGTCTTTTTCCCTTGTCTGCGAGAACTTGAATACTCCGCTGATCCCCTCCAGATCGGTATTGACGTAGATCTTTATCTGTGCAGAACCCTGAGAAGGGAACAAGAGACAGATAATGAAAAAAACATAAACACCCGGTAGTAAATCCCTGAATTTTAGTTTTTGCCTTTTCATGTCATCATATGGTTGGTCCTTTGCTTTGAGCAGTTTGGCTCAGCAAGTTCAAAGGTATGGAAATAATTTCTCAATGCATCGAAGCATCAGCGTCTGATTGCATTAAGAGGCTGGTATTTTTAAAAATAATGTGTTACTTTACAGGATAATTTCATTCAGTCAGTTATCTTTTTATTAATCATTCTTTAATAACACAGCTATGAAAAAATTAAACACTTTTAAATTCAGGAACTTTTTAGGTATCATGGTTTTTTGCATGACCTCATCAGGTCTGTTTGCTCAGGCTAATTTTGCAGGCACCTGGGCTTTTAATGAGTCAAAAAGCAATTTCGGCGACAGCCAGTTCCGTTTTGCAGCCACAGCGATGGTTGTTACACAGGATGCAAACACTCTGACTGTCGAAAGTACAATGACCGGCCGTGACGGTGAAGAAATGAAAACATCGGCCAAATACACTCTCGATGGCAAAGTCAGCGAAAACCCAATGTTCAACACAACGAGGAAGTCGACTGTGACATGGTCGGCTGATAAATCATCAATGATCATAGCTTCTACAATGATTTTTGATATGGGTGGTGAGACAAGGGAGATGAAATCGACAGATACGTGGAAGCTTACTGAAGGGGGTAAAGTATTACAAATTGAATCTGTCAGGCCAGGTCGCGACGGAGGTGAAATGAAGACCATGGCTGCCTATGATAAGAAATAAAAAAACCCGCTTACGGGCTTTTTCATATATTATTGTATTCCTGATACTTGCTAAGCTCTTAATTCAACAACCTTGCGCAACTTCTGCGAGCAGAAATAAGTTGTTCCATTGATTTCGGTCATATTGAGGATCTTGAAACCGTGAGATTCCAGTATTTCCGAAACACTGGCTTTATTCATTGTCCGTTCGCCAGTCAGATCAAGAATATTTATTTTTTGTCTCAGAAGCTTTAATGGATGAATAATGGAAAATCCATTTTTCAGAGGGACGTTGGAATCAAAAAAGCATCCAAGGAATTTTGTATCCGGAGGTAAAATTTGAACGAGAGTTGTAAGGAACTCATCAAGATATTTTATCATATTCAGTTTTCTGAGGGTGATAAGTGTTTTAACGCTCTTCATCTCATTTTCATCATAATAATAATGATATCTTGAAGAGAGTACCACCAGATTATTTTCTCTGGAAAGACCAAGAGCTTTTAAATAACGGAAGAAATTTCCACCGTCTTCAGCTATCATGTTTACAATAGCTGGAAAGAAACCCGAAATTCCATGGGAGTTTTTATCCCTGTCAGGGTGGGTCATTACGGGTGCGTCGACAATTTGACTGGTGTTGGGATCTGAAATATGTTCCATCATTTGATAATTAAAATTATGGAATAAAAATAATGCGGCCGAAC
>Ga0113563_10002408_pt1 | contig 11262 bp, 8 predicted proteins | sample Mud3Dept3metaG_FD_80117 | JGI IMG/M metagenome (GOLD analysis project Ga0113563, IMG submission 80117) | Freshwater wetland microbial communities from Ohio, USA, analyzing the effect of biotic and abiotic controls - Mud 3 Core 4 Depth 3... | ecosystem: Environmental > Aquatic > Freshwater >...
ATCGGCGGCGTCGGCATGAGCGGCATCGCCGAGGTCTTGCTCAATCTCGGCTTCAAGGTGAGCGGCTCGGATTTATCCGACAACGCCGCCACCAAGCGCCTGGCCAAGCAGGGCGCGAAAATTTTTAACGGTCATGCCGCAAGCCATGTGGAAAAGGCGGATGTGGTGGTGACTTCGACCGCGGTCAAGGCCGACAACCCGGAAGTGGCTTCGGCGCGCGAGAAGGCGATTCCGGTAGTGCCACGGGCGATGATGCTGGCGGAGTTGATGCGCTTCAAGCAAGGCATCGCGGTGGCCGGCACGCACGGCAAGACCACCACCACCAGCTTGATCGCCAGCGTGCTGGCGGAGGGCGGCTTGGACCCGACTTATGTCATCGGCGGACGGTTGGAGGCGGCCGGCGCGCATGCCAAATTGGGCCAAGGCGAGTGGCTGGTGGCGGAGGCGGACGAGTCCGATGCCTCCTTCCTGTATTTGATGCCGGTGCTGTCGGTGGTGACCAATATCGACGCCGACCACATGGAAACCTATGGCCACGACTTTGAAAAGCTGAAGCAGGCTTTCGTCGATTTTATCCAGCACTTGCCGTTCTACGGCGTGGCCGTGCTGTGCGCCGACGATGCGCATGTGCAGGCCATCATGCCGCTTCTCACCAAGGCCATCGTGACCTATGGCACGGCGAAAAACGCCGATATCCGCGCCACGAAAATCAAGGCGGCGGCGGGGCAGATGCAATTTCAGGTGACGCGCAAGAGCGGCAAGACGCTGGCGGTGACCCTGAATTTACCGGGCCAGCACAATGTGTTGAACGCCTTGGCGGCCATCGCCGTGGCCGACGAATTGAATGTTTCCGACAAGGCGATCTTGAAAGGGCTGGCCGAATTCAAGGGCGTGGGGCGGCGCTTCCAGCGCTATGGCGAGGTTCCGCTGCCGAGCGGCGGGGCTTTCACCTTGATCGACGATTATGGCCATCACCCGGTGGAAATGGCGGCCACCATCGCCGCCGCGCGCGGCGCGTTTCCCAAGCAGCGCCTGGTGCTGGCGTTCCAGCCGCATCGCTACACTCGCACCCGCGACTTGTTCGAGGATTTCGTGAAGGTGTTGGCGAGCGTGGATGCGCTGGTGCTGACGGAAGTCTATCCCGCTGGCGAAGCGCCGATCGTGGCCGCCGACGGCCGCGCCTTGACGCGCGCCATCCGCGTCGCCGGGTCAATTGAACCGGTGTTCGTGGAAACGGTAGCGGAAATGCCGCAGGCGATTTTGAATCTGGTGCGCGCGGGCGATGTGGTGTTGACCATGGGCGCGGGTTCGGTGGGACAAGTGGCGGGTCTGCTGGTGCAGACCGGTGAGGCGTGAGGAGTGAGGGGTGAGGCGTGAAAGGCAGTCTGCGCTTGAACGAGCCGATGGCCAAACATGTGAGTTGGCGTGCCGGCGGTGCGGCGCGGCAGGCGTATGTGCCGGCGGACTTGGCGGACTTGGCGGGCTTCTTGAAAAGTTTGCCTGTGGACGAGCCGCTGTTGTTCGTGGGCTTGGGCAGCAATTTATTAGTGCGTGATGGCGGTTTTAAAGGGACGGTGATTTTGATGCATGCAGTACTGAACACAGTGCGTTTGGAAGGCGAGCGGATCTACGCCGAAGCGGGCGTGGCCAGCCCTAAGCTGGCGCGCTTCGCCGCCAAGCACGACTTCGCCGGCGCGGAATTTCTGGCCGGCATCCCCGGCACCATCGGCGGCGCGCTGGCGATGAACGCCGGTTGCTATGGCGCGGAGACATGGGAATGCGTGGATGAGGTGCAGACCATCAATCGGCGCGGCGAATTGCAGCAGCGGAAACCCGGGGCCTATGAGATCGGCTATCGCCACATCGCCTTGCGGCCTGAAACCGGAACCGCTCCCCGCTCCCCGCTCCCCGCTCCCGCCCCGCAAGAATGGTTCACCGCCGCCTGGTTCAAATTCAAACACGGCGACGGCCAGGCGGCACAACAACGCATCAAGGCGCTATTGCAAAAACGCATTGCGTCGCAGCCCTTGCAGCAACCGAATGCGGGTTCGGTGTTTCGCAATCCGCCGCAGGATCATGCCGCGCGCTTGATCGAGGCCTGCGGTTTGAAAGGCAAGCGTTGCGGCAAGGCGCAAGTGTCGGAAAAACACGCCAACTTCATCGTCAATCTCGGTGGGGCCACGGCGGCGGATATCGAAGGCCTGATCGGCATGGTGCAAGAAACCGTGCGGCGGGAACAGGGGGTGTTGCTGGTGCCGGAAGTGCGGATCGTTGGGGATTCCGTGTCGGGCTCGGGAGCGAAGTGTGAACCATGCCATACCAACGAGTGAAGAAATGCTAATGATGTCACGGGTCAAACGCGTCATGGCGGAAGAAGCGGGTCGCGGCAGCGGCGGCGGCATGAGCTCGCAGGTGTTGCCGTTCGCGCCGCGTGCTGCGGGATTCGGCAAGGTGGCGGTGCTGTTCGGCGGACGTTCGGCCGAGCGCGAAGTGTCCTTGAAGAGCGGCAATGCGGTGTTGACTGCCTTGCGCAGCAGCGGCGTCGATGCTCAGGCTTTCGACCCGGCCGAACGCGAATTGGCGGAATTGAAAAATTTCGACCGCGCCTTCATCGCGCTGCATGGCCGCTTCGGCGAAGACGGCACGATCCAGGGCGCGCTGGAATTGATGGGTATTCCCTATACCGGCAGCGGCGTGCTGGCCTCGGCCCTGGCCATGGATAAATGGCGCACCAAGCTGGTGTGGCAAGCGGCGGGCGTACCGACGCCGCGCTACGCCCTGCTCACGGCGCTGACGAATTTCGAGCAAGTGGTGGAGGAGTTGGGTTTGCCCTTGATGGTGAAGCCGGCGAGCGAAGGCTCTTCGATCGGCATGAGCAAGGTGATGCGGGCTGAGGATTTAAAGAAGGCGTATGAGCTGGCTGCACAGTATGACCGCTTGGTGATTGCCGAAGAATTCATCGTCGGCGAGGAATACACCGCGGCGATCCTGGGCGACACCGCGCTGCCTTTGATTCGGCTCGAGACGCCGAACGTGTTTTACGACTACGAAGCGAAATATCTGGCCGACACCACGCGTTATCTGTGTCCTTGCGGTTTGCCGCCGGAGCGCGAGCGCGGCTTGCAGGCCTTGGCCTTGCGCGCTTTCGAGTTGCTCGGCTGCCAGGGTTGGGGCCGCGCCGATTTGATGCTGGACGCCAGCGGCACGCCGTATTTCCTGGAGTTGAACACCTCGCCCGGCATGACGGATCACAGCCTGGTGCCGATGGCGGCGCGCCAGGCCGGTCTGTCGTTCGAGCAATTGGTGCTGCGGGTGTTGGAGCAAGCGCATGTGGGGTAGGAAAGACAAAGGCGATCTGTTGCGCCGACCGATGGCGGGCGGAACCCCCGGCGGCATGGTGCTGAGCTTGTGGGACAAGGCGCAGTTGATGTTGTGGAGCGCGAATTTCCTGTATGCGTTGGCTGGAATTTTGCTGCTGTATGCGCTGTTTTTTTTGATGATCCAGTTGCCGCTGTTTCCTTTGAAGCGGGTGGAAGTGAAAGGCGATTTGCGCCATGTCACGTATCAGCAAGTGAGCTTCATCGTGACGCGCGAGTTCAAGGGCAATTTTTTTACTCTGGACTTGGCGCAGGTCAGCCAGGGTTTCCAGAAGCTGCCCTGGGTGCGCAATGTGAGCTTGCGCCTGCAATGGCCGGACACCTTGGAAGTGACGCTGGAAGAGCACACGGCACTGGCGCGCTGGGCGGAGGGCGGCTTGGTGAATACGCGCGGCGAATTGTTCCAGGCGGCGAGCAGCAGCGAGTTGCCGGTATTCCGCGGGCCGCCCGGCAGCGAAAAGGAAGTGACCGAATTGTATGGGCAATTCCAAAGCGCGCTGGCGCCGATCAAATTGAAGCCGGTGAGCTTGACCATGAATGACCGGCGCGCCTGGCAGGTGAAGCTGGACAGCGGCGTGGTGCTGGAACTGGGGCGCGACCAGGCGGCGGCGCGGCTGCACAAATTCGTGCGCGCCTTCGACGCCACCATCGCGCGCATGCCGCATCCGGTGGCGTATGTGGATTTGCGTTATCCCAACGGTTTCGCCGTGCGTTTTGCGGCCGGCACAAAAAGTTAGGGATTTGGAGCAAGGGTAGATGGCGAAAAATAAAGAACAAAAAAACCTCCTGATCGGGCTCGATATTGGCACGTCCAAGATCGTGGCCCTGGTGGCGGAGGTATTGCCCGAAGGCCGGTTGGAAGTGATCGGCATCGGCGAGACGCCGTCGCGCGGCCTGAAGAAAGGCGTGGTGGTGAATATCGAATCCACCGTCAACGCCATTCAGCGCGCGTTGGAAGAAGCGGAGTTGATGGCCGATTGTAAAATCCGCGAGGTCTACACCGGCATCGCCGGCAGCCATATCAAGAGCCTGAATTCGCACGGCATGGTGGCGATCAAGGACAAGGAAGTGGCGCAGGCCGATGTCGAGCGCGTGGTCGAAACCGCGCGCGCCGTAAACATTCCGACCGATCAGCAGATCCTGCACATTTTGACGCAGGAATTCATCATCGACGGCCAGGAGGATGTGCGCGAGCCGCTGGGCATGAGCGGCGTGCGCCTGGAAGTGAAGGTGCACATCGTCACCGGCGCGGTATCGGCGGCGCAGAACATCATCAAGTGCGTGAAGCGCTGCGGCCTGGAAGTTCGCGACCTGATCCTGCAACCGCTGGCCTCGAGCATGGCGGTGCTGACCGAGGACGAAAAAGATCTGGGCGTGTGCCTGATCGACATCGGCGGCGGCACGGCGGACATCGCGGTGTTCACCAACGGCGCGATTCGCCACACCGCCGTGATCCCGATCGCCGGCGACCAGATCACCAACGATATCGCCATGGCCTTGCGCACCCCGACCAAGGAGGCCGAGGACATCAAGCGCATCCACGGCTGCGCGCTGCGGCAATTGGCGCACCCCTCGGAAATGATCGAAGTGCCGAGCGTGGGCGATCGCGGCCCGCGCCAGTTGTCGCGCCAGACCCTGGCGGAAGTGATCGAGCCGCGCGTCGAGGAGCTATACACCCTGGCGCAGGCCGAGTTGCGGCGCAGCGGTTTCGAGGAATTGGTGTCGTCCGGCATCGTACTCACCGGCGGCTCGAGCATGATGCAGGGCATGGTGGATTTGGGCGAAGAAGTGTTCCACATGCCGGTCAGGCTCGGTTTGCCGCAATACGTCGGCGGCTTGGCGGAAGTGGTGCGCAATCCGCGCTACGCCACCGGCATGGGGCTGTTGCTCGCCGGTTTGGAACAGTTTCAGCGCCATCAATTGGTGCGCATGCAGAGTTCTTCGGTGCAACAAGTGTTCGACAAGATGAAGTCGTGGTTTCAGGGCTTTTAGCATGAAGCTCGCGTAGCGAGTCCGTATCCCTCTCTCCCGCTGGCGGGAGAGAGCTAGGAGAGAGGGAAATTTTTTTCGTAGTTGTTTTTTTATGAGGAGGTGGCGATGTTTGAAATTCTCGATAATCAATCTCAGGATGCAGTGATCAAGGTGATCGGCGTCGGTGGTTGCGGCGGTAACGCCGTAGACCACATGATCGCGTGCGGGCTGCAAGGGGTGGAGTTCATTGCGGCAAATACCGATGCGCAAGCGCTGTCCAAGAGCGATGCGCACGTCAAGCTGCAGCTCGGCAATTCCATTACCAAGGGCCTGGGCGCGGGGGCGAATCCGGAAATCGGGCGCGAGTCGGCGCTGGAAGACCGGGAGAAAATCGCCGAGATGATCGACGGTGCGGACATGTTGTTCATCACCGCCGGCATGGGCGGCGGCACCGGCACGGGTGCTGCGCCCGTGATCGCCGAAGTGGCGAAGGAACTGGGCATTCTGACCGTGGCGGTGGTGACCAAGCCGTTCATGTTCGAAGGCCGACGCCTGAAGGTGGCTAACGCCGGTATCGAGGCGCTGTCGCAGAACGTCGATTCGCTGATCATCATCCCCAATGAAAAATTGATGCAAGTGTTGGGCGACGATGTGTCGGTGCTGGATGCGTTCAAGGCGGCCAACGAAGTGCTGCATGGCGCGGTCTCTGGTATCGCCGAAGTGATCAGTTGCCCCGGCCTGGTGAACGTCGACTTTGCCGACGTGCGCACCGTGATGTCTGAAATGGGCATGGCGATGATGGGTTCGGCCAAGTCGCAGGGCGACGAGCGTGCGCGACTGGCGGCGGAACAGGCAGTCAAGAGTCCGCTGTTGGAAGACGTGAACTTGTCCGGCGCGCGCGGCATGTTGGTGAATATCACCGCCAGCCATTCGCTGAAGATGAAAGAGATCCACCAAGTGATGCAGACCATCCGCGAATTTACGGCGGAAGATGCGACGGTGATCTTCGGCGCGGTGTTCGACGAAAACATGAAGGAAGAACTGCGCGTGACCATGGTCGCGACCGGTTTGGGCATGCCTTCGCAAGCGCGGCAACCTAAGCCGTTGACCATTGTCCAAAAAACTGGCACCGATAATGTCGAGATGGGCTATACCGAGGGCGAAGCGCCGGCGGTGATTCGTTCCGGGCGGCGTGCGGCGGCGGTGGAAGCGATGAAGGCTTCGGGCGTGGATTTGCTGGATATTCCGGCTTTTTTGCGCAAGCAAGCGGACTAAACAGCAGGACTGAGGACTGAGTGCCGAGCTAGGGCGCTTGGTTTGGATTGTTCTGAAAATGGGCTTCACAGCCCAGGGGCGCGGCTCCCTCAAAAAATGGGTGAGCCAGGCTTATGATAAAATGCGTTTTTTTGAACGCTTTATTTAGGAAATGACGTGCTGAAGCAACGTACCTTAAAGAATGCCATCAGCGCCACTGGGGTAGGGCTACACAGCGGGCAGAAGGTCAGCATGACCCTGCGTCCGGCGCCGGTCGATACCGGCATCGTGTTTTGCCGCGTGGATTTGCCGAACGCCCCGACGATCAAGGCCGATCCCTTCCATGTCGGCGACACCCGCATGTGTACCGGCCTGGAAGCCAACGGCGCCAAGGTCATGACCGTGGAACACCTGATGTCGGCCCTGGCCGGCTTGGGCATCGATAACGTCTATATCGACCTCACCGCCACCGAGGTTCCGATCATGGACGGATCGGCCAGCCCTTTCGTGTTCCTGGTGCAGTCCGCCGGCATCGAAGAGCAGTCAGCCCTGAAGCGCTTTATCCGGGTCAAGAGCGCGATCAGCGTCGCCGACGGCGATAAATGGGTCAAGCTGGAGCCGTATAACGGCTTTCGCGTCACCTTGAGCATCGATTTCGATCATCCGGTGTTCGATCATTCCGGCAAGGCGGTCACGGTGGATTTCGCCGATACCTCCTTTATCAAGGAAATCAGCCGCGCCCGCACCTTCGGCTTCATGCACGAAGTGGAATACCTGCGCAATAACGGCCTGGCTCTCGGCGGCAGCCTGGATAACGCCGTCGTGATGGACGAGTTTCGGGTGCTGAATACCGACGGCCTGCGTTACGACGACGAGTTCGTCAAGCACAAGGCCTTGGACGCCATCGGCGACCTCTATATGTTGGGCCACCCCTTGATCGGCGCCTTCAGCGGCAATAAGTCCGGGCATGCCCTGAATAACCAACTGCTGCGCGCCTTGCTGCAGGATGAAAGCGCCTGGGAGTTTGTCTCCTTCAAGCGCGAAGAGGAAGCGCCGCAGGGCTTCGTGCGGCTGCAGGCGCAAACCGCCTAGCAGGCCATGCCGGCATGGTCGTCCTGCGCTTTTACCTGCTGATTGTCCTATTGACCATCGGCGGTGCTTTGGTGGTGGGCCTGATATTCAAGGATAAGCGCTGGTTTCGCTTTGCTTGGCAGTTATTCAAATTCTCGGTGGTGCTGCTGCTGATCATCGGTTTGGCCTTCGCCGTCGGTCGGCTCGCTTTATTTTGATCCAATTTGGTGCCGAATTAAGTTAGTAAGCGCTACCTTTAGCTCCGATTCAGGCAATTCATGCTCTAATTTTTCCAAGCTGGCCAATCCTTGATCTGAAATGGCGCTTTTCGGCGCCGGTGACGGCTTGGTTAACGGCACGTTCACTTGCACATCTACCCTAATTCCAGTAATTTCACTCCCCCGCTGTTGAAATTTTGTCAGCAGACTGGGCAATTGCTGCAAAAGTTTTGAGGCAATTGCGCCGTTATCGGCATATAGGGTCAAAACGCCATCATCCAGGCGGCCGACCCGTGATGAACGCGCTAAATTAATAGGCGCGATGGATTCCCAAATGTGCTCGAGTGCACCAAGTCTTTGAGCTAGCGCAGCTAGGCGGCTCAGGGGTGAGCTTGATTCACTCAAAAAACTGTCGAGTTTCCGTGCCGACATGGTGCGTAATTAATTTAGTGGGGATGCGCTTGAATATCATATTCGTATCGAATCGGCTAGCAAAAGCGCGCACGGTGTGCGTGGGCCGCTGCCAGACCGGCCTGCTGCTGATGGCCGGCTTTTCCCTATTCATGCTGTTGAGCGCCGGCTTCGGCTATCTCATGCTGTTCAAGTTCGGCGGCGTGCAAGTGCCCATGGTGCAAAAAATCCTGGTGTCGGCGCTGGAAAACGAGGGCGCCAAGGAGCGCCTGGCGACGCAACAGCGGCTGTCGGCGATGGCGATCAAGGTCGGCGAAATGCAGGCGCAAGTATTGCGCTTGGAAGCCTTGGGCGAGCGGGTCGCCAAAGTGTCCGGGATCAAAAAAGAAGAAATCAACTTCGACCGCAAGCCGGGTCGCGGCGGTCTCTTAGTGCCCGGCGTATCCGCCAGCATTAGCCTGGACGAATTTCAGCAGGAATTGCTTAAACTCGGGAGCGCGCTGGACGATAAGGCCGACCAAATGGCGGTAATGGAAGCCCTATTGTCGCGCGAGCAAGTGCGCAAAGCCGCGCTGCCCTCTGCCTTGCCGGTAAATATCGGTTTTTATTCCTCAAACTATGGTTGGCGCCTGGATCCCTTCACCGGCCAGCGCGCCATGCATGAGGGCGTAGATTTTGTGGCCGATCACGGTACGGCCATCAAGGCAGCCGCCGGCGGCATCGTCGTCTACTCCGACATCCATGCCGGCTATGGTAATATGATCGAAGTCGACCACGGCAACGGGTTGGTCAGTCGATATGCCCATGCTTCCAAACGGTTGGTGAAAGAAGGCGATGTCGTACTGCGCGGCCAGAAGATCGGCGAAGTCGGTAGTACAGGTCGCTCCACCGGCCCGCATCTGCACTTCGAAGTACTCCTGAACGGTACGCCGCAAAACCCCACCCGCTATTTGAATTTGCCCGGTTGATACGAGCCTTATTTCGGCCCTGATACCGACTAAGGTGCAAGCGCTGTGCAGCTAGACGCACGGTACTTGCACCTTAATTTTATTTTTCAAAGAACAAACACCAAAGAATTTATATGCTTACGACCCTGCTGCAAAAAGTTTTCGGAAGCCGTAACGAGCGCCTGGTTAAAAAATACGCAACAACGGTGCGCACCATCAATGCCCTGGAGCCGCAGATGCAGGCGCTGTCCGACCAGGAACTGGCCGACAAGACGCCGGCCTTCAAGCAGCGCATCGCCAACGGCGAAACCCTTGATCAACTCCTGCCGGAAGCCTTTGCCGTAGTGCGCGAGGCGGGCAAGCGCGTGCTGAACATGCGCCACTTCGACGTGCAACTAATCGGCGGCATGGCCTTGCACGACGGCAAGATCAGCGAAATGCGCACCGGCGAGGGCAAGACCCTGGTGGCCACGCTCCCCGCCTACCTGAATGCGCTGAGCGGCAAGGGCGTGCATATCATCACCGTGAACGATTACCTGGCCAGCCGCGATGCGGAATGGATGGGGCGCATTCACCGCTTCTTGGGCTTGAGCGTGGGCTGCAACCTGTCGCAAATGGCGCACGATGCGAAACAAGCCGCCTATGCGGCGGATATCACCTACGGCACCAACAACGAATTCGGCTTCGACTATCTGCGCGACAACATGGAATTCCGCCCCGAAGAACGGGTGCAGCGCAAGTTGAACTACGCCATTATCGACGAGGTAGACTCGATTCTGATCGACGAGGCGCGCACCCCGCTCATCATTTCCGGCCAAGCGGAAGACAATGTCGATCTGTATGTGAAGGTCAACGTGCTGGTGCCGAAACTGGTCAAGGTTGAGGTCGAGGATGGCCCCGGCGATTTCACCGTGGACGAAAAAGCGCATCAAGTCCTGCTCACCGAGACCGGGCACGAACACGCCGAAGAGTTGTTGACCCAAGCCGGTCTGTTGACCCCCGGCAGCAGCCTGTACGATGCCAGCAATATCGGCCTGATGCACCATGTGTATGCGGCATTGCGCGCCAATGCGCTGTATCACCGTGATCAGCACTATGTGGTGCAGGACGGCGAAGTGGTGATCGTGGACGAATTCACCGGGCGCCTGATGTCCGGCCGGCGCTGGTCGGACGGCTTGCATCAGGCTGTGGAAGCCAAGGAAGGTGTGGCGATCCAAAAAGAGAACCAGACCCTCGCCTCAATCACCTTCCAGAACCTGTTCCGTTTGTATAACAAATTGTCCGGCATGACCGGCACTGCCGATACCGAGGCCTACGAATTCCAGACGATTTACGGACTGGAAACCGTGATCATCCCGACCCACCGCGACATGGTGCGCGACGACCGCATGGATCAGGTGTACCGCACCGCTCAGGAAAAATACGATGCAGTGATCGCCGATATCAAGGACTGCCAACTGCGCGGCCAGCCGGTGCTGGTCGGCACCACCTCGATCGAGATCAACGAATTTCTGTCGGGCCTGCTGAAAAAAGAAAAGCTGTCGCACCAACTGCTCAACGCCAAACAACATGCGCGCGAAGCCGACATCGTGGCGCAGGCCGGCCGGCCCGGCATGATCACCATCGCCACCAACATGGCGGGCCGCGGCACCGACATCGTGCTGGGCGGCAACCCGCAAGGGGATATCGATGCGGTCTTGGCCGACGACACGCTGAACGAGGCGCAGAAAGAGGAACGCATTAATACGCTGCGCGCCGAATGGCAGCAACGCCACGATCAAGTGATCGGCCAAGGCGGCCTGCACATCATCGGCACCGAGCGTCACGAATCGCGGCGCGTCGACAACCAATTGCGCGGCCGCGCCGGACGCCAGGGCGATCCGGGTTCGAGCCGCTTTTATCTGTCGCTGGAAGATCCGCTGCTGCGCATCTTCGCCTCCGACCGCGTCGCCGCCATCATGGACCGGCTGAAAATGCCGCCGGGCGAAGCCATCGAGCATCCTTGGGTCACGC
>Ga0113563_10002409_pt1 | contig 11260 bp, 6 predicted proteins | sample Mud3Dept3metaG_FD_80117 | JGI IMG/M metagenome (GOLD analysis project Ga0113563, IMG submission 80117) | Freshwater wetland microbial communities from Ohio, USA, analyzing the effect of biotic and abiotic controls - Mud 3 Core 4 Depth 3... | ecosystem: Environmental > Aquatic > Freshwater >...
ATGCCGCGCTCCCGGCGAATCCCGGAAGACCGCGTCGATCCCCTTATCATCGAGGTGTGGCCGCACCGGAAATCAGGCTACAAGCTCTACGAGGACGAAGGGGTCACGGAGTTCATCTGCGACCGCGGAGAAGATCGGATGACTCTCGAATGGACAGGTCCCCTGTCGAGGCGCATGATTCTGCATTTCAAGGAGGCGATGCCCCCCCGCCTAACCACCCTGATCACGAACGAGGAACCGGAGAAGACCCAAGAGCTTGAGGGACTCATGCTGGATAGGACTTATGTGCTGGCGATCCCCGAAACTGCCGGCGCCCGGGTAACGATGTTTTTTGCCGGCCCTGGCGCAACAAAGCGACGCTAAACCTGGATTGTCGTCCGGAGCGGGGGGCGCGCTAATGATCCCAGGCTGAGCCCTGGTTCCGGCTCTGCCTTATGACCGGGTCCGGCGACCACTTGTCGCCGTCCCAGTAGCGTATCCCCTTGATGAGATTATCTTCATACTCGTTGTTCAGAGCGCTTTGGATCTTTCCTTCGAGACGGGCCTTCTCGTGGGCCTGAATGAAGCCATGGCTCAGGATAACTTCCTTGTCGAAGAAATCCAGGCTGAACTGATAGTAGATATCGGCAAGGTTGGTCTTGGCCTGGATCCTCCGATTGTCCAGGATGTCCACGGTTATCACGGCGTCCACGGGATAATTTTCCATCAGGTCGACGTCGGTTCGGGGCAGGAGGACATAGAAACGCTCCGAGCCCGGCTGGAGCTCGGGACATCGGAAAGCGGGACTGCTGTGAGGGGAGCTGCCGGCCAGCGACCCGGCCTCGAGCACAGCCAGGCAGCCCTGGCCGTATTCGTTATTATTCCCCCCGGCGATGATCTCCTTGACGCCGTCTCCATCGATATCTGAGCAGGCCACGTCATTGAAGTAGCCCGTGTTCCAGTATTCGCCCTTGAGGTTTCCCTGCGCATCGAGGAGAGCGAGCTGGCAGGGCCAGCTCGGGCGATGGACCGCGACGACGAGGATTTCGAGCGGCCCATCCCCATCCAGGTCTTCGGCGACGAGCTCGTTAATCCTGTAGTCTCCGGAGTAGGGTTTTCCGCCACAAGTCAACTGACGCCCGGCTTTGAAACGCCATAAGACCCGGCCCTTCCGGTCGAAGCAGATAACGTCCCCCTCCTTGGTCTCATCCAGTGTCTGGGGACTGAAGAGAACCTCGCGGCGGCCGTCGTCATTGAGGTCCTTGATTAGGAGATAGGGCAATTCGGCCATGCGGCCGGCCCTTCTGAACTGGAAATGCGACCGATAAGCGGCCTCGCCCGCCAGGTTTTCCAGTCCGGTGTCATGGCGCCAAAGCGTTTTGCCTTCTTCGTCGAGGATGCTGAGCACTGAGCCTTTGACCTGGAAATCGGCCGGCTCCCTCGGAAAAAGATCATCCTTCAGCAGCAAAAACAGGGCGACGGCGGCGCCGCCGACAAAGAGCAGAATGACGTTGAGGAGAACCAGCCGGTGCCAGGCCCGACTCCAGGCATCGCTTGAGCTCTCCCTCCTCGTTTTGCTGTGGTGCAGCCACTCGTCAAGCTCGCCCCGGTAGGCGAAGACCCTGGACTTCTCGGATGATGGGTCAAGGCGGTGGATCGGCAGGCCGAAGTTTTTCTCCCATCTGAGGCATGTCCTGATGTCCCGGCCGAGGTAGCCGGAGATCTCCTTCCAGGACGCCAGAAGGTTACCGTTTCCCGCCAAATGGTCCGGTTGAGGCATCGCTCTATGCCCAATATCATAAAGAATTATTCGGACGGAGTCAAAAAATGCTTGAAAATCGAGAGCAGAGCGCGGCTCTCACCCCAACAGGGAGAGGAAAATGCGACATAATCGGGCATAATCGGACATCGGGCCCCCGAGTATTGACAGATGGCCTGCCGCTCGCTACCTATAAGGGTGAGAGATTTCTGTGGGCAGGTAACGACAAGAAGGTGGTCGCAGAAGGGCGGGTTGGCCCTTTACCCAAAAGCCACCGAAGCGATATATTATATACAGTATGCGCTTAGGCTGATTTCCTGAGGCATGGAAGTCAGCGGGCCTCGACGCGGCCGACCGAAAAAATAACCACCCCGCCGGATTCGGCTTCACTAATACTTCCGATAGGTCTTGGCCGCTTCGATCATGGCCACGATGTTCCTGGGAGGCACATGGGGCATGATGTTGTGGACCTGGGTGAAGACGAAGCCGCCGCCCGGGGCCAGTATCTCGAAGCGCCTCCTGACGTGTTCGTCGATCTCCCGCTCCGTTCCGTTCGGCAGAACACTCTGGGTATCGCATCCTCCGCCCCAGAACGTCAGGTCCTTCCCGAACTCGCGCTTCAGCCGTTCCGGTTCCATCCCCCGGGCGCTGGTTTGGACCGGGTTTATGATCTCGACTCCGGCCTCGATGAGGTCGGGCAGAAGCGGAGCGATGGCGCCGCAGGAGTGAAGAAAAAGGTGAAGTCCGGAACGCCTTCTGACCCTCTCGAAGATGAGCTTATGCCTGGGCTTGAAAAACCGGCGGTACATGTCCGGCGATATCTGGGGCGAAAGCTGAGTTCCCAGGTCGTCTCCCATCTGGATGATCTGAACATAGCCCTCGACCGCATCCAGGAAAAGTTCCAGGTTCTCGAGATGCATCCCGGTGAGCCGGTCGATGAGCGCCTCGGCTTTCGGGGGGCTCTCGATGAGGTCGATGAGAAACTGGTCGTTCCGGCACAGGTACTGGCCCCACTCAAGCAAGTTCCCGCCGAAGCCCGCCATGACGGCATAATCGGTCGTCTCGGAGAGCCGCTTGGCCTTTTTCCGGATATCCGCCAGATGCTCCTTGGAGAGGGGTTTGTGCCAGGGGGCGGTGGGCAGGGCGGCCCAGGTGACCCGAGCCATCGATTCCGGGAGCCTGTCAAGGACCGAGAGGTCCCGCCCATCCCAGTCCAGGAGAGGAAAATGAACCTGGCTGAGATAGTAGGCGCCCTTGGGCATGGAACCGAGCGCCGTTCCGTCGGGGCTGCGAAAGACCCATCCGCCCTCGCCATCCGCCTCGAGACCGGCAGAGGCGGGAATCCGCGCGGCCGAGCCGTCGGGCAGAGTGAAATCCTTCCAGTCTACGTCCGCCGTCAAAAACGCCCGGCCGAGGTCGATGACATCAGCCTCGAAGTAGTCCAGGATCGGATCCTCGGGCTGAGCCAGCTGCTGGACGACATCGTAGACGTCCGTGGAGCCGCCCGAGAGTCCCAGATATTTTTTGAGGCTGCCGTAGGCGACGGCCGCGATCCCCGTCGACCTCATCGCTCCCAGGTCGATGGGCACCTTGTCCGGCTCGCGATGGGCGATGGCGGCGAGCACCCGTTCCCGGCTGGTCATGAGATCTGATTTTGACTCTTCAATAGGAAGAAGTCAAAGGCGCCGATATCACTCTCTATCTGTCCGCGCCCTCCGTCCTGTCGTAGACGATTTTCCCGCCGGCGATGGTCAGATTGACGCGCGAGTCCTTGATCGCCTCGGGGGCGATCTCAAAGATATTCCGGTCGAGGACGACGAGGTCGGCCAGCTTTCCCTCCGTGATCGAGCCCTTTACCCCTTCGGAAAACTCGGCCCTGGCCGCGTTAATGGTGAAGCCCTTGACGGCCTCTTCCAGGGGAATTTTCTGCTCGGGGAACCAGCCGGCGGGATTTTTCCCGTCGGTTGTCTGGCGAGTGACGGCGGCATAAATACCGACCAGGGGGTTGAGTGGAGCAACCGGCCAGTCGGAACCGAGGGCCAAGACGGCCCCGGCGTCCAGGAGGGACTTGAAGGCATAGGTTGTCCGGCAGCGCTCCTTGCCGATCTTGGCTTCCGCCCAGCGACCGTCATCGATGGCATGAAAAGGCTGAACCGAGGCGATGACGCCCAGTTCGGCGAAGCGCTTGATCTCCTCCGGCCGAAGGTGCTGGGCATGTTCGATCCGCCAGCGTCTATCCCGCGGACCATTCCGGGCGGCGGTGTTTTCGAAGATATCGAGGATGATGTCATTGGCCCTGTCGCCGATGGCATGAATCGCCACCTGGAGTCCGTCCTTATCGGCCTGGGCCACCCTCTTCTCCATGATGCCTTCCGGGAACATCTGGGGAGCCAGGAGCCCCGACATCGTCGGGTTGTCTGTATAGGGTTCGAAAAAGTAGGCCGTGCTCGCGCCCAATCCGCCGTCGGCAAATCCCTTGAGGCCCGCGATCGACAGCCAGCCGTTTCCAAACGGCGATTTGAGCCTCAGCTTGCCCACGAGGTCCATGTCATCGATGGGAATAAAGAAATAAATCCGGGCCGTGAGCTTTCCCTCTTTGAGAAGCGCCTGGTAAACCTCGAAGCTGATGCCGTAGTTCGAAGCATCGGCCATGTCATGGACGGAAGTCACGCCAAGCTCCCGGGCATGGCGCAAAGCCGCTTCCGCCGCCTTCAATCGTGCCTTCATCGAGGGCTCCGGGATATGACGCATGACCAGGTCGATGGCGGCGTCTCTCAGGATCCCCGTCGGCTCGCCCGTCTTCGGATCTTTCAGGATTTCTCCGCCCTCCGGAGATCTTGTCTTCTTGGTGATTCCCCCGATCTCCAGGGCCAGGCTGTTGGCCACGACCATATGCAGGTCGTAGCGGCTGACGCACACGGGGTTCTTGGGGGAAACCGCGTCGATCCACTCTTTCCTCGGGAGTTCCACGGGGTTCAATTGCTCGTGATCCCAATTGCCCTCGAGAATCCATTCGCCGTCCTCGAGTTCCTGGGCCTTGGCCTCGACCCGTTTGGCGAACTCCTCGCGGCTGGTCACATCCCGGAGCTGGATGCTGGAAAGGGAAAATCCGCCCTTGAGGAAGTGGGTGTGGCAGTCGATAAAACCGGGGAGGACCAGCGCTCCCTTCAGGTCCTTGACGCGCGTCTTTTTGCCGACGAGCTTCTTGATATCGGCGGTCCGGCCGACGCGCAGGATCCGCTCTCCGTCGACGGCCACGGCCTCCGCCCAGGGATGGGATGGCTCGGCGGTCCAGAAGGAACCGTTGAGAAGGACTGTGTCCGCCACGTCATCTCCCGGTTTCTGGCAGGACGCCAGCGAAAAAGACAGTGCCAGCAAAAGAAAAGACCATTTGACGGGTTTCATCGTGTTCTCCTCTCCATCGCGGGTGTTTCATTTTATTCGCCCTTTCAGGCTCCGGCGACGCCTGGAATTTGAAAGACGCGGTCATGCTCAGGTAGACGTCCCGGCCCCTCAATCTTCATTTCTGGTCGCGGTTGTAATGGGGCATCTCCCAGGGGATCTCGACGGTCATGTCCAGATACCCGGCAAATTGTCCCTCCAAGTGCCAGGGGGTTTGAAAAACCAGCTTCCTCCTCCCGTCCTTCTGGATCGTGTAGATGTTCTGCCGGCGGCTCTTCATCAACTCCTTGAACTTGGTCCTGGCCGGCTCCGGATGGCAGTCGAAAATCGAGGAGCCGATGAGCCTCGCTCCGCCTCTTTCCTCGAACTGCTTTATCGAGGCGTCATTCAGGTCGATGATGATCCCCTCCGCGTCGCAAACGGTCACCGTTCCCGGGAACTCCTTCACCCAGGGATGATCAGTCGGGGCGGCTTTGCTCCCGCCCGTCCTTTTGTCCGGCTTCATGGCTTGTCTCCTTTTCTTCTTTCATTCAAAAGGGACGGAGTAATAGGAAGCTCCGTCGGCGCCTCCCAGATGGGCGCGCGGATTTCTCTTGAAGATCATTTTTCCCTCGAGGAAAACAGCTTCGGCAACGGACCCCGTGCGGAAGGGATGCCCTCGGAGGATGAGGATATCGGCGTCTTTTCCGGGTTCCAGGCTGCCGACCCTGTCCTCAATGCCGGCGATCCGGGCGGCGTTGATAGTCACGGCCCGGAGGGCCGCATCCTCGGACATCCCGTTGCGGCAGGCAAAAGCGGCGATTTCCAGAAGGTCGCCGCCCGTCATGCCGGCGGCGGGCCACTGCCAGAGACCTTCCTTGGCGCGGAAAGCCACGGGGATTCCCGCCCGGGCCAGGACGGCCGGGTTGGAATTGCTGAACCCGGCGTCTTCGATATTTCCGACCCCCCTCAGAATATCTTCAAGGATGACGGGAATATTTCTTTTCTTGATTTCATCGACAACGGCATAAGCTTCGGTCGCCCCGTCCAGGATGACCTTCAGCTTGAACTCGTCCGCGAGCCTCAGAGCCGTCAGGACATCGTCCTTCCTCTCGCAGTGGATGAGAACCGGCATCTCCCCTTTGATCACCGGGACCAGGGCCTCCATCGACATATCCCTTGCCGGCCGCTGGCCCCTTTTGTCTTTCTCATAGGCGTCGCACGCACTCTGATAGTCCCGCGCTTTCTGCAGCGCTTCCCGGATGAGGGCGGCGATGCCCATCCGGGTCGACGGCATCTGCTGTTTCCGCCTGGCTTGGGCGCCCAGCCCGAAGACCATGACCGCCCGGTCCTTCACCACCATCCGGTCCACGACGGAACCCCAGGTTTTAAGCGCGATTCCCTGGCCGCCGATGGAATTTTTATCCCCCGGAGTGACCAGGGCCGAGGTGATCCCGAGCTCGGGGAGAAGATAGAAATGGGGAGACTGCGGCTCGACGGCGTGCTTGACCTCTATCTCGGGGACCACGGGCTTAGACATCTCATCTATGGAGCTGTGCATGCGCCAGTTGGAATTCAGGCCGGCGTTCGTCCGGGCCAGGACGAGCCCCGGCATGACGACGAAATCCCCGGCCTCGATGACCGGCCAGCCGGAGGGAATCGGCACATCTTTCCCGACCTTCTCGACCTTCCTGTCCTTGACGAGAAGTACCCCGTGCGGGATGGGGTTTCCCGCCATGGTATAGATCGTGCCGCCCTTGAGAGCGAACCGGCCTGCGGACATCGCCTCCGGAGGCACGGACAGCTCTCCCGGGGTCTGCGCAACCGGGATCTCAAAAGAGACCTTCGCATCCGGCCGCCTTTCGTACTCGACCCGCCCGTCGATAATGACTTTTTCGACGGCGGTCAGGAATTCAAAGGGCTCGCCGTCAAGCAGCACCAGGTCCGCGTCCTTGCCCTCCTCAATGCTTCCGATCCTGTCGCCGAGATCGACCGCCTCGGCCGCGTGGATCGTGATGGACTTGAGGGCGTCCTCTTCGGACATCCCGTACCGGACACAGAGGCAGGCGAACTCCCGCAGGTTCTGCTGCTCGGCGCTGCTGTCCGTCTGGAGGGACACCTTGAGCCCGGCACGGGCCAGAATCGCCGGCACGTTGGCGAAATCGAGAGAATTCTGGTAGTAGGTGTCGAACACGGCCGGTCCGACGTTATAAAAAAGGTCCTTTCGTTTGACCAGTTCGTCCACGACCAGGTAAGACTTATCGCAGTGCCCCAGGCTGAGCCGGAAGCCGAACTCGTCGGCCAGGCGGATGGCGCTCATGAGCTCCGAAGGCGTATAGACATGGATATGGACGGGCATCTCTCTCTTCAGGACCCGCACGAGCGTTTCCTTGCCGAAGTCCTTCCTGGGCGGGACGGCGTCCGGGTTGGTCTTCCTGTCGGCCTCGTATTTTTCCCAGCTTGTCCTGTATTCCTGGGCTTCCACAAAGGCCTTTCGGGCTACGTGATAAATGGCCATGACCGTTGAGGGCATCTGATGGAGGCCGGCATAGTACCCCGATGGGTTCCCCTCGATGGCCATCTTGAGGTCGCAGTCCTCGCGGAGGACCATCTCGCCCGGCGGAGCGTTTTTGAGCTTGACGGCCACACTCGTCCCGCAGATGACGTTGAGGCTTCCGGGCCGCGAGACGATCGTGGTCACTCCGGCCGCCCGGGCGGACGGGATGGACCGGTCGTCGAAGTTGAAGCCTTCAAACGCCCGGACCTGGGGAGTCACCGGGTTCGTGGCCTCGTTTCCGTCGAAATTTTCCTCGACGGCAGGAATGCCGTAGACGCCGACATGACTGTGCATGTCTATGAATCCGGGGACGACGATATCGGCAGTCAATTCCCGGGCGCCCCGGGGAAAAGGAACCGCCTTCCCCACTCCCGTTATCTTGCCGTTTTCGATGAGGATGATGCCATTTTCGATCGTGCCCGCCGTCGCTGTGTGGATTTTCCGGGCGCGGATGACCGTCCGGTCCGGGGATGCGAAAAGGCCGAGCGGAAGGGCGACGGCCAGACAGCCGAGGAATCGGGACAATCTGAGAAGACGATCGGCCACCATGGGACCTCCTTTTTCGCGGAGACGAAACGATCCGTCCGGACCCCGAGAAAGCGGACGGTTGAGCCGTTGGGAAGGCCCGCCGTTCTTCCAGAGACAAGGAATAAGGGCTCACCTCACGGTGAGCCCTTACTCCCAAAAATCATTCAACAGGTGTCGATCAGAACTGGAACCTCAGGCCGATCCGGTAAACCCGGGGATCGCAGACATATATGGGGAGACCCATATCGTCGCCGTAGAACACTTGGACATAGGTCCCGTATTGGCCCCACGGAATGGCCTGGTTTAGTGCGTTGAAGACGTCGAACAGGACCGCCAAGCGCATCGTCCGGAAGACGAAGCCTTTCTCGAGCCTGAAGTCGAGGCTGTTGTTGGCCTTCATCCGGCTGTCTCCCATGGGTTCGAGCAGCAGATAGGGCGCCGATTGATTCACCCCGGTCAGGGTCGTCGTCTTGGTCCAGGTTCGGCCCGAGTTGTAGATGTAGACCGCGCTGAGGTTGATGTCCCAGGGGAGGATGTAGGAGGCCATGAACTTGAAGACGTGCGGGGGGCTGATGGAGGACCGGCCGTAGAGGTTGATCTGGAGGTTCGGGTCGTAGTAGTTCCCGGTCGCGCCGGTGCCGTAGGACCCGGTCGACGTATGGGCGTTGGAATAGCTGCCCTCTTCCTTGCTGTAGGTGTAGGAGGCGGACATCTGCCACCGGTCGGCGAATCTCTTGTTGATTGTGAACTGGATGCCGGCGTATTTCCGGGACGGGTTGACCATGACGATGCCCGGATAGGCGGCGCCGATGTCCTTGCCGACCTCGGGGTTGGTGATCAGGTATTGAGGCTGCGCCCCGACATTGGTCCGGTTATAGACCGTCATGGTCTCGCCCGTGAGCGGGTTGACGTAGGACATGGGCTCGAACGTAGCCGTGAGGTTGACCGAGTCGACGAAATCGAGCCATTTCTTGTAGATCACGGACACGCTCGCCGACAGGTCTTTGCCAAGGACCTGCTCGATGCCAAGGACGGCCTGGTTCATCGAGGGGTTTTTGATATCGGGGTCAACGGAAAAAAGGTTCTCGCCTTTGACCGTATACCAATAGTTGAGGACGCCGAACTCGGGAGTCTGGTACCAAATCTCATCTCCCCTGGGCGTCATATCCCAGAAGTTGTAGGACCGCGTTCCCTCGTAATACTTGCCGATGTGGGCCTTGAGAACGGTCCTCTGGCTTCCGGTGATGTCCCAGACGAGTCCGAGCCGGGGTTCGAGACCCATGTGGGGCTTCCAGACGGTTTCGTCGAGATTCGGAACCGTGCCCCGGGCGACGTTATAGCGGAGGCCGGGGTTGATGACCAGGCGGTCGCTGATCCGCCAGTCATCCTGGATATACCCGGAAAACAGCCAGTTGTCGAAACCCAGATAGCCATGGGTCGAGTAGGCGATATAGGGCTGGTTGTTCAGCGTGAAGTAGGCGACGCCGCCGGGAAGGGTCATATCCCAGTAGCCGCCGCTGCGCTCGGCCTCGAGCCCGATCTTGAAGTCGTGGGAGCCGGCCAGGTTGTCGGCCCTTTGGGTGAAGGCCCCGCGCAGAGTGTACTTGTGGTCGGGCTGATAGGACCACCAGTAGCAGGCATGCGTGCCGTTGGCATAATCCCAGAACCCGGATTTGTTACGGTCTTTGTGGGAAGGATAGCGGGCCCAGCTCCCCCAGTTTCCGCCGAACCTGAGCTCGAATATGGAGTCTGCCGAAAAGGTGTGGAGGTAGGTGGCGTTGACGAGGTTCGAATCCCACTTGTCGTCCCAGTTCCCGTCGGCCGTGACGAGGCTATCCATCTGGGTCCTGAGGGCGGTGTAGGTGTGGGTCTCGAAGGACGCCTGGATGCGGTCTTTCTGCGTGGGCTGGAAGGTCAACTTTCCATAGAATTTCGGGAGCGTTCTCGGGCTGTCCTTGCCTGTGGACTCGAGCCTGATCGTCTGCTTGTAGTATTCATAGCCGCCGAAGAACCAGAGCTTATCCTTAAAGATGGGGCCGCCCATATGGGCGCTGCCGCTTAAATAATCGGTGCCCGGCGTCTCGCCTAGGAGTCTCCACTCAGGATCGCCCTCCTTGATATTCGAGCTCTGCCACGAGTCGCCCCGGTAAAGAAGCTGGGCATCGCCGTGGAACTCGTTCCCGCCCGCCTTGGTGACGATATTGATGGCCGTGCCCGTGAACCCGCCATACTCGGCCGGCGCGCCCAGGGCGATGACCTGCTGCTCCTCGACGATGTTGTAATCGATGGGGGTCGAATACTGGCCGCCGCCGAACCAGGAGCTCGAGACCTCGGCGCCGTCGATCGTCCAGGAGTTACCGGACTGATCGCCTCCGCCGTAGGCGCTGAGCTGGGTGACGCCGGGGGCGAGGTTGAGGATGGCGTGCGTGTTCTGCGCCGTCGGGAGGTTGGTCAGGAGATCCTTGGTGATGTAGGTGTTGGCCAAGGATGAGTTGGTGACGTCAACAACCGGGGCCGCGCCGACGACGGTGACCTCGGTTTCCATCTTGGCCGGCGAAAGGACGATATCAACCGTGGCGGTCATGCCGGCGTGAATGGAAACACCGGTGATCTTGGCCGGAGCGAACCCCTCCAGCGCCGCTTCCACATCATAGACACCGGTGAGCAGCGCCCGGATGCGGTAACGTCCGTCCTTGTCTGTGACCGTTGAGGGCTTCCCCATCATCGCCGGGGAAGTCGCGGTGACCGTGACCCCGGGAAGCGGGGCCCCAGTGTCGTCGCTGATCGCGCCCTGGATCGTCGCCGATTCCCTGGTCTGAGCCGTGAGGAACCCGGCGGCCAGGGCGAGGATCAGAAGACCCATTGCCCAAGACCGTTTCAAGTGCATAATACTAAACCCTCCTGTTATGAAGTTCATGAAAGAGGCGGAATCCCGGCCACGCAAACCGACCCAAGAATGGCCAAGACACCGGCTCTTTCATTTTATGACCGCGGAAATGTCCTTCCCCAGCTTCAAAAGGGGTTGGACATACTTTCTCTCGGCCTCGCTCAAGGAC
>Ga0113563_10002410_pt1 | contig 11260 bp, 6 predicted proteins | sample Mud3Dept3metaG_FD_80117 | JGI IMG/M metagenome (GOLD analysis project Ga0113563, IMG submission 80117) | Freshwater wetland microbial communities from Ohio, USA, analyzing the effect of biotic and abiotic controls - Mud 3 Core 4 Depth 3... | ecosystem: Environmental > Aquatic > Freshwater >...
AGACATTTATCGGAATAGTAGGAAGCATTAAGATACTGTGCATCATAACCAGTCCCGGGAAATACAGGTTCCATTGGAACATCAAAAGGATTGTGGTTTGAAAGCGTCAGGCAAAAAATAAAAAATGGATTTTCGGATCGGTTACATTCTTCAAATAACCTGTCAAAAGTATATTCGTCCGGCACACCCCATTTGGAACGGTTAATAGTGGATGAGAAGTGATTATCATTGTCAGAAATAATCCGTCCGAAATCACCCGTCATGACGTAGGGCTTCATATGACCAAAATTGATATCACCGCCATAGATAAATGCTGTATTATAGCCGGCTGACCGGAGGTCTTTGCTGATATATGGAAGAGCCTGTATTTTGTCTTCATGATGAATGATACAGGTCCCCGGCAATGCGGGATAACCGCTGATAACTCCAGCCAGTCCCCGGTCTGTCATCGTACCGGTGGAATAGAAATTCCTGAAAAATATCCCTTCATCTGTAAGTCCGTTAAAAGCAGGGGTTATTTCAGGATTTCCGCCAAGATCAGCAATGATATTGGCACCGAAACTTTCCATCATGATTATGATGATATTCGGTCTTTTATTATTCAGCAGGTAAGGAAATGTTCCGGTTTTTGGATAAAGTGTATCAAGTACTGATTTGGCTTCTTTTTCAGAAATGAAATCGAATCTGGAACTCATCCGTTTGCTTTCAGAAACTGAATAAACCAGGTTGCAGACCGGGTTCACAGCAGCATGATTCAACATCTCGGACTCTTGAAAATAAACTGAACCGCTATTCAGGGGGATCATCGCCGTTCCACGACGGGTTGGTATTATCATTAATGAACAAAGCAGGATGAACAGAATGTATGATGGCCAACCGGGTTTAAAAGCTGTAATTTTACTGGTGATCCACTTATTGTATATAAAATAGAAAACTAAATAAAGTGATAGGAAGATTGCTACGGATAGTAAAAAACTACTGGTTTTTGTGTTTGCAAGCCATTCCCTCGGTGCCCCGGCATAATCAAAAATACTTTTATCGATTGGGAAATTCCAGAACTGGTATGAAAACAGATTTGTCATATTAATCAGAATAAGTATGACAATTATCAGGCCTGAATACAGATGTATAAATTTTCTTGAAAGATCCATTCTGAGAAGTGAAAAAACAGCAAATACCAGCGTTGGAATAACCAGAATAAAAACCGTCAGCCAGATATCCTGCTTAAATCCGTAAACGATTGATCGGGCTACCTCTCTAAGGCCTATGTCATCTGCAAGATTGGCATAAAATAAAAGGAATAAGAGCCTGAAAAAAAACTGTATACCGATCCAGAATAAAATATATTTCAGATAAAATTTTATACCATCCTTCATCTTTTGAATTGTAAATCGGTTTTCTACAAATGAATATCAGGAAATCTTTTCTGTCAAAGCTTTATTGATCCTCCTGACAATCGCAGGTCCTTCGTAAATAAATCCGGTATATATCTGTATTAAATGAGCGCCAGCCTGGATCTTTTCAACAGCATCCTCAGGAGTCATTATTCCTCCGGCACCAACAATGGTAAGTTTACCTTTAGTCCTGTTTGCAATATACTTAATGATATCTGTTGATCTTTGTCTGAGCGGCTTACCACTTAATCCTCCCTTTCCGATTTTTTCTATCAATTCTTTACCTGTAAGCAGATTTTCCCTTTTTATCGTCGTATTAGTTGCAACTATGCCGTCCATTCCGGTCAGAGAAATCAGTTCAAGAACATCATTAATCTGATCTGAATTTAAATCGGGTGATATTTTGACCAGAATGGGCTTTTTCCTGGCCTGAGATCTTCGGATATCCGATAGACGGACCAGAATCCCCCTGAGCAATTCCTTGTCCTGTAGCTCGCTTAAATCACTTATATTCGGACAACTGACATTGACCACAAAATAATCGACAAATGGATAGAGGCCTTCAAAACACTTCGCATAATCGTCTACTGCCTTTTCATTTGGTGTTACTGTATTTTTACCGATGTTGCCACCTACGATCAGCCCTTCCGGTTTTTTCCTAAGCTTCAGGATGGCTTCATCCAGCCCCATATTATTAAATCCCATCCTGTTGATCAATCCCATGTCGCGTGGGATCCTGAATAACCTTGGCCTGGGATTTCCGGGTTGACCAAGGGGAGTGACCGTCCCAATCTCTATAAAACCAAAACCAAATGACGAAAATTCCCTGAAAAAGCTGGCATTTTTATCAAAACCAGCAGCCAATCCGACAGGATTTGTAAAATGAAGTCCCAATAGATCACGATTCAAACGCTCATCATCAATCCTGTAAATTTTCCAGAGCAAAGATTTTAATCCGGGAATATGGAATACAATTCGTATAACAATGACAATAATATGGTGGACTGTTTCAGGAGGTATAAGGAAGAGGACAGGCCGGATAAATCGTTTGTACATTATAAATTTTCCGGTAAATATAATAGATATTTATTCTGGAAAATACTCACCAAAAGACTTATCTGAATAAAAGACAATAATCTTTTCAATGCTCCGATCCTTAATTACTATTTTTTTATCATCCTTTCCGGATAATTTTTCTTTGGATTGAGATTGATCAGCATTCCGTTTATCATCTAATTTAGTTTGTGTTACAGTTTCCTCACTAAATAAGAATTGCTCAACATTTTTTGATTTCAACATATCTCCCTGTCCTGTTATAAGCCATTCAGCAGAAATTGAAGGATATGTAGCAAGTATTTTTTGTATAAAATCAAATCCTGGTTTATTTCTTTCCGACAATACATGTGAAACGCTTGCCCTCTGAACACCAATCTCATCAGCAAACTGAGATGCATTGATCCTGAAGTGTTTTAATATAGCATTTAACCTTTCCTTCATAGCAATTACAAATGTAACAAAAATGGGGTTTAAAAATTTAACATTTGTTATTATAATGGTAAAACATTTGTAAAACATATCAAAAAATGAATCATAAAGCCAGGCCTTATTTAATTTGCTAATTAATGCAAATCCTTACATCTGAATTTACTAAATATTATATTATTAATCAATTAATTAGTCAATAAATTAGCGAATTTTATCTGAAAATCAGGTAATCTGTTATGAATGATTAAGTATTATGTGAAATAAAGATTTAAGTAAATAATATATCATTCTGATTTAGAATATTTTAACATTATAAAATGACCTATTTTAATCATATTTGAAACATATGTTAACAACATCTTACATTATTGCTTAAAATATATTCATTAAATGACTGGTTTTAAGTTTATTAATCTATTATTCGAATATATGCAAATGATGATGGTTTAATCAGAACTCCATCAACATGAAAATCCAGAATATTTGTAAATAATTACGAGACAAATTGTCATCTGTTGTTACATATGTTAACTATGTTTCATTTTTAAAAATGTCAATCATTTGTATCCTCACTTTTTAAGATTTGTTTGTTAATTTTTAATTCTGGAAGAATTTTGACTCTACCCTGCTCTTTTTTAAATTTTTGTCAAACATGATACATTTAACAGATTCTTTTGCAGAATTGGAAATTTACTCCTTGCTCCCACCTGGAGTGAAAATATTCGCTCTATTTTAGTTTAAAACATTTGCAAATTAGTTCACCAGGATTCCTGAAACGATATGTTTTTACTATTTTAGAAGCTTCTAGAATAACGGGAAGCTATAACTTAGACTGCTTTTCATGAAAAAATTCAAATTGCATTGGCAAATACTGGTTGCCTTTATTTTGGCTATTATATATGGAATATTATTTCCTACCAGTTATTGTCTTACTGAAAAATCTTTAATGGACCTTGAAAGAAACAAGTTCCCTGTTGAACACATCGAAAACCTTAGAAAACTGGAAGGTCAAAAATTTGAAATTCAGAAGGATTTTCTTGGAGTACTAAATAATTACCTGACCGATGAAGAAATCAAAAGTCATCAGGATAAAATAATCAGTGCAGCATACTACAATAAGCCTGTCAGTTATATCAGCTGGATGGGTGATTTATTTCTTAGAGCGCTGAAAATGATAATTATTCCATTAATATTTAGTTCATTAGCAGCAGGAGTTGCCAGTATTGGAAGCTCCGGCAACCTTGGTCGCCTCGGATTAAAGACCATTTCCTATTATATTATTACCAGTCTTATTGCCATTCTCACCGGATTATTGTTTGTGAACATTTTAAAACCAGGGATCGGTGCTGATCTTAACTTCAGTCAGCAGGTTGAAGGATTGATTGAAAACCAGAGAAGTTTTAAAGATACGTTACTACATATTGTTCCTGATAATATCTTCAGTGCCATGAACAATGGCGATATGCTGGCAATCATTTTCTTTTCTGTTCTTTTTGGATTTTTTATAACACGTGTGCGGCAGTCTTACGCAGATGCTCTTACAAAAGCTTTAAATGCCATATTTGAGGTTATGATGAAAATAACCATGTTTGTCATATTATTCGCACCTTTTGGGGTATTTGGAATCGTCGCAAAAGTAGTATCCGATCAGGATGATCTTATTACACTTATGTCGAAGATGGGTTTGTATATGGCAACAGTTATTATCGGACTCGTCATTCACACCACAGTTACTCTTCCGTTAATTGTCTATTTTATTGGTAAGGCACGTCCCTTCAAACATATGAATAATTTATCTGCAGCCTTATTTACGGCATTCTCTACCGCTTCTTCCAACGCTACCCTGCCTCTATCCATGAATGGGGTTGAGAAAAATTCAGGTGTATCCAATAAGATCACCAGTTTTGTACTTCCCCTGGGTGCCACTATTAATATGAACGGAACTGCTCTTTATGAATGTGTGGCAGCCATTTTCATTGCCCAGGCATATGGTGTGGAAATGACATTTGTTCAGCAGATCATCATTGTTGTTACGGCGCTGCTTGCTTCTATTGGTGCTGCCGGAATTCCTATGGCAGGCCTGGTTATGATGACAATTGTATTGAATGCAGTTGGCCTGCCTCTTGAAGGTATCGGCCTGATACTGGCTGTTGACAGAATACTTGATATGTTCAGGACTGTTGTGAATGTCTGGGGTGATTGCTGTGGGGCAGTGGTTATTGCAAAATCAGAAGGTGAGAAGTTACTGGTCTGATGAAACAATGGCATTATAAAGGATTTCAGCCGGATGCCAGGCTTTCTTCCCGGTTCCATCCAGTATGTGATGCCTGCAACTGGTTCCCGGAGCAGCAAGGATTGTATCAGCTGTAACTTTCCTGACAGTTGGAAAGAGTACCAGTTCACCCACTTTTTGTGACAGATCATAGTGTTCTTTTTCATATCCGAATGAACCAGCCATCCCGCAACATCCGGAAGGTATCTCATCTACTGAATAGTTCTCAGGAAATGATAAAACAAATTTTGTTGCTTCCGTGCCTGCGATTGATTTTTGCTGACAATGGCCGTGTAATAATATCTTTTGAGTTTTTGAAGTAAAACGTACCTTGCTGACAGAACCTGATTTCATTTCACGCATCAGGAATTCATCAAGCATCAGGCAATTTTTACCCAGATTGATTGCCTCTTCTTTTAAAGATTTCCCGGCAAGATCGGGATATTCATCACGAAAAGACAGGATTGCTGAAGGTTCTATACCAACCAGAGGCACATTTTCATTTATAATATTTTTAAATGACTCAATATTTCTGATGGCAATTTTTCTGGCGCTGCGCAATAATCCTTTGGAAAGAAATGCCCGGCCGCTTACCTGATGAGATAATGTCAGGATTTTATAACCCAGACTGTTTAGTAGCTGGATGGCTGCTATACCTGTTGCTGTATCATTATAATCTGTAAATTCATCAATGAATAAATACAGACTGCCATTTGGCTTAGCCAGGTCATCATTCAGCTTTCCCAGATTTCTTCTGCACCATGTTCTTAATGTCATAGGAAATAATCCTGGTATACTGCGGCTTTTAGCAAATCCCAAAATATTTTTCAGCACATTTGAAAAATATTTATTGGAGACCAGGAAATTATATACTGCCGGAAAAACTGATCCAATTTTCTGAATGGTAGCAATGTAAGCAACTGCCCTTGTTCTTAATGGAATACCATTGGAATCATAATAATGTTGTAGAAATTCTGCCTTCATCTTTGCCATATCCACATTGGAAGGACATTCTGATTTGCAACCTTTACATGACAGGCACAGGTCAAGAATTTCATAAAGTTCTTTCTGGTTAAACGGATCAGGTTTTTCTGACTTGCCGAGCAATTCCCGGAGCATATTAGCCCTGGCTCTTGTGGTAGTGTTTTCGTCACGGGTGGCCATAAAGCTGGGACACATTGTACCTCCCATTAATGCAGATTTCCTGCAATCAGCTGATCCATTGCACTTTTCCGCCATCCTCAGGAACCCACCGGATTCATCGAAACTAAAAATGGTATCAGGTTCTCTCGTCAGTTGTCCGGCAGAATATCTGAGAGAGATGTCCATGGGAACAGGATCTGTGATTTTACCCGGATTAAATATTCCTGCAGGGTCCCAGGTCGATTTAATACTTTTCAACAGAGAATAATTATGGTCACCTATAACCACCGGTATGAACTCGGATCTAGCCCTGCCATCACCATGTTCGCCACTGATGGATCCCCTGTATTTTCGGACCAGTTTTGCAACACTTTCACCCAGAATCCTGAACTTTTTAATATCTGCAGGATCTTTAAGATTCAGAACCGGTCTGATATGGATTTCACCCACTGATATATGAGCATAATAGATACTTGAGAGGCTCAGATCTGTAAAGACTTTTTCAAGATCTTTCAGATAATTTTCAAGGTCATTTACATTAACTGACGCATCCTCAATAAAAGCGACCGGTTTTGCATCTCCCGGAACATTTGATAACACACCCAGTCCAGCTTTGCGCAGGGCCCATACTTTATTGATTTCCTTTCCGAATATGATCGGAAAGTGATAACCCAGATTATTTTCCCTGAGTTTTTTCTCAAGGCTCTCTTTAATAGTCAGTATCTCCTCCTTTGTATCCCTTGCAAATTCAATGATCAGAATCGCTCCCGGATCCCCTTCTATAAAAAACCGGTTTTTTCGCTGTGCAATATTTTCATGTGTGCAATCAAGAATCGTTTTATCCATCAGTTCAATTGCATCGGGTTTGAATTCCAGTGCAAGCAGGTTGGCTCTCACAGCTTCCATAACAGATTTCATATGAACACATATAAGTGCCCTTTCCGAAGGAGGTAATGGCACAAGGTTCAGTTTGAGTTCAGTCATAAAAGCCAGTGTCCCTTCAGAACCTGCAAGAATTTTACAAAAATTGAACGGACCGGTTTTTGAATCTGCACCAGATGAGGCAGAAAAGGGTTCTGTGTTCAGTAATGCATCGAGTGCATAACCTGTATTTCTTCTTACCACATCCGGGTGGGGATAGCCTTCCCTGATCCTATCCTGATTGATTTTATCAGAAAGTATCTCCCTAATATTCCGGTATAATGATCCTTCCAGGGTATCTGAATTGCACTTTTCCTGAAATCCGTTTAATGAGAGGGCTTCAAATTCTGCAATACTTGAATCGGATAATACCGCCCTTACAGATAAAAGATGATCCCTGGTCGTACCATAAGTCAGGCAGTGCGAACCGGCAGAGTTATTTCCGACCATGCCTCCAATCATACAACGGTTCGATGTAGATGTTTCCGGACCAAAAAATAATCCATACGGTTCAAGAAATAAATTGAGCTCATCCAGAACCACACCAGGTTGAATCCTTACCCATCTTTCATTCCTGTTAAATTCAAGGATCCGGTTCATATAACGGGAAATATCTACAATCATACCATTTCCAACCACCTGCCCCGCCAGAGATGTTCCGGCACCTCTGGGAATAAGCGGAATGCCATTCTGGATTGCAAAGTTCACCAGGATCCGGATATCATTTTCATGATGCGGGCGTACTACTGCAAGCGGAAGTTCACGGTATACAGACGCATCCGTTGCATACATCATTCTTGTCGTCAGATCCGTAAATACGTCACCGTCAATCCGGGAAGAAAGAGTTTCAAGAACCTTTTGATGATTTTCTGATACCTTCAAATTCATGTATTGGTAAGAATAAATTATTTCAGCAAATTTAAAAGAAAATAGGCACTAACTATTTAGAAAAAAATTTAAATCAGGATTATTAGCATTAGGTATATTCATTTTTTTTGCTACTTTTATGCACTGTGAGTTTAACATATATAAATATTTGAAATACAATGGATTTACTACATGAAATTATACAAAAAGCAAGGGTTCTTAATCAAAGGATTGTACTACCTGAAGGCACTGAAGAAAGAACCATCCAGGCAGCTGATCAGGTCATTGACCAGGGCATTGCCCGTGTCATTCTAATCGGTTCACGGGATGACATCATGAAAGAAGCTAAAAGATTCAATCTGACACACCTTGATAAGGCCACTATTGTTGATCCTGATAAACACGATAAAATGGACCATTATATTAACCTGATGGTCGAACTCAGGAAACACAAAGGACTTACAAAAGATGAAGCGTCTAAACTGATCAGGGATCCACTTTACCTGGGTACACTGATGATCAAGAATGGTGATGCAGATGGTGAAGTATCGGGTGCAATACATGCAACAGGTGATGTTCTGCGTCCTGCGTTTCATTATATCAAAACCCTTCCAGGAATATCAGTCGTATCCGGGGCATTCATTATGATTCTAAAGGATAAGGAATTCGGAAATGATGGACTTATGATTTTTGCAGATTGTGCTGTCCATCCTGATCCCAATGAAAGAGAACTTGCCGAGATAGCTGTTGCCACTGCTAAAACCACCAGGGCCATTGCAGGTTTTGAACCGAGAATTGCCATGCTGAGTTTTTCAACAAAAGGAAGTGCCAAACATGAACTGGTTGATAAAGTCGTGAATGCAACTCGGATAGCTAAAGAAATGGATCCCAGTCTTAAAATTGAAGGGGAATTTCAGGCAGATGCGGCAATTATTGAAAAAATAGGAAAACAAAAAGCACCAGGTAGTGAAATTGCAGGGCATGCGAATGTGCTTATTTTCCCTGATCTGGATGCTGGTAATATTGCATATAAACTTGTACAGAGACTTGCACATGCAGAAGCCATTGGCCCTATACTTCAGGGGATGGCTGCACCTATCAACGATCTGTCTCGAGGTTGTTCGGTTAGTGATATTGTACACCTGATTGCAATTACAGCAAATCAGGCTGGAAATAAATAATATTAAACTTAAATGGTTATGGCAGAATCACTGGCAGATTATGGCCTGAGGAAAAAAATTAAAGAATCCGGACAAGGTCAGTTAAAATTAGTCGGAGTTATTGGCGGCGGAACCATGGGCCGTGAAGTTATTCAGATAGTAAGTCAACGTGGAATTAATGTCGTTTTTATTGATCTCTCAAAGGAGCTTGTTGAATCCATTATGAAAGACATTGACGCTGCACTGGATGAAGTAATTAACAAGTGGGGGCTTACACAAAGTGAAAAAAGGGCTATTCTATCCCGTATTAAAGGTTCCACTGATTATAACGATATCAAGGATTGTGATCTTGTTATTGAATCAATCAATGTAAAGCAACGTGGTTCCTCCGTGGAAGCACGTCAGGATGTCTTTAGAAAAATCGAGGCAGTGGTATCACCCACAACAGTTATAGCTTCCAATAATTCATCGTTGATGATCTCCGATCTGGCGTCTGTACTAAAACACCCTGAAAGGGCTGTCGGATTAAGTTTCATAACCCCAGCTACAACTGTTAAGATTGTTGAGGTTATCAAGGGGCGTGAAACAGATGATAAAACTTATGATTTCTCTATACGTTTTGTAAAGATGCTCGATAAAAAGCCCATCACACTTTATGAATCACCAGGTAATATAAGTACCAGACTGATCATAACACTCATTAATGAAGCTTGCGAATTATTGATGGAAGGTGTGGCATCTGTGCAATGCATTGATGAAACAATGAAAATCGGATATGGTCTTCAATTTGGCCCCTTTGAACTGGCTGACCGCGTTGGACTTGATAAAGTCCTTAAGGTAATGAATAACCTGTACCAGGAATTTGGAAGTGATAAATTCAAACCATCACCGATCATTAAACGTCTTGTCAGAGCAAATTTACTGGGGAAAAAAGTTCTAAAAGGTTTTTATAAATATGAAAACGGGAAAATAATCAGTCAGGCCATTACTGCAACCGAGTTCAGTTAAAAGTTCATTTGCATAAGAAGAAAACAAAAAGTCATCAGATATGAAGATCATCGTTCTTAATTGTGGAAGTTCATCAATAAAGTACCAGTTGTTTGACATGGCAAAAAAACAAGTCCTGGCAAAAGGACTTGTAGATAAGGTAGGGCTTCATGGATCATATATTAAACATGAAAAAAGTGGTGAGGATGGTGTCAAACTGGATGGAGAAATTATTGATCACCAGGCAGGTATTGAGTATGTTCTGGGCATACTCACCAGTAAAACACGTGGGAATCTGAAAAGTTTTGATGAAATTGATGCAGTCGGTCACCGCGTAGTCCATGGAGGGGAAAAATTCCAGGATAGCGTCCTTATCACATCAGAAGTTATTGATAAAGTCAAGGAAACCATTGAACTTGCCCCTTTGCATAACCCTCCTAATCTCAAGGGTATATATGCCATTCAGGAAATTCTGCCTAATGTTCCGCAGGTTGCTGTATTCGACACAGCTTTTCATCAAACCATGCCAAAATATGCCTATATGTACGCCATACCATATTCACTGTATGTGAAATACGGTCTGAGAAGATATGGATTTCATGGTACAAGTCACAGGTATGTCGCACAAAGAGCATGTGAAATACTTAAAAAAGAAATGTGCGATCTGAAGATAATCACCTGTCATCTGGGGAACGGAGCATCAATGACAGCAGTTAATTGTGGGAAATCAATTGATACATCCATGGGACTTACCCCGGTTGAGGGATTGATCATGGGAACCCGTACAGGCGATCTTGATCTGGGAGTTCTTACACACATCATGCAGAAAGAAGCGATAGACCTCCAGACGGCAAATACACTTATCAATAAACACAGTGGAATGCTTGGTATTACAGGGATTTCATCTGATATGAGAGAAATCATTGATGCGGCTACATCAAAAAAAGATGAACGTGCAATACTTGGTCTGGATATGTACAATTACAGGATACGCAAATATATTGGTGCATATTCAGCAGTTATGGGAGGAC
>Ga0113563_10002411_pt1 | contig 11260 bp, 13 predicted proteins | sample Mud3Dept3metaG_FD_80117 | JGI IMG/M metagenome (GOLD analysis project Ga0113563, IMG submission 80117) | Freshwater wetland microbial communities from Ohio, USA, analyzing the effect of biotic and abiotic controls - Mud 3 Core 4 Depth 3... | ecosystem: Environmental > Aquatic > Freshwater >...
CGGCGGACAAGGTGAGGCGCAAGGGAAAGCCTTGTTGGTAGCGGATAATCAGGTCGCTGTCGCCGGGTTGCGCGTCCTTTGAACTGGCCGGCGTGATTTGGAAATCGGCATCGGCACTCGGTACGCGTTTGTAGTTTTCCAGGCCTTGTTCGATGTCGCGCAGATTCAGGATGTCGCCGGTATTCAGGGGGAGTGCATTCGCCGGGACCGGCTTGTTCGAGTCAAAGCGGATATTGCGTATACGTCCCGGAATAATGGTGATCGTGAGCACACCAGATTTCAGATCTTGTGGAGCAAGCAGTGCGCGGGTGGTGATATAGCCGCGTGCGGCAATGGCGTTCTGCACCCGGGTGAGCACGAGGTTGATACCTTGCGTGCCTAAGCAACGGCCCAGCGCTGGGTCTTCGCCTTCCAGGACTGAATCCAGGGCAAACTTGAACCGTGCGGCGGAGTCGCCGTTTATTTGAATCTGGGAAATTGGGACGCAAGGCTTTTCGTTTTGCGGTAGTTGTTCGATTGACGCCGCCGGCTTTTGTAAACGGACATCGGGCGTTTGTTCTTGCTGCTTGCGCAGCAACTGCTCGCGTTGCTGTTGGCGCAGTAATTCTTGGGCGGCTGTATCCGGTACGTTGATCGTTTGGGCGGATAAGGGGATAGATATGCAGGCCGCGGCGAATGCCAGCCCGACGGCCACCGCGCGCCTGTTGCTGAAAGGTTTTTCGCTGGGGTAAAAAAATGCCATACCAACACTAATGTTCGCTGATCCGTTACTCATTTTTTTCTTATGGATATATTCTTATACTCTTATAAAATATGCTTATGTAATGCTAAATCGTTTATTCGATTGTATTTTTATTCCAAAAAATAGAATAAATTAATTAATTTATTCATGTGGTTAACAGCGATAAATGCCGTGGTACTTTGAGTAGGCTGGAGTTTATATACAAATTTCATTTCTTGTTACAGAAAATTTACTTTTGCTTGAAATCCAACCGTAGGGCACTACTGTTAAACCATGCCCTTCCTCGACCGCAACGAAGCCGCCGACCGCCTAGCCGAGCGCCTCAGCCCCTACCGTGGCCAGTTTCCGCTGGTGCTGGCGATCCCGCGCGGCGCGGTGCCGATGGCGCTGCGCATTGCCAAGGCCTTGCAAGGCGAGGTGGATGTGGTGCTGGTGCGCAAGCTCGGCGCGCCGTTCAATGCCGAGTTTGCGATCGGTTCGGTGGACGAGTCGGGCTGGACTTATATTGGCGACTACGCCGCTTCCGCCGGGGCGACGCCGGAATACATCGAAGCGGAAAAAGCGCGTCAGATGGAAACCATGCGCCAACGCCGCGCCCAGTACACGCCGATTCGGCCGCCGATCGATCCGGCCGGGCGCATCGTGATTGTGGTGGACGATGGCTTGGCCACCGGTTCCACCATGATCTCGGCCCTGCATGCCATGAAATCCAAAGCGCCGGCCAAACTCATCTGCGCCGTGCCGGTCGCGCCGCCCGACACCATCGATAAAGTTGCGGGTTATTGCGATGAAGTGGTGTGCCTGGAAACACCCTGGGATTTTCGTGCGGTGGGGCAGTTTTACCGCAGTTTTCCGCAGGTGGAAGATGCGGAAGTGATCGAGATCCTGCGTCAGGGTATCGCTTAAAAGACAAGGGCCCGGACAAGCCGGGCCGCGAAAGGGGCTGAACCGCTGGTTCGTTACTTGACCGCTTCGTGAATCAAGTTGTTGACCGAAAACATCACCCGGCTCATCCGATAACTCGCCGGTTTGAAGCGATAGCCATTGGCGCTCGGAGCAATCCTGCCGCTCCAGCTTTCCGGTACGATGCAGGAAAATCCGCTGCCTCTGTTGGTCTTGGTGCAGGTCACGCTTTGCGACGATGCGTTCAATAGGTATCGAGTGAAGTGAGCGTGCCCTATGTGTGCAGTAAAGTGGCGCGCACTTGCCAAGCAACAAGGTTTTCTTGTCAACAAATCGGCTACACAAACAAAAATGGCTTAGCGCGATATTTGCTAAGCCATTGAATTTATGGTGCCGGCAATAGGAATCGAACCCACGACCTTCTGATTACAAACCAGCTATCAAATGTATTAAAAACAATTCGATAGCTCAAAATCCGTGCACTATTACCTGTTTACGACCCCGCGCCAGTCTTGGCTTCCGGGGGCATTGTGAACCGATTCCCAAGCGTTTAGATGGTATCTGGACAAGCTCGGTGCTAGAATTGTGGTAACTTGCCACAATCGCATAAGGGGCTGAAATGAGCGTTTCGATTCGCATTGACGATGAAATTTACGATGAGGCCAAGAAGATAGCCAAGGCCGAATTTCGTTCGGCTCCGCAGCAAATTGAATTCTGGGCGCGGGTGGGAAAGTGTGCTCTGGATAATCCCGAACTGCCCATAGAATTCGTTCGTGACTTGCTTATCAGCAAGAACATGGACAAATCGCTGGCCGAGCCATTCGAGTTCGAGGGCGTCGATGCCTGATGTAGAAGTCAGGCAAATGCCGGCCTTCAAGAAGGCTTACAAAAAGCTGCACAATAGCGAAAAGGCCGAGGTGGTCTTGGCGATTCGCGAAATCATCGCAAACCCGGAAATAGGCGAGCAGAAAAAAGGCGATCTTGCCGGCGTCTACGTCCACAAGTTCAAGATCAACAGGCAGGAAACGTTGCTGGCCTACGAATGGGATGCAAGGCTGCGTTTGCTGTTGCTGCTGGGTTCTCATGAGAACTTCTATCGGGACTTGAAGCGCTAGGCGCGTGGTGCCGAACTGGAGCCGGTTTGTTTTACACTGCATGTGTGGGGCTGTTGCCCGCAAGCTCAAAACCAAAACCCGGTATTACCTCAAGAAGAGTGATGGAAAGCGAATCCCATTGGGCGACGATTTGCCCAAGGCGATCCAACGCTATAACGATTTGCTGAATGTTCCAATAAGCGGCGCGGTGACTTTTGCGTATGCCGCTGAGCAATATCGCAAGCGTGTAATGCCTGGGAAAAAACCTAAGACACAGTGCGACCAAAACCGCCAACTGGACACGCTTAAGTCGTAAGCAGCTTCAGGGCAAATTTTTTATGTCTACATAGTGTCTACACAAAGAAAAATGGCTTAGCAAGATATGCGCTAAGCCATTGTTTTTTTGGTGCCGGCAAAAGGAATCGAACCCTCGACCTTCTGATTACAAATCAGCTGCTCTACCAACTGAGCTATGCCGGCACGCGATGCGCATTATAGGGCTTTGCCGGGGGGCTTCGATAGTGCCGAAGTACGTTCGGGATGCAATTTTCCGATTGAAAAAGCTTGATTACAGGTATATTATTGTTTTCTTATTTACTTGTTACCCTTTCTTTGGAGTGAGCCATGTTCAATATGTCGATTCAAGAAGTGGATGCATTTGGTTTGGAGCAAATGCGCGGCCAAAGCGAAGTGGTGCTGATCGATGTGCGCACCGATGTCGAGTTTGCGCAGGGGTCGGTGCCGGGCGCCAAGCATATGCCCTTGCACTTGCTGCCCTTGATGGCCGATCAGATCGAGAATCAAAAGCCGGTGGTGTTCATTTGCCGCAGCGGCGCGCGTTCCGCCCAGGCCTGCGCCTTTCTGGCTTCGAAGGGCTTCGGCAATGTGTACAACTTGCGCGGCGGCGTGATGGGCTGGGCGCAGGCGGGCTTGGCGCTGGCGGCGGCTTGATAACGCCGGTTGCGCCTGGGGTGTAAGTAGATCAAAATAACGGCCTTTCGCCGAACAATTTTGATTTTTTGTATTAACTTAATAAACAAAGGAGATGGAAATGAATTTTGATAAAGAACTCGACGCGCGTGGCCTGAACTGTCCGCTGCCGATTCTGCGCACCAAGAAAACCCTGGCCGAATTGACTGCCGGTCAAGTGTTGAAGATCGTCTCGACCGATCCGGGTTCCGTTAAAGATTTCCAGGCCTTTGCCAAGCAGACCGGCAATGAACTGTTGTCCTCGACCGAAGGCGGCGGCGAATTCACCTTCTTCATGAAGAAAAAATAAAACAAAAGTTTTAGCGCGTAGTTTTGAACAGCGGCGAGCGGAAATTCAATCCGCAATTTAGGAGACAAATTAATGTCGAAGAAACTCGCGATTATCGCATCCAAGGGCACGCTCGATTGGGCTTACCCGCCGCTCATTTTGGCATCCACCGCCGCTGCGCTGGACTATGAAGTTGAGATCTTTTTCACGTTCTACGGTTTGCAGGTCTTGCGCAAGGACGTTAACGGCCTGAAGGTCAGCCCTCTGGGCAATCCCGGCATGCCGATGAAAATGCCGTTCGGGCCGAAGTGGTTCCAGTCCATCAACTGGAATATCCCGAACGCGATTCAGGGCGTTATCCCCGGCTTCGAGTCGCTGGCGACGGTCTTGATGAAACAGACTATCGCCAATAACGGCGTGGCCAGCATCGAAACCTTGCGCGATGTGTGCGTCGAGTCCGGCGTGAAAATCATTGCCTGTCAGATGACGGTCGATTTGTTCGGTTTCGAGCATAGCGACTTCATCGACAATATCGAGTTTGGCGGCGCGGCCAGCTTCTTCGAGTTTGCAGGCGAATCCGATATCACCTTGTTTATCTGAGCACGCTTCATTCAAGGCCAACGGCCAGCCGGGTTCATTCCCGACTGGCCGTTTCCATTTGCAGGGTAGGGACAAGAAACCGGGCGTAGCGCCATACGCCGAGGTAAAATTGCAGTTCGGTAAAGAAGGAAAAGAGCAAACCATGGCAATCGTGCGCGGCTGTAATTTGCCGGATGATTTGTATTATCACGTCGATAGCAATGTCTGGGCGCGGCTGGAAGCGGATGGCGTCGTCACCGTCGGCATGACCTCGTGCGCGTGCTCGCTGGCCGGGCAACTGGTGGCCGCCACCCCAAAAAAAACCGGCAAGCCAATCGAGCAAAAACAAACCATCTGCACTGTCGAGTCCGGCAAGTGGGTGGGGCCGGTGAAGGCGCCGGTGAGCGGCACGCTGATTGCGATCAACGAGGCCGCGATCGACCGGCCGGCGCTGGTCAACGAAGACCCGTATGGCCAAGGCTGGCTGGCCAAGATTCAGCCCAGCCGTTGGGAAGCGGAAAAAGCCAGCTTGGTGAGCGGCGCCGAGATCGCCCCGGCGTTCGAGGCCAGAATGAATGCCGATGGTTTTGGCGGCTGCTGAAACGCGGCATGCAAGCCTGGTCCGACATCGCACAAGCCATCGAAGCGCTGCAAAGCGTGGACCTGGATGCCGCGCTGATTGCGGCCATGCAGCGCCAAGCCACACTCACACCGATCAATTTTCATACCCCCTCGTTTAAATCCTACACGTCCTCCGAAATATCCGGCTGCGGCAAAAACACCTGGCCCGCGATCTCGATTACCGGCGGCGACTGTAAGCTGGCATGCGACCACTGCAAGGCGAAAATCCTCGAACCCATGATCCCGGCGCGTACGCCGCAGGAGTTGTGGCGCGTGGTCAACGCGCAAATTGCGCTGGGCGCGCGCGGCATGCTGCTGAGCGGCGGTTCCAACCATCGCAATGAAGTCGAATACGGGCCTTATTACGCCACCATGCGCCGCATCAAAGACACCTTCCCCGCCTTTAAGATCGCCCTGCATACCGCGCTGGTCGATAGGGACAGCGCGCGGCGCATGCAGGACGCCGGCGTCGACGCGGCGATGATGGACGTGATCGGCGCGCAAGACACCATCACCCAGGTGTATCACCTGAAGCGCTGCGTGGATGACTTCGAGCGCGCTTTGGAATACTTGGTATCGACGCAGATGAAAGTCGTGCCGCATATCGTGCTCGGCTTGCACTTCGGGCGCCTGCTCGGCGAATGGCATGCGCTGGAAATCGTGCAACGCCATCGCCCGAGCGCACTGGTGCTGGTGGTGGCGATGCCGATTTACGCAACGTCGCAACGCCCCTTCGTCACGCCCGATGCGCATGCCGTGGGCGGTTTTTTTCTCGATGCGCGCAAGGCCTTGCCCGATCTGCCGCTGCTGCTGGGATGCGCCCGCCCGCCGGGCCGGGCCAAGGCGCAGATCGATGCTTACGCCGTGATGGCCGGCTTGAACGGCATCGCCCATCCGGCCGAGGGTATGGTGGAATTGGCCAAGCGCTTGCAGCGCCCGGCGCATGTCACGCCTAGTTGTTGTTCGATTGCCTTGGGCGATGAGATGTTGCTGTTGGATGAATCAACGCAAACCCAACCCTGCGCCTCTACCATCGGCGGCATCGCCGTCGCGGTGCGTTAAGCGATGAAAAAAACTTGGCGCATCCTGGATACCGGCCTGCGCCGCGCGGCGGAGAATATCGCGCTCAATCGCGCGCTGCTGGAAGCGCGCCAGGCGAACGAAGCGCCCAGCACCTTGCGCTTCCTGCGCTTCACGCCATCCGCGCTGCTGGGTTTTCACCAAAGCGCGGAACAGGAATTGAATCTCGATTATTGTTGCGCGCACGGCGTGGCAATTCAGCGCCGCATCACCGGTGGCGGCGCGATCTATTTCGACGAAACGCAATTGGGCTGGGAATTGTATTTGCAGCGCAATGATCTGGGTCACCCCGATATGCAGGCCATTTCCAAGCGCATCTGCACGGCGGCGGCGCGCGGCATCCAGGCCTTGGGCGTGAATGCGCAATACCGACCGCGTAACGACATCGAAGTCGATGGCCGCAAGATTTCCGGCACCGGCGGCGCGTTCGACGGCGATGCGCTGATGTTCCAGGGCACGCTGTTGCTGCAATTCGATGTGGAAAAAATGCTGCGCGTGCTGCGCATCCCGGCCGAGAAATTGTCGGACAAAGCGATTGCCTCGGCGCGCGAGCGGGTGGCGAATTTGGCCGACCTGCTGGGGCATGCGCCGGCGTTGGAGTTGGTGCAGGAACAGCTTGCCGCGGCGTTTGCCGCAGAGTTCGATGTGGCGTTCGCGCCCGGTGAATTAAGCGAGCAGGAGCAAAATCGGTTTGATGCGGCGCTGGCGGAAATCGATACCGATGACTGGGTGCACTTGCAGCGCCGCCCCGACACCGAGCGCCCGGTGCTGGAGGCAGCAATCAAGTTTGCGGCGGGCTTGGTGCGCGTACGCGTGAACTACGATCAAGCGCGCGGGCGCATCCAACAGTTGTGGTTCTCCGGCGATTTTTTCGTCAGCCCGCGCCGCACCATTGCCGATCTGGAAGCGGCCTTGCGCGATAGCGATGCGCGCGCCGTGCGGCAAAACGTGGCGGCCTTTTTCGCCGAGCGTGAAGTGGATATGCTGGGCCTGCGCGCGGAGGATTTCAGCGCGGTGATCGAGGCGGCGTTGGCGCAGCAGGTGCTTGCCACATGAACACCGCCAAACAAGTCGATGTCCTGGTGGTCGGCCTTGGCCCGGCCGGGGGCGCGGCAGCGACCGCTGCGGCCAGCGCGGGGCTGTCCGTGCTGGCCATCGAGCGCAAGCAGCAAATCGGCGTGCCGGTGCAATGCGCGGAATTCATTCCCTTGCCGCTCGGCGCCTATGCACAAACCAATGGCGTGATACGGCAGCGCATTGCCGGCATGAGCAGCCGCTTGCCATCGGGGGCGGAAGAACAGAGCGCCTTGCCGGGCTTGATGATCGACCGCGCGGCATTCGACCAAGCCTTGGCGCAGCGAGCGCAGGCACAGGGCGCAGAGTTGTGGCGCGAGACGCGCTTGTTGCGCATCGATGCGCAACTCAATCTCGCCTTAGTGAACACACCGTCAGGCGAGCGCGAACTTGCGTATCGCTTGCTGATCGCAGCCGATGGCCCGCATTCCAGCGTGGCCGCCAGTTTGCGATTGCCGCCCTTGGCCACGGTGTATACGCGCCAGTACACCGTGCCCTTGCTGCGGCCGCTGAGCGATACGGCGATTTGGCTGTCCGCCGATTTTCCCGGCGGCTATGCCTGGCTGTTCCCCAAGGGCGACAGCGCCAACTTGGGTGCGGGCGCCGACAAGCGCTTCACCCACGATTTGAAGCAGCCGCTGGATGCGTTGCATCGCAGCTTGGTGGAGCAGGGCTTAGTCGGCGCCGAGATCGTCGGCGTTACCGGCGGGCTGATACCAGTTGGCGGCTTGCGCGATGAATTGGTGTTGGGAAATGTCCTGTTCGTCGGCGATGCCGCCGGCTTGACCCACCCCATCAGCGGCGCCGGCATTGCCGCCGCCGTGGCCTCGGGCGAGCTGGCGGGAGAAGCGGCGGTGCATTATCTTCGGCAACAGCGTATGACTGCCTTGGCGGAATATGAAAACGAAATCCGCGAGCGCTATGCGCCGAGCTTGCAGCGTGCGCTGGAGCGCCGTCGTGAGCTTGAGGACTATTGGCAGCGTGGGGTGAACGATGCGCAGCATCGGCGCGGGTGGATTGCGTTCCCGGAATATTTCGAGGAGGCTCTGTGAATAAGGTGATAGAAACCGCACAAGCGATTAATTTTTACCGCCCCGACTACCATGTCAAAACCCCCACCATGCGCTCGCCGGAATATGTGCAGCTTAGCACCGCGGCGGCGATCACGCTCGGCTTGATTCCCGGCCGGATGCACCGTACCGCCTGTACCCATTGCCTGAATTTGTTGGTGACTTACCCCGAGGGTTGCCGCGCCAATTGTTCTTATTGCGGCTTGGCGCGGCATCGCGAAGAGGCGCGCGATTACGCCGACCGCAATTTCATTCGCGTCGATTGGCCCACCGTGCGCTACGTTGATGTGTTGGAGCGCGTACAGGCCGGCGCGGATCGCGGCCAATTCCAGCGCATGTGCATTTCCATGATTACCCATCCCAATTCCGATGCCGATACCTTTGTCTTGCTCGAACAATGGATGGCCGCGTTGCCGCAAATTCCGGTGTCGATTTTGTCCAACCCGACCACCATGGAAAAAGCCGACCTGATCGAATTGAAGCGCCTAGGCGCGGAGATTTTCACCGTGGCCTTGGATGCGGCCACACCGGCGATTTTCGAGCGCACGCGCGGCAAGAGCGTGGATAGCCCGCACCGCTGGGAAAAATATTGGCAGGCGATCGAATGGGCGGCGGAAGTGTTCGGGCCGGAGCGCTTCGGCGCGCATCTGATCGGCGGCTTGGGTGAGACCGAGCAGGAAATCCTGGGCGTGTGCCAGCGCATCAAGGACATGGGCGGGCACAACCACATGTTCGCCTTCTACCCCGAGCAAGGCTCGCTGATGGAAGACTGGCCGGCGGTGGCGCACGGTCAATGGCGGCGCATACAACTGGCGCGCTTCATCATCGATTATGCCGGCGGACGCATCGAGCGCATGTCTTTTAATGCCGCCGGCCAAGTGGTGAACTTTGGTCTGGCGGCGGAACGGTTGGCCGGCATCATAGCCAGCGGCAAGCCGTTCCAGACCTCCGGCTGCCCCGGCAGCGTCGATACGGAAATCTCCGCCTGCAATCGTCCTTATGGTGATTCCAAGCCGTCCGACATTTTGTCTTTTCCCTTTGCCCTGGATGAGCAAGACATCGAATTGGTGCAAATGCAGATGACAAGTGATGTAATAAAATGAATCATTAATTCAAATGGTTAGGATTGTTTGTTGCGATAATGCAACACTATCCAGGGCGATTAGTCTTTTTATACTAAGAAAATTGCTCGATTTAAGTGCGCCATGTATCATCGCCACAACATAGACATTACAATCAACACTGATTTTTAAGTCTTGTTTTTCAAAATATCTTTAACAGATTTTTCGCGAAGAGGAGATCCACGATGCGTTTAAATAAATTAACCAGCGCCCTGGCGATTGTCGGCTTGGCTTCCATATCCGGCGCCGCGCTAGCGACCAACGGTTATTTCTCCCATGGCTACGGTATTAAAGCCCAAGGCATGGCCGGTGCAGCTACCGCGACGGCGAGCGACACCATGGGTGGCGCGAATAACCCGGCGAGCATGGTTTGGGTGGGCGACCGTTTGGATGTGGGTGTGGTCTGGTTCCGGCCGATTCGTGAAGCCAATCGTGTAGGCTCTACTGGCGGTTTCAATGATTATTCGCAGGAAAGCGACACCAACGATTTCTTCGTGCCGGAATTTGGCTACAACAAAATGCTGTCCAAAACCTTGTCGCTGGGCGTGACGGTGTATGGCAACGGCGGTATGAATACCGACTATAACGGCAATGTCCTTACGCCTGCAGGTTGTACGCAAAATATGAATCCGTCGACTGCTCGTACGCAGAATGGCTTGTGCGGTTCTGGCCAGTTAGGCGTAAATCTGGAGCAACTGATTATTGCTCCGACCCTGGCTTACAAAATCAACGAACAACACTCGATCGGCATTTCGCCGTTGATCGGTTATCAAAAATTCAAAATCAATGGTATCAATAGCTTTCGCCCAATTTCAAGCGATCCTGACAACCTCACCGATAGAAAATCCGACGATGCTTTCGGGTTTGGCGTGCGCATCGGCTGGCAAGGTCGTATTACCGATACCCTGACCCTGGGCGCGGCCTATTCGTCCAAGATTTATATGGATGAATTCGACAAATACAAAGGCTTGTTCGCCGAGCAAGGCGACTTCGATATTCCTGAAAACTTCAACGTTGGTCTGGCATGGAAGGCAATGCCTGGTCTGACCGTGGCTTTCGATTACCAGCGCATTAACTATGGCGGGGTGGATGCAATCTCGAACTCCAGCCAACAGCCCGGTTGTGTTTCTTCTGCTCCTAATCCGAATGGTCCGGGTACCGGCTCAGCTTGCTTGGGTGGTTCGAACGGCATCGGCTTCGGCTGGCAAAGCATCAATGTTTACAAACTGGGTGCGGAGTATCAAATGAACAAGGCTTTGACCTTGCGCGCCGGTTATAACCATGGCGACAACCCAATCGAATCGCGCGACGTGACTTTCAACATCCTGGCGCCGGGCGTGGTTACCGATCATTTGACCTTAGGCTTCACCTATGCCGTGAGCCCCAGTTCCGAGTTGAGCATGTCTTATATGCATGCGTTTGAGGAAGACGTTAGCGGCGCTACCAATCCAACCTACTTCCCGGTTGGCGGCACCGACACCATCCAGATGCATCAAGACTCGCTGGGTATTGCCTATAGCTTGAAGTTCTAAGCGAGGCGAATTGCACTAAAGCAGCACGAAGGGCTGGAGCCAAACCGGTTCCAGCCCTTTTTCTTTCTCTATTTTTTGAAGAATCCTGGAGGAAACGATGAATTTTCTGAACAAACTGATTGTTTTGGGCGCTACATTCTTGCTCGCGCAAGGCGCGGCCATGGCCGATGAAGTCCTCTTGAAACC
>Ga0113563_10002412_pt1 | contig 11258 bp, 10 predicted proteins | sample Mud3Dept3metaG_FD_80117 | JGI IMG/M metagenome (GOLD analysis project Ga0113563, IMG submission 80117) | Freshwater wetland microbial communities from Ohio, USA, analyzing the effect of biotic and abiotic controls - Mud 3 Core 4 Depth 3... | ecosystem: Environmental > Aquatic > Freshwater >...
GCTCGCTCGAGAACTGCACGACGATCCGGCCGGCCTCGTCCTTGCCGCTGGCGCGCCGATCGGCCGGAGACTCGATGCCGTGCACGACCGCATTGCGCAGCAGCTGGACCGCGACGTCCCGCACGGCGCGTCGGTAGGGCCCGGGTACCTGATCGAAGCCCTGCGCCGTGACGTGAACCTTCTTGCCTTGGTCGTTGGCGATGCGCTGCGCCAGGTTGCCGAGCACGCTGCCCAGATCCGCGGACGCACCCGGCAGCACCGGATCCGGCACCACCTGCGTGGCACACGGATCCGCCGCGTTGCGCATCTCGCCAAGCCGCTGCAACACCTCGAGGATGGACGCGACGTGCGCCATCAGGTCGTCGAGGCGCACGACGAGCGGCAGCAGGTCGGTCCCGTCGAGCGAGTCGCGCCGGCGAAGGTCCGACAGCAGGTCCTCGAAGGCGTGCGCGCGCGTCTCGACCGTGGTGGCGCCGACCGTGGCCGCTTCGCCCTTCAGCCGGTGCATCTCGCGGAAGATCTGCTCGACCTTCTCCCGGTAGGCGCGTGCGTCACGGGCAGGAACCTTGAGCACGGCATTGACCCGCGAGAGCGTCGCCCTGCAGTCCGACAGGAACGACCCGAGCTGGCCGGGGTCGAGCTTGAGGATGCCGAGCAGCATCTCGGTGTGGGCTTCGGCGCTGGCCTGGGCCGCGGCGGTCTCGCGTGCGAGCAGCACGCGCGAGGTGACGTCGGTCACGGACACCAGCACCTGGTGCACGCCGCGGGCATCCTTGACCCGATTGAACTCGAACTCCAGGTAACGCGCATCGCGCACGCCGTTGCCGCGATCGAAGACCACCTCGACCTCGGCCAGCGGATTGATGCTGCGGATCAGGTTCTCGTTCGCACGCTCACCCCACAGCAGCCTGACGTACTTGACGGCCGTCTCGAGCGTCCGGGCCGGGACCAGGTCGCGCAGCAGGTCCTCGAAATTCACGCCCTCGAAGCTCTCTCTGCGCAGCAACGCGCCAAGCGCCCGCGAACGGACCGCGCCGACCCGCAACTCGGAATCGAGCAGGAACAGGCCGTCCTTGACCGTGTCGAGGATGTCGGTCATCTGCTGGCTCGTGGCGCTCGCACGACGCTCCTCGCGCAGACGCCGCCACTGGAAGTATCCGACCAGCATCACCAGCAGCACCGCGAACGCGACGCCGACCATCATCAGCAGGCGCAAGCGGGCCGCGCGCTCGACCGCGCCCTGCTCGAGGCGGGTGCCGGCAGCGGCGAGCGACCGCGTGAGCTGCGGGGTCGAGACGCGCCCGAGGCTCAGGGCTGCGCGGGCATCCGCGAGCAGGTCGTTGCCGCTCGCATTCAGTCGGGTTCCGGAGTCGGAGTCGACGTAGGGGACGACATCGAATCCCTCGATCCCTGCGAGCCGGGCCCGGTACTCCGTCCACGTCCGGCGCACGGCTGCGACGTCGGCGCGCTCGAGCAGGCTCGACCGCTCCATCCGATCCAGGCCCGCATCGAAGGCGCTGGCCCGGGCCGCCACGTCCTTGACTGCCTCGCCGACGTATGTGCCGGCCTCGAGGCGATCCCGCACTGCTGCAATTGCGCCCAGCAGCAGTTCCGCCTGCGAACCCTGCGAACTCACCAGCCGCGATACCACCGTATTCTCGGCGAGTTCGGTCGCCAGCCGGTACGACGGCACCAGCACGGCGCCGATGAACGCCAGCAGCAGCAACAGGAATCCAGCCGTCGCGACGTTACCGCGTACTCGGTCGAGGGGCTTGCCCATGACTTCTTTCCTCGCTGTCGGGCAGCGGACTCCGTGGCTCAGCGTCGCGCCGCATCGTCGGGCTGGAAGAGGATGGTCGTGGCGACACTCGCCTCGACGGCGCGCCCATCCTTGATCACCGGCTCGAAGCGCCACTTCCGCACCGCCTTGACGGCCGCCTGGTCGAACACGCCCGGCGGGCTCGCAGACAGGACCAGCACGTCGGTCACGCGGCCATCGGTGTCGACCGTGACGCGAACCCGAACCTCGCCCGACTGGCCGCGCGCCAGCGCTTGCGCCGGGTACGTCGGCGCCACGTAGCGGGTGCGCCGGAAATCGGCCGCCGACAGGCCGGGTCCGGCAGGCACGGCAGCTGGGACTGCAGGCTCCGCGGGAATTTCCTCGCGGGCTGCGGCCGGAGTCTCCGCGGCGCGCATCGATTTCACCGCCTCGTTACCCTGCCCCTGTGCCGCGACCCGCTCAGCCCCGTCTCCCGGCAGGCTCGACTGCTGCCCGTCGCGAACTCGGGCCCGGGCCGGCTGCGACAACGGTGCCACGCTCCGCGACGCATCGACCCGGGCGAGTCGATCGCGAAGTTGCGCCAGGCGTTCGTCCGAAACCCCGTTTGCAGCCGCCTCGCCCAGCAGTTCGCTCGCCTCGTGGGCGTCGCCGCGGGCGAGCGCAGCGGCGACGCGCTGCTCGGCCAGCTGTGCCGCGGCTTCGGCCAGCGTCGTGTCCTGCGGGCGAATGGAGCGAAGCTGCTCTAACGTGCGTGCGGCGTCGTCGGTGCGGCGCTCGGCGAGCGCCGCCTCGAGCCGGCCCTCGAGGATCGCGCCGATGCGCTCGAGTCCCTCGCGGGCCTCTGCGTCCCCCGGATCCTGGGCGAGCACTCCCTGGTAGTAGTACAGGGCGTTGTCGCGGACCGGTTCGGCATAGCGACGCTCGTGGAACGCGACACGCGCGCGATCGAGCAGTTCGTCCCTGGGGGCCGCAGCGGGGGCGATCGTGGCCCGCTCCTCGGAGGCGCCGGCGGTGACCTGCGCCGGCGGCTCGGTGGCGTCGCCCGAGTAGAGCCATACCCCGGTCGCCGCGATCAGCATGCCAACCACGACCAGCGGCGCGATGCCCGACCAACGGAAGGCGCGCGGCGTTCCGCCGCCCGCAGCGGTCCGGGATGGCGGCCCGGATTCCGCGGCTGCGATGGCGCGAACTTCCGTCCGTTTCGCGTCCACGGCCGCGCGCTCCGGCACCGGGTCACGCTCGCGCGACAGGTGATCCGTCCCGGTCCGGACCGGCGTGCCCATGGCGGCGCTCGCGATCAGCGCGCGACGTGCGAGCGCTTCCTCGCCGGCGCCGAGCAGCACCGCCCGTGTCTTGTCCATCTCGATCGGGACCGGCAGGACGGCGAACGCGGCCGAGCCCTTGATGACCCGTGCCACGTCGGCCATCGCGTCCGACGGTGCGAACACGACGATCACCGTCGAACCATCGGACGCGTGCAGACGCTCCACGACCAGGCCCGGGTCGACCTGTTCGCGGGAATCGAGCAGCATGACGGTCGCGTGCCGGGCGTCGGCGAGATGGCGCGCGTCCTCCTCGTTCTCGGCGTGGCGAACCTCGCCGGCCCCGTCCAGCGCGAGCCCGACGTGCTCGAGCAGTTCATCGCTGCGGGTCAGCACCACGTATTCGGCGCGCGTCGCGTGCTCGACGACGGAGCCGCTTCGCGCTGGGGCGAGTGAGGCAACGTGCTCTTGCGGGCCGGTTCTTGTTGCTGCCAAGGCACACTCCACGGGTCATCGCCCGCCGCTCCACCCGCGAGGTAGGCAGCGACTGGTGGATGGTCGGAGTCTAGTGACTTGAGCTTCCGGCGCATTGCGCCAGGTCACAAATTGCGGCAGAACCTCCGCCTCGACATCTAGCGATAGCGTGTCGGGTCCGGCAGACCTGCAGCGCTGAACCCCTCGCGCCGCAGCCGGCAGGAATCGCAGCGACCGCAGGCGCGGCCGTCCACATCGGCCTGGTAGCAGGAAACGGTCAGGGCGTAGTCGACTCCCAGGGCCTGGCCGCGCTGGATGATCCCGGCCTTGCTGAGCGATATCAACGGCGCGCGAATCCTGAGCGGTTCGGCGCCTTCCACCCCTGCGCGGGTCGCCAGGTTGGCCATCTGCTCGAAGGCCGCGACGAACTCGGGACGGCAATCCGGGTAGCCCGAGTAGTCCACGGCGTTCACGCCGATGTAGATGTCGTGCGCGCCGAGCACCTCGCTCCAGGCGAGGGCGAGCGACAGGAACACCGTGTTGCGGGCCGGCACGTACGTGACCGGGATGCCGGCCGTGGGCGCCTCAGGCACCGCAATACCGGGGTCGGTCAACGCCGAGCCGCCGAATATCGCGAGGTCGATGGTCATGACCCGGTGCTCGACGGCACCGAGGGCCTGCGCGACCCGGGCGGCGGCCGCCACCTCGGCCGCGTGCCGCTGGCCGTACGAGAAACTCAACGCGTGGCATGCGAAACCCTCGGCGCGGGCGATCGCAAGACAGGTCGCGGAATCGAGCCCGCCCGAGACGAGCACGACTGCGGGCCGGCGGGCCACCTGCGCGGCATCGAGCGTGGTGGATGCCGTCATCGGCCGGGCTCGCTTCCCCACAGGATCTTGTGCAACTGGATCTGCAGGCGCACGTCGAGCCGGTCAGCGAGGATCCACTCGGCGAGCTCACGCGGCTCGACCTGGCCCCAGCTCGGCGAGAGCAGCACCTGGCAGGCCAGCGGCGCACGAGCGCGCAGCAACTCGCGGGCCCACTCGTAGTCTTCGCGCGAGCAGACCACGATCTTCACCTGGTCATGGCCGCGCAGCCGTTCCAGGTTCTCGGGACGATTGCGCTTCGCTTCGCCCGAGCCCGGCGTCTTGATGTCCACGACGCGACTCACCCGCGGGTCGACCGGCTCGATGTCCATCGCGCCGCTCGTCTCGAGCGACACCGCAAAGCCGGCATCGCACAGCGCGGTCAGCAGTTCGAGGCAGGACTTCTGGGCGAGCGGTTCGCCGCCCGTCACGCAAACGTGGCGCACGCCACTGCCGCGCGCAACGTCCAGCAGTTGCTCGACCGTCTGCCACTCCCCGCCGTAGAACGAGTACTGGGTGTCGCAATACACGCAGCGCAGCGGGCAGCCGGTGAGGCGGATGAAAAGCGTCGGCCAACCGACCGCGTCCGCCTCGCCCTGGATCGAGACGAATGTCTCGGTGAGCTTGACGCGGCTCACCGCTTCTCGACGTCCATCCTCGTCAGCCGTTCGGCCGCGAGGCGGGCGGCCTCGGTCCCCGGGTAGCCCGTCACGACCTTGTCGAGCGTGGCGCGAGCGTTGCGAAAGGCCTTGAGCTCGTACTGGCAGAAACCCACCTTGAGCATCGCGTCGCCGGCGCGCTTCGAGTCCGGGTACTTGTCGAGCACACGCTGGTAGGCGCTGAGCGCGGCCTTGTAATCCTTCTGCACGTAGAGCGCCTCGCCGAGCCAGTAGGCGGCGTTGTCGGCACGCGGCCCGTCCGGATACTTGGTGAGATAGACCTGGAAGCCCTGCACGGCCTCCGGATAGCGAGCGGCCTTGAGCGCCGCGAAAGCATCGCCGTACACCGTCGCCTCGTCGGCCTGGCGCAACGCATCTTCGGTCGGAGGCATGCCGTCCGCGGTCGGCGGAGCCGCGGCGTTCTCGAGCAGCAACAGGCGCCGGTCGAGGTCGGCGTAGAGATCGCGCTGCTGCTGGCGCAGCAGCTCGAGCTCGTGCCGGGCCTCCTCGATCTGCCCGCGGAGGCTGCGCAGCTCGGCCCGCGCAGCCTCGATCTGCTGCTGCATGGGCACCAGGCTCTTGTTGGCCCGCTCCACCGTCTGCAGCCGCGAGTCCATCTCGTTGGCGCGCGCCTCGAGTTCCTTGTTGCTGGCCGTGGCGTGCGCGAGCGCGCCCGGCAGCAGCAGCACCGGGATCAGCCATGCAAGTGCCGGGCGCATCCGGTTCACCGACTCACTGGGCGTGGACGAGTTCGACGCGGCGGTTCTGGGCAAAGGCGGCCTCGTCGCTGCCTTCGACCGCCGGGCGCTCCTCGCCGTAGCTCACCGTGGTGATCCGCGATTCGGCCACGCCCTGCGCCAGCAGCGCGCGGCGCACGGTCTGCGCACGGCGCTCGCCGAGGCCGATGTTGTACTCGCGCGAACCGCGCTCGTCGGTGTGTCCCTCGAGCCGGACGCGGGCCGTCGGGTACTTGACGAGGTACTGGGCGTGCGCCGCCACGACCGGCACGTACTCCTGGCGGATCTCGGCACTGTCGTACTCGAAGTAGATGACGTTCTTCTGTTGGATCGCCGCGAGTGCCTGCTGCTGCGGCGTGAGCGCCGTGGCGGCGCCCGTGCCCGCACCCGCCGCGCCCTCGCCGCCGAGGCCGCTGGTGGCCGCGCCCGAATCGGCGGGCGGGGGCGTCGTCTGGTCGGGCTTGGTCGGCTTCGAACAGGCCACAAGGCCCAGGGAGAGAAGCGCCACTGCGAGGACATGCATCAATTTCATTCTCGAGAACTCCTGATGTGGGCCGGCCGTTGGGACCGGAAACCCGAAAAACATTTCATCCATTTAAGCACAGTCGAGCGGGCCGTTTCACGTCCGCGGGCCGAAGGGCTGCCAGGCCGGGTCGCGCACGTCGCCCTGGTCCGAGCTCAGGCGCTGCTGGAACGCGCCGTCCGACGAGGCGATCGCGAGCGAGCCCCGCCCACCCTCGCGGGTCGCGTAGATCACCAGCGCGCCGTTGGGCGCGAAGCTCGGCGATTCGTCCTGCCGGGCGTCGGTGAGCACGCGCAGGTTGCGCGAGGCGAGATCCATCACCGCGATGCGGTAGCCGCCGCGATCGAGGGTCACCATCGCCAGTTCCTTGCCGTCGGGCGACAGGCGCGGGCGCGCGTTGTAGCCGTTGGTGAAGGTGACCCGTTCGGCCCGGCGGGAGTCGTCGAGACGCACCCGGTACACCTGGGCGTTGCCGGCACGGTCCGACGTGAAGAACAGGCTTTGCCCATCCTTCGACCACTCCGCCTCGGTGTCGATCGCCTCGTCGGAGGTCACGCGCGTGAGGGTTTGCGTGCGGAGGTCGAGCGTGTAGATGTCGAGGTTGCCGTCTCGCGAGAGCGTGAGCGCCAGCCCGCGACCGTCCGGCGACCAGGCCGGCGCGCCGTTGATGCCCGCGCGGGCCGACACACGGCTGCGCTGGCCCGTCGCGAGGCGCTGCACGTATACCGCCGACGCCTTGCCTTCGAACGAGACGTAGGCGAGGTCCTGGCCGTCGGGCGACCAGGCCGGCGACATGATGGGTTCGCGCGACTCGAGCACCGTGCGCGGGTTGAAACCGTCGGCATCGGCAACGATCAGCCGATAGCGCTGCGCGGGCGGCTTGCCATCCACCGCGACGTAGGCGATGCGCGTCGAGAACGCGCCAGGGATGCCGGTGAGCCGTTCGAACACGAGATCGGCGATGCGGTGGGCCGTGGCCCGCAGTCCCTTCTCGTTGCTCGGCAGGCGTTGCGCCAGCAGCGACGCGCCCGTCTGCACGTTGTGCAGCTCGAAGCTGACCGCGAGCCCTGCACCATCGGGCTCGACCCGGCCCACGACGATGAAGTCGGAGTTGAGCAGCCGCCAGTCCTCGAAGCGGATCTCGGCGCCCGAGGTGGGACGCGTGACCATGTCGCGGCGCTCGAGCGGCGCGAAGCGCCCGCTCATGCGCAGATCGTTCGCGACCACCGCGGCGATGTCGTTCGATCCGCCTTCCGCCTGGCCGCCGAATGGCACCACTGCAATCGGCACGGCGTCGCGCACGCCCTGCGTGATGTCGAGGCGCAGTTGCGCGTGGCCCGGCATCGTGAACAACAGCGAAACCAGCGCCAGCAGTGTGGCGCCGGCACGGGACTTGCGGGTTGCGACCATCGCTTGCATCAATTCGCTACTCCTTCGGCCTGAACACGATCTCGAGCCGGCGCTCGAACGCACGCGGGTCGCGCGGTGCCGGCAGCGGCGACGACTTGTACACCGCCGTGGTGATCGACTCGCGCACCACCTGGTCGCCGTTGCAGGGGCCGAGCTTCACGTCGACCACCGTCCCGCCGGGTGCCTGGGTGACGTACAACGTGCACTCGAGTCCCGCGCGGGCCGACGGCGGCCGGATCCAGTTGCGCTCGATGGTCTGCACCAGCATCAACCGGTACTCGTCCATTACCCCGGCTCGCGCTGCGGCGGCCGCGCCTTCCTCTTCCTCGGCGGCCAGGCGGCGCTGCAGGTCGGCCTCGCGCTCGGCACGCAGCTTCGCTTCACGCTCCGCCTGCGCCTTCTCTTCCGCCTTGCGCCTGGCCTCGGCCGCCTCGGCCTTCTTGCGCTCCGCGTCCTCTGCCGCCTTGCGCTTCGCCTGCGCTTCGGCCGCGGCCTGCTCGCGCGCGAGCTGTGCGGCACGCTCCTGTGCGACCCGCTCCTGCGCCAGTTGCTGTTCGCGCGCTTCGGCCGCCGCGCGTTCCGCGGCCGCCACCTCCTCGGCCTTTCGCTCCGGCGGGGGCTCGACCTCCGGCTCCGGCGGCTTCACGGCCTCGACGGGCGGCGGAACCTGCTCCACGGGGGCCTCGCGCGGCTCCGACAGCGGCCGGACCTTGGCCGGTCCGTCGACCAGGTAGCCCTGGATCGCCAACTCGACCGGCGGCTGCTGCGAGGTCCAGCGCAGGGCGGCAATCGCGAGCGCACCGACCAATACCACGTGCAGGCCCACGGATCCCGCCAGGGGCCGCAGGTGCTCTTTGATGAAGCCCTGCATCCGTCAGCGGTTCCCGCTCTTGCGCGGCGCGTTCGACGGCGACTCGGTGGCGAAACCGACCTTCTGCGCGCCAGCCTGTTGCAGCAGTGCCATGCCCTCGACGACCCGCCCGTATGCGACCGACCTGTCTGCCTTGACCAGCACGGGACGCTCAGGTTCCCGGCGCAGGGCGGCCGACACCACCTCGAGGACCCGGTCCGCGTCCTGCGGGGTCTTCGCGTCGCCGATGTTCAGGTACATCGAGCCTTCCGCATCGATGCTGAGCACCAGCGGCTCGAGGTCCGGCGGCAGCGGCTCGGCCGCAGCCTTCGGCAATTCGACCTGGATGCCCGCGCTCAGCATCGGTGCCGTGACCATGAAGATGATCAGCAGCACGAGCATCACGTCGATGTAGGGCACGACGTTGATCTCACCCATCAACCGGCGGCCGCGATTGCGCGTGACCGGTGCCACCGCTCAGCCCTCCACTCCAGCGTGACGCTGCAGGATGGTCGAGAACTCTTCCATGAACGCGTCGTAGCGCAGTTCGAGCCGGCCGACCTGGTCCGCGTAGCGGTTGTAGGCGACCACCGCCGGGATCGCGGCGAACAGGCCCATCGCGGTGGCGATCAGCGCCTCGGCGATGCCCGGCGCCACCATCGCGAGCGTCGCCTGCTGCACGTTACCGAGGCCCTGGAACGCGCTCATGATGCCCCACACCGTGCCGAACAGGCCGACGTACGGGCTCGTCGAACCGATGGTCGCGAGCGTCGAGAGGTTCTGCTCGAGGCGGTCGGTCTCGCGCAACTGCGCCACGCGCATGGCACGGCGGCTGCCCTCGAGCAGCGGCCCGCCGCTGATGCCGACCTGCTTGCGCAGGCGCGTGAATTCACGGAAACCCGCGACGAACACCCCGGCCATGCCCGTCGGCGAGCTGCCCTCGAGCGACTTGTAGAGGCCGGCGAGGTCGCCGCCCGACCAGAACTGCTCCTCGAAGCGGTCGGCGGACTGGCGCTCGGCCACCAGCAACTGGCGCTTGCGGAAGATGATCGCCCAGGAGACGACCGACGCGCCCACCAGCAGCGCCATCACGAACTGCACGATCAGGCTCGCCTGCAGGATCAGGTCGAGCGCGGAATGGTCACCGATCATTCGTCATCCTCAGGATTCGAACAGGCCGAGCGTGCCGCGCTCGATGGCGGGCGGTGCCAGGCCGAAGTGCAGGTAGGCGCTGCGCGTCGCCACGCGCCCGCGGGCGGTGCGCATGATGAAGCCCTGCTGGATCAGGTACGGTTCTATGACATCCTCGATCGTGCCGCGTTCCTCGCCGAGCGCTGCCGCGAGGCTGTCCACGCCCACCGGGCCCCCGTCGAACTTCTCGATGATGGTGAGCATCAGGCGCCGGTCCATCAGGTCGAAACCGTGCGGGTCGACGTCGAGCAGGTCGAGGGCGGCCTGCGCCACCGGCTCGGTGACGCGGCCCTGCGCCTTCACTTCGGCAAAGTCGCGCACGCGGCGCAGCAGGCGGTTGGCGATGCGCGGCGTGCCGCGCGAGCGCTCGGCGATGCGCGCCGCGCCCGCCGGGTCGACCGGCACGCCGAGGATGCCGGCCGAGCGCTCGACGATGCGCTGCAGGTCCTCGCGACCGTAGAACTCGAGGCGCTGCACGATGCCGAAGCGGTCGCGCAGCGGCGAGGTGAGCAATCCCGCGCGCGTGGTGGCGCCCACCAGGGTGAACGGCGGCAGGTCGATCTTGATCGAGCGCGCCCCGGGGCCCTCGCCGATGACGATGTCGAGCTGGAAGTCCTCCAGCGCCGGGTAGAGGATCTCCTCGACGACCGGGCTCAGCCGGTGGATCTCGTCGACGAACAGCACCTCGTTGGCCTGCAGGTTGGTGAGCAGCGCGGCCAGGTCGCCCGGGCGCTCGAGCACCGGGCCGGAGGTCTGCTTGAACCCTGCGCCGAGTTCGTTGGCGATGACGTGCGCCAGCGTGGTCTTGCCGAGGCCGGGGGGGCCGAAGATCAGCACGTGGTCGAGCGCATCGCGACGCTGCCGGGCAGCGGTGATGAAGATCTCCATCTGCGCCTTCACCGCGGGCTGCCCGACGTAGTCGGCGAGCGTCTTCGGTCGCACGGCACGGTCGTACGCCTCGTCGTCGCGCTGGGTGCCCGCGGAGATCACGCGATCCTGCTCGATCATGCCGGCTCCCGTCTCAAGAGGCCGCCGCGCGCAGCGCGTGGCGGATCAGTTCTTCGGTGGACGAGACCGACGCATCGACCTTCTGCAGCAGCCGGGTCACCTCGGGCGGCTTGTAGCCGAGCGCCACCAGCGCGGCAAAGGCTTCCGCCTGCGCACCGCCGGGCCCGCTCGACGGGCCTGCGCCCGGCACGAACGCCGGGCCGCCCAGTCCCTTGAGCCGGTCGCGCATCTCGATCACGAGGCGCTCGGCCGTCTTGCGGCCGATGCCCGGCACCCGCACCAGGGACGCCACGTCCTGGGCTTCGACGCACCGGTGGAACTGGTCCACCGTGACGCCCGAGAGGATCGCGAGTGCGATGCGCGGCCCGACGCCCGACACCTTGATCAGCTCGCGGAACAGGCTGCGCTCGCGCTCGGTGCCGAAGCCGAACAGCACGTGCGCGTCCTCGCGCACCACCAGGTGCGTGAAAAGGTGCACCTCGGCACCCACCCCCGGCA
>Ga0113563_10002413_pt1 | contig 11257 bp, 10 predicted proteins | sample Mud3Dept3metaG_FD_80117 | JGI IMG/M metagenome (GOLD analysis project Ga0113563, IMG submission 80117) | Freshwater wetland microbial communities from Ohio, USA, analyzing the effect of biotic and abiotic controls - Mud 3 Core 4 Depth 3... | ecosystem: Environmental > Aquatic > Freshwater >...
AGCCAGCGAGGTCCGCAGCGCGCAGTCGCTCCATACGGTCGGGCGGTACCGACATCGAGTCGTCGACGATCTTGCGCGGCACGTTCATCTGCTGCGCATAGAGCACGAGTTCCTCGGACATCGCATCGACGATTGCGTCCTCGCTTGCCTGCTTCGGTCCACCTCGCCCCGACGCTCCGAGCGACGGTCGGTGGATTCCGAGACGGGCGTCGGTGCTGATGCTCCTCGCGACCGCGCCCATCAGCAGGAAGACGCAGGAGCTGATGCACGCAGCGCCCCTGCCGACCGAGATCGATGCTCTCTCGGCTCGCAGTATCCTGCCGATCTCCAGCGCCGCGAAGATCTCTCCACCCTGGCTGTCGACGTCGACATGGAGTTCGACCTCCCGGCGCAGCGCTCGTCTGGCGGCATCGCGGCGTTGGAGAGCCTGTTGCACCAGACGGAGTCGGGATCCGTCGATCCCGCCGCGGAGTTTCACCGTGAAGGTGCATGCCGTCGGCTCGGCTGCTCGCTTTCGACTGGCGTCGCCGCACTCGAGTTTCCACCATCGCGACGTACTCGCGGTGCTCGCATGCGCGTCCGACTCCGCGGCATGCGCTGGAATGGCGCACAGCGGCGCAAGCAATGTGCTGCACAGCGAGACGGCGAAGAGGGCCCTGCGCAATTTCGCTGGGAGCGGCGCTGCGCTCGCGTGTCCCCTCTCGCCGTCCAGGATGACCGCGGAACGTACCGCGAAGCCGAGCCCGGCCAACACGCGCGCGACGTTCACACCCTTGCCGCCCGCCTGCGCATGTTCGGACCGCACGCGATGGCGGCGCCCCGGCCGCCGTTCGTCCAGGTCGAGCGTGTGGTCGAGGGCGGCGTTCGGGGTGACCGTGACGACGAGACCCAAGGGCCCTCCAGCGCGCGCCGAGGGTACGAGCGAGCGCCCGGCCTGCAACGGGTCGCTCGCATCTCAAGCGCGTGCGAGGGCAGGCCGATCCACAAGAGGGCAGATCCGCCCCAGTGCTGAGGACCGCCGGCATGCGCCCCAACTCGCCTTCGTTCCAACTTCTGCTCGTCATCGCGCTCGGGCTCGCGAGCTGCGCCGGTCAAAACTGGGAGCAGGTGCGAGAGCAGGACACCCCGGCCGTCTATCGCCGCTTCCTCGCCGAGCATCCGCGCTCTCCGCACGCTGCCGAGGCGAGCGAGCGCATCGCCGTGTTGCAACTGGAACGCGAACCCACGGCCGAAGCGCTCGCGCGCTTCCAGAAGGAGCATCCGGCGAGCGATGCGACGGCGGATCTCACGCGCCGCGTCGAGGCACGCCTCTTCGACGCCGCGCGCGCGGAAGCAACGCCCGCCGGATACGACCGCTTCCTCGCCAGCTTTCCCGATGACGAATTCGCGGCGCGCGCTCGCGGCAACGCGGAGTACCTGCGCGCGGGCGGTTTCGCGGGACGCCCCGACGCGCTCGCGGCCTTCGTGCAGCAGCATCCGACCAGCGACTACACGACCGAGTCGCAACGGACGCTCGCCGCACTCGACGCGCGAAGCAACGCCCGGCTGGGCGCCGTCGCACTGCGCATCGAAATTGCAGCGGGCGTCGGCGACGCCGATCGACTGCGCAAGCTGTTCGCCGAACGAGCGCGCGAGGCCTACGCGGCGGCTGGCATCCCGCTCGTGGACGGCGCAGCCACGGCAGCGCTCACGATCCGCCATGAGGAACGCGCGGCGTCGGCGCACGACGAACAGGACGGACTGCTCGCGAAACCGGGTGTGGTCGCGGAGACGATCGTGTCGTTGCAGCGCAGCGGCGACGCGCAGCCGATCTGGACCGAGCGGTTCCGCGTGCGCATCCCGGACGCGGACCTGCGCGCCGGCGGCTCCGCGCTCTTCGCGCACTCCGCCGCTCCATACTGGGAGCGATTCTTCGTCCCGATCGCGAGCTGGCCGACACAGGTGGCTCGAAGGACCGCCTGGAGCGCCGGCAGCGGGCTCGCCGGCGTCGCAGCGGACGTGGGTCGCGCGATCGCGCTGTCGCCCGACGGCAGCTTCCGCGAGCTCGATCTTTCCGATCCGGCCGCGCCGCGCGTCGTCGCGGACTACAAGCGACCGGCCGGGATGTCGCGCTTCACGGGTGTGTATCGTGCGGGCAGTCGGGTCGTGCTCTTTGGCGAGGACGGGTTGGAGGTCGTCGCGCGCGAGGGCGCCGTCTACCGGCGTGTCTTTGCACTCGACCGCGGCGCAGCGGGGGCCGTCGTCGGTGTCGAAGAGGTCGACGGACGCTTGCTTGCCGCAGGAACGCGCGGACTGGTTCGCACCCCGCTGGACGGGGGGGCCGTCGAGCGTCTCTTCGATCGACCGCTGCGCGGCATGGCGCGCAGCGGCGACACGCTGCTCGTGCTCGACGAGCAGTGGCTCTACGCGGGATCCGCGCGCGACCCGCGCCCCAGCAGCTTCGCCAAGGCGGCTGAAATCGGTCGCGGAATGGCGGCGCGCGGGGTTCGCGTCGGCGGCCGCCTCGCCGTGGTCTTCGGCGCCAGCGGCATCGCGTGCTTCGAGGTTTCGAGCGGCGGCCCGGCGCGTGCGCTCGCGCGCCCGAAGGCGGGCACGCTCGGCAACGTCAGCGGCGTCAGCGTGGTCGGCGGCTCCGTCTTCGTGATCGGAGATCGCGGGCTGCAGGTGTGGGATCCGCAGCGCGGGCGCATCGTCGATGCGATCGACGTCAAGGGACGCGCCGCGCTCGACGCGGCCGGCGGCCACGTGGTTGCAATCGGCGGCGAGCGCCTCGAAGTCGTCGACGTGACGCCCTGGATCGCGCGCTCCGCACCGGCGGCTCCCGCGCGCTGAGCGGCCGGAGATCCGCGTGGCGTCGCTCGGCTGAACGTCTTTGCGTGTCGGCCGACTGACTCGTCCAGGACCGTCGAGCCTGGGGCCGATGCGCGCCCGCGCCGCGCCGCACCTGCTTCGGATCGTCGCTGGGCTCGTGGCTGCGAGGCGCGCGGGCGGTGGACTCGGCCAAAACGTCCTCGGCGGACGGGATCGGCGGCTTCGCGGCGTGAGTTGGCAGGCCGCCTGCGGATTGTTTCGTCCGAGTCCCCCGCCCGCGCTTGGCATTCCGTCTTCAGCAGCAGATCTCGAAGAAGACGAAATGCAAGTAGCGGGGGCGGGGCGTTCGGCCAGAACCCGCGGAGCCCTCCGGTCATCAGGTCCGCAGGCGGCCTCGAAGCTCCGACGCGAAGCTGCGACGGCTGTCCGCCGAGGACGTTCTGGACGAACGTCCCGCCCCCGCGCCTCACGCGTCGGCCTCCGAGAGACCAAATTCCATCTTGGGAAGTGAGCTCCTAGCGGTTCACGAAGCGCGGCACTCGTTTCTCGAGAAACGCGCGCAGGTTCTCCTGGGCGTCCTCGGTCTGGGAGGCCGCGGCCATCACTTCGGTGGCGTAGGCGTAGGCGGCGGGCAGGTCGAGGTCGATCTGCCGGTAGAACGCCTGCTTGCCGAGGCCTTTCGAGAACGCGCTGCCGCGCGTCGCGCGGGTGAGCAGGGCGCGCGTCTCGCGCGCGAGCGCGGCGTCGGGAACGACGCGATTCACGAGGCCCCAGGCGAGCGCCGTCGCGGCGTCGATCGGGTCGCCCGTCGCGAGCATCTCGAAGGCGTGTTTGCGCCCGACGGCACGCGCCAGCGCGACACCGGGCGTGGTGCAGAACCAGCCGCCCATACCGCCCGGCACCTGGAAGCGCGACGACTCGCCCGCAATCGCGAGATCGCAGGTCGCAACGAGTTGGCAGCCCGCCGCGGTCGCGAGGCCCGACGCCTGCGCGATCACCGGTTGCGGGATCGCCTGGATCGTCTGCATCAAGTCGGCGCAGAGCAGCAGCAGTCGCCGCATCTCGCCGAGGTGACGCCCGTTCATGTCGGAGAAGTCGTGGCCCGCCGAGAAGACGGGACCGTCGGCGGCGAGGATCGCGCCGCGCGCAAAGCCGGCCCCGATCGTCTCGAAGGCGTGCAGCAGTTCTCGCAGGTGCGGTTCCGAGAGCGCGTTGCGGCGTTCCGGGCGGCGCATCGTCACCACGGCGAAATCGTCTTCCACGGCGAGTGAGATGTGTGCGTAGTCCATGCCGCCAGACTATCGCGCGGGCGTCGGACCGGCGCGTGACCGCGCCGCGCTTGCCTTGGATCGTGGCTGCGAGGCGCGCGGGCGGTGGACTCGTCCGAAACGTCCTCGGCGGTCGAACATTTGCAGCTTCGCGGCGAGCGCTGGTGACCGCCTGCCAGCTTGATGGCCGGAGGGCTTCGCGGGTTTCGGCCGAGTCCCCCGCCCGCGCTTGGCTTTCCGTCTTTCGTTCATGAACGGAAGTCCCGGAACGATTGCAGGTAGCGGGGGCGGGGCGTTCGGCCAGAACCCGCGGAGCCCTCCGGTCATCAGGTCCGCAGGCGGCCTCGAATCTCCAACGCGAAGCTGCGACGCCCCGTCCGCCGAGGACGTTCTGGACGAACGCACCGCCCCCGCGCGTCACGCGTCGGCGCGACCGTCGCCGTTCGGCGCAAAGCGCAGCATGCGCGCATTCGGGATGCCCGTCGCCTAGAGGGAGAGGGCGAAGCCGTCGGGTACCCGCGCGATGCGGGGGCGCGACACGGTCGCAGGCTAGACGAAGGTGCGCGCCACAGCGCACGATTCTGGCCGAAACCCCCTTGGGGTGCCTTGACGAGCGCGCATCCGTCGCGCAAGGTGCCGGCTCACGAATGACCCGGTTCGGCGAGGGAGAGGCATGGCGCTCGGGATCCGCAAGGGCGATCTGGTTCGCGTGACGAAGGGCGCCGACAGCGGCAAGACGGGCCGCGTGCTGGCCGTCGATCCCGCGCTCGGTCGCGTGCGGGTCGAGAAGGTGCGCGTCCAGAAGCACCATCTGAAGGCGGGTCGTCGCGGCGCGCGATCCGGGGGCATCGTCGAGCAGGAAGGCTTCGTCGACGCGTCCAACGTGCAGCTGGTGGACGCGAAGGGCAAAGCCAGCCGCGTCCGCGTCGAGACGCAGGAAGGCCGCCGCGTGCGCGTCTTCGCCTCGAGCGGCGAGCGCGTGCCCGAACCCGTGGCGAGCTGAGCGAGGATCCAATGGCCAAGCGAGGCAAGCGCGAAATCATCAAGCTCGAATCGAGCGCCGGCACCGGGCACTTCTACACCACGATGAAGAACCGCCAGAACACACCGAGCAAGCTCGAGATCAAGAAGTATGACCCGGTCGTGCGCAAGCACGTCGTCTACAAAGAGACGAAGTTGCGCTGACGCTCGCCGCGGCCTCGAGGTCGCGCACAACAAGGAGACCGGCTTCCCGGCGCGGAAGGCGGCATCAGAGGGGAATCGGACAGATGGCCTGGGTGATCACGAAGCTCTGCCAGGACTGCATCGACGAGAGTTGTGTCGAGGTCTGCCCCGTCGATTGCATCTACGAATACAAGGGCGACGACCGCAGCACCTTCCCGAACCAACTCTTCATCGACCCGGAAGAGTGCATCAACTGCGGCGTGTGCGAGCCCGAGTGTCCCTGGGAAGCGATCTTCGAGGACGAGCAGGTTCCCGAGATCTTCCACGCGGACATCGACGCCAACGCCAAGATCGTCGACTTCAAGGACAAGTTCGAGGTCCCGGAAGTCACCGAGAAGCCCAAGCCGACGCCGGAACAGGTTGCCGAGAACAAGAAGAAGTGGGGCTACGGCGGCTAGGAGACTGACCCAAGACGGCCTCCCCGCGTCTGGACGCGCATCCATCCCCGCCCGCTTCGTTGCGCTCGCTCGCCGTAGCTCCCGCTACGCCTCGCTCGCGCGCCTCGCCGGCGGGGCGTCTGCGCGCCCAGCCGCACGGCACAGTCTTGGGTCAATCTCCTAGAGCTCGCCGGCGCGGTCGAAAGCCGCGCCCATCACTTCGATCGGCGCTTCGCGGCCCGTCCAGAGACGGATCTGCTCCGCAGCCTGGTACACCAGCCACCACTTGCCTTCGATGCTGCGCGCCCCGCGCGACGCTGCGTCGCGGAGCAGACGGGTGTGCGGCGGGTCGTAGACCGCGTCCAGCACCACGGCGTGCTTCGGGATCGCCTCCGCCGCCACGAGCGAAGCGTCCTCTCGCAGGCCCACGCTCGTCGTATTCACGAGGATGTCGCAGGGCAGCTCGGCGAGCGCGTCGAGTCCGCCGGAGCCGCTCGCGCCCAGTTCCGCGGCGAGACGTTCGGCGCGCTCCCGGCTCCGGTTCAGCACTTGCACGCGCGCGCCGCGTTCGAGCAGACCGAACACCGCTGCCCGCGCCGCGCCGCCCGCGCCGAGTACCACCGCGTTGCGCCCGGCCAGCACCGTTTCGCGTTCGAGAGCGCGCACGACGCCCAGCCAGTCGGTGTTCGCACCGACCATGCGTTCGCCGTCGCGCGTCACGGTGTTGACCGCGCCGATGCGCCGGGCGGTCGCGTCGATCGCGTCGAGATGCGCGATCACCGCCTCCTTGTGCGGGATCGACACCGCGAGCTGGCGCACGCCGAGCGCGCGAGCGCCGGCCAGCGCTGCCACGAGCGTCGCCGGCGGCACGTCGAACGCGACATAGACGGCGTCGATGCCGAGCGCAGCAAACGCCGCGTTGTGCATCGCCGGCGAGCGGGTATGGCCGGCCGGGTGGAGAATGACGCCGCAGAGTTGCGTACGCGGACCGATCGCAGGGGGCACGGGTTTCCTTGCATTCCGCTCGCGGATCGGTGAAGTATGCCACCCCGCCCGGAAACGGGCCGCGGGTTGCGACAGCAGGAGGATCGCATGGCCATTCGCAGCGCTGGCAGGACTCGGAAGACCGGTGCCGCGCCGCGCCGAAGTGCGCGACGCGGTGCGCAGCGGCGCGTCGCGATCCTGATGGGCAGCGCGTCGGACTGGGACACGATGAAACCCGCCGCGGAAGTGCTCGAAGAACTGGGCGTCGCGAGCGACGTGCGCGTGATCTCGGCGCACCGGACGCCAGCGCGCCACCGGGCCTACGTGACGAAGGCCGAGGCGAACGGCATCGACGTGATCATCGCGGGCGCCGGCGGCGCCGCGCACCTGGCCGGCGTCACGGCCGCTCTCACGCTGCTGCCCGTGCTCGGGGTTCCGATCGACGCCTCGCCGCTGCAGGGACTCGACGCCCTGCTCGCGACGGTGCAGATGCCGGGCGGGATCCCCGTTGGCACGCTCGCGATCGGCAGGGTCGGCGCGAAGAACGCGGGGCTGCTCGCCGCGGCGATCCTGGCGCGCAGGGATCCCGCCGTGCGCGCCGCGCTCGCGCGGTTTCGCGAGCGCCAGACCGCGTCGATTCCCGTGCGGCCCTGAAAGGGCTGTCGAAGATCGGCGGAGCGCGGCATGGCGCGAAGCGGATGGTCGGCAAGCCGGTGAGCGTCAGTCCTCGAAGCGACCTCCGCGTTCGCGCGCCCGTACCAGGGCCGCCTTCAGGTCTTCCCAGACCAGCCTGCGAATCTCGGTCGTGTACTGGCGCAGCACGAACGCGGGGTGGAAGGTCGGCATCAGCGGTGTACCGCGGTACTCCTGCCAGGTGCCGCGCACGCGCGTGATCGAGACGTCGCGGCCGAGCAGCAGGCTCGTCGCGGGTTTGCCGAGCGCGACGATCACCTTCGGTCGCACCGCGTCGATCTGCCCGTCGAGGAACACGCGGCAGGCGTCGACTTCGTCGGCGAGCGGCGTGCGATTCTGCGGCGGCCGGCACTTCACGATGTTGCAGATGTAGACGCTGCTCCGCGCGATGCCGAGGCCGCGCTCGATCATCGAGGTGAGCAGCTCGCCAGCGCGGCCGACGAAGGGGACACCCTGCAGGTCTTCCTGTTCGCCGGGACCCTCGCCGATGAAGAGCAGGTCGGCGTCGGGGTTGCCGTCGCCGAACACGATCTGCGTGCGACCCTCGGCGAGCCGGCAGCGCGTGCAGTCGCCGAGGACTTCGCGGACCGCTTCGAGTGTCGGCGCGGCGCCGAAGGGGGAGGGGGTCGGCAGGAGAGGCGCTTGCGCGGCGACGCCGGGCCGCTCGTCCGCCGGTCGGGTCGGTTCGCCGGCCGGAGCGCGAGCGGGACGGGCTTCGCTCGCCTTCGGTCCCCCTGCGCTTCGCTCGAAGATCTCGACGCCTTCCTCGAACCACTCGCGCACCAACTCACGGGCGGAGGCGAGGGCGTCGTGGAGGTCGGCGGCTAGCGACCGGTCCATTGCGGCTTTCGCTTCTCGAAGAAGGCGCGGATGCCTTCCTGGGCGTCTTCGGTGCTGGCGGTGAGCACGATCATCTCGCGCAGATAGTGGAGCGCGGCGCCGTACTCCATCTCGGACATCGTGTAGACGGCTTCCTTGCCGAGGCGCAGCGCGGCGGGCGAGAGCGACGCGAGCCTTGCGGCCAACGCGTCCACTTCGGCGTCGAGGAGCGCATCGGGCACGACGCGCGTCGCGAGCCCGAGTCGCAGCGCCTCTTCGGCGGCGACGCGCCGTCCACTGAGCACGAGGTCGAGGACCACCTTGCGACTTCCCGTCGCGCGCAGGATCGGCGCCGAAACCACCATCGGCAGCAGGCCGACGTCGATCTCGGGCAGCCCGAACACGGCGCTCTCGCCGGCGATCGTGAAGTCCGCCGCGACGGCGAGTCCGCAGCCGCCCGCGAGCGCGAAGCCCTGCACGCGCGCGATCACCGGAACGCCCAGCTCGTGCATCGCGCGGATCACGCGCGCGACGCCGTCGAAGTGGCGGCGGCGATCGTCGAGCGTCTGGTGCGCGAGCACTTCCTTCAGGTCGGCGCCGGCGCTGAAGGCGCTGGTTCCCGCGCCGCGCAGCACCGCGACGCGGACGTCCGTTGCGTTCGCGGCGGCGCGCAGCGCGTTCTCGAGTTCGTCGAGCGTGGCGCGGTCGAGCGCGTTGCGCTGCGGCTCGCGGTCGATCGTGAGGGTGCGGATGCCGCGGGCGTCGGTCTCGACGCGGACGTTCGCCACGCGCGCCGGCTAGCCGCGCTCGTCGGCGAGCGCGAAACCGTGTTCCAGCGATCCCACCCACGACGCGCTCGGCACCTCGCGCGCGGCCGAGGGCACGGCACCGCGCATGGCGCTCGGCACGATCGTGCCGTGCTTCTGGGCTTCGATCTTCTTCTCGACCGCGAATTCGAAGCCGGGGTCGTTGACGTCGTCGTGGCAGGTGCCACAGATCTGCAGGATCACGCACGAGCCGCACTTGTCGGTGAGCGAGACGCTCGTGCCGACGCGCGGCGCCTCGGGCCCCACGTGGTCGCCGCCGGGGCCGTGACACGACTCGCAGCCGACGCGTGCGAGGTCCGCGTGAGCGGCCGGCTTGCCGTCTCGGGGGAACCCCCCGGGCCGGCCCATCGCCGTGGTGTGGCAACCGAGACAATCGACTTTGTCGGTCGCCCCCTTCTTCTCGAGCGACGCCAGCGAGTTCGCGTGTGGCTGCTGCAACCAGGTCTCGAACTCCTGCACGTGGCACGGCTGACAGACCTGCGAGCCCACGTAGGCGGCCGTCGTCGGCAGCATCTCCCGGCGCGTCGCGCCGCGCTCGGCGAGCAGCTTCTGCTTTTCCGCGAGCGGTAGATTCGCGAACTTCGCATTCGAGAGATGCGACACGCGCGGCAGGAACTCGCCGTACGCGAAGCCGAGCGAATGCTTCTGATCGTGACAGCTGAGGCACACGTCCGTGTAGTCGGTCTTCTTGGCGAAATCGAGTGAAAGATGCGGACCGCCACGTCCGTGACAACTCTCGCAGCCGACGTTCTCGAGGTGCTTCGTCGGCGGCGAGATCGTATAGCCGCCGGTCTTCTGGAAGCCGACCACGTGACAGCCGACGCAATCCGGCTTCGCAGCGGCCGAGTGCCGGACCAGCGTGTCGAAGGCGCTGGCGTGCTGCGTGAGCAGCCACGTCGTGGTCTCCGGTTCGTGGCAGACGCCGCAGGCCTCGCTGCCGCTGTAGCCGGTCGCGTGCAGCAGCATCGGCACCGGCTGGCCGGCGAGCTTGGCGAGCCACATGCGCATCAGCGCCGGGTCGCGGTCGTCGCGCCAGCCCTGCACGCGAACCACCACGCCGCCCTGCGGGTCGATCACGAAGATGTCGGGGACGCCGGCCATCACGCCGTACGCGGTGCGCACCGCGAAGTCGTTGTCGACGACGACCGGGAAGAAGTCGAGGCCGTCGCTCTTCAGCTGCGCTTGCACGGCGCTCGCCGATCCCGAGATCGAGACTCCGATCAGCGTCGGGCGAGAGGCTTCTGGAAGCTTCGCCAGCTCGTCCTTCAGGAATGCGAGCGCGTGATGGCAGTGCGGACAGGTGTAGAGGAAGAAGATCAAGACGACGGGCTTGCCGCGCAGCGACGCGAGCTCGACGCGCCCACCGCCTTCGAGACGCTCGGCGGAGAATGCGGGGGCCTGCGAGCGCGTGCCGAGCGCCGGCTCGAGGGATGTCCGGGCGCCCGCCGGCAGCCGCAGCGATTCGCGGAGCTGCGTCTCGACCACGGCGGCGGCGTCCGGCACGTCGCCGGGCGCGACGCCCCCGTGTGCGAACACGACGTAGCCATCGCCGTCGACGCCGATCAGCGCGACGGGAGCGCGGAGCTGCACGCGCGCGGCGACGCTGCCCGAGCCGTCGTCCACGATCGGGAAATCGAGCTGGTGCTGCTTCGCGAACTCGCGCGCGCCCGATCCGCCCTGGCCGAGCGCGACGCCGACGATCGCGAAGTTGTTGGCAGCGCTCTCGCGGGCCACGCGGGCGACCGCATCGGCCGCGGGCCCGGCCTCCGCGACGTCGGGATTGAAGAAGAAGACGAGCGCGCGCTTGCCGAGCAGATCGCGCGCGGCGAATGCCTTGCCGTCGAGCGTGACGCCGTCGAACCCGGGCAGCGGCGGTTCGCGGCGCGGTGGCGTCGGGGGAGGGGGTTGCGGCTGCGCCGCTGCTGCGGTCTGCGCGGGCGTCGCGGAGGGTGCGGGCGCCGGCGTTGCGGGTTTCGCGGCGTTGCTCGCGGCGCTGGGTTCTTCCCCGCCGCATGCGAGCGGGATGGCGAGCGCGAGGACGAGCAGGCGAGCGAGTCGAAGGATCACGCGGGCGGGCGGCACGGGGCCGGAGATTAGCCAGATCGAAGCGCTTCGCACCGCGTCGTGAGAGGATCAGCGCTTGCCGCGAAGTTGCCCCAGAAGATCTTTGAACACGCCGTTGTCGGGTTCGAACGTGAGTGCGGTGCGGAGGTTGCGTTCGGCAGCAACCTTGTCGCCGCGGGCGACGTCGGCC
>Ga0113563_10002414_pt1 | contig 11254 bp, 11 predicted proteins | sample Mud3Dept3metaG_FD_80117 | JGI IMG/M metagenome (GOLD analysis project Ga0113563, IMG submission 80117) | Freshwater wetland microbial communities from Ohio, USA, analyzing the effect of biotic and abiotic controls - Mud 3 Core 4 Depth 3... | ecosystem: Environmental > Aquatic > Freshwater >...
ACAACGGCGTGCATAACAAGGCCACGGCCAAAAATAGCATTACCGCCGAAATCGGTCTAGACACCAGTATGCCCGGATCTCCCTGCGACATCATCAACGATTGCCGGAGTGCGCGCTCCATCGAGTCACCGAGCACCAGGCCGAGTATCAGCGGCGCCGACGGATAATTCAGCCGCCGCATCACGTAACCCAGCAGACCGAATGCCGCCAGCATCCAGCAGTCGAACAGACTGCCCGAGACGGTATACACGCCGACGATGGCAATGCCGAAAATAACCGGGTAGAGGATGTATTCCCGCAGCTTGAGTATCTGCGCGAACAGCGGAATCAGCGGCAGGTTGAGCACCAGCAGCATGATGTTGCCGACGTACATGCTCGCCACCAGGCCCCAGAACAGTTCCGGATTGTCCTGGATCATCAACGGGCCCGGGCGCAGCCCCCAGAGAATGAACGCCGCGAGCAGGATCGCCGTGGTGCCGGAGCCCGGGATGCCCAGCGTCAGCAGCGGCACCAGCGCGCCGCCGGTCTCGGAATTATTCGCCCCTTCGGGCGCCGCCACGCCTTCGGGCACGCCGGTGCCGAATTTTTCCGGGTGTTTCGATACCGCCTTTTCGATGCCGTAGGAAATGAACGAAGCGATCGTCGAACCCGCACCCGGCAGCACGCCGATGATGAATCCCACCACCGAGCCATTCAAAAAGGCGAAACGGCAGGCCTTCAGCTCTGCCATCGTCGGCAGCAGGTTGCGCAGGCCCTTGGGCACCGGCAGCAGCGTGCCCTCTTCTCGCCTCTCCATGTTGCCCAGCACCTCACTCAGTGCAAAGACGCCGATTGCCACGATGACGAAATCGACGCCGTCGAGCAGTTCGGACTGGCCGAATGTGAAGCGCGACGCGTCACTGAACAGGTCGATACCCATGCTGGCGATCCACAGGCCGACCAGCATCGCCAGCAGCGCCTTGACCAGCGAATCCCCGGCGAGCAGCACGACCATCGCCAGTCCCAGCGACATCAGCGCGAAATACTCGGGGGAACTGAAGGACAGGGCGAACTTCGCCAGCGGCGGCGCCAGCAGCATCAGCCCGAGCACGCCCACGGTGCCGGCGACAAACGAGGAAATCGCGGCAATGCCGAGCGCTGCGCCGGCCCGCCCCTTGCGCGCCATCTGATACCCGTCGAGGCAGGTCACCACGGATGCAGACTCCCCGGGCACATTGAGCAGGATCGCCGTCGTCGAACCGCCGTACTTCGCGCCGTAATAAATACCGGCGAGCATGATCACGGCGCTGGTTGGCGGCATGTTGAAGGTCAGCGGCAGCAGCATCGCGATGGTCGCGGCGGGTCCCAGGCCGGGCATTACGCCCACGACCGTCCCCAGAAACACGCCGACAAAACACCAGAACAGATTCAGCGGCTGGAACGCCACCGCAAAACCATGGGCAAGACCCGTCAGAACTTCCATGTCAGAAACCCAGCGGGCCGACCGGCAGGTTGAGCTGCAGGGCCAGCGTAAACACCAGGTAAAAACCGGCCATATTGCCTGCCGCCGCGGCAATCGCCACTTTCAGCGGCCTGCCGTACACCACGGCCACCACGAACAGTGTCAGCAAACCGAAGGCGATCAGGAACCCCAGCAGTTTCATCAACGCGATACTGGCGGTGAAGACCGCCCATACCGTCAACGCCCGACCGACCCCGTGCCAGTCCACCGGCTTTTTTGCTGCGCCGGGCTGCAGCACCGCGCGGACCACCAACATCAGCGACAGCACCATCATCAGCATGCCGTACCACATCGGGAAAAAGCCAGGCCCCGGTCCTTCCGGGCTGCTGTAGTTCCACTGCCAGGCTTCGCTGACAATGTAGGCACCCAGCGCCGCGAGCACGGCTCCGGATACGACATCACCCTGCATTTGCCTCGATTGCGCCACGCCTTGCTCCTCCGGCCGATGACCGCGGTTGCCGCGGTTCAGCCGCGCTGCGTTCTCTTGTAGCGGCCCACGGGAACGATTTCCGCAGTGGTGCCGCCCGGTGCCCGAAACTTGACCGGAATGATCCCGGGATCACTGATGATGGTGCAGCCGTGTTGCAGGATCTCCGCCGCGTATTTTTCGACGTCATCGACTTCGATCGCAAAGTGATGAATGCACGGCCCTTCGCCCGACGCTTTCGATTCAGCCGACTGCGTGCCGGCATCATATTTGATCAGTGTGAAATCGAGCTCACCGTCAGTGAGGTGCCGGGACGTATGGTCACGCGTCTTTTTGGTTTCGACTTCCGCGAAACCGAACACCTTCTGGTAGAACTCGGTGGTTTTTTCCAGGTCGTCGACTTTCAGCGCCAGATGGACGATGCGGCTCATGAGTGCTGCCCTTTTCTGCGGATGGGTTCAGGAATCGATTTCGAAACCGGCCGCGCGCAGCGTGGGCCGGAATTCCGGCGCGGTGAGCCGCCGCACGAAGTCGCGCGCCAGTTCGGGCTGCGTTCCGCGCACTGCAATGCCCGCGGTATAGATGGTTTTCGACTGAAATTCGTCCGGCAGCGGCGCCACCAGCGTCACGCCCTTGTTGGGCAGGATTTCGGTGTTCTGGGTAATGCCCAGTTCCAGCGCGCCGCTGCTCGCCGCCAGCCAGTTCATCGCCGCGAAGCCGTTCGGAAAAAACTGCATGCGATCTTCGATCTGTGCCGCCACGCCCAGCCGTTCCATCAGTTTCATGACGATCTTGCCGGCAGTCGCCGTCGCCGGATCGGGACAGACGATGACCGACGCCGCGAGAATGTTGCCGCGCAATGCTTCGCGCGTGCGCACTTCGGGCAGCGGTGTGCCGGCGCGCACGGCGACACCGGTGCCGACCTTGCCGATATCGGTCACCGACGAAATCGCCACCAGCCCGCCGGATACCAGGTCCTGGATCAGCTGCGCGCTGAGGATGATCACGTCCACCGGCTCGCCGCCGACCATGCGCGCCTTCATCGCACCGACCGCCCCGAACGCCGCCTCGACGGTATGCCCGGTGTCGCGCTGAAATGCCGCAATCACCTGCTCGCACACTGCCTGTGCCGCACCGGCGCTCAACAAGCGCAATACCGCCATGACGTCTTCCCCTGCGGAATTAGACAAGCGCCCGATGTTACCAGCACCCCCCGGGAACTCCTACCCCTGCCCCCGGCCTTGCCCGACCGGACCACATGGCATAGGCTCGCCCGCATCGTGAAACGAGTGCATAACGCCCGCCACATGACCGAGGCCCACCTGGTGCGTGGCCTGCTGGAATCGCATGGCATCGACGCCGTGGTCCGCGGCGATCTGCTGACCGGCGGCTGGGGAGAACTGCCGGTCGACATCTGCGCGGTATGGGTCACCGACGACGCCCGCTACGCCGATGCCGACCGCTTGATCCGGGATTTCCTGAAGGGGGCGCTGGCGCGCATCCACGGCGGCGCCGGCTGGCACTGTTCACGCTGTGGGGAAGACATCGAGGGCCAGTTCACTGCCTGCTGGCAATGCGGCGCCGAACGACCACCGTCCCCGGAATGACAGCCCGGTCTGACCGCTGCCGGCGACGTCACGCACCGGCGACGGTGTTGGCACGATCCGAGGCGATCTGCCCGTCGACCAGCTCGACGATCCGGTCGCAGCGCGCCGCCAGCCGCGGGTCATGGGTGACGATCAGCAGCGCCGTACCGCTATCACGGTTGAACTGGCGCAGCAGCGCAAAAATGCTGTCGCCGGCATGGGTGTCCAGGTTGCCGGTGGGTTCGTCGGCCAGCACCAACTGCGGCCCCACCACCAGCGCCCGCGCCACCGCCACGCGCTGCTGCATGCCCCCGGAGAGCTCCTGCGGCTTCTTGTCATAGGCATCGCGCAGACCGACGGCATCGAGCAGCGCCGCGGCACGGCTGCGGATCACTGCCGGCCCGCCCTTGCCCTGCGGCCGCATCAGGCCGGGCATCATCACGTTCTCCAGCGCCGTGAACGCCGGCAGCAGATGGTGAAACTGGAAGATGAAGCCCAGCACGTCGTGACGTGCCCGCGTCCGCTCATCATCATCGAACACCGTGACATCGCGCCCGGCGAGGTGATAGCTGCCGCCCGAGGCGCTCTCCAGCAGGCCGATGGCATTGAGCAGCGTGCTCTTGCCCGAACCCGACGGTCCGATCAGCGCGGTGAATTCCCCCGGCTGGATCTGCAGATCGATGCCGTGCAGTACCTCTTCGGCATTCGGCAGGCCTGCATTGTAGGTCTTGCGCAAGCCCTCCAGCCTCACCAGCGGTGTGCTCACGGTCAGCCCCGGATCGCCTGCGCCGGATCGAGCCGCGCCGCAGTGCGCGCCGGCAGCACGGCGGCAAGCAGCCCGAGCAGCGCCGCACCGGCCATCACGGCGCCGACCAGCCCGAAATCGAACTGCATCGTAAACAGCGCCTGACCTTCCGCATTGCGCAGGACGCGGCTGAACACCGACACCAGCATCAGGCCGAGGCCGGAGCCGAGCAGCGCGCCGCTGGCGCCGACCATCACGCCCTGCAGCAGGAACACCACCAGCATCTGCCGGCGCGTTGCGCCGACCGCGCGCAGGATGCCGATCTCCTTGCGTTTCTGCACCACCGACACCACCAGCACGCTGGCAATGCCCAGCGCGACGACGATGGTGATGAACACGCGGATCAGCAGCGTCATGATGTTCTGGTTGTTGATCGCCGCAAACACCTGGTTGTTGGTCTGGATCCAGCTCTCGATCAGCTGGCCCGATTGTGCCCGCAGCTGGCCCGCAACCTCGTCGGCGCGCATGATGTCGCGCACCGAAACATCGAGGTTGGTGATGCGCCCCGGGATGCCGAGCAGGCTCTGCGCGGCGCGCAGGTCGGTGTAGACATAGCGCCGGTTCAGTTCCCGCGAGCCGAGATCGAGCAGCGCCCGGATGCGGAATACTTCGCTCGAACCCTGGGCCGACTGCACGCGGATGCGGTCACCGAGCACCGCACCGAGATCCTTCGCCAGTTCGATGCCGATCAGTGCATCGCCCGGTTCGAGCTGCAGCACACCGGCCTTGACCTTGTCATCGAGGCGCACCACGCGCAAATAGCGATCGAGTTCGGTGCCCAGCACCACGACCGAGCGCGAGGCGTCCCCCTTGATGCCCAGCGCCGACCCGGAGGCGACCGGCGCGACGGCGAGCACGCCGTCGGTCATTTCGGTGGCCCGCGCCAGCGCCGGCCAGCCGTCGATGGTGGTCAGGCGCTGCGGTCGTGCCTGCACGGCAGCCACGCGCGGCGCGTCCGGAGTGCCGGCGAGCAGCGGCGCGACCGTCTCTTCCGGCGGCTTGACCACGACATGCGGCTGCGCGCCGGTCACGCGCCGGATCAGGTCCCCCTGCACGCCGGTCAGCACCGCGGTAATGAAAAAAATCACCGCGACCCCGACCGCCGCGCCACCGATGATCAGCGCCGTCTGCATGCGGCCTTCGCGCAGAAAACGCAGCGCAACGGTCAGCTCAAATCCGAGCGCGGTCATTCCTTGGCACGTACGCGCGTACCGGCTTCGATATCGCGGGCCATGATCACGCGTTCACCGGCGTTAAGGCCGTCGGTGATCGCCACCCGGCCCTGGGTCTGCAGGCCGGACTTCACCGGCACCCGTACCGCGACACCGTCACGTGCCACCAGCACCCAGGGCGCGTCGGTCTGCAGCTGGCGCACTGCGTCCGCCGGCAACATGACGGTTTGTTTCAGCACCGGCCCCGGCACATCGATGGCGACGGTCATGTCGGACTTCAGCAGCGCCGGCGGTTGCGGCACGTCCAGCCGCAATTCGACGGTGCCGCGCGTGGCATCGATGCCCGGCGAAATGTAGTTCACCACGGCCTCGAAACGCTCGTTCGGAAACGCATCGGCCGCCGCCGTCGCAACGGCCCCCGGCTTGATCAATGGCAGATTCTTCTCGTCGACCTGCACGATCAGCCGCACCGGACCGTCCAGCGCCAGCGTCATCATCCGCCGCGAAGGCTGGGCGATGTCGCCGGGTTCGATCACCCGCTCGAGCACAACGCCTGCGGCCGGCGCGCGGATCAGCGTTTGCGCGAGTTTTGCCTGCGCCAGAGCCAGCGCCGCCTCGGCCTCCGCCAGCTGGCTCTGTGCCTGCTGCGCCTCGGCGCCATTGGCCCCCTGTGCGCCGGTCTGGGCACGCGAACTGGCGAGCTGGCTGCGGGCGACATCGAGCTGGCGCTCCGCGTCATCGGCCCGCGACTGGCTGATGAAGCCCTTGGCGACCAGGTCTCGCGCGCGTTTGGCTTCACGTTCGGCAACGTCCAGATTTGCGGCGGCCTGCTGCTGCGCGGCCTGCGCGGTGGGCAGCGCCAGCGTTTTGACCGAAGCCACCCGCGCCTGCGCCCGGGTGACCGCGGCACGGGCCTGGGCCACGGCTGCAGCCAGTTCACTGTGCTCGAGTTCGATCAGGATGTCGTCAGCGGCAACTCGGGCCCCCTCGCGCACCCGCACTGTGGCCACCCGTCCGGTGATGGTCGCACCGATGTCGACGCGTGCCGGCGGCAGTACGCGACCGCTCGCCACCACGCTGGTCTGGATGTCGGCGGGGGCCGTCGTCAGCATTTCCACCGCGACCGGCTTCGGCTGCAGCGCGAACACGACCAGTGCCACGACGACCAGCACCGCGACGATGATGACGAGGACGCGGCGCATCGGCTGCCCGCCTCCGCCGCTCAACGTCCCGCCAGAAAATCACGCACCGACGGTTCGTCGCGCAACCGCCAGATGCGCGCGATCAGCTGTTTCATTTCATCCGCGGTCGCGGCACCGGAGTAACCCGCGAGGCGCAGCGCCTTGTCCTCGAGTTCGGCACGCGACAGCGTGTTGCCGGGATCGCCCTTGGGCGTCTCGACGCGGCATTCCAGCGTGCGGCCATCGCGCGTCTGCACCGACACGCGACCGATCCAGCGCCGCGGGTAGGCGCTGTCGACGTCGTGATCGAGCACCATGGTCACACGGTCATGAAAACTACGCAACTCTATGTTTTTTAACGATATTTCTGTAAAATCCGCAAGTGCGGCGCGGCCCAGCGTGGCGATCAGCGCCAGCACGAAACCCATCGAGAACTTGGACTGATGGATGGTCTGCGGATCGGTCACCGGACCGAGCACGTCGATCGCCCCCTGGTGCACGTGCGCAGTGACTTTGACGATGTCGTCGGCCTTGAGCCGGTGCTGCTGCATCAGCGTCAGCAAGGCATCCGCCGCCGGATGCGTGTGGCGGCACGACGCGTGAAATTTGAACGAGGTTTCCACGGTCGCCCAGCGCGTGCCCAGGCCGTCGGTCAGCCAGCGCACATCGGCATCGCTGGACATGCCCGCCGCCATGCCCTGCTTGCCCTCGAAAATGGCGCGGGCGCCGGTGAAGCCGTCGCGGGCAAGGTACGCCGCCATCAGGCCGTCGGCCGCAGCTTTGGCGGTGTGCAGTTGCTTGGAATCCGCCGCATCGCGCAGGAATTCCCACAGCCCGGCGGCCATCGTGCCTGCCGAGCCCAGGCCATGCTGCATGCGGTCGGCATCGAGTTTCAGAATGTGCGCAACACCAGCGGCGGCCGCCAGCTTGCCGGCCGTGCCGGTGGTGTGAAACACCTTGTAATGCGAACGGCCGAGAAATTCGCCGACACGGACACCGCATTCATAGCCGGCAACCGCGGCGGCAATCAGTTGCTTCCCGGTCGTGCCGACATCCTGCGCCGCCGCCAGCACGGCGGGAAACACCACGGTGCCGGGGTGCAGCACCGAACTGTTGTGCAGGTCGTCCTGTTCGACGAAATGCGAGGCTGCACCGTTGACCAGCGCCGCGAAAAACGGCGACGTGCGCTTGCGCGTCAGCAGGTTTTCCGCGGGACCGTCGCGCGGTCCCATCTGCGCGGCAAAACCGTCGATCACCGATACCGGTCGCGCGCCCTTGCCGGCCAGGGCCGATGCGAACCAGTCGAGGAACAGTTCCTCGGTGCGCGCGACGACGGGTTCCGGCAGGTCCTCGTAACGGATCGTCGACAGGAACGTGCTGAGGGTTTGCGCGGGGCTGGCGGCGGGCGCCGCGGCTTTTTTGGCAGTCATTTGCATGATGGACTCCGGTGATCAGATCGCATTTTAACCGGTCAACCGGGTTGCGTTCCTTAAACCCATTTTCCCCGAAAAAATTCGGGGAGAGGGAACTAAAAACGCAGCGAAGAGGGAATACAGTTCGCAATGCTAAGCTCACAAAATTCAAACCCCGGAGTCCACCATGGCAAAACGCAAATCCATACGCACCGATATCGCCTGGAGCGCCGTCGACCGCATTACCGTCAAGGGCCACGACCTGTGCAGCGAAATCCTCGGCAAGCTCTCGCTCGGCGACATGGCCTTCCTCGAAATCACCGACCGCCTGCCGACGCCGCGCGAATCGGTGATGTTCAATGCCATCGCCGTGACGCTGGTCGAACATGGCCTGACCCCGAGTTCGATCGCCGCACGCATGACCTACACCGGGGCGCCGGAAGCCATGCAGGCCGCGGTCGCCGCCGGCCTGTGCGGGCTGGGCAGCGTGTTCGTCGGCAGCATGGAGACCGCGGCGCGCATGCTGCAGGAGGCCCTGCCCGATCCGTCTGCGGACGCCGATCTCGAACAACTGGCGGCGCAGATCGTCGACCGTTTCCACAGCCGCAAGCAGATCATCCCGGGCGTCGGCCACACGCTGCACAAGCCGGTGGATCCCCGCGCACCGCGGCTGTTCGCCATCGCCGCCGAACAGGGTTATGACGGCCCCTATGTGCGATTGATGCAGCAGGTCGGCGCGCGGGCCGAGACGGTCTACGGCAAGCCGCTGCCGGTCAACGCCACCGGTGCCATCGGCGCGATTGCCAGCGAACTGCGCCTGCCCTGGAAAATCGTCCGCGGCATCGGCGTCATGGCGCGCGCGATCGGCCTGGTCGGCCATATCCTCGAGGAAATGAAAAACCCGATGGCCTACGAGATCAAGCAGCGGGCGGAAGAGGAAGCGACGGCGCACCTGCGGGCACAATGAAACCGGGCACCAATTCCACGCCGCCCGACAAGCCGCCAGTCGCCAAAAAAGCCGGCGCAGGACAGGTCATGGCCACCATGTTCTGGGGCCTGCTGATGATCGGCAAGAAAGGCACCTGGGAACGCGACGGCGCCACGCTCACGCTGCGGCAGGTGGTCCTGGGCGCCCTGGTCATGACCATCGTCGTCATCGGGATATTGCTGTTGCTGGTTCGATTTGCCCTGAGCTAGCGCCGGACGCCCGGTCTGTTCATGGGGCAACCGTCGCCAGTTGGCCCTCCCGCCAGTGCCCACGGCGGGTTGTAGCGCGCCAGTCGCGCCGCGGTGACAATCCACTGGCTTTGCGTCCTCTGCCAGTTCAGGAGTTCATCCGTTTCCCTCCCGACCTGCTCGTCGCCCGCCAGCTTAAACATCATTTCCACGCCGCCACGCGCTCTGTGCGATACCGCACAGAGCGCCACTGAGTTGGGTCACTATCCTTCATCACGAACAGGAATTGATCAGCAACCCGCCGAAGCGGGCTTGCAGATGCTGTGGGGCATGCGGGGTATCGGCACCCGACACCAGAGAGGCGTGCAGTGGCCAGTACATATCCCGTCAAACCAGCCCCCAACCTAGCGGGAGCCGCATGTCCGAATTGCGGACTGCTGGCATGGTGCGTTCCCGCCGGCATGGATTCGCAGCAGACCGAACGAATCTACAAATTGACCGAGCATCAACAGCTGAAAAGACGCGGCGAATTCCTCCACCGCGCCGGGACCGCGCTCAAATCGCTCACCATGATCCGCAGCGGTTCGGTTAAATCGTGCATCACAAACATGGATGGAGATGAGTATATTACCGGCTTTTCTTTTTCCGGAGACCTGGTTGGCGCAGATGCGATCGATGGCGGCAAATATCTATACGACGTGGTCGCCTTGCAGGAAAGCACGGCATGCCGAATTTCCTTCGGCGAATTCGAGCGTTTAAGCCGTGGCATTCCAGTATTGCAACACCATTTCAACGCCGTGATGGGTCGCGAAATCACCCGCAACTACGGTCTGATGATGCAGCTCGGCTGCATGAGCGCCGAGCAACGTGTCGCGCAGTTTCTGCTCAACATCTCGGGACGATATGCAGCACGCGGTTACTCCTCAACGAGATTTCACTTGCACATGTCGCGGAGGGAAATCGCGAGTTACCTCGGCCTCAAGCACGAGACGGTCAGCCGGGTGTTTTCCAACTTCCGCAGAGACCAGCTGGTTGCGATGGACTGCAAATACACGGAAATCATGAACCTGGGCGGCTTGCAGGAAATCACCGGGGAACGGCAGCTCGAATCCCGCAGCCTGCACCAGACCAGAAGCAGTCGCAGAGCGGGCTAGCCGCGTTACGGCGCAGGCTGCCGGTTTGCCACCATCCGACCCAATGAGATTACGTCTCAACCAGTGGAATCCGCCAGCGCATCACGACCGACGCGGGCTTCAGGGTTGAGGCGAGGAATCAACGTTGGCATTCGCCAATGCCGCGGGATCGTTCAAGCCTGCCCCACGCTTTGATTCTTGACATTCCCTTGATCCAAATCAGGAAATCCCGCGCCGGTATCCCTAGACTAGCTGTCATCAGTCACGCTCATTGGAGGGGAGCATGAAATACGAAGATCCGGCCTGCGCCTATTGCCCGCCCACGGTGCGCGCCTGCCGCCAAGGCGAAGCCGAACTACGCGGACCGGGTTTCTGTCCGACCAAGGTCGATCCGGAATCCCAGCAGATCGCGCGTGCCCTCTACGACGATCCGGAGACGCTCAAGGTGTCACGGGAATCCGCCAAGGTCGAGGCCGAGGGCTATTGCAAATGGACCCGGGTCGAGGAGATCGTCCAGTTCGCGAAAAAAATGGGCTACCGCAAGATCGGTATCGCCAACTGCATCAGCTTCGTCGACCACGCCCACACGCTGTCGGGCATCCTCGAAAGCCACGGTTTCGAAGTCGTGTCGGTGGCGTGCAAGAATGGCAGCATCCCGAAGGAAGACCTTGGCCTCGCCGATCACGAAAAGGTCAGGCCCGGCCAGTTCGAAGCCCTGTGCAATCCCGTGGCGCAGGCGGAACTGCTCAACGCACACGGCTGCGAATTCAACGTGGTGATGGGCCTGTGCATCGGCCATGACAGCCTGTTCTTCAAATACGCCAAGGGGCTCACCACGGTGCTGGTGGCCAAGGACCGCGT
>Ga0113563_10002415_pt1 | contig 11252 bp, 7 predicted proteins | sample Mud3Dept3metaG_FD_80117 | JGI IMG/M metagenome (GOLD analysis project Ga0113563, IMG submission 80117) | Freshwater wetland microbial communities from Ohio, USA, analyzing the effect of biotic and abiotic controls - Mud 3 Core 4 Depth 3... | ecosystem: Environmental > Aquatic > Freshwater >...
GCCGATACTGTGCGGCTGGTGCGACGGTCGTAATCCCCTGGCCCTCTCTCCCTCGGTTTTGAATGCCTTGAGCTGCAGGTTCGAGCTTACTCGAGTGAGCTGTAGTTGTCCTGGGACATTCTTGTTCGGCTTAAAATGGCGATTTATCTCGAAGTTGCCCCCTTTGTGCCCGACGACCGTTGAGCCCTTGGGCAGACGTTTGGCCAGGTTCGAAGTGAACTTGTTCGCGACGGAGTCGCACCCAAGGATGGTGATGTTTGTGTACCCGAATGGGGCAATCATGTCGGCGAATTTGTCATCCATAATCCAGTCAGGTTTGGTGCCCGCTGCCGAGCTGCCCAGATCAACCCCAATCGCTGGACCATCTGAGGCACTATGCACGATAAGCACGAGCTTAGCAAACTTCTTACTAGCGAGCTTCACGATATCGGCGCTGTTGGACAACGGCTCGTAGATCGTGCCGCTGGAGACGATCTTCTTGTCTTTGAGATGCTTGTCGAGGGCGGCTTCGTACTCCCTTCGCCCTTCCGCCGTGTCAAATGACCATATGTACTCGGTACTGCCTATCCTCCACGGTTTTGGCGGCGACGGACGGACATAAAGGACTTGTGATACTTGAATGGCCTTCCAGACCTCGCTGTTGCGGATTTTCGTCCGTTCATTTTTGAGCTGTTTGAACTTCGGATCTTTCGGATTTAACTCGCCGGGCGGCAACTCCGGATGTCGGGCGAAGAAAATGAGGTTTGTCAGTTCGTTCTCATCACGCCAGCCTGCTTGTATGGCGAGTTTCAGAGCCAGAGGCCAGTCTTTCTTACCAAGCGCATCGGCAACGTCTTCGGGAATTTCTCTTTCTCTCTGAGACTCCTCCACGACTTCTAAAAGAAGGTTAATCTCTCTTTCAAAGGCAAATCTTTCTCTCATTCTTTATGCATCTCCTATTCCAATAAAACCCCTGTTGGCTGATTCCATCCATATGAAATTCAAACTGCAATCGAGCCATTGGTTCGCATGCCTCACTCTCACAGATTCCTCAATCGAACAAGGTTGGTCAAAAACAGGTACTTATCGTCCTCGGAAAAATCGATGTTATAGTCCAAGGGAACAGGATATTTCATTAGTCCTTTTTTACTATGCTTGTAACGGTTACCCATATGACCGATCTCGTGTGAAATCACATTGGCAAATGCTTGCCACCTATCGCCAGTCGCATTCTCAAAAACCCTGTGAGTTTTAATGAACGCCACTTTTCTATATCCTTTGCCAGATGGGATCCCAACACCTCGATTAGCCTTATTCATCCAGTCGTTTTTTGCAAGATCGTAGATATCAGTTCCATAGATTATCTTTGGGATTTTATGCTGCTTCATGAGCTCCAAGATGGTTTCATAACCGTGCTGCCTGTCAAGCAAATACACGGGGAAATCCAGCTTCTTGAACCCGGCTTTCTCTTTTTCGGTAGGTTGGTCCGGCATGTATTCCACTTTGAATACGAAATATTGGTTTTTCAACCAATTCGGATCCAGCTTGTTGAACTTGTTCTCCAGTTCTAACATGAACTTCTTTCGAAGCTCATCTTTGTTCTTGAATATCCCTGTGGGGTCGATAAGGATGATGCGAACTATATTAGGTGAACCTAGAGTTACCCAAAAACCACCTATTTCAGCCAGGCGTTGTGTTGCGTCAAGGCCTAGATCCCGGATTTCTCTCTCAAACTTAAGTCTTTCTCGCATCATTCCCTCCTGTTAAGAAATCAAGTCCCTACTTTATCTTCTATTATGCTCGCCATTGCTCAAGTTCCCCTCCTGTCCTGCTATCCTTATAATTTACGACCTCAGGATTTAGTGATGACTTCAAGGTTTTCAACGACTTCTCCCTTAATCCTTTCTTCCCATGGGCCACTTTTCAGTACGTATTTCATGCATTGCAACGACCGCTTTTACAAATTCGTTGTTGTCAAATGCCGACTTTCTATAATCGTTCATTCATCGCAACCTTGTCTTTCGACATTAAAGAGAACCATCCCGTTTATCCCCCAAACATGGATGGGAATGTCCCCCCATGCCCTCACATCAGTTTAGTCGCCTAGTCAGTTCTACGATCGTGTCTATGAGTTTCCCCCAATCTTTCGCGAACAACGGCTGAAAACCGATTCGCCTAAGTTCAAGAGCGACGAGGGGGGAGGTTTCGGAAGCGGGCCACACGGTGCCACCGCCTGGCAATCCACTGATCGGGCTCGGTAAACCAAGCGTCCAATCCAACAAATCGTCCCATGTGAGAGAGGAACCCACAGGAGGGGGGAACAACTTATTTTTTTTGCCATGTTCGAGCGTTGGATAGTCCTCAATGAGACCGAATAATCGGTAGCGAATGGTGGGACCCGCGAACAGTTCCTTGTATATCAATTGTTCCGTAGGCGTTAATATCTTGGAAAAGATCTCGGGAAAGGGGGTTTTGACATTGATCGGAAGATGACCTTTACCGTATTCCTCTTTGTCTGCCGGCTGCCATAGTTTGATCGCCCAAAGATAACTCGCTTGCAACATTAAAAATCCGCTGAGTTGGTCGGAAAAAGTTGATTTGTCGACAAGGACGCCGTTGCTCAACTTGTAGTTCCACGTGAGCATTGCGCTACGCAGCGATTCAACACCTTCCTTGGCTTTGTAAAGATGGTCCGATCGAATCCCTATGCGGAGGCCTCTCCCACCTGTTAAGGCTTTACCGGGCGGCTTGCCGATAGACTTCTTGATTTCAGCGATGAGCTGACCGACCTTCGCCAACGGAATCGTGATGTGCGCCTGCGGTGAGGCCCATACATTGCAGTTTGAAGGGAATGTTCCATTTAGATGTAACTTGTGAATTAGGAGGCCGCGTGTGGCGGACCTTGCATTGGGCAGAGGAAATAACCGCGGATGCCCCCTTACACCTCTTATCTTGATATCTTTTTTTTCTTTCGCTTGTTTACAACCTGCCTCGAGCAGATCCGCAAAGCCTTTGATATTAATCTTCATTTTCTGAATGTTCTTGAGGCCTTCTGAATCAAGAGTGAACCGCTCGGTTCCAATTTCGAGTCGATCAACATCTCGTTTGACATTGAAAAAGTCGTGCTTCTTATCATGCTTGGTGAGCCTGCCAAAGGGAACGGTCTGCCCGAGCTGTTGATCCACGACGTCCCTGAATCCGTAGTGCACATCAAACTCAGACATGACCTTCGGCAATCGCACTGGAGAGACAAGTGATTCTCTTTCTCTCTGCGGCTCCGCCCTAGTCTCCAAGAGCAAACCTATCTCTTTCTCGAAGCTATGTCTTTCTCTCATAGCATGGCTCCGACTAGACTTGCTGCTCTACCGTCGGCGTCCCAGGCGCTCCCAGATCCACTCCGGTCAGGCTGCGGTAAGCAGTACGATAACCTTCTACTTTACCCTCTATTATACTCAGCCATAACTCTAATTCCCCGCCTGCCGAGTTGTCCTGATGATTTATGACCTCAAGGTCCAGAAGAATATCCCTGGCGTCATTAGCACATTCACGGTGTACTGTGTAGCGATTTGTTCCTGAGGGAGTTATTGGTCTCCTCAGCACTAAAAGGTCGTAAGCAGCCGGGATGTACTCGTAAGGTTTATCGTACGCAGCAGGTATCCCCAGTGTTGTTCTCAGCTCTCTGATCAGTGTCATGCCAGCAATAACCCATACAATCCCGTTCAGCGTGTTTGAATAGTTACGTCCGTAATCAAACGGATCAAAAGCCTTCTTTAGAAGATCAAGTGTGTCACTTATAGTAAGAAGCGTAGCCACAGATGTTTTTGAGACTGGTGTGGTTACACCTTGAATAGCAGTTGCTAATCTCTTATCCTTGTAAAATTCAAGTGCAAGCTGAATGAATCTGTGAAAAAGTGTATTTAATCCGATATTGGTCACTGTATCCAGACCCAATTTCCTGCCAACATCAGAAGTCCAGCCTATGCAGCGGCGATAGGAGCTATCCCTATCTCGGACTGTAGAGGAGAGACCCATCTTGGTCTGACGAACCATTGATTCCAGAGCGATAGCTATAACGTCATCCTTAATCCCAGCATCGATTACTCCATTAGAGATAGGTATTTTTCCTTTAGTGGCAAAGTCGTCGAGAATCACTCCAAGGATTTTGAATATACCCATCCTCTCAAAATAGAAGAGCCAGATAATATCTGCTATAAACAACCTTTTTATACTGCCACTTGGTGGCTTAGTATCTATTGTATATAAATGCCTCTTTCCTGCTAAGGTCACACAGGAAGGAGGCAGGCACCATGGTGATGGCCATTTGGGCTGCCATACCTGTGGAGATTGTGGACAATTATCTTTATCTTTAGCAATGTCCAGATTATCTTCTTTACATTTTGAGTTGGGTATTCCTGAGAACCATTTCTCGGTACAGTTCAATAAATCAGTGTCCAGTACCTTTCCCAAGTTTACTCCGTTGCCGGCGATAATGTTATGATCACAAAACATAAAGTACTCATCAAAGTGATCCATTATATCATCCTTATTCAGTTTGCCATCTTCAGTTATTTTTACCAGGGACAGCATGACGTCAGAGCATTGTGGAAAGGCTACGCTAAGTGGTCTAATGCATTCTTCGCCTCGAGGTGATGGTATTTTCTTTATCCCTACGAGGCGATCATTGATCTTTCCCATGAGAACCTTCTCTTCTGGAGAAGGAGCTGCAGTCTTAAACGCAATCGGCAATCCTGCTTGGAACTGTTGTAAGATCTCTCTAAGTACTCCTGCGAGATCTCCAGTATTATCCGTTGGTTCCTTAGGACTATGCTGTGCCTGTCGTGGCTGTTGCTCCTCTGGAGTAACAGATTCACCCGATTCCTGATTTGTTATTTCATCTGACATTTCTTTTTCCTCCTTCTTTTTAGTTCTCCTCAATCCAAACATCTCCTTTTAGTTCAAATCTCTCCTTTTCTCACCTAATTTTAACAACCATTTAGTCATTATTCCATCAATCCCCTCTTCTGTTAACTTCCCCTGCTCTCTAATCAGGCGGAATACTGCCAGTTGTTTGCACGGGGAAAGCCCTTTCAGATATAAAGCGCTGGATTCAGCAGTCTTGGCTACCCTCTGAAGCTCAGCCGGGGCAAGAGTATCCAGGTTAAATAGATCAGGTATTGTCTTTCTGTTAAGTACTCTGAATTTTGTTTGTAACAATGCCCTAGCTATAACCGGAAGATATGCCCTTGCCTTTCTTATTAGCTCTTGCGTTTCCACAGGGGCATCCTCCAGCAGATAAAGTTCAAGCCACTCTTTCTCCCATTTGTCCCATTCACCTCTTCCCCACACCTGGCGGCACCACTCAAAAGAGAGCAAAACCCTCAGATAGGGTGAAGGATGTGGATCCATCCATGTGATCCTGAAGACATGGCTCGGTGGTAAGGCAAGAATTTCTTTAATAGTCGCAACCTGCGCTATTCCAGAGGCGCAAAACGCCCAGAAATCAGGACCTATCTCTGAAGTCCATATTGCAAACAACTCTTTAATAGTATCAGGCGCTCCTGCTCTGGTCAGAGCATAGCGAAAGGCTTTAGGCATGGTAGAAACAAGGCCCAAGCGAACCATTGCCTCATGCCCCGCCTCATGAAGAACTGAGGTGAGATTATACTTCTCCTTTAAGCGGGAGTAGGGAATCTGGATGAGAGGCATGGGATTCGGAGCATGGCCAGGAAGCAATACACCTTCTCTAAGAACTGAAGCGCCAAAACCTCTGTCGCAATATACCAACGGTGGTTCAACAATAGCCAGCGCAGGGTGGTCTTTTCGAATTGCATCCCAAGCCAGAACATCACATCCTGATAACAATGGTCCAAGTTCGGGTGTAAGCCGCTGCGTAAGCACGTCCGTGTATGTATCAAAGAAAGTAAACGCTTTGGACATTTCCAGCTCAATCTCGCCAAATAAGGCATTCAATTGGCGCATAGACTCAGGAGTTTGAATATTCGGTAAATGCTCTCTTGACCCTCTTTTCAACTGTGATAGGAACCGTGTCTCTACTAATGATAGTTGTGACTCAAGGATAGACCACTGACGCTTGGTGATGTCATGCTCTGGAGGAAGGGCCACTAGTTTCCTCAAAGAGGATAGAGTCTCTGATCTTATCTTTAACGATTCGTACCGTCTCTGAAAGTGATGGATTTGACTTTTCATTTATGTAATCTCTACACTCCTATGATTTTAAGGCGGTCGCCTGTCCTCACTTTAATCACCCGATATTTTTTCATTTGAGACTTAACAGACGGCGCTGTAGTGCGAACCTCGCTCAATGCTTTCCGGAATGCATCATTCGCAAGCTGGCTTGCTGCTAATGGATTATCAGCTTCATAATTGAGATTTTCTGCAAGACTCTCAAATGCTCTTTCGGACACATTGACAAATTTACCCCATGCTTCTCTGTTTGCTTCCGGGTCTTCACTTGCTTCAAAACCAAGGGTTTTCAATGCTGGAAGAACTGCTGCTCCACCCGGAACTACGGCACCGAGGCCAGCTTTGGCCAGCGATCCAAGAAGACCCTTCAGGTCGCCCCGCGCCAATGATGTTATCCCTTTTATTGCTTGGAATGCTGGAAGACCTTTAGCTAGCTGTAGTCCTTTTTTGAGTAACCCTTTCCCAGCCTTTTTAACTTTCTTCCAAAGACCTTTAAAGAAAAAGTCTCGTTCCATTTCGTTTAACAGCGTATTAACCGCCTCATCGACTTCTGCCTCAGATTCAAATTCCCTTGTCGAAAGCTCATAGAATCTCTCAGCATAACCCGGAAATTTTTCTTCTACCTCTTCTAACTCTTCTTGTGGTTCTTCCTCCTCGAATTCAGCCATTTCTTCGAATTCTTGTTCCAACTCTTTCTCCCCTACAGGCTCCTCCTCTAATTCTTTTTCTTCAGGCTCTTCTTCCATCTCAAGTTCAAATTCTTTCTCTAATTCAGACATGTCCATGTCGTTTACATCTTTTGGCAATGATATACCTCCTTTTGTTTTGTTATTTTTGACTTATTCGATTTAATATTGCAGCCACACGCATACATTTAATGGGGCTGTCCATTTGCAGCATTACCCGCCTATTTTATCTTTAACTGCTTGTTTTCAATTTGCTCTATAATATTTTTCTTCCTTTTTTCAGGGATAGATTCCTCTGGCAACAACTGGTTTCTACAGTTACTAAGATAGACGCAATTGATACATTGCAGAATCCCGCACATTTTAGAAAATAGAGCCAAAACAAAGCGCGTTTCGAATGATATACCCTTCCATATGCCATTCATAGTGGTATCCCAGTTAACTATAGAAAAATGATGAAAAACATGATAAGCAGCTGAGCCCGGAAATATTGGATTCTCTAGATAATTTTCACTATTAACCATGTTCCCACAGATTCTAAATACTTTTTAATTACACATAAATCTTACGGTAATGCTCATGAAAATTGAATGTCAATTGTTCTGTATTATTTTTTAGTATATGATATAATAAGTCACGTTTATGATTTTAAATGTGTTTTTCATCATCGTATGAGACGCCTCGGACTTTTTCGCAAAAGAAACTAATGGAAATAAATTCATTGAAACATAGAAATGGTTCATTTTTAAAGAATATAGTACTGGGATCTCCGAATAGAACCTTTTAAGTTCCCCTATCTGTAAAAAGTCCAATATTAAACTTCATAAAAACCATATGCAAGACGATTATTCATTTATAGTTAAGAAACCGAAAGTTATGCTCGCTGAACGGGTTGAATCATCGATTTCAAGAGAGCATGCAACATGGGAGGCAACAATGGAAAAGACGGAGAAAGATCAAACGAAGTGATTTGAAGATGAGAAAGCTATTTCTAGCAGCATCTCTATAGTCTTAAAAAGGTGGGAATGAAATGAGCGACATCTTCCTCAGTTACAAAAGCGAAGATCGACCAAGAGCAAAAATCATCTCAGAAGCGCTTGAGAAATATGGTTTCTCAGTTTGGTGGGACCGGATAATACCTCCCGGAAAAACGTGGTCCCAAGTTATTGAGGAAGAATTAAGGAATGCGAAATGTGTCGTAGTTCTTTGGTCTAAAGAATCTGTGAAATCAGATTGGGTAAGTAGTGAAGCGTCCGACGGCTCTCGAAGGCGCATCCTGATTCCAGTCTTGATTGATAATGTTGAGATCCCTCTTGAGTTCAGGCGACTTCAAGCGTCAAATCTCATAAATTGGGATGGAACATTGCCCAATCCTGAGTTAGACCTATTGGTGAAATCCATAGGAAAAATTCTGTATAAGTCGGATAAACTTAACGTATCTGCTCAGCAGCTTTACAATGAAGAAAAATACCAAGATGCAATAGATGCATGGAAAAAGGTTCTCGAATTAGATCAAGATAACATAAACGCAATCGATGGGCTTAAAAATGCGAAGCTGCGGCTAGAAGAAAAAGTTAAGAAGCTATCGATTGATGAACTTAACGTATCTGCTCAGCAGCTTTATCAGGAAAAAAAATATTCAGAAGCAATTGATAAGTGGAGTAAAGTTCTCAATTTAGATCAAAATAACAAAATTGCAAAAGATGGAATTCCAAAAGCAGTTGAGGCAAAGGAAATTATAAAGGCAGAAGATCTGAAAAAGAGAGAGATTGCACACAGAAAAAGAATAATTACCTATGCTGCTATAGGTATATTTGGTTTACTGATAATATATATCTTTTCAATTATCCTTGTTGCCCCGCTTACCAGTGTTGAGGTATTAGATGCGCCTGTTACAGTTGAAGCAAAAAATAGTTTTGAGATAACATGGAAAGTAAATAGCATTAACAAAACTAACATATATCATACTGCAATACATTATGGGCCTGAATCAAAATCCGAACCTCTGACTCATAGTAGTTACCCTAACATCTCCATGGCAGGTAGTCTCTCATTGGCAGATACTGTTTTGATACCCGGAACTTTCGGTTCAAATATAACCATAGAATACCCCGGGAAGGTATATTTTAGGGCACATGCCATCATAGATGATAAAAACTACTGGTCTGAAGAGAAGAGTCTAAATGTATTAAATGAATCCCAAAAAAGCAATTTAAGGGTTGGAATATCTAAAGCACCATCCATAGTTGAAACTGGCAATAGCTTTGAAATAAGATGGAACATTGAAAGCCATAACGAAATTGAGATAGATGATACTGCAATATATTATGGGCATGAATCAAAATCCGAGCCTCTTCTCAACAACTATAATAGTAAATCATCGAGCTATGAAGATTTTTTGGCACCTAAAAATCTCAGTTCAAAAATAATAATAGAAACTCCTGGGATATTCTATTTTAGGGCATATGTCAGGGATCATAATGGTAAAAGCTACTGGTCAGAAGAGAAGAAAATCGTTGTATTGAAGATTTTCAACAATTCCATAAACATGCAGTTCGTCCTGATACCTGCAGGAGAGTTCCATATGGGTAATTATTCGAATGAAATGGGCAGGTTCGATAATGAAAGACCTTTACATCGTGTAACGTTGGAAAATGCTTTTTACATAGGCAAATTTGAGGTCACGCAGAAACAGTGGCGTGATGTCATGGGAAACAATCCTTCGTTTTTCAAAGGCGATGACTTGCCTGTTGATAGTGTTTCATGGAACGATGTTCGGGCATTTATCATTAAGCTCAATGAGAAAGAAAATACAAACAAATACCGCCTACCAACCGAGGCAGAATGGGAATATGCAGCACGTGCCAACACTACAACAAGATATTCATTTGGTGATGATGAATCGAAACTTGGTGAGTATGCATGGTATTACAACAATACAGGAGATCATACGCGCGAAATAGGCAAGAAAGAGCCTAATCCTTGGGGATTGTATGATATGCACGGTAATGTATGGGAATGGGTTCAGGATAAGTGGCATGGAGACTATAAAGGTGCACCCACAAATGGCAGAGCATGGGAAGGAGATAGTGATAAAAGAGTCCGCAGGGGCGGTAGCTGGAATGATAACGCCAGATACTGTCGTTCTGCAAGTCGTGATGGACATGGGGCCGATGAACGCGATAAAACAGGGGGCTTTCGCTTGGTGATGGATACGTAGTCACTTTCTATTTTTTCTTTTTTAAATAGAGTCTGGCTCCCTGCAGTGATTTTTCTACTTTTTGAATTTGTTACTTAAGGGTAACTTAATAGATAAAAAGGAAAATGAGGAAGATGAGAATCGTTATTTCTTCCTCTTCATAGATGGGACAAGTCTATTTTCCTATCATATGTCGTTTTTGGTCAAGGTATATATCCTTGTTTTCACTGGAGTTTATGGAACCGGAGCAGTCGAGTGAGAAGGAACCGCTATATTGTGGGTTGGAAATCTCATCCACATCATAGAAACCTTGAGTAATTTTTACATCAGTGACGTCTCAGAACCAGGGAATGAAATTTTTAGGAGTTGTAGACTAACATCGTGAAGTTAGATGCATTTGCTGTACTCATTATCATTAATCACATTTTTGACGACTATAAGATGAGCTGGTGGCCCAACATTGCATTTATATTTAACCTATTGTCAATTGTTGCTTAGTACAAATTAACGATCAACTTCTCTTAAAGAGCTTATCAAGTTCCTGCCTGTTAAAAGAAACCATCGTTGGCCTTCCATGCGGGCAGGTGTAAGGATTCTCTGTCCTGAAAAGCTGTTCAATGAGGCGTTCCATCTGGGACGAAGAACAATCCGCACCGGCCTTCAAGGCACTTCTGCACGCGATGCTTTTTGTCACCCTGTCAAAAATCCCGGTTTCTTCTTTTACTTTTCCCTCTGAAAGGATATCGGATATTATATCATGGACCATGGCCGGGTCTTCAAGCTTTCCCAGTATAATCGGGACCGCTGTCACTGCAAATGCATCAGGCCCGAATTCAGATATCCGAAAGCCGAACTCTTCAAGTGAGGGTATTGTTTCCTTCATCAAGACCGTCTCCCTGGGATCAAGTTCAAGGTTAATAGGTACGATCAATTCCTGGGAATCATCACGTTTTGATCCCCGGACAAGTTCAAAAAATACACGCTCATGCGCAGCATGCTGGTCTATTATCATCAAACCGTTTTTTGTCTCTGCAAGAATGTAGATGCTGTCCACCTGGCCAAGTACCTTGATATCAGGCATCTCGATATCATTCATTTTTTCTTTATCGAATAATGCCCTTTCTGATTGCTTCAGTCTTCTTTCAGTGTCTTTTGCCGATGGCCGAAAATCGCTGACAGTCTCC
>Ga0113563_10002416_pt1 | contig 11247 bp, 9 predicted proteins | sample Mud3Dept3metaG_FD_80117 | JGI IMG/M metagenome (GOLD analysis project Ga0113563, IMG submission 80117) | Freshwater wetland microbial communities from Ohio, USA, analyzing the effect of biotic and abiotic controls - Mud 3 Core 4 Depth 3... | ecosystem: Environmental > Aquatic > Freshwater >...
GCCAATGGAGCAATTAATGTTATATGGAAACAGCAGTCGATCGTAGCAGATGGTGTCTCACAACCTTTCTCATTGTATTATGCGCGTTCTGAGGACGCCGGCCAGACCTTCAGCAAAGCAGAGCTGGTTGTCGAGGCGCCGGTGTCCTGGCGAGAGATTGTGGCGGATAGTACGGGTAACCTGCACGTACTCTGGCGCCGCCTTGATATGGCGAAGACTTTATGGGACCAGGTATCGTTCGACGGTGGGCGCTCCTGGCAAACTCCGCAGCGATTTCCCGCTGAGGGGGGGACAGCGACAATCACAATAGATAATGTTGGCAGGTTGCATCTGGTAGATGTTGGTCAGAATGTTATCAACCATTGGCTTTGGGATGGTAGCCGCTGGCAGGATGAAGAACCCGTCCGTTTGTCGATGTCATCATCATTTGATAGCCCGGTCGAATTGTTAGCAGCTTCGGTTAACTTGAAGGGGGAAATGCTCCTTGCCTACATGGCATCTCAAAACGCAGCAGACGTGGCACAGAGTCCCCTATACTATTCCACTCGCATGCTTGACATACCGCCAAATGAGACCGCGATGCAGGAGACCCTTATCCAATCGCCGCCACCGCCCACAACCCTCCCCGCGACACCCGTGCCGGAGCATTTGTCCACGACGGTGACCAAGGATGGCAGCGGGTCGAACCCTGTTGAGAGTCCATCGGGTGGCGTAAACTCCAGCGATCCCACGTCACCAACCGCAAGGGTTTTGCTGCCAGCCGCATTTCTGCTATTAATAAGTATTATCAGCGTTGTATCCCTGTGGTTCGTTCGGAGCCGGATGCGCTAGGAAAAGGCACCTGCAAATAATCTCTCCTCGCAACATCCAATTAGACCTAAGTATCTGCTGCAAATCAACACGAGACCGCGCAAAGTATTTCTAGAACATACCTGTGAGTTACCCTACAGCAATCAACCAGCATGCCGGTAAGCGGCACAAAGTTTTCCAAAGTGGCATACTGGTTAACCTTGCTCTGTTCATTATATCCATCGTTATTGCCGTAATAATGGGAGAGATGACATTACGCCTCATCGGTAGAGGTCCTTTGTATGTAAGCCCAGAGCGAGATCGCTTTTGGAAATATGATGCGCTGTTAGGATGGTCACACCTGCCTGGCCAGGAGGGAATATTTGAAACAGCGCAATTTCGCACTACCGTGAAGATCAATCAAAAAGGCTTAAGAGACCGAGACCATTCTTACAAACGGACATTTGACGCTCAGCGTATATTAATCGTTGGCGACTCATTCGCATGGGGTTATGGAGTCGAAGAAACTCAACGTTTCTCACAAGATCTTGAAAGATCTATGAATGTTGAGGTCATTAATGCCGGTGTCTCAGGTTATAGCACTGATCAGGAATTGCTCTGGCTTAAGAATGAAGGCATTAAATATGATCCTGATCTGGTCATATTGGTCTTTGCCGGTAACGATATAGGCGACAATCACCAGCAGCTCGTCAATACCATCTACTATAAGCCGCAATTTGTGATAGAAGATGGACATCTCGTCCTGACAAATTATCCTGTGCCTAAAAACAGTTCACAGGGTAAATTTATGTATTATTTATCTCAGCGCTCAGCTTTATTTTATTTCCTGGTCCAAAGGTATTTCGACTTACGCTCAGTATACAGCAAATTTATAGCCAACCCACGTGCTCCCATTTCGTCAACAACAGCCATAAGCACCAAAAAAGAATCCTTTAAACTGACGACAACGCTAATCCATGAAATTTATCATGTCGCCGAATCAACTGGAGCAAAGCTTATGATCGTGACCACAGATAGGTGGTGGAATTGGCCATCCAGCGAAAGCTATCAAGACTTTATTGAGGTACTGCATTCTGAGGGGTTTTCGGTTTTGGATGTTGAATCGATGCGGGGTTTTGATCCCGAGCGAATGCTTATTCCAAATGATGGCCATTGGAGTCCAGATGGCCATAAATTTGTAGCAACAAAGGTTAGAGAATTCATCGAAGCTAATCAGCTACTTAACCGCCCGCAAAATTAAGATATAAACCGACGCCACTCGGACTGGGAAATCGCTGGTTGAGCAGTTGCATATAAACCTGTGGTTTGCTGAACGCGCTGTGGTTATCTATAGTGGCAGTTAATTTTTGGATAAAGAAGGGGTCGCCGCGGGCGAAGGCGGGCACGTCCAGGAAATTCTGCAGCTCAGCGCCGGTATCTCGCAGGATCCAGGCCTTAGCCAGAAACAGCGCCTGCCCGTCATACAGGGGATTGAGGGCGTTCTCGCTAAAGCTTTCTGCGGCAAAGGAGACAAACTAGTGGGGTGCAAAGGTCTCGTACTCGCTCACGGCGGCCTGGACTTTGGCCAGGGCGTGCTGGCGCAGGAAGTCGGCCAGCTCTGGCGTCAGGAACATGAAATTGCTGACCACGTTCAACATGCGGCAGTAGGCGCCTTCTTCGTGGTGGTGGCGGTGGCGTAAGCGGAATCCATGCTGAATTGGTTGGATCGCAGCTGTAGCAGCCGGTCCAGCTCCTGCCTGTGCTGGGCTGTCTCGGGAAATCCGGCCAGTCTTTCCAACCCCAGGAAACCCAGGTAACCGGCGATATAGGCGTTGTGCACGAAAGGCATCCTGGCTAGGACAGTGTTATCGGGCACGTTGGTCAGGTTGTCTATCAGGGTTTTGTTGTTTTGGGCGTCGGTCAGCAGCTGTAGTGCCTGTTGATGGCCATTCAGCAGGGCAGCATACCGCCAGAGGGCATACCAGCTGTTTGGGTTCATACTCCAGACAAAACTGGTATGCAGACTTTTCTAAGCATGTTGCACCTCCTACTCAATAACCAGTACGCAGGTCTGGTCATAAACCAGGCATCCAACCAATCTCGATTTTTATTATGAAAGGAGAATTACGATGCGAGTTTTGAATTCTAATGGAGAAACACTGACAATTCAAGAGATAAAAGAGGCGATAAAGGACTATATCCTTAAAGAGTTTCTCCCTGGCGAGAACCCGGCGGCGCTGACCGACTCGACCCCACTTATTACCGGTGGGATCCTCGACTCGCTTGCCACAATAAAGCTGGTGGCATTCCTCGAGGAACGGTTTCAGATTCAAATTCAAGCGCATGAGACCCTGGTCGACTACCTGAACACCGTCTCTGACATTGCACAGCTAGTCAGTTCAAAGTTGTAGGAGAGCGACTCTAGTACAGTCGAAGGAGACAATTGTCTTTGGAGCGCAATTCGTCGGTTGGCTATTGGAATAGACTTCTGCCCATGATCCTTATTTTAGGTGGGGTCGGGATAATAGTCGTAGGGTTAGCTGCTGATTTACTGAACCTGGGCGGCCCACAAGGCATAGGCCCCCGGCAAGCCTCCCTGGCAATGAGTGGACTTGCTGTTTCGCTGGCTGGCGTGGTGTTGATTTCATCCGTCAACCTCCGTTACATCAGCGAATGGCTGGTTGTCTTGTTAGCAACGATTGCAGTGGCCTTCGCCGCTGATCTGGTAGTGATCAATGGCCTGCCTGAATTTTTGGCTAAACATATTGTTCTGGCTGCAATCGGGATCAGCGTATTGTCAACAGTTGTAATACCAGCCTCATCTCTGGACTTAAGATATATCGGCTCTTTGTCCAACCGGATCATACTGGACAGGCATAAGTTAGTCAGGTTTCTGCTTGTCGTAATTCAGCTTGGCCTACTGGTTCTGGTAATCGGCCAGTTCCTTTTAGAGAATCAAGCCTTTTACCACAGTCTCATGTTGTTGACCTTCTACGGCTTTCTGATTCACTATTTGTTGCCGTCCCGCTATCGCCTGCCCTTTTTCGTCCTTCTCTCCCTGGCCGCAATTTTCGGCATCTTGGGTTTTGCAAACGGTGCATGTCTGATAGCGATTGGTCTTGGGCTGATTGGAATCTGTCACCTTCCGATTTTATATTCTGCTCGGGTAGCGATACTGCTCATAGTCGGCATCGCTTTAGCGGCTTTACGAGTGGGTTGGGTTCAAGTACCCTGGCTGAATGTCATTTGGCCAATTCTGGCATCCATGTTCATGTTCCGCTTGATCATATACATGTACGATCTCAAGCACGGTAAGTCAACGCCGACCGTCGCGAGCAGCCTATCATATTTTTTCCTTCTGCCGAACGTCTTCTTTCCCTTCTTTCCCGTCGTAGATTATGGGACATTTCGCCGAACTTATTATGATGATGAACAGCACCAGATTTACCAGAGAGGCCTGCAGTGGATGCTTCGGGGGGTGATCCAACTCATCCTGTATCGATTCATCAACTATTACCTCATGATCGCCCCAGAGGACGTAACGAATACGCTCGAGCTCGTCCGTTTTCTGGTCTTCAATTTCGCCCTGTACCTCCGGATTTCCGGAACGTTTCACCTGATTATAGGCCTGCTGCATCTGTTTGGTTTCAATCTGCCAGAGACGCACCATCTTTACTTCCTGGCATCCAGCTTCACCGATTTGTGGCGCCGGATTAATATCTATTGGAAAGATTTCATGTTAAAGGTGTTTTATTACCCCACCTACTTTAGAATCCGGCATTGGGGAATCACTACCAGCTTGGTACTCGCCACCGCTTTTGTGTTTTTTCTGACCTGGTTTTTTCATGCTTATCAATGGTTCTGGCTCCGTGGTACATTCCTTCTTACCGCACAGGATATGTTGTTTTGGTTTTTACTGGCTTTGCTTGTAATAGCCAACACGCTTTTTGAAGCGAAACGTGGTCGAAAACGGACGATTGGATCAAGCACCTGGTCTATCAAGGAACTTGCAAATATTACGCTCCGGACAGCAGCCACATTCAGTCTTATGGCGGTGCTTTGGTCGCTCTGGAGCAGTGAGTCCATCCGGGATTGGATTTCACTTTTTTCAGTCGTGGAGGCCACTTGGGAGAGCATATCCGTCTTGCTTCTTGCATTTCTGGTGATCATGATCGTGTTTGGTTTTATGATCTGGATCGGAAACCTTGCTAAAAAGGGCGACCCTCGAGGCACAAGCCAGCCCGCATTCTTCAGATCTGCCGCCGTGACAGGAGGGTCTATATTGCTGCTGCTTCTTTTAGGGAATCCCACGGTATACAGCCAAATTGGGGGGAAATCACAAGAACTGATCCGCGAATTGACGGAGAATAGGCTTAGCGACCGTGAAGCTGCGCTTCTTCAACGTGGCTACTATGAGGATCTGCTTGGAGTGAATCGATTTAATTCCCAGCTCTGGGAGATCTACACCAAGCGCCCAGTGGATTGGCCTCTACTTACACAGACGGAAGCAGCCCGATCAACAAATGATAATTTCATAACAGAACTCGTCCCCTCAACTACAATTTACTTCCACAACACCAGGTTAAGTATCAACCGTTGGGGGATGCGGGATCGAGATTACGAAAGAAATCCTGCACCTGGTACGTATCGCATAGCTCTAACCGGCCCCTCTTTCGCTATGGGGTATGGCGTTGCCGATGAAGAAGGGTTTGAGGCGCTCCTGGAGGAGCGCCTGAATCGTGAGCATGCTGGTGACCGTTACACCAAATATGAAATTCTGAACTTCGCCGTTCCCGGATATTCTCCCCTCCAAAATCTTATGGTTTTGGAGCAAAAAGCTCCCTCATTCCAACCAAACGCTTTCTTCTATGTGGCCCATCAACGTGAAGAGGAGGCGGTCGTTCTCTATCTTGCAGACCGAATTTCAGCAGGGGCTGAGCTTCCCTATTCGGATTTGGTTGAGCTGGCACACCGCGCCGGTGCCGAGGTGGGAGCGACCAAAGTTGAAAATGTAAGGCGCCTCCAGCCTGTTGGGAGCGATATACTCACCTGGACCTATCGCCGCATCGCAGAAGCTTCTCGAGCTCAGGGGATGCTGCCGGTTTGGGTTTTCGTGCCGACCTTAGAGTACCCATTACAGGAGCAGGAAATCAACCGCCTGGTCCGCTTGGCCGAGGAATCGGGCCTCATCGTCTTAAACCTGTCTGATGCTTACGAAAACCAGGATTTAGAGTCCGTTGTCATTGCCTACTGGGATAAGCACCCAAATGCAAATGGGCACCAGTTGATTGCCGAGCGCCTCTACCAGGCACTTTGGGACAAAAGAACGAAGATACCTATCTTTCGGTAGTACAGAACCAAAATTATGAAGCGGTCTCTCTCCGTAAAGAGAAATGCAGTATCCAGGCTCGGCAACATAGCTCTTTTAATGTTCGGTGTTGTGATTGCATTGGGTATAATGGAATTTTTTTTGCGGACATTCCCCAATTTGGTCCCAACCGAGGTGCGAGTTAATCCCCCGGTACGACGAGTGCGGGCCTTTGTGAACGAAACCTACGACTTAAAGCAATCTGATGGCGACTTATACAATTGGTTGCGCGGATCAATTGCTCCCTTGTCGCCCGATCAGGACAAGGTGGTGGCCCATGTGCATATGACTACCGATGCACACGGTTTCCGCAATTCTCTGCCGGAGAAAGCTACCTATGACATTGTTGCATTGGGTGATTCGTTCACCAGAGCCAGTGGCGTTGCAATTCCTTGGCCGCAGAAACTGGCTGAACACACCGGAAGCGACGTACTCAACCTGGCAGACGTAGGTATGGGACCCCAGGAAGAGCTTGAGATATTGCGGCAGTACGGTCTGGAAAAGCAGCCACGATGGGTAATTATGGCTTATTTTGGGGGGAACGATATGAACGACGCCGCTGCCTATGAACTGGCTAATCCGTTCATTCTAGCCCGCCTGGGAAGATATGCGTTCACACAGGGCATTGAAGCCTGGCGTGAGAATAATGAAGGTGAGGCTATTGCTGCACATACTTCAAATTACCGATACCCGATTGTGCTCAAGATTAATGGCAGTCGTCGCGAGATGGCTTTTCTTCCAGCCTATATTGCCTGGTGGTCATTGTGTCGTGATGAAATCGAATCATCAAAGAATTATCATTATGTGAAAGAGGCAATATTGAAGGCGCGGGAGATAAGCGAAGTAGGAAAATCCAGTTTTTTGTTGGTTTACATTCCGTCCAAAGAGCAAACCTATCTTCCTTATGTCAATGATGCCGAGACTCTGGCGACTATCTTTTCAGATGTGCCTACAATTGAACAGGACGTATCCGGTTATTTACAATTAACCCCTCAGAAAGTAGCACCGGAACTCACCTGCCAACAAATGGATAACCAGGCTCAATTGCTGGCAGGCTTTGCGGCAGAGCAAAATATTAATTTTCTCGACCTGACCCAACATTTTCAAGAAGAAGCAAGCGCTGGTGCAGAACTGTACTATCCTTTTGACACCCACTGGAACCAAAACGGTCACAACCTGGCTGCTCAAATTATCGCTAAATACATTAACTCTGGCAAATCTTTTGTTATCCGAAGCAGATAAAACCTGACTTGAAGATGAAGATCCTGTGCTTGCTTGATAATTTGGTTAAACCTGGTGACCGGTGGTTGTGGAAATACCTGCCTGCTAATACTGATGAGGTAGATTTCCTGGTTACGCCTGGGGGAGTAGACAAATTTCAAAAATGGGGCAAGCTGATTAACTATTACCCCGCTTATTGGAGGCTGGGATTACAGGCCTTACTCAAGACTCGCCAAACACAATATGATTTAGTCGTGGCATGGGAAGGCAAGAATGGCTTCCCCTTTGCTGTTCTGCGTAGCCTTACTGCACAGAAGCAACCCCCGCTGATTATCGTAGGCTTTAATATTCGGGGAGTTATCGGCCATTTTCTCTGGCTGGTGAGATTTGGTTTGCGCTCAGTCTCTAGGGTTGTTGTATTTACTCCGGTTGAAGTAGAGCAATACCAACAGACTTTAGGTTTAGCTCCCGAAGCAATCTCCTACTGCCCGCACGGCTGGTTTGATCCCATGAAGTGGTATGATCCTGAAATGGTGCATAAATCTGACGCCCTAGCACAAGCAGGTAAGTTTGTTCTCGCTTCTGGCCGCTCTTACAGAGATTATAATACTTTAGCGCGCGCTGTCGAAGGCACCGAGGTGCAGGTTAAGGTCAGCAGCCGAGACTTCAACCTGGCAGGGATCGACCTGCCCAAAAACATGGAAGCCATGGGTTGGTTGCCATATCGAGAACTCCAGGACTACTTGTATAAATCCCATTTCTACGTGGTCCCCCTGCAACCTATTGCTTTCGCCGGTGGCGACAGCAGCTTGCTGCATGCAATGAGCTTCGGCAAGGCGGTCGTTGCCACACGGGCTCCCAGCACAGAAACGTATATTAAACATGGGAAGACGGGATTACTGGTTGATCCAGATGATGTTGACGGAATGCGCCAGGCCATTCTAAATTTATGGCGAAATCCAGGCGAAGCTGCAAGGATGGGCCAAGAAGCACGACAGCATTTTTTAGAAAATCATACGATAGACAAATTGGCTCATCGCGTCTATGACATCGCCCTGGAGGTCAGCCGTGCTCAGGTTGGGTAGGCGGAGATATCTGTTACTGCTGATACTGATACTGCTCGCAGCGGTTATGGTTCGCCTACCGATTGCAGTTTACATGGGCGATCCTGTCACCGTTTTACCGGGTATTCACGATCAGGTGTCATATGATGCCTTAGCCCGCAGCCTGCTGGCCGGTCACGGCTATAGCTTTCCATCAAATTGGTATCCCTTCACGCCAGCCAATACACCAACCGCTCACTGGTCTTTTATTTACCCGCTTTACCTGGCTGGGGTATACACCCTTACTGGTTACCATCCACTTTTCGCCAGGCTTGTGCAAGGCATCCTTGGTGGTGTGTTGATTTGCTTATTGATTTACCTGATAGGCCGCCGGCTGGTTGACGAAACAACAGGATTGGCTGGGGCTGCTATGGCTGCTGTCTACGGTTATTTCATCTACTACAATGTATCTTTAATGACAGAGACGTTCTTTATCGTGTTCATCCTCTTTTCTCTCTATCAAAGTATAGAACTCAAAAGGAAATCTACCTTAGGGCGCTGGGTATTGCTTGGCCTTGGGCTGGGAATGGCCTGTTTACTCAGGCAGACTTTTTTGCTTTTCGTTCCTTTTCTGCTCCTTTGGTTGCTTTGGGACCTCAAAGGTTTGGGTATTCGTTGGTGGTATTACACCATACCTGTCATCGTAATCATTTTATTAATTGCTCCCTGGACCCTACGGAACTATCGAGTGTATCACCAATTTTTACTATTAAATTCCAATGCCGGCTACGCTCTGTTTGCTTCCAATAACCTCAACCTTGGAACCGATTGGCGCAATGATGAGGTGGTGGTTCCAGTGCCAGCTGAGCTGACTGGAAAAAATGAAGCAGAACTCGATCGAGCCCTCACTCGAAGAGGCTTCGAATTGATATTTGCGGACCCTAAGCGCTACCTGCTGTTGAGCCTGGATAAAACTCTAGAGTATTTCAGGTTTTGGCCGGTGAATGACTCCAGTTACATCAGCAATCTGAATCGTATGCTCTCTTTCGGCCTATACCTGCCATTTATGGTTTGGGGGCTTGGACTATCCGTTTCGCGCTGGCGCAGTTTTATGGTCTTATATCTGTTCATTATCATCCACACGGGCATATACCTTCTCTCCTGGCCTTCTCCGCGTTACCGCTTACCCGTGGATGCAGTGTTAATGGTCTTTGCCGGGATGGCCCTACTCGAGCTGGTAACGCTCCTAAGAACCTGGCTTCACAGATTCCCCTCAATTAATTTGCGTTCCTCTAAGCCTGAAGACAGCGGGTAATTATATAAAAATCTGAACAGGATTATATTGGGGGCGGCTTTGCCCACAGGGTTACGCAATCTGGCCAAACGGGCTATGTTTTCAATCATATATCAATTACTACCCATCCCCCAGAATTTCCAGGGACAGTGGGTGTGGGTGCATCGAAGAATTCATTCCTATTGTTGCGAATACTAATCTAGCCGCTGGTATATAGCAGTGTGCTAAAGAGATCCAATTGAAGATAGTTCAAAGCAAGCACCGGCAATCGAGCCCCAATTTAATCGTCAAAACATCAACATTGAGACCATGGTTGGATTTATTACTCAAAATTGTCATAGCAATCGTTAGCACTGTATTGATGGTCGGGTTGCTCGAAGGTATGGCGTATGTATGGGAACGATCGCAGGCTAACGGCATTTACGCTTGGGAATTGGTCGCTTCACGTCGGATGGTTTGGGAAGAGCAACCTGACCCGGGAGCTGGTTATACATTGATAAAGCCCGGAAGTCATTATGAGTGGCGGGGGATAACAGTGGATATAAATTCCCACGGTCTGCGCGGGCCTGAAACAGCCTATGAAAAACCACCTGCCACATATCGCATATTAAATTTGGGTGATTCGGTAGCCATGGGTTGGGGGGTCCGCGAGGAAGATACCTACGGGCGGCGGTTGGAATTACTGCTCAATGCGAAGGGAAATGGTAACTACCGTTATGAGGTGATCAATGCAGGGGTGCCGGGTTGGAACTTGGAGAATGCCTTGGCCTACATGCAGGCAGAAGGTCTGAAGTACGAGCCAGACTTGATCTTGATTGACCTGACGATTGCCAATGATATCAAAGGCAAAAGTGCGCTGCTGGCTGATAATTACCCTCCTCTCATCAAATGGCTCCGGGCTAACACCTATTTTTGGCCGTTTCTCACAGTGCAACTTCGTGGGTTGGAAGCCCGCGCCAATGACCGGGAGCGTATTGATGTGATAGATCCGCCAACGAACCCGGATAAGTACTTTCCACCCGACCCGGAATCTGAGCAGTGGACTAACCTCTGGAACCAGGTGTTAGCCATCAACCATCTGGCAAAAGAGAATAACACCGGTGTTATTTTGATCTTATTCCCTCTCGAGTTCCAGGTAGTGGATGTGAATTACCCAACGCTGCCGCAAGAGTTACTGAACACCAGAGCGACCGAAGCCGGAATCACAACGTTAGATTTACTGCCCGTATATCGAGAAGCCTGTCAGAAAAAACCAGGCAGTCCCTGTTACCGAGAAGACTACTACTTATTTGCCGATGTCTGGATGCACCCTTCAGCATATGGGCATGAAGTGGCAGCTGATAAGCTTGAAGCAGTTTTGCCAGACTTGTTGCCTTAAACAATAAATGGCCACATTATTCAGAGGGTAATTTGATGGATTTTTCCTGGACGGAAGAGCAGACAAATTTAAAGCACGCGGTAATCAAGTTTGCCAAAAAAGAATTAAACAAGGAGCTAATCGAGCGCGACAGGCAGGCTGAATTGTCGCGTGA
>Ga0113563_10002417_pt1 | contig 11244 bp, 9 predicted proteins | sample Mud3Dept3metaG_FD_80117 | JGI IMG/M metagenome (GOLD analysis project Ga0113563, IMG submission 80117) | Freshwater wetland microbial communities from Ohio, USA, analyzing the effect of biotic and abiotic controls - Mud 3 Core 4 Depth 3... | ecosystem: Environmental > Aquatic > Freshwater >...
ATCGGGCGGCGGTGCATGCTCGGCGGGATGGTCGGCGTCGTCGGTCACCTCGAGATCTGCGACGACGTCGCGATCACGGGGCGCACCATGGTCAGCAGCTCGATCCGCCGGCCGGGCATGTACTCGAGCGGTTTGCCCGCCGACGACGCCCGGCGCTTCCGTCGCAACGCGGCTCGCTTCCAGCACCTCGACGAGCTGGCGCGTCGCGTGCGAAAGCTCGAGGGCGGTTCGGGCGCGCAGGGCAACGAAGGTGCGGAGGGAGACGACGATGAATGAGCATGGCGGCTTCGGCATCGACGAGGTGATGCGGCGGCTGCCGCACCGCTACCCCATGCTGCTGGTGGATCGCGTGCTCGAGTGCGCGTCCGGTGACCACATCGTCGCGATCAAGAACGTGACCGCCAACGAGCAGTACTTCAACGGGCACTTCCCGGGACGACCGGTCATGCCGGGGGTAATCGCCCTCGAGGCGCTGGCGCAGACGGCCGGGATCCTCACCTTCGTCACGGCCGGCATCTACCCGGACGAGACCGTTCGCTTCTATTTCGCAGGCATCGACAAGGCGCGATTCCGCAGGCCGATCGTACCGGGCGACCAGCTCGTGCTTCGCGCGAAACTCGAGCGTCGCATCCGCACGATCTGGAAGTTCTCGACGGTGGCCGAGGTGGCAGGCGAGGAAGCCTGCTCGGCCGAGATGATGGTGATGCCGGGCTGAAGGGCACGGCGGTCGGACGCACGGGAGACAGGCATGGCAGGACTCATCCACGCGACCGCGCTGGTCGCGCCGGACACCCGGCTCGGCGAGGGCGTCGAGGTCGGGGCGTATGCAGTGATCGGCCCGGGTGTCGAGATCGGCGCGAACACCCGCATCGGGGCGCACGCAGTCCTGCAGGGGCCGATGCGCCTCGGCGCGGACAACGAGGTGTTCCCGTTTGCCTCGGTGGGTTCCGCGCCGCAGGACAAGAAGTACAAGGGCGAGCCGACGCGCCTCGAGATCGGCGATCGCAACGTGATCCGCGAGTTCGTGACCCTGAACCGCGGCACGACCAAGGACGAGGGCGTCACCCGCATCGGCGACGACAACCTGTTCATGGCCTACTCGCACGTGGCGCACGACTGCCGCGTCGGCAGCCACTGCGTGCTCGCCAACACCGCCACGCTCGGCGGGCACGTGCACCTCGGCGACTGGGTCATCATGGGCGGCTTCTCGGGCGTGCACCAGTTCTGCAAGGTCGGCGCCCACGCCTTCATCGCCAACAACGCCGCCGTGACCCGCGACGTGCCGCCCTACATCATGGCGGTGGGACAGCCGGCCGCCGCGCACAGCGTGAACGCCGAGGGCCTCAAGCGGCGCGGCTTCACACCGGAGCAGATCCGCAACCTTCGCAACGCATTCCGCCTGCTGTACCGCTCGGGGCTCAAGCTCACCGATGCCACCGCCCAGCTTGCCGCGATCGCGCAGGAGCAGCCCGAGGTGCGTGCACTCGTCGAGTTCCTGCCGCTCTCCACCCGCAGCATCGTGCGTTGACCGTCGCAGAGGGGCGGGTGGCGGCCGCCGGCAGCGGGCTTTCGTTCGGCCTCGTGGCCGGCGAATCCTCGGGCGACAACCTCGGCGGGCCGCTGATCGAGGCATTGGCCACCCGCGAACCCGGCTCGCGCTTCTTCGGCATCGCAGGTCCCCGCATGGCCGCGGCCGGCTGCGAGGCGTGGTACCCCGCCGAGGCGCTCGCCGTGATGGGACTCGCCGAAATCGTCCGGCACCTGCCGCGGCTGCTGCGGCTGAGGCGGGACCTGCTGCAGCGTCTCGCCGACGCGGCTCCGGACGTGTTCGTCGGCATCGATTCGCCGGAATTCAACCTGCGCGTCGCGGCGAACCTCAAGCGCCGTGGCATTGCGACCGTTCAGTACGTGAGTCCGCAGGTCTGGGCATGGCGGCAGGGGCGGGCTCGCACGATCGGCCGCGCCGTCGACCTCGTGCTCTGCGTGCTGCCGTTCGAGACCGACTTCTACGCGGCGCACGACGTGCGCGCCGTGTTCGTCGGCCATCCACTCGCTGACCGGATCCCGCTGCGCTCCGATCCCGCGGCCGCGCGTGCGGCACTCGGCCTGCCGGAGGGAGGGGCGCTGCTGGCCGTGCTGCCCGGCAGCCGTCGCGGCGAGGTATCGCGACTCGGCCCGCAGTTTGCGGCGACGCTCGCGTGGCTGCACGCACGCCGTCCTGAACTCGGGTTCGTGGCGCCGATGGCGGGTGCGGCGGTTCGGCAGGTGTTCGAGCAGGCGCTCAACGAGCACGCCCCCGGCGTGCCGGTGCGCCTCGCGGACGGCCGCGCGCAGGAGGCGATCGCCGCGAGCGACGCAGTGCTGCTCGCGTCCGGGACGGCGACGCTCGAGACCGCACTGGTGAAGCGGCCGATGGTAGTGGCCTACCGCGTCGCGCCACTCACGGGCTGGCTGCTGCGCGACCTCAAGCTCGTCAAGACCGAGTTCTTCTCCCAGCCGAACCTGCTGGCCCGCCGGGCGCTGGTGCCGGAGTTCTTCCAGGAGCAGGTGCGGCCCGACGTGCTCGGGCCCGCGGTGCTCGCGCAGCTCGAGCGCCCGGACCGGGACGCGCTGACCGAGGCCTTCGATGCCATCCACCTGAGCCTGCGCCGTGACGCCAGCCAGCGCGCCGCGGAGGCCGTGCTCGAGCTGCGCGCCGCGCGGCGGCCGGGCCGATGAGGCGGGGCGCGACCGGCCAGGGCGTCCTCGAGTGGCAGCGTCCGGGCCTCGTCGCGGGGATCGACGAAGCTGGACGCGGACCGCTCGCGGGACCCGTGGTCGCGGCGGCGGTGATTCTGGATCCGATGCGACCGATCGACGGACTCGCCGACTCCAAGGCGCTCAAGGAGTCGCGACGCGAGGCACTGGCCCTGGAGATCCGCTCGCGCAGCCTGTCCTGGGGGCTCGGCTGGGCGGACGCCGCCGAGGTGGATGCACTCAACGTGCTGCAGGCCACGTTGCTCGCCATGCGCCGGGCGCTGCTCGCGCTCCACGTACCGCCGTCCCACGCGATGGTGGACGGTAACCGTTGCCCGGACCTCGACGGCCTCGCGAGCCCGTGCACCGCCCGGGCGGTGGTCCGGGGCGACGCGACGGTGCCCTGCATCAGCGCGGCCTCGATCCTCGCCAAGTGCGCACGCGACGCCTTGCTGCGTGAGCTCGACGCCCGCTATCCGGGCTACGGCTTCGCGGTGCACAAGGGCTACCCGACCGCGGCACACCTCGCGGCGTTGCGGCAACTGGGCGCGTCGCCCGTCCACCGGCGGAGCTTCGCGCCGGTACAATCGCTGGGATCCCCCTGAGCCCCGCTCCGAGCCCCGTCACGAGCCCAGCCCCACCTCCGATGCCGCGCTTCGTCCACCTGCACGTGCACACCGAGTACTCGCTGGTCGACGGCGCGCTGCGCATCGACAGCGAGCGACGAGACGACGGCTCCGTGGCGCGCGAGGGGCTGGTGGATGCCTGCGCCCGCATGGCGATGCCGGCCGTGGCGGTCACCGACCAGGTGAACCTGTTCGCGCTCGTGAAGTTCTACCGCGCCGCGCTCGCGCGCGGCGTCAAGCCGCTGGTCGGCGTGGACCTCATGCTGCGCGAGGAGGGCGAGCGCGCCGAGCCGAGTCGCCTGGTCCTGCTCTGCCAGGACGAGATCGGGTATCGCAACCTCACGCGCCTCGTGACGCGCGCCTACCTCGAGGGCCAGGGCCGCCACGGGCCGACCATCGAGCGCGGCTGGCTCGACGCCGGGGCGGCCACGGGCCTCGTGGCGCTGTCCGGCGCGCGCGACGGCGACGTCGGACGGGCCCTTCTGGCGGGCCGGGAGGACGAGGCCGGACGGGCGCTCGAGGCCTGGCTCGCCGTGTTCGGCGACCGCTACTACCTCGAGCTCACGCGCACGGGACGCCCGGGCGAGGAAGACTGCATCGCCGGCTCGCTCGAACTCGCCGTGAAGCGCGGCGTGCCGGTGGTCGCGACCAACGACGTGCGCTTCCTCGCTCGCGACGACTTCGAGTCGCACGAGGCCCGGGTCTGCATCCACGAGGGCACGCTGCTGGCGGACCCCTCGCGGCCGCGCCGCTACAGCGAACAGCAGTACCTGCGCTCCCCCGGGGAGATGGCGGAGCTTTTCGACGACCTGCCCGAGGCCCTCGACAACGCCGCCGAGCTCGCGCGACGGCTCAACCTCGAGATACGGCTCGGCCAGCCGTCGCTGCCGGCGTACCCGGTCCCGGCCGGGAGCACCACCGAGGATCACCTGCGCGAACAGGCGCGTGCCGGGCTCGAGCGGCGACTCGCCGCGGCGCCGGCTGCGCAGGGCCATTCGCCGGATCGGGTCGGCTACGACGAGCGGCTCGCGAGCGAGCTCGACGTGATCTGCCAGATGGGCTTCGCGGGCTACTTCCTGATCGTCGCGGACTTCATCCGCTGGGCGCGCGAGAACGGCGTGCCGGTGGGCCCCGGCCGCGGCTCGGGCGCGGGCTCGCTGGTCGCGTGGGTGCTCGGCATCACCGACCTCGATCCGCTGCGCTACGACCTGCTGTTCGAGCGCTTTCTCAATCCCGAGCGCGTCTCGATGCCCGACTTCGACGTGGACTTCTGCATGGAGGGCCGCGACCGGGTGATCGACTACGTCGCCGAACGCTACGGCCGGGAGCGCGTCTCCCAGATCATCACCTACGGCACCATGGCCGCGAAGGCCGTGGTGCGCGACGTGGCGCGCGTGCTCGGCCGCAGCTACGGTTTCGCGGACAGCCTGGCCAAGCTCATTCCCTTCGAGCTCGGCATCACGCTCGACGACGCGCTCGCCAAGGAGGAGGAGCTGCGCCGCCGCTACAAGGCCGAGGACGAGGTGCGCGAGGTGATCGACCTCGCCCGCTCGCTCGAGGGGCTGGTGCGCAACGCCGGCACGCACGCCGGGGGCGTGGTGATCGCACCGTCGGTGCTCACCGACTTCGCGCCGCTCTACTGCGAGGCGGGCGGCGGCAGCGTGGTCACGCAGTTCGACAAGGACGACGTCGAGGCCGCCGGGCTGGTCAAATTCGACTTCCTCGGCCTGCGCACGCTGACGATCATCGACTGGGCGGTGCGGACCATCGACGCGGAGCGCGCGGCGCGCGGCGAGCCGCCGCTCGACCTCACGGCGATGCCGATGGACGACCCGCAGACCTACGCGCTGATGAAGCGCTGCGAGACCACCGCGGTGTTCCAGCTCGAGTCGCGCGGCATGAAGGACCTGATCCGCCGCCTGCAGCCGGACTGCTTCGAGGACGTCGTAGCGTTGGTGGCACTGTTCCGGCCGGGGCCGCTGCAGTCGGGCATGGTCGAGGACTTCATCGCGCGCAAGCACGGCCGCTCGAGCGGTGCCATCGACTACCTGCACCCGGACCTGAAGCCGGTGCTGTTCCCTACCTACGGAGTGATCCTCTACCAGGAACAGGTCATGCAGATCGCGCAGGTGCTCGCGGGCTACACGCTCGGCGGCGCGGACCTGCTGCGCCGGGCGATGGGCAAGAAGAAGCCCGAGGAGATGGCGAAGCAGCGCTCGGTGTTCGTCGACGGCGCGGTGGCACGCGGCGTGGCGCAGGCGAACGCGGCGCACATCTTCGATCTCATGGAGAAGTTTGCGGGCTACGGCTTCAACAAGTCGCACTCGGCCGCCTATGCCGTGCTGTCCTACCAGACGGCGTGGCTCAAGGCACACCACCCCGCGGCGTTCATGGCCGCGGTGCTGTCCTCCGACATGGACAGGACCGACAAGGTCGTGACGCTGATCGACGAGTGCGCGCGCATGGGGCTCGCGGTCGAGCCGCCCGACGTCAATGCCTCGCAGTTCATGTTCACGGTGTCGGGCACGCGGGCGATCCGCTACGGGCTCGGCGCGATCAAGGGGGTGGGCCAGGCCGCCGTCGAGAGCATGCTCGCCGAGCGCACGGCGCGCGGACCCTTCCGGGACCTGCGCGACCTGTGCCGTCGCCTCGATCTCAACCGCGTCAACCGCCGCGTGCTCGAGGCGCTGATCCGCTCGGGCGCGCTCGATTCGCTCGGCGTGAACCGCGCGACCTGCATGCACCAGCTGCCGGCGGCGATGCAGGCGGCCGAGCAGCAGTCCCGCGCGCAGGCGGCGGGGCAGGTGGACCTGTTCGGTCTCGCCGTGGCCGCGCCGGCCGACGACGAGCCCGCCGTGCCGGGCGAGCGGCTGCCGGAGTGGAGCGAGCCGGTGCGACTCGCCGGGGAGCGCGAGACCCTCGGCCTGTACCTGACCGGCCACCCGATCACCGAGTACGAGCGTGAGTTCCGGCCGATCGTGAGCGGGCGGATCGCCGACGTCGGTGGCGCGCGCCCGGTCGGCGCGGGCGAGGGCGGCTGGCGCGGTCCCGGCAAGAACGTGACCGTCGCGGGGCTGGTGCTCGAGATCCGCAAGCGCGGCAACCGCAACAGCTTCGTGCTCGACGATCGCAGCGGGCGCATCGAGGTGACGCTGTTCGACGACGTGTACCAGCAGCACCGCGCCCTGATCGCGCGCGACGCGATCCTCGTGGTCGAGGGCAGCCTGCGTTTCGACGACTTCGTGGACGACTGGCGCATCGCCGCGAAGCGCATCATCGACATCGCGCAGGCGCGCGAGCAGTATGCGCGCCGGCTCGTGCTGCGCTGGCCTCGGGGCACGAACGGCGACGGCAGCGGCCTCATCACCGCGATCGAGCAGGTGCTGCGGCCGGCCCGAGGCGGCCGCTGCGCGGTGGCGATCCGATACGCGGCCAAGGCCGCGAGCGCCAACGTGCTGCTCGGCGAGGAGTGGAGCGTTCGGCCCTCGCAGGAACTGATCGAGCGCCTCGGCCAGCTGGTCGGGCGCGACGGCGTCGAGCTGGTGTACGCGCCGCGGGTGGAAGGCTAGTGCCAGCAAGGGGGAATGCATGACCGCACCGACCGCAGGCCGAGAGGCCTTCGCCACCCGCGCCGGATTCATCCTAGCGGCGGCGGGCAGCGCCGTCGGGCTCGGTAACATGTGGCGGTTCTCCTACCAGGCCTCCGAAGGCGGTGGCGCGGCATTCGTGCTGCTCTACGTCGCCATGACCCTGCTGCTCGGCATCCCGCTCATGCTCGCGGAGTTCGGCATCGGCCGCCGTGGTCAGCGTGCGCCGATCGGCAGCCTGCGTGCGCTCGCCGGTCGCGGCTGGGGCCGGCTCGGCTACGTGTTCGTCACCGCCGGGCTCCTGATACTCGCCTACTACTCGGTGATCGCCGGCTGGACGGTGCGCTACGCGGTCGAGGCCGTAATTCGAGGCTTCGACGCTCCGCCTCGGAGCACTTCGGCGCCGTTGCCGCCGGCGGTGACGCGGTTTCGTACCACCTCGGCTTCATGGCGCTCACCGTGCTGATCGTCGTAGGCGGCGTGAAGGGCGGCATCGAGCGCGCTTCGCTGCTCCTCATGCCGGTGCTGTTCCTCATCGTCATCGGGCTCGCCCTGTGGGCCACCACGCTGCCGGGCGCGGGGACCGGCTACGCCGTGTACCTCAAGCCGCAGGTCCAGGAGCTCATGAGCCCGTCGGTCTGGCGGGCCGCGGTCGCGCAGGCGTTCTTCTCGCTGAGCCTCGGCATGGGCGGGATGCTCACCTTCGCCTCCTACCTGCACCGCGACCAGAACCTGCCGGAATCGGCCACGGTGGTCGCCTACACGGATTTCGGGGTCGCCTTCATCGCCGGCCTCGTCGTGTTCCCCGTGATCTACTCCCTCGGGCTGCAGGGCGCCGTCGGTGCGAGCACGGTGGGTGCGCTGTTCATCGCGGTGCCGGGCGCCTTCGAGGCGATGGGGGCGGTGGGCCGCGTGGTCGGACTATTTTTCTTCATCGCGCTCGCGCTCGGAGCCCTCACTTCCGCGATCTCCCTGCTCGAGGTCGTCACCGCCTCGGTGATGGAGGAAATGCAGCTGTCGCGCCGCAAGGCCGCCGTCGCGACCGGCACCGCGATCGCCGCGCTCGGCATCCTGCCGGCGCTCGACACCGACACCCTCGGCCTGATGGACAAGATCGCCGGCGAGTTCCTGCTGGTGGCCGGGGCGCTGGCGCTGGCGATCCTGGCGGGCTGGCGCCTCACCGGCGAGGTGCGCGAGGAGCTGCTCGCCGGCGCCACGCCGTTCTGGCGGCGACAGGTGCCGCGGATCCTCTTCGTGCTGCGCTGGGTCGTGCCGCCGGTGGTCGCGATCGTGCTGCTTTTCTCGCTGCGCGAAACCGTCACGGTCGTGACGGAGTACCTCGCGGGCTGAGCCGCCGCTAGCCACCTCCCCCCCACTCAGGGCATCCTTCCCGGCCATGCCGCTCAGCTTCCTGGATTTCGAGCAGCCGATCGCCGAGCTCGAGGCGAAGATCGACGAGTTGCGCTTCGTCGCCACCGACGAGGAGGTGAACGTCGGCGAGGAGATCGCGCGCCTGCGCGCGAAGAGCCGGGCGCTCACGACCAGCATCTTCGCGAACCTCACTCCGTGGCAGGTGGCGCAGCTCGCTCGTCATCCCCAGCGTCCCTACACGCTCGACTACGCCGCGTCCATCTTCGAGGAATTCCACGAGCTGCACGGCGATCGCATGTACGCGGACGACCACGCGATCGTGGGCGGGCCCGCGCGCCTCGAGGGCCGGCCGGTGATGCTGATCGGCCACCAGAAGGGGCGCGACACCAAGGAGCGCGTGCGCCGCAACTATGGCATGCCGCGACCCGAGGGTTACCGGAAGGCGCTTCGGCTCATGAGGCTGGCCGAGCGGTTCCGCCTGCCGATCGTGACCCTGATCGACACCCCCGGCGCCTATCCGGGGGTGGGCTCCGAGGAGCGCAACCAGAGCGAGGCCATCGCCCGCAACCTCTTCGAGATGGCCACGCTGCGGGTGCCCGTGATCACCGCGGTGATCGGCGAGGGCGGTTCGGGCGGCGCGCTCGCGATCGGCGTCTGCGACCGGCTGATCATGCTGCAGTACGCGGTGTATTCGGTCATCTCGCCGGAGGGCTGTGCGTCCATCCTCTGGAAGAGCGCCGACAAGAAGGAACTCGCGGCGGAGGCGATGGGCATCACCGCCGAGCGCATCGCCAAGTTCGGGCTGGTCGACGAGATCGTCAGGGAGCCGCTCGGCGGCGCGCACCGCGACCCGCAGGTCATCGCCGACGACCTCAAGGCCGCGATCCTCCGCCACCTGCATGAGGTCGAGCAGTGGCCCGAGGAGCAGTTGCTCGAGCGACGGCACGCGCGGCTGCGCGCGCAGGGCGAGTACCGCGTCGGTTGACCCGCCCTTGGCCTTCACGCCGCAACGCCTGCGCGAGGCGCTCGAGCGCGCGCTCGGTGCGGCCGCTGCGTCTCCGGCGGGTTACTGCATCGCGCTGAGCGGCGGACTCGACTCGACCGTGCTGCTCGCGGCGCTCGCCTCATCCCCGTCGCCAGCGCCGCTGCGTGCCGTCCACGTCGATCACGGCCTGCACCCGGACGCCGCGCGCTGGTCCGCGCACAGCGCGGCACTCGCCGCGCGCTTCGGCGTGCCCTGCGAGCTGGTGCCCGTGGATGCGCGGGCTCAGGCGGGGGAAAGCCCGGAGGCCGCGGCGCGCGCCGCGCGCTACGGCGCGCTCGCGGCGCGGCTGCAGCCTGGCGAGGTGCTGCTCACCGCGCACCACGGCGACGACCAGCTCGAGACCGTGCTGCTGCAGTGGCTGCGCGGCGGCGGCCTGCGGGCGCTGGCCGGCATGGCGCCGGTCGCAGCGTTCGCGGGCGGCTGGCACGCCCGTCCGCTGCTCGGGTTCACGCGCGCCGAGCTGCGCGCATGGGCCGAGTTGCAGCGCCTCGACTGGCTCGAGGATCCGTCGAACCTCGACCTGCGCTTCGATCGCAACTTCCTGCGGCTCGAGGTGCTGCCGTCGCTGCGGCGGCGCTGGCCGGCCGCGGCGCGCACCGTCGGCCGGGTGGCGGCACAGGCGGCCGAGGCGCTCACGCTCGACGATGGCGCCGCCGACGCCGACCTCGCGTCGGTGGCCGAGGGCCGGACGGTCTCGCTGGCGAGACTGGTGAGGCTCGATCACGCGCGGCAGCGGCGCGTGCTGCGCGCCTGGCTGCGCACACTCGGACTGCCGCTTCCCGCCGCGGCGACGCTCGAGGCGCTGCGCCGGGACATGCACGGGGCGGCGGCTGATCGCGTGCCGGAAACGCGCTGGCCGGGCGCGGTCGTGCGGCGGTACCGCGACCGGCTGTATGCCGATCCCGCTCCGGAGCCCGCGCTGCCGTGGCGTGAGTCCGAAGCGACGCGTTGGCGGCTGGGCGAGGCGCTCGATCTCGGCGCGCTCGGTCGCCTCGCGCTCGAGCCCGCGAACGGCGGAGGCCTGAGTCGCGACCGCCTCGTCGATCACCTCGTCGTCGGACTGCGTCCTGCCGGTGGCGTGTTCCAGCCGGCCGGCAGCGCACACCGGCGGCCGCTGCGCAAGTGGCTGCAGGAGCGCGGCGTGCTGCCCTGGCGGCGCGCATCCCTGCCGGTGGTGTTCGCCGCGGGCGAGATCGTGGCCGTGGGCGATCTCGCCTGCGGCGGCCGGCTCGCGGCCGGACCGGGCGAGGACGCCTGGACGATCGCCTGGCACGGCCGACCCGTCCTGACCGAGGACGAGGCGATCGCGCGTCGAATGCCGGTGGCCGGGGAGGGACCGTTCCGATAGACTGTTCTCCCGTCGTATTTCTCCTGCGACGGTGCCCCCCAATGACCAAGTTCATCTGCGTGACCGGCGGTGTGGTTTCCTCGCTGGGGAAGGGCATTGCCGCCGCCTCGCTCGGCGCCATCCTCGAGGCGCGCGGACTCAAGGTCACGCTCGTGAAGCTCGACCCGTACATCAACGTGGACCCGGGCACCATGAGCCCGTTCCAGCACGGCGAGGTGTTCGTCACCGACGACGGTACGGAGACCGACCTCGACCTCGGCCACTACGAGCGTTTCGTGCGCACCACGACGGGGCGCCACAGCAACTTCACCACCGGGCGCATCTACGAGCGGGTGATCGCCAAGGAGCGCCGCGGCGACTACCTCGGCGCGACCGTGCAGGTGATCCCGCACATCACCGACGAGATCAAGCACTGCATCCGCATGGGTGCGGGCGACGCCGACGTGTGCATGGTCGAGATCGGCGGCACGGTGGGCGACATCGAGTCGCTGCCGTTCCTCGAGGCGATCCGCCAGCTCGGCGTCGAGATGG
>Ga0113563_10002419_pt1 | contig 11239 bp, 6 predicted proteins | sample Mud3Dept3metaG_FD_80117 | JGI IMG/M metagenome (GOLD analysis project Ga0113563, IMG submission 80117) | Freshwater wetland microbial communities from Ohio, USA, analyzing the effect of biotic and abiotic controls - Mud 3 Core 4 Depth 3... | ecosystem: Environmental > Aquatic > Freshwater >...
AAGAACTGAAAAATATCTGTATATCAAAAATTATCACCCCGAATACTGGCCCTCAGGTGATCCTCAGGTATATACAAAAGATAATATTTTGAGTGAGATGCACCAGGCATATCTCGATATTGACGATAGTCCAACACTTCGCTATCTTAAAAATACAAATACAAAAGAACCCGAATTTCTGACACTCTTTCTGGCAGCTACTGGAAAACGTCCTGCAGAAGAGTTATTTGATATCATAAAAGATCCTTATTGTCTGAATAATCTTGCAGGGAAATCTGATTATGAAGGCCTTAGAAGAGAACTTGCTGAGCGGCTTGTGACTATTTTAAAAGCTACCGGCGACACCCGTGAAAGAGGTTTAAATCCTGAAATATGGGAGACCTACCCACGGCTGAAAGGGGAAATTCGTAAGTTTCCTGCTGAAATATTTATAAACCAAATAAAATGATTTTACGGTATAATTTCTTCACAACCTTTTTAACGGGTCTTGCTGCTACATGTTCGGCACATACAAATCAGCAGCCAACTGTTAAACCCAACATTGTTATTATACTTGGAGACGACATGGGCTGGGGCGATCTGAACCTTAATGGTAATAACACTGTTTCAACGCTTGTCATCAATGCCCTTGCAAAACAGAGTCTGAGCTTTGACAGGTTTTATGTTTGTCCGCTGAGTGCTCCGACAAGATCTGAAATGCTTACAGGCAGGTATTTTCTGAGGACCGGTGTCTCATCTGTTACAAGAGGCTTTGAGAATATGAGAACAGATGAGGTCACAATTGCTGAGATCCTAAAGGTGAATGGTTATACAACCGGATGTTTTGGGAAATGGCATAATGGTGGCTATTACCAGCAACATCCTAACAGGCAGGGATTTGATGAGTATGTAGGATTTCCGGTCGGACATCTGGGCTATTATTTTGATGCATTCTATCTGCATAACGACGACGAAAAGCAGTCAACAGGTTATACCAGCGATTACTTCACAGATAAAGCTCTTGAATTTATCGATAAGAATAAAGATGAACCATTTTTATGCTATGTGCCCTACAATGTACCACATGCTCCATTCCAGGTGCCCGCGAAATATTTTGACAAATACAATTCAGCCGGCCTCGATTCTACACTATCGTCAGTATATGGGATGGTTGAAAATATGGATGATAATATAAACCGTATTCTTCAAAAACTTGATAAACTTAAACTCAGAGAGAATACTATAGTAATATTTTTTTCCGATAATGGTCCAAACACAAGAAGGTACAACGGCGACATGAAGGGGATCAAGGGCTCGGTTGACGAGGGCGGAGTGAGGAGTCCTTTTTACATTTCCTGGCCCGGAAAAATAAAGAGCGGAATAACCGGTCAGCTTTCCCAGGATATTGATATTTTACCAACTCTTCTCGGATTATGTAAAATAAAGTATAGCCCGGTAAATAAAATTGATGGAATGGATTTATCAGGAATAATAACGGGAAAGAAAAAGCAATTCGACAGATATATCTTTTCGAGACAGGGAAATGCCGCACTTCAATTATGCAACGGATCTGTGCGGAATGACAATTATCGTCTGGTGAGAACAGTTAAAGATACCATGCTTTTTGATATGATTGTTGATCCCTTTCAGAAGAAAAATATTTTCAGGCAGCGAAAAGATGAAGGTAAGATTCTTCTTTCTGCACTTACTGGGTGGGAGAATGAATTAGTTACTGCATATAAGCCTGTAACCACAATAAATGCCGGCTTTCCCGGTGAAAAGAGTTTCAAATTGCCGGTTCAGGATGCTTCTCTATCGGGACGGATAAAGTACTCAAGCATTCACCCTAATCAGTCGCACACTGAACAATGGCGCGAGAATGGAGATTCTATTTTCTGGAAACTCAATATTGATACCGGAGGAACGTATAATGTTGAATTACAGTATGGCTGCCCTGAAGGAGAGACAGGCAGTAAAATGTTATTCAGAACTTTGAACTCGTCAATTCCGTTTACAATTGATGTACCGTATGTATCTGTTATACTGCCGGAGCGTGATTATGTAAAGCGCAGTGAGTCAGTTGAAAGAACATGGTCGTGGATGAAGGTTGGAACAGTAACACTCAATCCGGGGTCGGAACAGTTTGTAATTAAACTTCAGCAGAAAAGGAACAATGAAGCCGGTATAATCAAAGCTATAAGACTAAGTAAAAACTGAGAATAATTATCGTGAAACCACTATGTCTTGATATGTCACTTCCCTTATTGGAGTCACCGGATAACTGCGCAGAACGAATAGGAGTTATCCCGCATGAGACAATTGATAAATCGAAATAATCTATGGAAGCTGCAGGTAATAAAAAACATATTTCAAGAAGGAAGTTGTTAAAAACATCAAGCACCTTAATGTCAGGATTCCTGCTCAGTGATCTGTTTCCTGATTTTTCAGTTTTGCTCAAAAAAGTGAAGACCATCCTTCTTGTTTCCGGATGGCAGGATATAAATATTGGGGATATAGCACATACACCTGGATTGCTGAATGTTTTTGAAACATTTCTTCCTGATGCAGAGGTGATTCTCTGGAAGAAAAGTTACGGAAAGGATGTGGAGCTTATGCTGAATAATGCATTCCCGAAAGTTCAGATTATTCATGGTAATGTTAACAGCCGGAACGAGACTGATAGTGAAGAAGTAAAAAAAGCCTTCCGAGCAGCTGATATTATGATACATGGATCAGGTCCATCAGTTGTCGGAAAGGCAAATCTTGAAGCCTGGGTTAAAGCTACTGACAAACCATTCGGAATTTTTGGGACAACAATACAGACTATTGATAGCAGCCTCTGTGAATTATTGAAAAAAGCAGAGTTTATTTACACACGCGAGACTGCCTCCCTTAAAGTACTTGAAGATGCCGGGATAAAATGCAAAAATCAGTTTTTTGTCCCTGATGCCACATTTTATCTGAATCTCAGAAATGATGAGAAAGCGTCTGCTTTCCTCAAAGATCATTTACTTGAAGAAAGAAAATTTATTTGTGTAATTCCACGACTCAGAAGAACTCCATATTATAAAGTTAACCCGGCTTCTTACACTCCTGAACAGGTTAAGGTTATTGATGATCTGAATAATTCAAAGAAAGAAGAAGACCACTCAAAACTTCGTGAGGCTATTATCACCTGGGTCCGTAAAACGGGCAATAAAGTCCTCGTTTGTCCCGAAATGACATACCAGGTTGATATCATGGATGAATTACTTATCAATCCTCTTCCTGATGATGTTAAACCTTATGTTCAGAAGAGGGGCTACTGGTTTCCCGATGAGGCAGCCTCAGTTTATGCAAAAGCTTTTGCCGTACTGAGTTTTGAGTGTCATTCTCCGATTATAGCCTTGCGAAATAGTACGTCTGCTTTTTATCTGCGTCAGCCGGAGGACACTATAAAAGGGCAGATGTATTATGATCTGGGATTGAGGGACTGGGTTTTTGAGATTGAAAAGACAACCGGAGGCCGGATTGCTGAACAGCTTATGTATTTATTTTCTCATTCTGACGAAACAACCAGAACTGTTGCCAGCCTGAACACTGCAATAGAGGGATACTACAAAAAAGGTACAGCTATTATAAATGGTCTGATCCTAACCTAATCAGAAATGGAAAGTATGAAAAAATGATAATAGTCATATTTTGGCTTCTGTTTAACAATCAATTATAACTTGTACAACGAACTAATTCCTCAGTTTTCACAAATTTAATGTGGAAAATGTTCGACTTCCTGCTTTTACAGATACATTGAAATGTATGATTTAACTATAATATATTCACGACTTCTATTAATTTTGCGATAGATTATATTTTCATAAGCATAATTAGTTAAAAATTGAAAAACAGAACAGCTGAATTTAACAGGATTACGATTAAGGTTGGAAGTAATGTAATTACGCAGAATGATGGCTCGCTTAACGAAAGAAGGATACTCAGGATCGTTGAAGATGTGGCCGTACTGTATAAACAGGGGATTGAAGTAATCTTAATTTCTTCCGGGGCAGTTGCTGCAGGAAGGGGTGAGTTAATTCCATCGAAGAAAACAAACATTATTGCCGCAAAACAGATATGGGCCGCTATAGGCCAGGTAAAGCTGATGTCGAGTTACCAGTTCCTGTTCGGTAAATATGGGATAAGAGCCGGACAGCTGCTGGCTGCCAAGGAGAGTTTCCGTGACAGACGGCATTACCTCAATATGAAGAACTGTATATTGGCTATGCTTGAAAACGGAGTATTGCCTATTGTTAATGAAAATGATACAATATCAATTAATGAGCTGATGTTTACTGATAATGACGAGTTGTCGGGGCTCATCTCTTCGATGATGGATTGCCAGTCGTTGATAATCCTTTCGAATGTTGATGGAATTTACAACGGGACTCCCGGAAAACCGGAATCAGAGTTAATTACAAAAATTAAAAAAGACTCCGAAAACCACGAAAAATATATTTCAAATGTTAAGTCGGAATTCGGAAGAGGAGGTATGTCTACAAAATATTCAATAGCCAGGAAGGTTGCAGCTCAGGGGATTGATGTATTTATTGCAAACGGAACCCGTGATGCAATTATTACAGACATTGTCAGGGGAAAAGATGTTCCATTCACTCATTTTATTGCTGAGAGCAAAAAAGAAACCGGTGTAAAAAAATGGCTTTCCCACTCAGATACTTTCGCCAAGGGATCAGTTGTAATTAATAACGGAGCCCGTGATGCACTGCTTGGCGAGAAAGCTACAAGCCTGCTCATGATTGGTATAGTTACAGTAAGTGGATCATTTAAAAGCGGGGATATTGTAAGTATTGTTGATGAGGATGGGATCAATATCGGTCTGGGTAAATGCCAGTACGATTCAAAGAAAGCTGAGCAGAATGCAGGTGAGAAACTTTCAAAACCATTTATTCATTATGACTATATGGTTATTAATATAAAAGCAGAGAGCCCGGGACATAAAGCAAAGAAAAAAAGGATTGCTTCTCCCGCTTTGCGGGATCGCAATGACGGTATAAATTAGCAGGTTTTATTTGACAAACGAATAAATCGAAAACCGAAACAGGTAACAAAATAAAAATGGATTGTACGCCACTTTTTATAAATGCAGTTACAGCATCAGGTAAACTCAAAATCCTTGATCCTGAAATCATTAATGAAATCTTATTACTGGTTGCAGATGCTGCTGTTGCTAATAGTGATATAATTCTCAATGAGAACAGGAAGGATCTTGACAAGCTTGATGTGTCTGATCCGAATTATGATCGTCTGCTTCTTAATTCACAAAGGATCGTGGGAATTGCTGAAGATATTCGTAATGTTGCTGCTCTTAAATCCCCCCTTGGAAAAGAGCTCATGAATAATACCCGGCCAAATGGGCTGGTAATTTCACGGGTGGCGGTACCATTTGGAGTTATCGGTATTATATATGAGGCCAGACCAAATGTGACCTTTGATGTATTTTCACTTTGCTTAAAATCAGGCAATGCCTGTATTCTTAAAGGCGGAAGTGAGGCAATAAATTCCAATAATGCAATTGTCCGGGTCATAACAGATGTTCTTGAAAAAAATGGAATTGATAAGAATATTATAACTCTTCTTCCATCAGGCCGGGAGGAGACAATTCAGTTGCTGAATGCACGCGATTATGTTGATCTTATAATTCCGAGAGGAAGCAGGGGCCTGATTGACTATGTGAGGGATAACTCTGCAATTCCGGTTATAGAAACTGGTGCCGGTATTTGTCATACTTACTTTGATGAATCAGGGGACCGTGATAAAGGGCGTGAAATTATCTTTAATGCCAAGACGCGTCGTGTGAGCGTATGTAATGCCCTTGATTGTCTGATAGTTCATGAAAACAGACTGAATGATCTTGAGTATCTCGTAAGTCTCTGCAAGGAGAAAAATGTTGAAATTTTTGCTGATGAAAAAGCATTTGAAGTTTTGAAGGGAAAATATCCGTCAGACCTGCTTCAGAGAGCAACAGAAAAATCTTTTGGCACGGAATTCCTGTCATATAAAATGTCGGTGAAGACAGTATCTGCATTTGATGAAGCATTGTTCCACATTAGCAAATATGGATCGAAACACAGTGAAGCAATTATAACAGAGAACAAAGAGCTGATTCGTTTGTTCTATAAGCAGGTAGATGCTTCATCGGTCTATGCAAACGCTTCCACTGCTTTTACCGATGGGGCTGAGTTCGGACTTGGAGCAGAAATAGGTATCTCTACCCAGAAATTACACGCACGAGGTCCAATGGCGCTTGAGGCATTGACTACTTATAAGTGGATCATTGAAGGGAATGGTCAGATCAGGAAATAAACTGTTAATAAATTAACAATAATATGATATTCGATTTAGAAATGATTCAGTCCTTCTACAGGGAAATGCCCGGGCGAATCTCTAATGCAAGGAAAGTCTTAAGAAGACCATTAACGCTGAGTGAGAAAATTCTCTACTCTCATCTTTTCAACCGGAAAAGCGAAGGGACATATAATAGGGGAACCGATTATGTTGAGTTTGCGCCCGACAGGGTAGCAATGCAGGATGCAACAGCTCAAATGGCTCTGCTGCAGTTTATGATGGCGGGTAAAGATCATTCTTCTGTCCCTGCCTCTGTGCACTGTGACCATTTAATTATGGCGAAAGAGGGTGCCAGTGCTGATATGAAAACAGCTGTATATACCAACAAGGAAGTATATGATTTCTTAAGTTCTGTTTGTAACAAATATGATATAGGATTCTGGAAGCCAGGGGCAGGAATCATTCACCAGATAATTCTTGAGAATTATGCCTTCCCCGGAGGAATGATGATAGGAACAGATTCACACACACCTAATGCAGGTGGTTTGGGGATGGTCGCGATTGGTGTCGGGGGAGCTGACGCGGTAGATGTTATGACAGGAATGGGCTGGGAACTTAAACTTCCAAAGATTATTGGTATTAAACTTACCGGAAAGCTTAGTGGCTGGTCATCACCGAAAGATATAATTTTAAAGGTTGCCGGTTTACTTACAGTGAGCGGCGGTACCGGATGTGTAGTTGAGTATTTTGGTGATGGAGCAGAATCAATATCATGCACCGGAAAGGCAACTATCTGTAATATGGGTGCCGAAATAGGAGCAACTTGCTCGATATTTGGCTATGATAATGCCATGTCGCGTTATCTTAATGCTACCGGAAGAAAAGACATTGCAGATCTGGCAGGAGCGAACAGGGAACATCTTAAGTCTGATTCTGAAGTGCTTTCAGATCCCGCAAAATACTATGACAAGTTCATCGAAATTAATCTTTCGGAGCTTGAACCTTATATTAACGGACCTTTTACACCTGATCTTGCAACACCGATATCCCGGATGAAAGAGGTTGCTGAAAAGAATAACTGGCCGGATAAGGTTGAAGTTGGATTAATAGGATCATGCACAAACTCATCCTATGAAGATATATCACGTTCTGCCTCAGTCGCAAAAAATGCGGTTGATCTCAGACTTACTGCCAGATCTGAATTTAAAATAACTCCCGGTTCTGAACAGATAAGATACATTGCGGAACGGGACGGTTATTTTAAACTTTTTGAAGCTATTGGTGGTGAGGTGTTTGCAAATGCTTGCGGACCTTGCATAGGACAATGGGAACGAAAAGGCGCTGATAAGAATCCAGTTAATACCGTAATTCATTCCTTTAACCGTAATTTTGCCAAGCGTGCTGATGGAAATCCTAATACATTTGCGTTTGTTGCTTCGCCAGAGATAGTTACTGCAATTGCTATTTCAGGTAAACTAACATTCAATCCAATAACTGATTCTCTTGTAAATAGTGACGGTAAGGAGGTTAAGTTATCTGAACCATCAGGAACCGAGCTTCCTCCAAATGGTTTCGGGAGCATCGACAATGGTTATCAGAAACCTGATAATGAGGGGAAAAAGGGACCGATTGCAATTTCAGTCGAATCAGACAGACTTCAGATTCTGGAACCATTTCAGGAGTGGGATGGCAAGGATTTCAAAGCTCTTCCTCTTCTTATAAAAGCAAAAGGTAAATGTACAACCGATCATATTTCAATGGCAGGCTTCTGGCTTAAATACCGAGGCCATCTTGAGAATATATCAAACAATTATATGATTGGTGCAGTGAACTTTTTTAACGAAAAAACCAATTCAATACTTAATCAGATAACAGGTCAGTATGAACCGGTTCCTGCTGTTGCCATGGCATATAAAGCATCCGGTATCGGATCGGTTGTGATCGGCGACGAGAACTTTGGCGAAGGATCCTCACGGGAACATGCTGCAATGGAACCAAGATATCTGAATGTTAAAGCGGTTATAGTTAAATCATTTGCGAGGATTCATGAAACGAATCTTAAAAAACAGGGTGTACTTACACTTACATTCTCTGATAAAGCAGACTATTCAAAGATTCTGGAAAATGATAAAATTGATATCATTGATCTTAAACTCCTCGCGCCAGGGAAACAGGTTACAGTTGTTTTGAATCATCCGGACGGTAAGAAAGAGACAATTAAGGCGAACCATTCATATAACGCAGCTCAGATAGAGTGGTTTAAAGCCGGAAGTGCACTGAATCTGATTAGAAAAGCAAACAAAAAAAGTGCCTAAAGTGCCTAAAATGACTAAAGTTTGAATTTTGAAGAAACACTAAATACATGAAAATATTATGACTCCAGAAAAAATTACAATTTCAAACGGGAAACTAAATGTTCCTGAAAATCCAATAATCCCTTTTATTGAAGGCGATGGAACCGGACCTGACATCTGGAGAGCCTCAGTTAGGGTTTTTGATGCCGCAGTAAAGAAAGTTTTTAATGGTAAAAGAAAAGTCGAATGGAAAGAGGTACTTGCCGGCGAAAAAGCATTTAAACAGACAGGCAACTGGATGCCTGAAGAGACTCTTACAGCTTTCAGAGAATATCTGGTAGGTATTAAAGGACCTCTCACAACTCCTGTGGGAGAGGGAATGAGATCATTAAATGTCGCTTTGCGTCAGATACTTGATCTTTATACCTGTTATCGTCCTGTCAGATATTTCAAGGGTGTCCCTAGTCCTGTAAAACATCCTGAAAATGTTAACATGCATATTTTCAGGGAGAACACAGAAGATATCTACGTTGGTATTGAGTTCATGCATGGACTTCCTGAAACAGAAAAACTGAAAAGATTCCTTATTGATGAAATGGGTATAAAGAAGATCAGGTTCCCCAATACCTCATCAATTGCGATAAAGCCGGTATCGGTTGAGGGAACTGAAAGACTGGTACGTCAGGCTGTGAAGTATGCAGTGTCAAAAAAATTACCCTCAGTAACAATTGTTCATAAAGGGAACATAATGAAATACACTGAAGGCTCTTTCATGAAGTGGGGTTATGCTCTGGCTGAAAGAGAATTCGGGAATGATGTATTTACATGGTCCCAGCATAAAAAAATCTCTGATACTCAGGGTGCTGAAGTTGCTGATAAGATGCTAAAACAGGCTGAAGCTGCCGGGAAAGTGATAATCAAAGATGTTATTGCTGATGCATTCCTTCAGCAGATACTTACCCGTCCGGCCGAGTATTCAGTTATTGCCACACTGAACCTTAACGGTGACTATATTTCTGATGCACTGGCAGCAATTGTTGGAGGAATCGGGATCGCGCCAGGTGCAAACATCAATTATGAAACGGGTCATGCCATATTTGAAGCTACTCATGGAACTGCTCCAAAGTATGCTGATCAGGATAAGGTAAATCCGGGATCAGTTATTCTTTCCGGTGCACTTATGTTTGAATATATGGGTTGGGATAAAGTTTCAGAAAGCATTTATTCCGGCTTGGAAGCAGCAATTCATAATAAGAAAGTTACATACGATTTTCACCGGCTTATGGAGAACGCAACGCTTCTTAAAACATCGGAATTTGGTGACGCCATAATTGCTAACCTCAAGTAAAAAATATTTAAAACCCAATCAAATGAGTGACACAAGTTTCTTTACAAAATTAGAGGCATCGGTAAGAGAATCCTGCCAGATTGATAATAAGCTGTTTGAGGAGTTCGATGTAAAACGTGGGCTAAGGAATCAGGATGGAACAGGAGTACTTGTTGGACTAACCAATGTAGGTAATGTTGTTGGTTATAAGAAGGAAGGAGACAAAGTTGTGGCAATTCCGGGAAGGCTATTGTACAGAGGGATTGACATTGAGGATATTACGCAGGGATTTCAGAAAGAAAATCGACATGGGTATGAGGAAACAGTTTTCCTGTTACTCACAGGGCATTTGCCAAATAAAGAAGAGTTGAGTGAATTTTCAGCACACCTTGCCTCATTACGTGCGTTACCTGATGACTTTACAAAGGATATGATATTATCAATGAAAGGTAAAGATGTCCTGAATATTTTGGCCCGTTCAGTACTTGGTTTATACACTCTGGATGATAAGCCCGACAACATCGCACTTGATAATATGATCAAACAATCATTAAGTATGATTGCTAAATTTCCTACAATTGTTGCTTATTCGTACCAGGCATTAAGACATCTGTACAGAGGTAAGACACTGTCAATCAGGCATCCGCAGCCAAACCTTAGTACTGCAGAGAATTTTCTTTACCTGATAAAGGGCGACTGCAAGGGTTATTCAAAGCTTGAGGCAGATCTGCTTGATCTTCTGCTGGTTTTACATGCTGAACACGGAGGTGGAAATAATTCAACATTCACACTAAGGGTGACGAGTTCCTCCGAAACCGATATCTACTCTGCTATTACCTCTGCGATTGGATCATTAAAGGGGCCATTGCACGGAGGTGCTAATGTAAGGGTTCTTGAAATGATGGAAGACATGAAAGTTCATGTCAGGGATTGGACCAGTGAAAAGGAAGTTACAGAGCACCTTCTGAAGATACTCAACAAGAAAGCAAATGATTTTTCAGGAAAGATTTACGGCATTGGACACGCAGTTTATACAATTTCCGACCCAAGAGCCGCTATACTTAAAGCAAAAGCAAGGGAACTTGCTATCGAAAAAGGACGACTGGCAGAATTTGAGCTCTATTCTCTGGTTGAAAAACTTACCCCGGAAGTGTTCAGAGTGTTCAAGGGTGAGAAATCAACTAAGGTGGTTTGTATAAATGTTGACTTCTATTCAGGGTTTGTCTATGCCTGCCTGGATATTTCCAAGGAACTTTATACCCCTCTTTTTGCAATTGGAAGAGTCTCCGGATGGTGTGCGCAC
>Ga0113563_10002422_pt1 | contig 11230 bp, 10 predicted proteins | sample Mud3Dept3metaG_FD_80117 | JGI IMG/M metagenome (GOLD analysis project Ga0113563, IMG submission 80117) | Freshwater wetland microbial communities from Ohio, USA, analyzing the effect of biotic and abiotic controls - Mud 3 Core 4 Depth 3... | ecosystem: Environmental > Aquatic > Freshwater >...
GCCAAGCTCAAACCCATGATGAACCCCGTCAGTTTTTTCATCCGTCGCTCCTTTCTAAAGATAAATTGTCTTGGCAATTCTCCCATCACAATCCTTTAAACACCGGCTCCCGTTTCTCCATGAAGGCCTTCACCGCCTCCTTTTGATCCTGGGTGGTCCGGCAGACTCCCTGCGCATAACTCTCGAAAAACAAAGCTTCCCGAAGCTGGTTTCGGAACTTCTCCCACATAACCTTTTTCACCAATTCGACGGAGATGGGAGGATTGGCGGCGATTTTTTTCGCCAGCTCCTTGGATCGATCCATCAACTCCTCGGGGGGCACGACTTTTCCGACCATGCCGATCTTATGGGCCTCCTGGGCATCGATGACCTCGCCGGTGAAAGACAGTTCCAGGGCCTTCTCCATCCCCACGACCAGGGGCAGCAGAAGGGTGGCTCCCCCGTCGGCGATCAAGCCTCGTTTCACCCAGATGGCGGAGAAGCGCGCCTGGGTCGAAGCGATGCGAATATCGGAGGCCAGGGCAAGGGTCAATCCGACTCCGGCCGCGACCCCGTTCACCGCGGCGATGACTGGTTTGTTAATCCTTTCGAACCCCAGAATCAGCGAACCGGTGAGTTGCAGGATGGTTTTCCGGCTGCTCTCCGCCTGCTGCCCGGCGGCGCGGGCCGCTTGAACGGCCACATCCGCACCCGAACAGAATCCCTTTCCCGCGCCGGTTATGATCAGAGCCCGTAGGTCGTCATCCTCCTGGACTTCCTGCAGGGCCAGGGGAAGGTCCACCCGCATGCTCAGGCTGATGGCGTTCATTTTATCCGGTCGGTTCAGGGTCAGCACGGCCACGTGGCCTTCCTTTTCCAGGATGAGTTCTTTCGGTTCCATGGTCTGCCCTCCTCATTTCGTTCCCGGCTGCCGGGCGACCCCGGTCCGGATCAAATTGTCAATCTCCCCGTCGCTGTAGCCGAGCTCTTTCAGGACTTCGCCGGTATGCTCCCCCAGGAGGGGAGCACGCTTGCGAAGGGGTGCCGCTTTTCCGGATAGGAATAAAGGCGTCTTGACGGCGACGACTTTCCCCACCGCGGGGTATTCCGCTTCTTCCAGGATGCCCCGGGTTTGGACATGGGGTTCCCGGACGATGTCGCCGACGGTGCGGACGCTTCCGCAGGCCACGTCGGCGGCCAGCAGCTTGGCCTCCAGTTCGGCATTCGGGTATTTCCGCGTTTCCCGGGTGAGGACCTCCGCGATTTCGAGCCGGTTCTCCGCTCTGAGTTTTCGGTCGGCATATCGGGGGTCGTTGGCCAGGTCCTCGCGATTTAGAGCCTTGCAGAAATTTTTGAACATGTGATCCGTCCCGGCCACAACGTAGATCAATCCGTCCCGGGTCTCGAAATTTTGGATCGCCCCGCCGGAGGGCTGGGCCGACCCCGCCCGCTCGGGCAGCTCCCCTTTCCGCAAAAACTGGGTCACATAGGGAGCCATGGCAAAGAGGGCCACATCGAGCAAAGCAACATCGATCCTTTGCCCGCCTCCGGTCTTTTCCCGGCCGAATAATGCCGCGGCAATAGCGAAAGCGGCATTGGCCCCGGTGCAATAATCGACCATAGCCGGACGGATTCTGACCGGGGGGCGACCGGGCTCGCCCGTGGAATCCATGATGCCCGACATGGCCTGCAGGATGGGCTCATAGGCGGGACGGTCCCAGAACGGACCGCTCTGCCCGAACCCGGAAATAGAGCAGTAAATGATTCGCGGGTTGATCCGGGATACGCTCTCGTATCCCAGTCCCAGCCGGTCCATGGACCCGGGCAAAAAGTTCTCCACGAGGACATCGGCCTCCTTGGCCAGTTTCAAGGCGATCTCTTTTCCCTCTTTGGCTTTTAAGTTGAGGGCGATTCCCCTTTTGTTCCGGTTGAAATTGTAAAAATTGGCCCCATCCATGGGCTCCCGGAATTGATCCCCGGCGAAAGATTCGACCTTGATGACTTCCGCCCCCATATCCGCCAGCATGGCAGTGCAGGTGGGACCCGACTGGACATGGCTCAGGTCTAAAACCCTGATCCCAGCCAAGGGGCTGGGAAATGCATCGCGACTCTCCATATTTTACTCCTCCTTTTCTTCCGTTTCCCCTCCGGCTAATGACTCCGGGCTTCCGGGAGAAGCCGGGCCTTCCTTCCTCCTACCCCATCATTTTGGACGGCAGGTAGGTGGAAAGGGAAGGAAACGCCAATAACAGGGCCAGGGTAATGCAGTCCATGGTGAGCAGCACCGATGTGCCCCGGAAAACAACATCCAGCGGTGTTTTGGTGGTGGCGCTCACCACATACGCGTTCATCCCCACCGGCGGGGTGACCATCCCGATTTCGGCCAGCTTGGTGACGATGACGCCGAACCATATGGGGTCGTATCCCAGGCCCGTCACCAGGGGGAAGGTAAGGGGCAGGGTAATCAGCTGAATCGCCACCTGGTCCATAATACAGCCGAGGAATAAATAGAGGATGACCACACACCCCATGACCAACGTGGGGGAAACTTGCATCTGCCCCAGGAAGGTGATGAGATTTTGCGTCGCCTGGGTGATGGTCAGAAAATATCCGAAGATCATGGCCCCGATGATAATGGTGAAGATCATGGTCGTCACCCGGACCGCGGTTACCACCGATACCCGGAAATCCTTTCCAGACATGCGGCGGAGGAACAAAGGGATCAAGAGGGCCCCGAAGGCTCCGAAGGCCGCCGCTTCCGTGGGGGTCGCCAGGCCGATATACATAGAGCCGATCACGGTCACGGAAAGGATAATAAAGGCCCAGAGAGGCTTAAGGGAAACCCAGCGGTCCTTCCAGGTGTAGATGCTCGTGGAAGGGGGCATCACCCCGGGGCTGATCCGATTCCACAGAAGAATGCCGAGACAGAACATGGCGGCGGAAATGATCCCGGGGATGATCCCCGCGATCAACAGCTTGCCGATCGATGTTTCGGTAATAATCCCGTAGATGACGAAGGCGATGCTCGGGGGGATCATGATGGCCAGGGTCCCGGAAACGGTGACCACTCCGGTCGCCACGCGGGAGGAATAGCCATGCTTCAGCATCTGGGGGACGGCGATCGCCGACAGGGTGGCTGCCGAAGCCGTACTGGACCCGGACATGGCGGCCATGCCCGCGGAGGCAAAGATGGTGGCGATGGCCAGCCCTCCGGGAAGTCGTTCCAGCCAGCGCTGCGCGGCCACAAAGATATCATCCACAATCCTGGAGGCGGATATGAATTGGGCCATGAGGATAAACATGGGGAGGGTGCTTAAGGTGTAATGGGCCGCCGAGCGGAAGGGGACCGTGCTTAGAATACTCGAAACAGACTCCATTCCCCCGACGAGCAACAATCCGATAAACCCGGCCACGCCCAGGGCGAAACCGACGGGCATGCCGATAAACAAAAAGATGATCATCAGAACAATCATCGCCACGGACATCGAGTCCTCCTCCTTTTCCCGATTCCTCTATCCCAATCAGTTTTCTCTGCCCTTTTTCCCCCCGCGCCAGAAAACCAATTTCCCCCGGCTTTGGGCCTTCAATCGATGCTCGAGGGCTCCCCGTGTTCATGGTCGATGGGCGGGCCCAGGGGCGAAAAGAGCGATTGAAGGATGCGCAAGCAAAGCAGACCGGACCCCAGGGGGACGAGAAAGAAAGCGGGGGCCAACGGATAGGCTAACACGCTGTTGGACACTTCCTGAAACTCAACCGCCCGAACGGTTACCTCCCATCCCTTCTGGGTGATGAACCCAAAAAGAATCAAACCCAAGAGCAGAAGAAATTTCTGCAAGGGTTTCTTGATGGAGGGGGAAAAGTGTTTTTCCAGCAGAGTGACGCGCACATGGCCGCCCACGGAATAGACGTAACTCAGGGAGAGAAAAACCAGGGAGACCATCAAATAATCCTCGGTCAACTCATACAGACTGGGGATGGAATAGTCGATCATTTTTCGGGCGAGCAGGTCAAAGGTGGTCACGAACATGATCAACAGCATGGCGCAGGAGCTTCCCGCCAGGCAGATTTTTTCCACGAAATTGACGGCCCGATTCAACAGGTGCATAAATCTCTCCTGAAAACCGTTTTCAGCCTTGCCTTCAAAATTCCTTAGAGAATTTTCCAGCGGCCATAAGGATTCACTTCCGGTACCCATTGCCCCCCCACCCTTTCCACCCCCTCGGAAGGGGGAGGGAAGGGTGGGGGGGTCTTCCCTCAGATACCCATTTCCTCGGCCACTTTCTGCCGTTGAACCCAGGAATCCCCGAATTCCATCTCCAGCGCCTTGGCGTGCTTGTAATAAAGGTGCAGATCATGCTCTTCGGTGAACCCGATTCCGCCGTGGAGTTGATGGGCAATCTGGGTGGCTCGTTTGTAGGCGTCGCTGCACCAGGCCTTGGCCATGGCCACCTCCTTCGCGCAGGGGAGGCCGGCGCTGATAAGGGAAGCGGCCTGATAGGCGATCATCCGAGCCGTGTCTGAGAGGGTGGTCATATCGGCGCAATAATGCTGAACGACCTGCAGCACCCCGAGGGGTTTTCCGAACTGGGCCCTCTGCTTGACGTAATCGACGGTCATATCGACGACCTTGGATAAACCCCCGACTATTTCGCCGCATTTGAGGGCGATCAGCTTGGGCATGACCTTTTCCACGTAGGCGGCCCCTTTTCCGGGAGACCCAAGGACATCTTCAGCGCTGGCCGGATAATCGTTGAAGGTTACCGCAAAGTACTTTTCTCCGGTTATGGTGTTGAGGGGAGTCAATTGAATCCCCGGCCCTTTGGCCCTCGTTTTGAACAGCGTTGAACCGGAAGACCTGGACCCTTTCATGACCCTGGCGCATACCAAAATTTCTTCGGCCACATGGGCGTAGGGAACAAGGAGGCAGGTTCCTCGGACCCGGAAGGAATCCTTCCCCACCGCCCGGGCTTCCAGGGCCGGTTTCTGGTAGTCATAAAAACCCTGGTCGTTTTGAAGGCCCACGGTCAGGATCTTCTTCCCTTCAATGATCCCCGGGAGGCAGGCTTTTTTAACCCTCTCATCGCCGGCTTCGTTGATGAGCAGGCCGGCAAAGACCGCACTGCAGAAAAAAGGGCTCGGGAACACGGCCTTGCCCATTTCTTCAAACAGCACAAACAGATCAAAAAAATCTCCCCCGCTTCCCCCGTACGGTTCGGCATGGATGAGTCCCAGCCAGCCCAAATCCGCCATCTCTTTCCAAAGGGCCCCGGAAAATCCTTTTTCCTCTTTCAAGGTATTTTTCACGAAGGAACCTGGGCTCTTCTCCTTCATGAATTTTTCCGCATTGCTTTTCAGCATCTTGCTTTCGTCGCTCAAGTTGAAATCCATTTTGCGCTCCTTTGCTATCTAGAAGGTCTCCCCCTGGCAGGGTCCGGGGTTTACTTTCGGGGCAAGTTGAGTCCGCGCTGGGCCACGATATTTTTCAACACTTCCACGCTCCCTCCCTGAAGGGTGTAGCTGGGCGACCAGAGATAGCATTCGGCCAGTTCCCCGTCAAAGGCGGCCCAGGGAGTTCCCTCGCGCAGGAGGCTCGAGGGTCCGAGGACCCGCGTGGCCAGATCATTGAGGCGCTGCTCGTACTGGTTGCAGTAGGCTTTGGCCAAGGCCGCTTCCTTGGAAGGCTTTCGGCCCTGGTCGATGGTCCAGGCGGTGTAGTAGACGAGGAGCCGGCCGATCTGGAACTCCGTTTCCAGCTGGGCCATGGAATCCCGAACCCAGGAATAGAAGGCTTCTCCAACCTTTTTCTTGTTGATCTTCTTCACGTATTCCATCAGTTTTTGGTAAATCGGGTAATTTTGCAGGATCCGTTCGACGCCGGATCGTTCATAATCCATCTGGGCCATGATCTGCTTGAAGGCCTCATTTTCGGGGCCCACCATGAATCGTTTTTCCACCCGCACGTCGTCGAAGAAAACCTCATTGAAAGTGTGCCGCCCGGCCATGTTGATGATGGGCCGGACGGTCACCCCGGGAAGGCGAAGGTCGAGGATGAACTGGGAGCAGGACTCATGGCGGGGCACCTTGGGGTCAAAACAGGTCCGGGCCAGAAGCCATCCGTATTCCGACTGATGCCCGCCGGAAGTCCAGACCTTCTGTCCCCGGATGATGTAGGAGTCCCCGTCCTTGGTGGCGGAAGTCGCCACGTTCACCAGGTCCGAACCGGCGTTGGGCTCGCTGAAAAGGAGGCAAAATTTCATGTTTTCCTCGGCCCTGACGAAGCGCGGCAGGAAATACTCCTTCTGCCATTCCGACCCAAAATGGATGATCGAGGGGCCGATCTGCCGGTCAGCCAGAAAATGGTAGGCCACCGGCGCCTGGACCTTGAAAATTTCTTCGTTCAAAATCACCTTGTCCACGTAGGTGCGCCCCTGTCCTCCATATTGTTTCGGCCAGGTCATCCCGATCCAACCCCTCTGGGCCATCTTTTTGGAGAACTCTTGGCTGCTTCCTTCCGCCAGTCCCCCGCTTTTGGCCACGAACGTACCGGCCTTGAGCTCGGCCTGCAGAAAATCATGGACCTCGCGACGAAATTTCTCCTGCTCTTCGGTAAACCAGAATCGCATGTTTTCCTTCTCCTTTCCTAAAGAGTGAGAGAAAGACCTTCCGGGTTCCTGAATCGGCGACTCGGGGCCCCCGGTGGGAATGAAGGCCAATCGGTTACACCAGATGATACTTCCAGTCGGAGATGATTTTGTTCACCCCTTTCAGCGTTTCCAGGGAATTTTTATTTCTCAGCGAAACCCCGGCTACGAGACAGTTGATCAGGGCGACCGCACTGGTCAGAGAGTTGAAATACGTGGAAGACTGATTTCCCACCAAAAGGGCCAAGTGCGCAATTTGCCCGATGGGGGAGATGGGCGAATCGGTAATCGCCAAAGTCCGGCATCCATTTTTCTTGGCGTATTGCAGGGAAGCGAAGGTCTGGCGGGAATATCGGGGAAGGCTGACTCCGATGATCAGGTCTCCCGGGCCGTAATTGATGATTTGATTGGCCAGACTGCCCGCGGTGAATTCCAGAAGGTCGCTATTTTTTCTCACCTGGCTCAGCAATAAATAGAGGAGGTAAGCGATGGGATGGGAGGAGCGGAACCCGATGATTCCCACCCTGCGGGCCTTGATGATTTCCCGGACCGCCCGGTCAAGCGTCAAATTGTTGTTCAACTCCCTCGTTTTCCGTAAATTTTCCTGGTCGATCCCGAAAATCCTGGAGTAGATATCCGCCCCCCGGGCTTTGGCCATGGAGCTTTCCAAGGCTTCCGGTGGGGAGAGCTTGCGGCGGATTCCCTCCTGAAGGTCTTTCTGCAGGTCCGGATACCCCTTATAGCCCAGGGCGCGGGCAAACCGCACGATGGCGGATTCGCTGGTTTTAAACTGACGGGCCAGTTGGCTGATGGTGAAGAAAGCGGCTTCATGACCCAGGGAAAGGATGTGCCCGGCGATTTTCTTCTGCTGAGCTGTTAAGAAGGGGAATCGTTTTTGGACTCTTTGGTCCAGCATGGGTCTTCAGCCTGCGGAAGGCAAATGGGAAGAAATTTTTTTTCCAATAAATTTCTTTGTTGCAATTTTTATGTCAATTGAGAAAAAATGTCAAGAGAAAATTTTCCAAGATTCATCTTGCCGGGTTTACCCGCACACCCATCCATAGGAGGGCGCATGGATTCTTGCGTGAGTCCCTATAATCAACTGGGGCAGGGAACGGGCTGGCCGAGAGAGGTCATCCTCTGCGATGTGACGATGCGCGACGGAGAGCAGACGCCCGGAGTTGCTTTCTCCCTTGAGGAGAAAATCGAGCTCGCCCGCCGATTGGATCAGATCGGGATTCCCCAGGTCCAAGTGGGCCTTCCGGGAAGGTCCAAGGCCGCCCGGGAGGAGGCTCAAAGGATCTGCCGGGTGGAGCTTGCCAGCCAAAAGGAATTGATGACCCGGGGAACCTACGAAGGCTGGCGGGACGACGTCCTGACGGCCATCGATTGCGGGGCGGACATCCTCCATTCCTACTTCCCCACGTCCGCATACATCCGGGGGATGTACACTCCTTTATCCGAGCCGGAGATCGTCCGGCGGGCCGGAGAGGTCATCGATTTCATGAAGGCGAAGGGGGCGCGGGTCATCAATATCAGCCTGCTGGATGCGACCCGCACGGAGGAAGAATTCCTGCTGCAAATGGTGAAGGCGGCGGCCGGGGCAGGCGCCCACCGCATCCGCCTTGCGGATACCGTGGGAACCGCCAGCCCGGAGGGGATTTTTTACCTCGTCCAAAAAGTGCGCGAAACCCTGGGCTCTCTGAAGAATCCTCCCCTCATCGGCCTGCATTGCCACAATGATTTTGGCCTGGCCCTTGCCAACGTATTCGCCGGCGTGAAAGCCGGGGCAACCTTGATCGACGTATCGGTGAACGGTTTGGGGGAGCGTTCGGGCAATCCTGCCCTGGCAGAGGTTGTACTGGGATTGGAGGTCCTGTACGGAGTGAAGACGAATCTGCGCTTTGAACAACTGGGAGCCCTCTCCAGGTATGTAGAAAAGATATCAGGCATTCCCCTGCCCAGAAATAAACCCCTGGTGGGCGAATATGTTTTTGCGGATGAATCAGATGCCCATATCGCCGCCCAACTGAAAGAACCCTTTGCCTTCCAGGGAATTCGGCCCGAGGCCCTCGGAAATAAAAGAAGGTTTATCCTCGGGAAGCATTCCGGGAAAAATGGGTTAAGGCTCAAGATGGGGGAATTGGGTTTGAGAGTGCCGGAGGAAAAATACCCTCTGATCTTGGAGCGGATTCGCGAGTGGAGCGAAAGGCAAAAGGGAATGGTGCCGGCCGATGATGATATCAGAGAAATCGTTCTTCAGTGAAATAAGGGAGGATTCAAATGTAGGGGCAATTCATGAATTGCCCCTACGCGATGGTAACATTACCCCGGTGCAGGGGCGGTTCGCGAACCGCCCCTACTTTTTGTCCAATCCTAGTTTTTTGACCAGCTTTCCGATCCGCTCGGAATCCTGCCGAACATATTTTTCATAATCCTCTGAATTGAGGTATAGAGGAGTCATGTCAAGTTTTTTCATAACAGCCTGAAAATCTGGATCATCCATGGCTTTCTTGAAGGCTTCATGCAATTTAGCCACGATGGGCTTGGGAATACCCTTGGGACCGATGAGCCCGATCGGACCCGGAGAGACCAGGTCATAGCCAATTTCTTTCAACGTAGGTACCTGGGGGTAACGGGTAGATCGCTGATATCCGTAGGTGACGAGGAGCCGGAACTTTCCGGCATCCACTAACGGCGCCCAGCCGGAGGAATCAGACACACTATCCACATGGCCGCCCAGAAGGGCCGCGTTCGACTCAGCCCCCCCTTTGTAAGGAATGTGGGTAAACTTAATGCCACCGGCCAAAAAGGCCAGTTCTTCCATGGCCAGGTGTGGTGGAGTTCCCACGCCCGGAGATCCAAAGGAAACTTTCTGGGGGTTCTGTTTGGCATATTGGATAAACTCTTGCATGGTTTTCCACTGCGACTCGGTCTGGACCACCAAGCCAAACAGGTAGCCAGCCCAGCGCATAATATGGGTAAGGTCATCGACTGGATGAAAGTTCAGCTTCCCCATATGATAAGCGATCGTGGGGCTGCTGGTAATGACCCCGATCGTGTAGCCGTCTGGTGGTTTGGGAATAACTAAGCTGGGGCCCACGCTGCCGCCGCCCCCGGATTTGTTCTCGACGATGATCGGCTGGCCCAGGTATTTTTTGGCAGCAATGGCTAGGGCGCGGCCAGTCAAGTCCGTTGAACCTCCAGCGGGGTAAGGAATGACAAAAGTGATAGGCTTAGTAGGGAAATCCGCGGCGAAGGCCGATAATCCCAATCCCAGAAACATGGTCATGACTGCTAGGACAACGATACATCTCTGTTTCATCGAAACCCTCCTCTAAAAAATTCCTACCCTTGCTCCAAGAAGAAAAGTAGCAGCCTCTGCCTTCGCTGTCAAGTCTATCAAGACTTCAGGCTGACGCGCGTCTTATTGAGACCCAATCCGAAATCAGCCTTTGGCCTTATTACTTTTTATCCAACCCCAGCTTCTGGACCACTTTTTTTATCTGTTCGGATTCCTGGAGAATGGCCTTGTCCAGGTCTTCCGGACTCAGGTAGTTGTCCGACATATCGTATTTCTTGAGGATTGACTGATAATCAGGGTCGGTCAAGGATTTCTTGAAAGCGTCGTGCAGCTTGGCCACAATCGGCTTGGGAATTCCTTTGGGACCGATGAGGAAGAGGGGTGAGGAATAGACCATATCATACCCTGCCTCCTTCAACGTGGGCACATTGGGATAGCGGGGCATCCGCTGGGGAGAATACGTTACCAGAAGCCTGAATTTCCCGGCATCAACCATAGGACCCCAGCTGGTGGAATCGGAAACCGCATCGATGTGGCCTCCCAGAAGGGCGGTGGCGGCCTCGGCGCCCCCTTTGAAGGGCATGTGGACTAGCTTGATCCCGGTGAGAATACTTAGCTCCTCCATGGCCAGGTGCGGGTTCGTACCCACGCCCGGGGTCCCGTAGGTGACCTTGCCGGGGTTCTCCTTGGCATACTTCACGAATTCCTGCATCGTCTTCCAGGGCGCATCGGCGCGGACCACCATGCCGAACACGTAGGTCGTGTAGCGGATGATGTTGGTTGTATCCGTGAGAGGGTTAAAATTCAGCTTTCCCATGTGATAGGCGATGGTGACGGCCCCGCTGGAGATCCCGATAGTGTATCCGTCGGGTGGCTTGGAGATCACCAGGCTGGGCCCGACCGTTCCTCCCCCGCCGCCTTTGTTCTCACAGATTATGGGCTGGCCCAAGTAGTTCTTGGCCGCATTGGTCATGGCCCGCCCGGTCAAATCGGTCGATCCCCCCGCCGGATAGGGAATGACCAGGGTGATGGGTTTGGTGGGGAAATCCTGAGCCGAACTGGTGATGCCCCATGCCAGGATCAGGCTGAGCATGACAAAAATTCTGAATATTCTATGTTTCCCGCTTCTCATATTTCCTCCTCATCCATAAGATAGTCCGTATTCTTCATCCATGTCGATCCGCCTTCATTTGCGCCCAAAAAAGTTCGGAGTTTTGAGTTCGGAGTCAAAGACGATAAAACCTTGTTTTAAGCTTTAGTCATTTTAGTTCCCCTTAGTTCATTTTAGTCACTCTTGGTTGCGGCC
>Ga0113563_10002423_pt1 | contig 11229 bp, 11 predicted proteins | sample Mud3Dept3metaG_FD_80117 | JGI IMG/M metagenome (GOLD analysis project Ga0113563, IMG submission 80117) | Freshwater wetland microbial communities from Ohio, USA, analyzing the effect of biotic and abiotic controls - Mud 3 Core 4 Depth 3... | ecosystem: Environmental > Aquatic > Freshwater >...
ACCAGCACCGCAAAGACGAACATGGCGCTGAACATCTCCTTGGTGCGCAGCTCGACGATGATGTCTTTCCAAACGATGGCCAGGATCTTGCGCAGGTAGTTCATGACCGGCTGGTTACGTCCCTGTAGATCTCTTTCATGCTGTCCAGGTCTACCTCACCGCGCTGGCCTTGCCAGCCGATCCTGCCCCGGTTCAAGACGGCGGCCCGGTCGCACATCTCCAGGCCCTGCTCCAGGTTGTGGGTGGTGAGGATGACCGTCCGGTTCGAGGCGGCCAGCTCCTGCAATACACCGCGCAGCATGTCGGCCGCCTGGAGATCGAGGCCGGTGTACGGCTCGTCGAGCAGCATGATGGCCGGGTCGTGCAGCACGGCGCGAGCGATCGTCAAGCGCTGGACCATCCCCCGCGAGTAGGTCCGCACCGGGTCTCGCCGCCGGGAGACTAGCCCTACCTGTTCCAGGACGGCATTGATCCGCGCAGCCGCGTCAGGCAGGTCGTACAATTGGGCAAAGAAGCGCAGGTTCTCGTCGGCAGTCAAGTCGCCGTACAGCAGTGGCTGGTGGGAGATCAGGCCGATCTGCCGCCGCACCGCCGTGGCCTCCTTGCCCAGGTCCTGGCCGCGGATGTGGACGGTGCCCGATGAGGGTCGTGCCAGCGAGGCGAGGATGCGGATTAGCGTCGTCTTGCCGGCGCCGTTGGGGCCGAACAGGGTCAGGAACTCCCCTTCGGCCAACTCCAGATCCACGCCTCGCAGGGCGGTGAGGTGGCCGAACGCCTTGGTCAGCTTGCGGACGCGGATAGCCGGCGGATGGTTTCCTGGCCCGGTCATAGCGACCTGAGCGCCTCCCATTTCTCGGCGCGCTGCTGCTGGTAGGTCTCTTCGTCTACCTGACCGGCCTCATAGGCCTCCTCCAGGTCGGCCAGCTCGGCCAGCAATGGGCGGGCTTGAGGGTTGGAGGCCAGGGCTGAGGTGGCCGCAACCGGACGCCGGCGCTCGGCAGTAAGCAAGGGGTAGATCACGGCGCCCAGCACCGCCAGACCCGCCAGCGCAAATCCAAGCCCACGGAGCAGCCCTTGATTGTCCTTAACAGGTGTGCCGGCCTCGGTCATCGTGGTCGCGCCTGTCACTTCGGTGGGCTCGACGGCCAGGTCGATGGCCAGGGGGATGCCAGCCGGCAGATCAACCGCCGTGTACACGGCGAACGTCTGATCCATGAACGATTGGAGCCCGCCATCCAGCAACTGGTCACTGCGCAGCGCCAATCCAGGCTGCGTCAGGAGGACATTCAGGGCGGTGATCGGATAGTCGTAGCTTCGCTCCATGTGGACCGAGCTATCCGTCACGGGTATATGGTAGGAATAAAAGATGGTTAGCGTCTCCTGGCCGGGCGGCACCGGCGCAGTGTCCAACAGCTTGCCTCCGCTCTGGACAAAGCGGTCAGCCGAGACCTCTTCGCCAAAGGCCAGCCCTACGGCGTCTGAGGGCAGGGGAATACCGACGGTCGTCACCTGGCCCTCCGGGCCCACGCGGCCGGCGTAGGTCCGATCCCCGCCGTTGCCGAACAGGTAGGCTTCAGAAACTCTGAGCATGGTGCCAAGTGACTCGACGATAATGTGGCCTGAATCGATGGTGATCTGGCTGTCGTCGTCAGTCGTCTCATAGACAGGCAGTATCACGGTTTGTGTTGTCTGCCCCTCTTCAAACGTGACGGCTTTGGCACTCGTGTAGGCTATGCCCAGGTAGACGGCTTCAGGCCAGTAGGACCAATCCAGGTCGGTGGCCAGGCCGTCGAAACGAAATCGGCCGGACGAGTCTGTCGCTGTCTGGAGTGTGCCTGTTTGGACCTCGTTTTGGAACAGGTATAAGGTGACGGTGATGCCGGCCCCGATTGCCGGTCCGCCGGCCGTGCCGTTGACCACCTGGCCGTCGATGACGCCGCTGTCCTGAGCCTGGGCGCTCGCTCCGGTCGCAGTCATGGCGAGGCACAGCGCCAGGAAAAGGACCACGCCGAGGACAGGCAACCAGTCGTGGATGGTCCGCTTCACGCTACCTCCTCAGAGTGGAGCGCATACCCACACTTGGCGCAGAACCTGTCCCCGTTCTGCAAGGCGGCGCCACACGATGGGCAAACCGGCCCTGCCAAGGGTAAGGGCGATCTGCCCTGGTCACCTGACGGCAGCGCCCCGCCACAGCGGACGCAAAAGCGGTCACCTGGTTGGTAAGCCTCGCCGCAGGTGGGGCAGGCGCGCCCACCCCCGGTCCTGGCCCGGCGCAGCTTGCGGACTGCTGTTTCGATCTCGCCGTCAGTGGCGGCCGGCGCCGGCGCAGCCGGTGCGCGGCCCGGCAGCAGGGGGTAGACGATCGCCCCGGCGGTAAGCAAAGCCAATACGAAAAAGATTGCCACGCCCACGGTGCCCGTTACCTCCTCGCTACCTGTCGGCCTGTGCTCTCCTGCTCGGCCGGCACAGTCACTGTGGCCGGGCGCGCGGCAGGCCAGGCCGCCACCAGCGTGCCAACGATAAGTAGCACGCCCCCGATCCACAGCCAGATCACCATCGGCGTGATGATCACCTGGAAAGCGGCCAAGCCATCGGACTCGATGCTGGCCAGGACGAGGTATAGGTCCTCTTTCAGGTTGCTGCGCAGGGCGACCTCGGTGACCGAGCCGTCGACGTTGCTGTGTAGGTTCCGTTCGGGCTCCATGACGGCCAGTCGGCGCCCATCGCGGTACACTTCGACCAAAGCCGCATTGCGCAGCTTGTTGCCGTCTTCCTCCTGCTGGCGAAAGATATAGCTCTTGTACAGCAGCGTGTAGCCGCCTACCTCTGTCTGCTCGCCCTTGGCCAACACCACCTGGACTTCGTCCTGGTAGGCCTGGGAGCCGATGATGCCGGCAACGATGAGCAGGATGGCCAGGTGGATGAGCTGACCGCCGTACCGCCGCCGGTTCCTGCGGATCGCCTGTCCGGTCGCCACAAGCAGATTCTCCTTGGCGGTTCGCATCCGGGCGATGATACCCGCCGCCCACTGGAGCACGATCGTGGTCGCAGAAAAGGCGACGACGGCAAACGCCGCCACAACCCACACCTCACGCACGCCGGACAGCAGCAACAACGCCGCCGTTCCGAGGCCGACGGCTACCTGGATCCACACGCTTCGCAGGAGACGCTCGGCGCTGATCTTGCGCCACTCGATCAGCGGGCACAGCCCGACGAGCAGCACCAGCAGCAACCCCAGCGGCCCCATGAACCGGTTATAGTTCTCGGGGGCGAGCGTCGCGGCCACGTTCCGCACCGCTTCGGTGAAGGTCGGCCACAGGGTGCCCAGCAGGATTGCTCCCGCCGAGCCGAGGAATAGCAGGTTGGTCACCAGGAAGGCAAATTCGCGCGATAGGAGATCCCCCAACTGGCCGCTGCCCTTCAGCTCGCGGGTGCGGGCCAGCATCAGGCCGATGGTCACTGCCAGGATCAGTCCCATAAAGCCCAGGTAGTAGTAGCCGATGGGCGACTGGGCAAAGGCGTGCACCGATTGAATCAACCCCGAGCGGGTGACAAAGGTGGCGAACACGGTCAACAGGAAGGTCAAGGTCACCAGGGCCACGCTCCAGCCGCGGAACATGTCGCGCCGCTCCTGGATGACGGCCGAGTGAAGGAATGCGGTGCCCACCAGCCACGGGATGAAGGACGAGTTCTCCACCGGGTCCCAGGCCCAATAGCCACCCCAGCCGAGCTCCAGGTAGGCCCACAGGGCGCCTATCAGGATGCCGATGCCGAGGGTGGACCACGCCGCGAGCGACCAGCGCCGCACGCCGAGCAGCCAGCCCGCATCCAGCTTACCGGTCACCAGCGCGGCCAAGCCGTAGGCGAAAGGGATGGTCCACAGGGCATATGACGCAAAGATGATGGGTGGATGGATGATCATCCAGATGTTCTGCAGCAGGGGGTTAAGGCTGACCCCTTCAGTCTGCGCCAGCGGCAGCAGCTCAAATGGGTTGCTGATCGCCACCAACAACAGCGCGAAAAAGGCCTGGGTAAAGGCCAGCACGGCCATGGCATAGGGCCGTAACTGGCGATCCCAGGTCGGCCGCCGCAACAAGAGCAGCGCCGTGAAAATGGCCAGCAGCCATAGCCACAGCAGTTGCGACCCCTCCATTCCGGCCCAGAAGGCAGCCAGGACGTAGGCTGGGCGGAGGTAGGTGCTCACGTGGTCATGGACATAGGCCACCCCAAAGTTCTTGGTCAGGAGCAGAGCCAGCAGCGCGATCGCCGCCAGGGTGGACAGGCCGGCCGTGACGAACAGGGCGTTGCGGGCGCTGGTCACCAGCTCTGGGCGCTGCTGTCGCGCCCCCAAGATCGAGGCAAACGTTGCCCATAGAGCTGCAGCCAGGGCCAACAGCAGGGCGCCGTAACCGACCTCTGTCAGGATCACTCTTTCTCCTCGTACTTGGACGGGCACTTCATCAACAGCTCGTCGGCCGTGAACACCAGGTTTGTCGGGTCGTATTTGCCGATGGCTACTGCTTCCACCGCGTCTGCCATCATGTCGGGCTTGGGGCCGTTGTAGGAGATCGACAGCCGGCCCGTCTCGTCCTCGATCTCAAAGGCCAGGTGGAACGCAGCGGTGTTCCACTGGACCGAATCGGAGACGATCTTGCCCGCGACGCGCGAGTTCTGTGTCTGATCCTGCCCCAGGGCCTTGACCTCACTGATGGTCAGATACTCACTGGTTGAGCCCGAAAAGCTGGTCGCAATCAGGGCGACGACCACGATCACGACGACCAATCCGCCGATTAAGAACTTGATCCGGGACGACACGCTTTCCTCCCTTACCTGCTAGCTCTTCCGCACTGCTGCGCCACATTGGTGGCAAAAATCGGCGTCAGGTCGCAGCCGGGCGCCGCATTTGTGGCAAAAGCCGGTGTCCTGCGCTGTAGACTGGGCCGGACGCTTTCTGTGGCCACCCCTCCGCCGATTATTCGGCGCTGTTGGCGGGGGAGCTGGCTGGGCACGCTTGCCCAGCCAATAAGCGCCCACACCGACGGCGGCCAAGACGATCAAACCCAGGGCGGCGATCAAAATGCCCGAGACTCCCTCGTTTCCTTCTGGCGCTGCCGAGGACGCCGCCGCTGTCGGCGCCTCGGTGGGCTGGAAGGCACCGGCGGTCAACCCCGAGTCGCTTTTCTCGTATGAAACGGACCACGTCGCCGTGTCGTTCTGGAGTAGGGGGCCTGCCGTGGCCACGTGGTAGTTCAGGCCATCGGCCTCCTGAACGACAGTATCGGCCGAGGGCTCTAGCATCAAGCCCGAGGCGCCCAGCGGTTCCTGGACTTTCAGCTCGAGCGTCGCCACCGCATAGTCGGCCACGTAGGTGTAGGTAAAGGTGCGCTGGCCGGGTGCCGGGCTGCCGGGCAATGGGCTATAGTATTCGAGCTGAAAGTCTCGCGTCGGCAGCTCAAAGGCGACCACCAGCCAGTCACCCTCCGCACGTGTTGTGTATTGGAGAGTTAGCAAAGTGCCCTGCGCGTCCAGATAGGCCACCGCCTGGGGCTGGCCGGCCTCGGCCGGGATGCGGAACTCGACCGGCAGTGGCGACGAGGCATCTCCGGCGAACTGACCACGATAGATGACCAACAGTGCCGGCCGGTCGTATTCCGGCCAGAGCGAGATTGTCAGGTTGGTCATGGTCGGCGATTCCTGGGCCCGCACAGGCCCCGGCCATGCGGTCGGGACAAGTGCCGTACACAGGACCAGGCACGCGGCCAAGATGGAAGTCACCTTCACGACTTTACGAACCTCTTGTTATGTCGACAGACCCTGGGCCTACCCGAGAACCGGGAAAACGGCAATCCTCGGGTAGGCCCTCGTGTCACATCCCTCACTGGTTGATGATCGAGTCGATGATCGTCTTGAACTCTTCAAAGGTCGGCGAGCCTGATAAAGACTGGCCGTCGCTGAACAGGTAGGTCTGTGCACTCGGCACGCCATACATAGTGCCGATCACATAACCCGCCTGGACCGCCAGAGCCGTCTCAGGCGAGCTCAAGCACTCCTCGAACTTGGCCGTGTCGAGGCCCAACTCCTGGGCGTAGCTGGTGAAAAGCGGCTGCGGATCGGCGGCCTGCGTCCATTTGTCCTGCTCCTCAAAGAGCTTGGTGACCATCTCCCAACCTTTGCCCTGCTGGCCGGCGCACTCGGCGGCAGCGGCGCCAAGGGCGCTGGGTGTGTCCTCGTCCGGTGCCCAGGGGTGAACGACGTACACTATCTGTCCGGTGTCGATGTAGGTCTGTTTCAGTTGTGGCAGGACCTCGAGGGCATACTGGCGCGACTGGGGGTCGGCGTAATCCACGAACGCCAGGGCGCCGGCCGTGGCCGTCTGTGTGTTGCCCAGGACGCGCCAATCGCCTACCGGGACGGGTTCCACTGCCGAACCACCGGCAGCCACATAGTCGATGAGGGTGGAAAAGCCCTCCACCGACATCCCTCCCCGGATCGGTATGTCGTTGATGAAAAAGTAAGGCGTGGCACTCACGCCGAGCTGCTCTCCAGCCAGCAAGTCTGCCTTGACGGCTGTAGCAGCCTCGCCCGAGTCCAGGCATGTATTGAACGCAGCCGTGTCAAGCCCGATCTGCGCAGCATAGTCGCGGAAGAACTTGATCGGATCCGCCCCTTCTGCAGTCCATTCTGTCTGTCTGGCAAAGAGCTTTTCGTTCATCTCCCAGTAGCGGTCCTGCTTGCCGGCGCAGACCGCCGCCTCCGCCGCCTTCTGGGCGGAAGCATGGATGCTGGTCAGTGGAAAGTCGCGATAAACGAACCGGGCCTTGCCGGTATCGACGTAGCGACTGATGATTTCTGGGATCACCTCACGGGCGACCGACCCACAGGCCGGTCACTGAAAGTCTGAGAATTCGGTGATCACCACCGGCGCATCGGCCTGCCCCATGCTGCGATAGCTGTCGGCCGGCACCGTCAGGCTGGGAGCCTCGCCTCCCGCCAGGGCATATTCGATCGTCTCTTTGAACGTGTCATAAGCCTGCGCTCCCGACAGCGATATGCCGTTGACCAAGAAAGCAGGGGTTCCGGTGATGCCGGCCTGGCTGCCTTCCTGCACGTCGGCCTGTATCTTCTCGGCGTACTTGCTCCCATCGAGGCAGCCATCGAACTGGGCCTGGTCCAGTTTCAGGGTGCCGGCCATGCCTTTGAAAATCGTCACGGCGTCATCGCTGCCGGTCCACTCGTCCTGGCCATTGAACAAAGCTTCGTGCATGGCCCAGTACTGGCCCTGCTCGCCGGCACACTCGGCTGCCTCGGCTGCCTTTTGTGCCCAGTTGTGGAAAGACAGAGGAAAATTCCGGAAAACATAGCGGACTTTTCCGGTCTCTACATAGTCTTTGACTATCTGCGGGTACACCTCACGGGTGTATTTGGCGCAGTAAGGTCATTGAAAGTCGGAATACTCAATGAGGGTGACCTCGGCGTCCGCCGAGCCAAGCGTCCGCCAGTCATTGGGGTCTACCGGCAGTTCGCCCGATGCCACCGGCGCGTCGGTTGCCTGTACCCCCTGGGTAGCTACCGGCGTCGCCGCTTGAGTTGACGCTGTCGCCTGGCCGCCCGGTGTTGGCGTTGCCATATCGGGGCCACACCCCGCCACCACCAGCGCCAGCGCAACCAGCGCAGCCAACCACGTACGTTTCAAATGCATACTTTCCTCTCCTTATCCTGGATTTCGGATTGAAACGTGGCAAGAATCCAAAATCCTAAATCTAGAATTCTACTCGCCGCAAACGCAGCGAGTTGCTCACCACAAAGATACTGCTAAAGGCCATCGCTCCGGCGGCCATGACCGGGTGCAGACGCAGCCCAAACCACGGATAGAACACGCCTGCCGCCAGCGGAATCAGGATCACATTGTAGAAAAAGGCCCAGAATAGGTTCTGCTTGATGGTCCGCATCGTCGCCCGGCTGAGGGCGATAGCCCGCGGCACACCCCGCAGATCGCCGCTCATCAGCGTCACGTCGGCGGCGGCCATGGCCACGTCGGTGCCGGTGCCGATCGCAATCCCTACGTCGGCCTGGGCCAGAGCCGGCGCGTCGTTGATCCCGTCGCCGACCATGCCAACCAAGGGGTGACCACTTTGAGCCTGTAGGGCCTTGACCTGGTTGGCCTTTTCATCGGGCAGCACCTTGGCCACGACCCGGCTGACCCCCACCTGCCGGCCTATTGCCTCGGCGGTACGCTGGTTATCGCCGGTGATCATCACCACCTCCAGGCCCAACGCTTGCATCTGGCGGATCGCCTCGGCTGAGCCGTCCTTGACCGTGTCGGCCACGGCCACGACACCCGCCGCCTGTCCATTCACGGCCACCAGCATGGCCGTCTTGGCCTCGCCTTCGAGCCTCGCCATCGCCGCGTCCAACCCATTAAGGGCCACACCGTACGATTCGAGCAGCCGCGCCGAGCCCACCAGAACCTGTAGGCCATCCACTGTCGCTGCCACGCCCTGGCCGGCGATCGCCTCAAAGCCATGCGGTTCGCTCAGCGCCAGTCCTTTGCCCGCCGCTGCCGCCACGATCGCCTCGCCGAGCGGATGCTCCGAGCCGCGTTCGGCCGATGCCGCCAGGCGAAGGACTTCTACCGGCTCGGCTATCTCGACCACGTCGGTCACCGCCGGCTTGCCTTGGGTTATTGTGCCCGTCTTGTCCAGGACGATCGCGGTCAGCTCGTGGGCGCGCTCCAGGGCCTCGCTGGTCTTGAACAGGATGCCATTCTCCGCGCCTCTGCCGGTGCCGACCATGATGGCCGTCGGCGTCGCCAGGCCAAGCGCACACGGGCAGGCGATCACCAGTACAGCGACCATGTAGATCATGCTCTGCGTAAAGCCGACGCCGCCCAGGATGAGCCAGGCCAGGAAGGTGATGAGCGCCACGGCGATCACCGCCGGCACAAAGACAGCCGACACCCGGTCGGCCAGCCGCTGGATCGGCGCCTTTGAGCCCTGTGCCTCTTCCACCAGGCGGATGATCTGAGCCAACGCCGTCTGGGAGCCGACGCGGGTCGCTTCGAACTCGAGCATGCCCTGCTTGTTGATCGTGCCGCCGATCACCTCGTCGCCCGGCTTCTTGTCCACCGGCAGGCTCTCGCCGGTGAGCATCGACTCGTCCACCGCCGAACGGCCCTTTATCACAATCCCGTCGACCGCCATCTGCTCGCCAGGACGGACGATCACCACGTCGCCCAGCTCGACCGACTCGATCGGCACGTCGGCTTCAACGCCATCGCGTACCACCCGGGCGGTCTTGGGGCGGAGGCCCATCAGTTTCTTGATCGCCTCCGAAGTGCGGCCCTTGGCCCGCGCCTCGAGCATCTTGCCCAGCTTGATGAGGGTGATGATTAGCGCCGAGGTCTCGAAATAGACGTGGCCGCCGATACTGGGAAACAGCAGCACTGCTACACTGTAAAAGTACGCAGCCGACGAGCCCATCGCCACCAACACATCCATGTTGGCCGACCCGGCCCGCAGGCTCTTGAACCCGCCGACGTAATAGTCGGCGCCGACATAAAACTGGACCGGCGTCGCCAGGGCCCACAACAACCAGTTGAACCAGGCGCCGTGGGCCCACATGCCCAGCAGGCCTAAATCGCGGGCCATGCTAAGCAACAGCAGCGGCGCCGAAAAGGCCACGCCGATCCAGAATTTGCGCGTCTGATCGCGGATCTCGGCCTCGCGGGCAGCGCGCTCCACATCCTCGGCGCTCTCACCCTCGCCGGGGACGACGACGTCATAACCCACGTCGCGGATCGCCTGCTGGATCGCCTTCAAACTGACGACGCCGGGCAGGTATTCGACGCTGGCCCGCTCGCTGGCCAGGTTGACGTTGACCGACACGACCCCCTCCAGCCGCTTCAACGTGCGCTCGATGGTCAGGGCGCAGTTGGCGCAGGTCATGCCGGTGATCGGCAGCTTGGCCTTGGCCGTCGCCACATCATACCCGATGTCCCGGATCAGCGCAAGAAACTGGCCCTGATTTACCGCCGCCGGATCATAGACCACCGACGCCTTTTCGGTGGCCAGGTTCACCGCCACTTCCTGGACGCCGTCCAGGCGCTTCAGGTTCCGCTCGATGGTCAGCGAGCAGTTGGCGCAGGTCATGCCCGTGACGGGCAGGGTCACCTGTTTGGTTGCCATCTGCCACTACCTACCGCTGTCAGTCCTGCGCCGGATAGCCGGCCTCGGCCAAGGTCGCCTTGAGCTGCTTCAGCGCCTGCTCGCTGGCTACCTTGAAGGTGGCCGTCTTGGCGGCCGGATCGCCGCTGACAAACTCGACGCCTTCCACCGCGCCTCCCTCGCGCTTGATGGTCATGACGCAGTGCCCGCAGCTAATGCTCGGGATTTTCAGTGTAATCGTGTCCATTAGGTTATCCTCCTATTTTTCGTCTTGTTGCGTGCACACGCAACACCACACACGGTACATTACATCTTGCCTGTCGTCTCAAACACATCCATGATCTCGGCGATGACCCGCTCCCGCTCGGCGGGGTTGTCGCCTCGGATGGCCGTGGTCACGCAGGTCTGCAGGTGGTGCTCCAGGATCATGCTGTTGACCTTGTCCAGCGCCCGCTGTACGGCCAGGATCTGGTTGATGACGTCTATGCAGTATGCATCTTCGTCCATCATACGCTCGATGCCGCGCACGTGGCCCTCGGCGCTTTTGAGCCGGTTTAGGATCTCTCGCTTATGATCTTCCGTCATTCGCCCGCACCTTCCGTCACATACCCCCCTCCCCTAGGGGGGGGAGACCAAAGTATAGCATAGTGGACCAACCTTGTCAAGTTTCCTGACCAGTTGTAGACCTGACGGGCCTTCGACCCGTCGGGTTTGATGAGCCCGTGATCCCAGACAAACGGACCGGCGGGGCGTGCTCCCGTCGGCCCGTTTGCACCGATCTTATGCGTTTCCAGCCGGCCTGTATGTAGGCTGGTTTACGCTTCCGCCTGCGGCCGGTGGTTGCGCATCACCGCCGACACGTCCGCGTGGCGCGAGGCGATTGGCCATCCTCAAGGCACTGCTCCCGATTTTGACTTTTTTCGCCACTTGAGGTATAATCGAAATGTAAAAAACCACTGCGACGTATGCATGTCCAGGGTACTGCCAGATCGCGGCGGATGGTCTGACACCGCTGTTTGCGTCGGTCGGCAACTGCAGGCGAGCTGATAGCTTTTCGTTTCAGTAC